>Ga0272441_10002180_pt1 | contig 40275 bp, 28 predicted proteins | sample SSMProp6N_FD_193582 | JGI IMG/M metagenome (GOLD analysis project Ga0272441, IMG submission 193582) | Marine sediment archaeal communities from Little Sippewissett salt marsh, Falmouth, MA, United States - SSM-Prop-6N | ecosystem: Environmental > Aquatic > Marine > Wetlands > Sediment ... | reverse complement strand
CTCCTGGCTCAAGGAACACCGTCGGGCCATCCTTGATCCAAACAAAAGAACGCCCCTTCTCACCGAGCTGCACGGCCAATTACGTCTGCGCAGCCACGATGACGACATATCGTTCGTCTGGATCTTCCCTCCAGGCAAGAGTGGCGGCGTCTCCAAGGAGAATGAGAATCCCAGTAAAGGAGCCTGAACCATGTCAGTTGAAATAGTCAAGAAATGGCTCGCCGGCGGCAAATATGCCAAGGTCAACGGCTGTGTTGTCCGTCCCGTGCCCCATCCGATTATCAAAGACGAACCGCTGGCGATAGAAAAAGGCCAAGCCGTCGCCATCTGCCTGACCGACGAGAAAGGCTGCCGATGGATCCTCAAGCAATTCCGCCCCGGCCGAGAGCTCGAGATCGACTACCTAAGATCTGTTAGGGCCGTCCTTCCCAAGAAGCCAGGGCTCGAGAGTGGAACGCAACGGCAAATCTTGTCATCTCAGCAAATCGGGCGGCAATCCGGCTGCTTCTATTCAAGTGAACTCGCTAACTTTCTCAACGGGGCCATCCTCATGCCGAGGGTCGAAGGAACCGACTGGGCCGGAGTGGCCCACGACATTCGACAAGGCACTATCGACCCGCCTCGCCAACAACGCGTGACCTTGGGTCAGAAGCTGGCAGATCTGATTGAGGCCCTGGAAGCCGCCGGCTGCGCCCATCGAGATCTGGCTAGTGGCAATGTCTTCGTGGATATCACTAGCCGTCGGATACGCCTGATTGATTTTGACAGCCTCTACCAAGACCGTCTGTCCAGGCCCGCCAATACCACTGCCGGCACCAGCGGCTATTCGGCGCCCTACGCCTTTGACGGCGATGACCTCAGTGCCGAGAAGACATGGCGTCCCTATGCCGACCGATACGCCCTGGGGCTCCTGGTCGTCGAATTCTGCCTTATGGATCGCAACTGCCCCGTCACTGGTGACGGGGGGATGTTCGATCAGAAGGAGTTGTGTCGCCGCCAGGGTCGCGGCCTAGCGACAGCCAGAAATGCCTTGTCCCGCGATTGGCCAAACCTTGTCGAGCCCTTCGACGCTACCATCAGAAGCCGTGGTTTTGCCTCGTGTCCTTCACCGAAGAATTGGCACAATGCGCTATCTCAGGACGCGCTGCCGCTTGCCTATCCAGGGCTATTGACAGATGTCTCGACGGCCTCCTTTGAAGAAATACTGGCCCGGGCCGCCCAATCCAAAACACCAACCTGGCCGGCGCCGACTCTCTCGTCGATCGGAGGCTTCGATGACGATGGTGCTGACGGGACGTTCTCCGTCACGCGACAGCCACCCATCCCCCGCAACTGAAGGAGAAAACACGATGATAGTCACAACCAACATCTTCTGCCTGCCGCTGTTGCTGGTCGTCTGGCTGATTGACGGCTATCTGCTACTGCTGTTAATCAGGTGGATCCTCGGCAAAATCCCACAGACTAGCGAGAGTCAGCTATGCCCACAGCTCGGCCTTCTGACTGATTTTCTACCTCAATGGCTCGGCCAGAAACTTCAAAGAATTCACCATAAGAAGCTCGCGGCGACGACCGTGTGGGTCGTCCTGATCGTGCTGCTGGTTCTCATCAAGCACATCCTGATCGCCGTGGTCATCGCCCTCAACTAGACCTTTTGTGTGGGAGATCATAAAGATGCACTCACCGATGCCGGTTCTAACCAATCCCGCGATGGCGATTCTGACACTCTTCCTCGGATCGTTGATCTTCGTCACTGTGCTCAAGAGTCTAACCAAATGGGGGTTCTTCGAGGGTTGGACGAATCCCCTGGTGGCCTTGTGCGTCACGGCGCTGTGCCTGATGGGTATGTATCAGTTCATAGATTCACCCCACCAGACAACGGACCAGACGCCAGACGACGCTCGGTATGGAGACCGCGAGGGTTTCCATGTATTCCTCCTTCCGTACGCACTTCTGGGAGTATTGATTCTGCTGGTCTTGCCACTACTGACGGGTCGGTCGCTGTTCTTCAGGGACAAGTCCCAACGCCCAAACGACGGTGGTCGCAAGCGCAAGACCCGGACACAACGGCATGAGATAGATCGACGATGGCGCGAATAAGATGAGATCAAGGCTCTCAAGACGTTCTCAGTACCGAACAGGGAAAGGATATCAAGCATGAAAACCAATGCCGTCTCGGAGGATATCGCTCAGGTCAGACTGCCGACGCTGTCTCACATACGAGGCCAACCTCAAGTCACCAACGCTTTGGAGTTGCACCTGCAGGGACACTTCGCCATGCAATCGATCTGCGGGACATCGTCGACCGCTGCCGGGCCGTTCCTTTTGGCCGGCCCCAGTGGCACGGGAAAAACCATGGTCGCTAAAGTCATTCATTCAGAGTTGCGCAACCGCGCCCTCATCGAGACCAATGGCCAGGTGCTAAACAGCAGGCAGGAGCTGTTCCTGACACTGATTCATGCTGATGCCAATACCACTATCTTCATCGACGAGGCGCAGGCCATGGGTCACCAGGTCCAGCACATCCTACTGACGGCCCTGTCCGAAGGCGTTTTGCGTGTGCCGGCGCGAGCGGGTTCGACCTATTCCCATACCGTACAACTGGCCCCCTTCACGATGATCCTGGCAACGACGCACGAATACTTGCTCCAGGACGCCCTTCGCAACAGGATGCGGGCCTGCTGTCGGTTTGACTACTACAGCGTGGCCGACCTCGTTGAGATCGTGCGGCAATACGCCGAGGCCCTGAAATGGGGGTATCAGTGCGATACCGTCTTGGAGGCCATCGCCCAGCGGGCCAAAGGTACGCCACGACTGGCGCTACACCGGAATCTGCGAACATGCTGGTATGCAACCGTCAAGCGCGGCTCAACGACGATCACACTCGAGGATGCCCGAACCGCCTTTCGCTGCCTGCAAATCGATGCCTTGGGATTGGACCAGCTTGATCGGTCGTATCTCGAGGTACTGCTCAAACACGGCCCCACTGCGGCGGGCGTACTGGCGGCGCGGTTGTTGCTGCCGACTCAGACTCTGCAGCGGGTAGTCGAGCCGTACCTGCTGCGAACTGAACTCATCACCAAGGATAGATCTTCCCGCAGAGCCATCACCGAGCAAGGTAGATGCCACATCGAGAGCAATTCACCGTAACCTCACCTACTGGAGGCCAGTGGCAAAAATGTCCATAACACACGATCTTGAATCCATCTGCTCGGTCACCGAAATGGCCCGGGCCGTGGGCCTATCCAGAGCTCGATTCCACCAACTGATCGGGACCGGCGTATTCCCACCGCCGGTCTACTGTATCCAAACGAGAAAGCCGATGTACCCATCGCGGCTACAGCAGGCATGTCTACGGATTCGCAGTACGGGCATCGGCTTCGGCGGTCAGCTCGCCAGGTTCAATACCCCCCGCAGAAGTCCGTCGGCCGGTCCGCGCCGCCAGTGCGTCAGCGGCCATGGAGATCTTGCGGGGGTCCTGGAGGCTCTGGGTGTGCGCGTGGCTCGGGATGAACTGACCAATGCCGCCAGGGCACTGTATCCCGAGGGATTGCCCCAGGGCCCTCTACAGAGTGCTGTGATTGACAATGTCGTGCGATATCTCCAGGGTCACTGTCTCAAACGTGTCTGATTCGTGTGTGAAATATGTCTTGGAATCGACAGATAGCAGGCCACTTCCAGGCCAAGAACACGGCGGGCGACGCCCGCCCTCGTAGCGAGAAGGCTGCTCGCGCCGGCCGTTTACACCACCTCCGCCTCCGGGAAATCCCATGATCCGCAAGCCCGTGACATCGTCGTCAAATTCATGCAAACGGGGGAAAAAGACCCTTGCGCCCGACCCGTCGGATGTGGTAGCATTCAGGCAGTATACCCAGCAGGTCTGGTCCAAGATCGCCGGCCGGGCGATTAGCAAAGGCGAAGCCGATCAGATCCTCGCAGACTTTGGGCGCTTTCTCAATGCCTTGACAGCGAGCAACGGAGAACGGTCATGAATGGAAATGGTCGAGCACTGAGACTCCTGAGCGTGTGCAGGGTCTCTTCACGCGAGCAAAGCGAAGGCTACAGCCTGGATGCCCAGGACCAGGCCAACCGCGAGTGGGCCCAGCGTAAGGGCCATACAATTATCGATAGTACTCTATACGTCGAGACGGCCTCCAAGCAGAAGGAACGACGTCGTTTCCGCGAGATCATCAATCGTATCTGTAGTGACACCCAACTGGATGGGGTGGTCTTCCACAAGGTGGACCGCGCCTCGCGAAACCTCACCGACCTGGCTGTCCTCGAGAAAGTGGAGACCGAAGTCGACAAGAAGGTCTTCTTCTCGAGCCAGGAGTTTCCCCAGAACGCCGCCGGCCGACTCGGTATCGGAGTGATGGGTGTCGTGTCAAGATGGTACACCGACAACCTCAAGGAAGAAATCAACAAAGGCTTTCGCAGCAAGGTCGAAGCCGGAGAGTATCCGCATAAGCCGCCGTATGGCTATCGTATCGGCCAAAACTCCAAGGGCTCCAAGCTACCGGTCCCGGATCGGAAGAAGGCCCGAGTCGTCCGCCAGATTTTCGAGTTGATGTCCTCCGGCGACCATACGCTCGACACACTCCGAGAGGAACTGTTCCGACGAGGTCTGTACTTCTCGCCACGCAAGCAGCGTTGGACACGCTCACATCTGGCTACCCTGTTGCGCCATCCATTCTACATCGGCAAGATACGCTGGCGAGGACAGGTCTATCATGGTAAACACAAGCCGCTCGTTGATCAGCGGACCTGGGAACGAGTACAGAAGATGATGGACCAGCGCCGTCGATCGAAGCACCACACCAAACGCCGGTTCACATATGGACACGGACTGCTGAAGTGTGCCCAGTGCGGATACAGCATAACCGCCGAACTGCACAAGCAGCGGTACACCTACTACCGCTGCGCCCAAGTCAGCTATCGCGAGCACTTTGCCAAACCCGAGTGGGTCCCCGAGTCGGTCGTCGAAGACCAGGTCGTCTCCATGTTGGCTAAGCTGGCGTTTCCCAAGGACGTTTACGACTGGGCCGTCGCCTATTTGGAGCATACGCTGGCTAAAGATGTCACTGACGCCGAGAAGGAGCTGCGAAGAGTCAAGAAGAAAGCGGCGGACTCCCAGGCCGCTTTGGACACACTCCTTATCAAGGCGGCTCAGACCGAGGATACCCTCGCAGAGGAGTTCCTGCGCCTGGCTCGGCAGAAACAGCAAGAGCTATCGGCGGTTCGGCAAAGGATGAAGGAGATCCAGACGGGGAAACAAAGTCTGGGCGGCAAGGCGGCGAAGGTTTTAGAACTGACGCAACACCTTGCTGGAAAGTATGTTACGTTGCCTAAAGACCAAAAGCGCCGAGTGGTCGATTCGGTGTTTTTGAACCTGCGTCTCAACGTCGCAAGTCTATGTGGAGAATACAGGTTACCGTTCTCCATCCTCGCCCAGGACGGAGAACATCCTCTCGAATCGGGGAGACTGGATTTGAACCAGCGACCTCTGCGTCCCGAACGCAGCGCTCTGGCCAAGCTGAGCTACTCCCCGTTGGCCGAAAGCGAAAATATACCACGGGTCGGTTTGAAATGCAAGGGTGCTACAATAAATTTACGGGATCAATATCGATGGCGATTTTGACGGCCGGTCGGATGGGCCGCTCGCTGCGGAGGGCGGCGAAAAGGCGTCGCATCGCGCCGGCGTCGGGCGTCTGGACGATGATCTGGATGCGATGGAACCGCTGGATGCGGCTGATCACCGCCGGCATCGGACCGCGGACGTGGGCCGGCACCTGCTGCCGCGCGATGATGCGATCGAGCCGCTGGCGCATGGCGTTGGCGGCGGCTTCGAGCCGGTCGTATTTCGGGTCGCGCAGCACGATCATGGCCAGTCGCCACAACGGCGGCAGGTTGCACGCCTCGCGGTGCTTCATCTCCTCGGCCACGAAGCCGTCGAAATCGTGGGCCATGGCGAATTTGATGGCGGGCTGGTCGGCGAAGTAGGTCTGGACATAGACGGTGCCGCGCTTTTCGGATCGTCCGGCCCGGCCGGCGACCTGCGAGACGAGCTGGAACGTCCGCTCGTTGGAGCGAAAGTCGGGCAGGTAGAGGCACGTATCGGCGCTGATGACGCCGACGAGCGTGATGTTGGGAAAGTGCAGGCCCTTGGCGAGGATCTGCGTGCCGGCGAGGATGTCGATGCGGCCCTGGCCGAACTCGCGCAGCAGCCGGTAGTAGTCCCCCGTCGCCATCGAGTCGCTGTCGACGCGGGCGATGCGGGCCTCGGGGAACCGGTGGGCCAGCTCCTCTTCGAGCTTCTGCGAACCGAGCCCGATCATCGTCATCTTCTTGCCGCAGAGCGGGCAGCTCTGCCGCACGAGGGTCTGGGCGCCGCAGTGGTGGCAGACGGCGTAACCGTGCTCGATGTGCCGGCCGGTAACGGTGCTCATCGCGGCGGCCGCCCGGGATTTCTTGTGGAACGTCAGCGTGGCGTCGCAGTTGCGGCATTGCAGCGCGTGCCGGCACGAGGGGCAGAACACGAAGTTGCTGTAACCTCGGCGGTTCAGCAGCAGGATCGCCTGCTCCTTGCGGGCCAGCGTTTCGGTGAGACGCTCGACCAGCGGCCGGCTCAGCAGGTCCAGAGCGTGCTGCGTGACGCCCCCCTGCCCCATGTCGATCAGCTTCATCGTCGGCATCGGCAGATCCATCACGCGCTTGGGCAGGCGGACCCGCGTGAAGCTGCGGCGCGTCTCGCAATTGCGCAGCGTCTCCAGCGACGGCGTCGCGGTGCCCAGGATGCAGTGCGCCGAGGCCAACTGGGCCCGCTTGATCGCGACGTCGCGGCCGTGGTAGCGCGGGACGGTGTCCTGCTTGTAGCTGGGCTCGTGCTCCTCGTCTACGACGACCAGGCCCAGGTTGGGCAGCGGCGCGAAGATGGCCGAGCGGGCCCCGATGACGACGTCGGTTTCGCCGGCGCGGACCTTCTGCCATTGCACGTTGCGCTGGCCGGCGGTGAGGCCCGAGTGCATCACGGCGATACGCTCGAACCGAGCGTTGAAACGCTGCACGGTCTGGGTCGTCAGCGCGATTTCGGGCAACAGGACGATGGCGGCCCGGCCCTTTTCCAGGACCTGGCCGATGGCGCGGATGTAGAGCTCGGTCTTGCCGCTGTCGGTGACGCCGTGCAGGAGCGTCACGCCGAAGCGGCCGGACTCGATCTGCCCGCTGAGATGGTCCAGGGCCTTCTCCTGGTCGGCGTTCAGAACGACTTCGTGCGGCGCCGTCGCCATGCCTTCCGGAATCACGGGCAGAGCCGAGAGCACCTTTTTTCGGGTGATGCGAACGATTTGCCTGTCGGCGAGGTTCTTGAGGGTGGGCGCGCGACAATCGGCCTCGGCCAGGACCCGGTCGGTCTCGACCGCCGACTCGGCCGCCACGGCGCCGCGCTCGCGCAACAGGGCGACGAGTTTCTTTTGCTTGGGACCTTTCAGGGTGTCCGTAACATCCGGCGGCGCGAGAAGATAGACCAGCCGCTGCGTGCGCACCCCGGCGGCCCGCTTGACCGCACCGGGAACCATCGCTGCCAGCACCTGGCCCAGTGGGCAAACGTAGTAGTCGCCGATCCAGCGGGCCAGCTCCATCAATTGGGCATCGAGCAGGGGCCGCTCGTCCACCACGCGCGTCACGGCCTTGAGCCGAATGCCGCGATCTTCGCTGCCGAAGGCCGCCTCACGCGGGAGATCCGACTCAACGCAGAAACCCTCCTCGGGTCGGTTGCCCCGGCCGAAGGGAACCGCGACCCGCTGGCCGACAGCGACCGGCCAGAGCGCATCGGGCACGAGGTAGTCGAACTCCGTATCGGCCGCCGAGGCCAGCGCCACGCGGATGATGTGCGTGCCGACGGGCGGCGGCGGCTCCTCGACGCCGAACAGGCTGGGGGTCTTGTCCTTCCTACTCATGGGTCCAACGGCCGCCGGCGCGCCGGCGCTGCGACGTCTCCGAGATCACGGTGTCCTCGCACACATCCAGGCCGATCCGGGCCACCAGGCTCTTGATGTAGTCCAGGTGGGGGCACGGCGGCGCGTGGAAGTTGTCCTTCGTAACGCAGGAGGACAACTGCACGACGACCTGCTCCTTGCCGATGCCCTCCTTTTTCCTCATGGTCCGCAGCATTTGCGTGAGCTTGCGATGAGTAGCCCGCCCGCAGCAGCCCCCGCACGTCATCGTCAGCAGCCGGTACGATTGGTCCTTCGGATACGGCGCGAAGCCGCCCGCGCGCTCGTGGAACGCCTTCTCGCACAGATAGCCCGGGCAGCGCTCCTTGACGATGTGACACTGCACCACGACGATGTATTCCTTCTTCGCAAGATCGATCATATCAACCACATCCTTCTTCCGACCGTTTTCGCATACCATACCCTGCGGCCACGCTCAGGTCAAAACGATCCTGTAACAGCCTTGTCCGGCGCCGGGCCAAGCCCACAACCACATCGAACATCGATCTTTTCTCTGCTCTCGCAGAAGGGTATAATCCAGGACATGGCCGTGGAACCGAATACAGACCGACCTTCCGAGGCAGGCGAAGCGCCGGCGGATGCGATTCGAGCCGCACGCGAGTACGGGATCGACGTCTCGCTGCTGGCCGACAATGCAGGCCGCACCGTTGCCGAGCGGATCGAACGCCACCAGATCGCGCTGGACACCGCCCGAAAGCTGCGAAAGGCCACGACCCTGTGACCGGCGGCGCTCTCAATCTGCTCGAACGGCTGACCCGCGCCGGCGTTGACTTTGTGGTCGTCGGCGGATTTGCCGGCGTCGTTCACGGGTGCACTTACATCACCCAGGACATCGACATCTGCTGCGACTTCACCCCGGCCAACCTGCTCGCCCTGAAGCGGGCGCTGGCCGGGCTGCATCCGATACATCGCATGACGCCGGGCCGCAAGAATCTCGAACTGACCGAGCAAAACGCTGCGCAGTTCAAGAACCTCTACCTCGATACCGACATGGGTCCCCTCGACTGCCTCAGCCGGATCGAAGGGCTGGGCCCCTACGCTGAGGTCGTGCAATCCAGCGAGATCACGCAGGCGGGCGCCGTCCAGTTGCGCGTGCTGAGCGTCGAAGCCCTGATCAAAACGAAGCGAGCCATGAACCGCCCGCGTGACAAAGAGGCCGTCCTCCAACTGGAAACCCTGCGACAACTCAGGAACCGGCCCAAGACAGACGCATAACCTCGCAGCCCTCACAAGCATGCTATGAGCCGACACATCGATATGCCTGGACGGCAGACGCGACCGGCGGCATTGCGCTTTACTCTTACGTCACCGTCGCTTATTTTAGCGGCGGTTGTTGTGTATTCGACGGAATCTCGGTAACAAAGCTGGGGCAGAGTATGAATCGACGGATCTTTCTCAAGACGGCTGGATGGGCTATGGCGTCGGCGGCAGTGGGCGGCTGCCAGGGTTTCGCAAGCGGATCGGCCCGCTCGCGGCGGAAGCGCCCGCCCAATATCCTGCTGGTCATGATCGACGATCTGGGCTGGACGGACCTGCACTGCCAGGGCAACGAGGCCCTGGAGACACCCAACATCGACCGCCTCGCCACACAAGGCATGCGATTTACCGACGCCTACAGCGCCGCACCGGTCTGCTCGCCCACGCGGGCGGCCATCATGACCGGGCAGTCCCCGGCGCGCTTGGCCATCACCAACCACATCCCCGACCAGAAGAGGTTCGAGCCGAAAAACGCCACTTTGCTGTCGGCGGACATGGTCAATCATCTGACGCTGGACCACGTCACCATCGCCGAGCGTCTCAAAGAGGCCGGCTATGCCAACGCCTTCATCGGCAAGTGGCACCTCTCGGGAACCCGGCAGGAGATGAGCACCGCCGAGCCGAAGCGCCGGCCCGAATGGCAGGGCTTCGACCTGAACGTGGGCGGCTGCTGCTACGGCGGGCCGCCCAGCTATTTCGAGCCCTACGATATCCCGGGGCTCGAGGCCAAGAAGGACGGCGAGTATCTCACCGAACGTCTGACGGACGAGGCCATCGCCTTCGTGCGGAGCCATCGCGACGAGCCGTTTTTCGTGGCGTTGTGGAACTACACGGTGCATTGGCCGATGCAGGCGCCGCAGGAGTTGATCGAGAAATACAAGGACCGGCCCGGCCTCAAGGACCACCGCTACGCCGCTATGATCGAAGCGATGGACACCAACATAGGCCGGCTCCTGGCCACTCTGGACGCGCTGCAGTTGGCCGAGGAGACGCTGGTGATCTTCACCTCGGACAACGGCGCGTACGGCGGCGTCACCGACCTGCATCCGCTGCGCGCCTGCAAGGGCCATCTCTACGACGGTGGCATCCGCGTGCCGCTGATCGTGCGCTGGCCCGGCGTCGTTGAAGCCGGCACGACCTGCGCGACACCCGTGATCAGTATGGACCTGCATCCGACCATGCTCGAAGCGGCCGGACTCGAGCCCGACAAACCCCTCGACGGCGAGAGCATCCTGCCCCTGCTGAGCCAGGCCGGCACGCTGCGACGCGGTGCCATTTACTTCCACTACCCCAACTACGCCTTCCACGGCGAGAACCGCCTCGGCGGAGCCATCCGCGCCGGAGACTACAAGCTCATCGAGCATTACGACGACGGTTCCGTCGAGCTCTACAACCTCGCCGACGATATCGGCGAACGAAACAACCTCGCCCAACACCTCCCCCAAAAAGCAAAAACCCTAAAACAAAACCTCGACCAGTGGTTAAGGAAAACCAACGCCAAAATGCCCAAACCAAAAGCATAACCGGCCCCTTGCAGACCGTCTCTCGCTCCCGCGGCAAGCCAGGCGCCGACCCCGTTTCCGTCACTTGCAACGTTGACGTCGAGCTGCCCCGCCGGGGCCGATAGGGTGCATGGCCGGCGAGGTGCAAATCCCGCTTATTCGGTATTTGGCCATCTCGACGGGATCGGACGAGGAAAAACGCCCCGAAACGGCCATGGGAGGCGGATTTCCCGCCTGCGAGACGAGCGGCTTCGCCGGCGCCGCAGCCTTGGCGGAATCTTCCCGGAAGCGGCGATTTTTTGCTTTTCACCTTGATTTCAGCAGCAATTTCTGGTAGCTTACAGGTGAAGCCGGGTGTTTCCGGTCCGGCTCCTGTTGTATCACGGGACGTCTTTTCGCCCTCGGGCGGGAAAGGAGGAGAAGGAAGGAAGGTAGAGTATTCTCTCACCGGCTTTTCCTGTAAGTCGAGTGTTGTATATCGTATGCGCTGTGCCCTCAGGGCGCCGAGGCCATGCGATTCCGTCACAACACCAGCAGGAATCACGATCAAAACCAAGATAGAGCAGAGTGTGTAGCTCTGCGAAGAAGAGAAGAAAGGAAGGTTGTACCATGAAGAAGCTAAGCTTGATTCTGGCAATGCTTCTGTTGGCCACTCCGGCCTTGGCGGCGGTGCGAATCATCGTCGAACCGGACGGAGATATGGCGGCCATCAAGTACGAGACTGACGGGGAGAAAGTCAGAGCCTTCGCGCTGGACATCACTTCGAATCCGGCGACCATCGAAGGCATCTCCGACTTCATTCGCGGCGAAAGCACCGCGGACAATCCGGGCTACGGGATCTTCCCCGCCAACTTCGGCCGCTACATCACCGTGGACGCCGACACCGGCGAGGTCGCCGACTGGGACGTGAACGACTACACGCCCGTGGCCGATCCCTGCGATCCCGGCGCGCTGGGCGGACTGGGCACCACCGGCATCACGATCGAGATGGGCGCCCTCTATTACCCCACCGACGACAGCTCGCCGAACGCCCCGCCCAACAGCGGCCTGCTCTGCAAGCTGACTCTCAGCGGCGAATCCGATCTGACGCTGACGCTCAATGAGGCACGCGGCGGCGTCGTGCTCACCGATCCCGACGTCGCAGCCACTGTGGACCTGGCGCAGGCGACCGAGATCGCCGTCGGCGGCGACCCGGATCTGCTTCCCCCGGGACATCCGGACTACGACGAGTGGGTCGCGGTCGGCAAGCCCGCCTGCTGGGCGTATCCGAGGCAATGTCACGGTGACGCCGACGGCAAGGCCGAGGGCAGTGACAAGACCGGCTTCCACTATGTCGGCACGGCCGATCTTAACGTCTTGATTGCAGCCTGGCAGGTCATGGAGGCTCCGCAAGGTCTGGGCATCGACTCGATCGAAAACGGCATCTGCGCCGACTTCGCTCGCGACCTGGACGGCAGCGAAAAGACCGGTTTCTACCGCGTCGGCCCCACCGATCTGAACGTGCTGATCGCCAATTGGCTGGTCAAAGAGGGCCCGGAAGGCCCTGGTATTCCCGGCGATTGCGGCGGGACCCTGGAACCGTAGGGGGAGTGTTCGCGCCCTACACTCGTACGGCGCGTTGGTAAACGGAAGGAGTAAGATGATGAAAAAGTTAGTGGTTTTGACGCTGGTTTTGGCAGTGGCTTCCGGGGCACACGCCGCCTTGACGCTGGTGGATGTCCCAACCGACCCGATCAATATCGGCGACTCTATCGCCATTCTGGTCAACAACAGCGACGATGGCGCATATTCGGGCTGGCTGCAGATCACCGATCAGGCGGTGGCCGACTACGCCGGCGACCCGGTCTTCACCGCCGCCGGCGACACCGCGGGGCAATCGACGATGGAGCTGTACGCTCCCGACCCCGGCTGGTATACGTTCACGGTCAGCAGTCTCGATCCGGCCAATCCGATTGTGGCCGCCGACCATATTCAGGTGAACATCGTCGGCGTCAGCGAGGGCAGCAGCGTCCTCGGTCTGTATGACAGCGATGGTGTGACGCTCCTGGACAGCGCGACCATCAACGTGATTCCCGAGCCGATGACGATTGCGTTGCTCGGCCTGGGCGGACTGTTTCTGCGTCGGCGTCGCAGCTAAAACGCCGCTGCAACACCAACAGATAACCGAATACAAGGGAGGCGAGCCTGCGGGCCCGCTTCCCTTTTTCTATTGTGGCAAACCGAAGCCCGTGTTAGGCTGTCGCCGGTTTTCCATCAAGACCGGTGACAAAAGGATTTGGCGTATGCGGCTGATCGTTTCTCTGACAGTGTGTGGATCGTTGATATGGCTGTCCGGCGGCTGTCGCGGCGGACTCGACGGCGACTCGGACGACGTCAAAGTGGTCGTCGAAGGCGGCGGGCCGTTCCCGGAGGCGCTGTGCGGACGCTGGCAAGCCGACCGGGACGGGTGGCAAGTGGTTTTCGAGCCTGACGGCCGAGTTGCGGCGGCGGTCATCAGCATGGGCCGTGTTGAGGTCCACCCCGGGGCAACGACGACGGTTCCGACGCGATCCGGAGGCCGGGGCGTCTTCGATCCCGGCGTCTGGACGACGCATTACGACCCCGATACCAACGAACTCACCGTCAAGATCAGCATGGACTACGTCCGCGTCGAGATGGGCGAGAATACGCTCGAGGGCAAGAGCAGCGACGTCTTCGCCGGAACGGTCACACCGTCCGAGGGACTCTGGCAGGCGGAATGGACCACCTTCACCGATTACACCGCCCGCACGCCGCAGGGACAAACCTTCAAACTCGCCACGGACGCCATGTACGGAGAAAGCAAGCTCCTGACCTTCCGCAAGGTCCAGGAGCAATGACACCGCCCTACGGCGACTGCTTGACCTTTTTGTACTCCAGGATTTCGACGTACTGGCGTATCTGTGCGGCCGCCTCCTCCTGCCCGCTGTCGCGCAGCAACTGCATCTGCTTTCGCGCCGCATCGAGGGCCTCATCGTACCGCCGCTGGAATTCCAGGGCCCGGGCCAGCTTCGAGTAGGAGGCGGGATTCGCCGGCTCCAACGCCACCACCTTCGCAAAAGCGTCCGACGCACCCTTCAAATCGCCCAGCGTGGCTAACGTATCGCCGAGCCGGTCCCAGACGACCGCGGCGCCCGGGTCTTCCTCCAGCTCGATGCGAAACCACTTGACCGCTTGGTTCAACTGTTCGCGGCCCTCCTGCGGCTTGTTCATCCGGCCCAGCAGCAGGCCCAGGTTCATGTGGACCGAGCCGATGGCCGTCTCCTGCGTACCGGCTTCGGCGTGGTACGCCACGGCACGCGCGAACGCTCCGGCGGCCCCCTCCAGATTGCCCTGTGACACCCGCATCATGCCGATCTCATTGTAGGCCTTGATCGACATGGAAGGATTCAGCTCCACGGCCTGTTCGTACCGCCCGATGCTCGCCGGGTATTGTTCGCTGGCCTGAAGATCCTCGGCTTGGTCCAGGTACCGGCGCGCGAGAATCTCCCGCGCGCTCTGGCGGACCACGGGAGCCAGCATGTTCTCCACGGGCGCATAGTCATCGGTCAGAACCGCGTCGTCGCACTTTCGCCGCAACTGCTCCATCTCGGATTCATCGAGCAGCCAGAAACGCAGGTGCCGGTTGTACCGCTGCAACGCCGCGCCGGGATCGAACGCCTGCCGCCCCGCCACCACCACGAACGTGTTGCGCAACGAAGGCAGGTTGGCGCGGTTCGTGATGACGTAGACGTGGGGAAAGGTTTGATGAAGCGTGTTGACCACCGCCCCGAGAAACTGTCCGTTCTCGAACGTGTCGATGAGATTGACCATGTAGAGCCCGTCGTCGGCCAGGAGCCGGGCGATCTTGTCATTGAACTCCTGCGTGACGAGCTGGAACGGCACCGAGTAATCGTTGATCGCGTCTTCGTAGACGAAATCATATCGCTTTTCGGGCCCGCCGGCGCGTTGGCGACGCAGGAGCTGATCGACGTAGTTCCGCGCATCCATCGTAATCGTCCGGATCGTGTTATCCCGGGGCAGCCCGAAGGCCTTCATCGCCGCCCGGGTCACACCGGGGTCGATCTCGACGACCTCCACGGAACTCTCCGGCCGGGCCGCCTGGAGATACTGCGGAAAGGCGTAGCCCCCGCCGCCGATCACCAGCATCGAGAGCTCCTCTTTCGTCTTGCCCAACTCGTGCATCAGGCCGGCATAGATTCGCGTATAGAAGTACTGCAGGTTGGTGACGTTGCCCATGACGATCTCGCTGTGCTTGAGCTTGTCCTGCATGAACGCGCGCCGGTCGGGCTTCTCGGAGACCTGACGCACCGCCACGCGGCAGTACGGCGTCTCGTCCTCGTACAGAACGCTCGGATCGGGCTTCTCCCGCAGGTGCGCCGCGACCCCGGTCTCCGTGGCCCACTCACCCGGCGCCATCCCCATGGTAACCAGCGCCACGAAGCCCGCCGCCCACAGATGCAGGGCCAGGCAACTGGCCCAGTACAGGATCGCCGCCGCCAGCATGGCCGCACCGATGGCCCAGATGATCGTGACGGTGCCGAACGTCGCGATGAGGAAGAAGCCGGCCAGGAACGTCCCGGCGATGCTGCCGGCCGCCCCCCAGGCGTAGATGTCACCGACGGTCCGCCCCGTCGCCAGGCCCCGGTCCAGCGCCATCTTCGCCACGACCGGGCCGATCGTGCCCAGCAGAGCCGACGGCACCAGGAACACGAGCGAGACGTGCAAAAACACATGCACCGGCCAACTCAACCGCCACAGCCAGGTCCACTGCCCGACCAGGCTGTTGACCACGACAATCGCCACACACGCCGCCGAGGACAATCCGAACAGCACGGCCAGGGCACGCCGGGCATGATAACGGTCGGCGATGCGCCCGCCGGCGTAATTGCCGATCGAGATCCCCGCCAGCACCACGCCGATGATCGACGTCCAGGTGTAAAGCGACGAACCTAAATCGCGCGCCACCAGCCGCGACGCCACCAGTTCGAGGATCATGATGCAGCCGCTCGAAAAAAACACCGTCGCGCTCGGCGCCAGCATTCGCAAAAAGCCTTTGGATGTACTCATCATTACGGACCCCATATTCTCGATAGGGCGCGTCGCGCACACGGCGACGGCACCACCCCGAAGATCGACGCCCCAAAGGCAACGTCAAGACAACCGAACGCCCACCTCGCGGACACGACGCTCTCCATCTTGCATTCTGCCTCTGGATTTGCTCGGCGCGAGTATAACAGAGGCGTGGGCCGGGAACAAGACGACGGTTCGCAATCGCATTATCGGCGGGTGGCAGCGTCAAGCGCCAGCTTGGCGATGGGCGACTTGGCTGCTGCGCGTGGTGCTATACGAACCTTGGGCGTTGAGCCGTCGCCAAGTCCTTCGGACTTGACGCTGCCACCCGTAGTTGTCCAGAGTCCAAGACAATGGCACCCGAAAGATTGCAGAGACACGCGACGGCGGGCAATTACGTTATCGGTCCGGGCGCTACGGCTCGATCTCCAGAATCAACCGCCGGTAGCTGTACAGAGACGGCTCGCCGTTGTCCCGGACCTCGAGGACCACGTGCACCGTTCGCGGCACATCGACCTTTGGGGCGACGAGCCGGGCCTTCGGCGTAGCGTATCGTTCGACAGGCAGGCTCGCCCCGTACGTCCCCGCCTCCGGATAGACGAACCAGCGACAGGCCACGTCATCTCCGTCGGGATCGAACGTCCCCGAGGCATCGAGCGAAACGACCGCGCCGGGCTTGACCGTCAGATGCGCGACGGCTTTGCTCTTGTCCCCCGCGATCACCGCCATCGGATTGTGATTGGCCTTCTCGTACGACGACGCCACGCACCAGTCCATCCGCGCGGCAAAATCGTGCTGATACGCCTGGCGCCACCGCCAGATGGTGGCCTGAGCGGTCGTGTAGGCAACGCCGTTTTCGGCCACGACGGTGTCCTGGCACCCTTCGGCGTTGGTCCAGATGGGCCGCGTCTCGGCATAGGACTGGTACAGCACGTAGCGGCCGCCCCAGCCGCCATACGACGGGCTGATCCGGCTGCCCAACCCGTTGCCGATCAGGCCGAGAAACGACGGCGTGTCGCCCTCCATGATGTATTCCAGCTTCGGGTACAACTCCCCCAGCGGCCCGTGGTTCTTGATGACGTTCCGCTCCAGCCACGGATTGTCCACCAACTCAAACTTGTGCATCGGGCCATTCTTGTAGCGCCGGTCGCCCGAGATGCCCGTCCAGGTCGCCTTGTAGTACTCGCGGTGGTCCACGCTGCTGGGCGTGACGATGTAGAAGAGCTTGGGAAAGGTCGTCCGCAGCCACCGTCCCGAGTCGTCCTGGTCGGAGATCGTGTAGACCCGCAGCTTGGAGACAAAGGCATCCAGCTCCGCGGCGCTGCGCGAGTTCTCGACGTCCCACAGAGCCTGGGCCAGGCAGTTGGGCCCACCCCAAACGCTGATCCAGACGGGCCGCTCGTCAGGTCTGTCCACCACGTCGATAATATGTCTCGATCCTGCGGAACTCTTGCCCGAACCGACGCCTTTCATGCCGAACTCGGGCAGGCCCGTTTTGGTAACGCCGAGCAGGTGCTCGGCGGTGGGGTAGCCCGGCGCGTGCTGGAGCAGGTTGTCCCGCACTTTCCCGAACGCTTCGACGCGCCGGCGGATATGCTCCGGCCGCACCTTGTCCCGCAGCCAAACGGACGTCGTCGCGATCATCCCCTCGACGTCGTACTCGTTGGAATAGACGAGAAATCGCACCATCGACTCCTCGTCGTCAGGCTCGTTGGTGATGTCCGTCAAAACAATCACCCGAGGCTTGACCGCCGGCTCGAAACGCATCCCGGCCGCATCTGCGCGGACCGCAACCGCACACAAAACCAGGAGAGCAGCTCCGAAAATCCCCCTCGCCGCTGTCACGTTCCCCATCCATGTCCTCATGTTTGCCTCCTTGTCTATGGCCGTGGCTGTACTCCGTGAAGCGGCGCTCGTCCTTCGCTACACCGCCGGGAAGGACCGCTCTACGCACGACCGTGAGTTTCGGTGAGCTTGCCAAGCCCGCGTGCCAGTCGCGTATCGGCCTGCCCCGGTCGCATCCGCCATTGCCAGTTGCCCCTGGTCTTCGACGGGAAATTCATGCGTGCCTCGGCCCCCAGGCCCAGGATGTCCTGCATGGGCACCACCGCCAGTTTCGCCACGGAAGCCAGCGCCAGGTGGATCAGCTCGGCGGAAACGTCCCGACCGGCGACCTTCCGACCTACGTAATCGAACAGGCGCCGGCGACGCGGCCCGTCCAGCTCCTTCTCGAACCAGCCCCGCGTCGTGTTGTTGTCGTGCGTCCCGGTGTAGACGATGGCGTTGGCGATATGGTTGTGGGGCATGTGCGGGTTCCGCGCCGGGTCCCCGTCGAAGGCGAACTGCAGCACCCGCATGCAGGGAAAGTCGTACGCCGCGACCGCCTCCCGCACGTCGGCCGTGATCTGCCCGAGATCCTCGGCGAAAATCGCGGCAAACGGAATCTGGCGAAACAGCGCCTGGAAAAACTTCTCGTGCGGCGCTTCGACCCATCGGCCGCCGGCCGCCGTCTTGTGGTGGGCGGGGACTTGCCAGTAGGCAACGAAACCTCGGAAGTGATCGACGCGCACGAAGTCGTACAGCAGCAGGTTGTGCTTGAGACGCCGAATCCACCAATCGAAGCCCGTCTCCTCCAGGCGCTGCCAGTCGTAGACGGGATTGCCCCAGAGTTGCCCGGTCTTGCTGAAATAGTCGGGCGGGACCCCGGCGATAAAACGCGGCTTGCCCGCCCTGCTCAGTTTGAACAAGTCCCGATGCGACCAGACGTCGGCGCCGTCATAGGCGACGTAGACCGGGACGTCCCCGGCGACCAGTACGCCCCGCTCGTTGCAGTACCGTTTGAGGTCGAGGTATTGCTTGAAAAAGACGTATTGGAAGAACCGCGCGCGCTGCACGGCTTGCGCGTCGACGACTGCGGCCTTCGAATTCGCTGCGACCGTTTCCTCCCATCCGCACTCCGATACCCGCGTCCCCAGATCGCGCAGCGCCGCCGGCCAGTCGCACCACGAATGCTGCTTGAACTGCCCCTTCAGAGCGACAAAGCCCGCAAAAGGATCGAGCCAGGGGCGCTGCTCTCGGACGAACGCTTCGTACTCGACGGGCCTGGGGCCCTTCCGGAAGCGCGTGAAGGCCGTCTCGAGCCGCTTCGTTTTGAACGCAGCCACCTGCCTGTAATCGACGCGATCGGCCGGAGCATCGGGCAGCCCGGCAAGCTCGGCCCGGGTCAACAGACCGTCCCGATACAACAACTCCAGACTGATCAAAAGCGGATTGCCGGCAAAGGCCGAGAGACAGTTGTAAGGCGAATGGGCCGGCGCCTTGGTATAGTTCAGCGGCAGAATCTGCCAGTAGTTCTGGCCCGCGGCCTTGAGGAAATCGACAAACTTATAGGCGGCCGCACCGAAATCGCCAATCCCATGCTTCGAGGGCAGGGACGTGACATGCATCAGAATCCCGCTGGAACGTCGTTTCAACATACACACCATCCACAAGAACCGACCCCGGGGCCGCTACGGAATCACTAAGCCCAAACGCTGGGCCAGGCGACCGAAGTGCTCGACCCAGGCCACGGCCTTTTCATCGGCCGCTTCGGCCTGCTCCTTGATCTGCGGATACGTTTCCTTGGCGATCGTGAAGAACACGTTTTGTGCGTGCTGCAAATCCATCTCTGGCGTCAGGACGCGCAGAATCCCCAGGCTCTTCTCGATGGATGTGAGCGTTTCGACATCCTCCGGCGTCTTTCTCCATTGCAGCGCGAGGGTGTTGATCCTGTGGCTGCCCTCAAAACTCAAGCGTTCCTTGTCCAGCCCCAGGCTCAGACGCTCGGCCTCATCCACAAGGTTGCGCAGCCGGTTCAAGTCGAGCCCTTCGGACTGGATCTCCGCGCAGAGATCCTCGTTAAGAATGAACTCGGCAGGCGCCGATAGAGCCTTGGGCAAGGGCATGTTCATGTTTCGAATCATCTGCATGATGGCGAAATTGTGTTCGTAGATATGCCGGAACGAGCTCTCGATCTCCTCCCACGTGCCTTCGAGCAGCTCGTTGAGAATCTCCCGCTGCTGGTCCTTGAACAAGTGGGACAGGGAGTAGTTTGTTTCGTCGAAGGCCGTGTTCATCACACGTACGACTTCGTTGCTGTCGCCCTTGCGAAAGGCGGTAGTCAGATCGTTGCGGATCTTCTGGAATGCCTCATCGGGCGTGCGGCCCTGGACGGCGGCGAACAGGTGGTGATCGCCGAGGTACAGGACGGCCGAATCCACGGAATATTCTTCCAGTGTGACGTTCGACCGGATGTTGATCCGACCGGTCGTGAGAATCTGCACGCCCGCGTCGACCCGGTCGAAGTCCTCCGTCGTGGCCGAATAGCAATAGATCTCCGCCGCTTCCTCGGGCGACTCCTCGAACACCGAACTCAACGCGAAGTGCGCCCCGACGCGTTGCAGATCGATCCGCGCCGGCTGCACGTACGTCTCGTAGATGTCCTTACCGTTGGCGAACGGTCTCGTATGGCTCGGCGCCGCGGCGAGCATCTCCTTGAACTCGGGCTCCAGATCCCAACTGCGCAGCTCGTGGCATAACTGCATGGCGCGGGCGGCGTACTGCATGATCTGCACCGTCTCGATCCCGGTCAGGTTATCGAAGAACCAGCCGCAACTGGTGTACATCAGCATCGCGTCCCGCTGCATCTCCAGCAGCTTCAGGAACGTCACGCTGTCGGCACCGTCCAGGTCCTTGCCCGTTGTCTTCTTGATGAAAGCCCTGGCGTTCTCAGGAAAGCGATCGTTGATCACCTCGATGTATTCATTGCGAAGCTGCCACGGGTCCGGGTGATACTTCGCCATGCCTTCTTCATAAACACCGGTCAGCTTGTCGCGCAGCCAGTCGAGAGCGCCACGCAGCGGCGCCCGCCATTGCTGACGGCCCGCCAGCGCCGGATCGGCCGCACATCCGCAGTTGCTCTTCCATCGTTCGACCCCGTGGGCACAGCTCCAGGAACTCTGCTCCCAGATCTCCACCTCGTGGGCGGGAGGGAACTTCTCCAGGTACTCGCCATAGACGGTGATCCGGGCCAGGCCGTTCGTATGGATGTGGTGCAGACAATAAGCCAGCGCCATGTCCCCGTACCGATGGTGATGGCCGAAGGATTCGCCGTCGGTGGCGACGTGGACGAGATGGGCCTGCCCGTCATCCGACGGGAACGACTCCATGAGCCGCCGGGCAAAACCCTCGCCGCTGTGGAGCAGGCCCCCGTAGGCAATCTCGTTGGAGGGCGAGCCGTTATAGAAGAACAGGGTGATCTGCCGGCCGGAAGGAAGGTGGCACAGGTACGGCACACTCGTGTCGAGGTTGCCTTCGTTGACCTCTCTCCACCGCCGGCCCATCTTGCGGGCGCGCCGGGCCTGCCGGGGCGCGAGAATCGTGAATTTGATACCGTGCTCGGCGAGAACCTCCAGCGAAGCGATGTCCACCGCCGTCTCGGGCAGCCACATACCCTCCGGATCGCGCTGGAAGCGATTTTTGAAGTCCGCGATTCCCCAGATCACTTGCGTGTATTTGTCGCGCTCGTTGCACAGCGGCATGATCATGTGGTTGTAGGCCTGGGCCAGGGCACAGCCGTGCCCCGAGAACCACTCCTGGCTCTTCTTGTCGGCCTTGAGAATCTTCTCGTAGACGTCGGGAGCGTGAGCCTCGAGCCAGTAGAAAAGCGTCGGGCCGAAATTGAAGCTCATGCTTGCGTAGTTGTTGACGATATCGACGATCTTCCGATCCGGGCTCAGGATGCGCGAGGCCGCATTCTGGCGGTAGCATTCCTCCGTAATCCGCGCGTTCCAGTCATGATAGGGATAGGCCGAGTCTTGCAGCTCGACGTATTCCAGCCAGGGATTCTCCCGGGGCGGCTGATAAAAATGTCCATGTACGCAAACGTATTTTTCCATATTCTAACCTCTTCGAACCACGTATGCGATGAGGTCGGCTCACATGCCAACGGGGCGCACCTCCCGGATTACGGGTTGAATCGAGCGGCGCCGATCCACCCTCCGGAATCCCCAATCGGGAATCATCATACGGTTGCAGACGGTCGCTGCAAGCGATATTATCGACGTGGAAGGCGTTTTCGGCCGGTTCGTCCGCGTGGAGGATCGGACCACACGTGCATCTGGTAGAGGAAAACAAGGCTTATGAGAACAAAGAAGATTCCCTTGCACCTGCGTCCCGCGTCTCTGATTGCCCTTACTCTGCTTATCGCGGTTCCTTCGGCCGTCGGCCGGGCAGGCCCGCAGGCTCCCTCGGGCTTAATGTGTGAACTGATGGCCCAGCCCGAGACGGCCGCTCTTGGCGACCGCAGACCCGAATTCGGCTGGATCGTGAATTCCTCCTTGAGAGGCGACGTGCAGAGCGCCTATCAGATTCTGGTAGTCTCCGGACGCCAGAGGCTCGGCGAGAACGCCGGCGATCTCTGGGACACCGGCAAGACGATGTCGTCCCGGTCGGCCAACATTGAGTATGCCGGCAAACCGCTCTCGCCCAAAACGACGTACTTCTGGAAGGTGCGGATTTGGAACCGCAACGGCCAGGTAAGCTCCTATTCCAAACCGCAGATCTTCCGGACGGGGGAGTTGAACGATTCCTACGTAACAACGTGTTATCCGCTCGACACGACGAACGTTGCCCCGGCAAAACTCGTGCGTACAGACAAGGGTCACTACTTCGTCGATTTCGGCAAGGCCGCATTCGGCACGGTCGAGCTGACCTTGACGAGCCCGAAGGCGGGCCGGAAGATGCAGGTCCACTTGGGAGAAGTCCCGGCCGGCAACGACGCCATCAACCGCAATCCGGGCGGATCGCGCCGCTACCGCATGATGACGCTGCGGCTCAAGGAAGGGACGCACACGTATCGAGTGGCGATCACGCCGGACAAGCGAAACACCGGCTCGCGTGCGATCAAGATGCCGGACTACGCCGGTGAAGTGATGCCATTTCGCTACTGCGAGATCGTCAACTGCCCTTCCGCCCTCGGCGCCTCGAAGATCTGCCAGATCGCGGTGCATTATCCCTTCGATGAGAGCGCGTCCCGTTTCCACTCGTCCAGTCCCGTGCTCAACGACGTGTGGGACCTGTGCAAATACAGCATCAAGGCGACCAGCTTCTGCGGCGTCTACGTAGACGGCGACCGCGAGCGCATCCCCTACGAAGCGGACGCCTACATCAACCAGCTCTGTCACTACTGCGTCGATCGCGAATACACCATGGCCCGCCACACGCATGAATACCTGATGACGCACCCGACCTGGCCCACCGAGTGGATTCTGCACTCGGTCCTCATGGCCTCGGCCGACTACATGTACACCGGAAATATCGAGTCGGCGGCGCACTTCTACGACAACCTCAAGGCCAAGACACTGCTGTCCCTGGCCCGCGACGACGGTCTGATCAGTACGCAGACGGGCCTGGTAACCGAAGAGGTGCTGCGGTCCATTCACTTCAAAGGAAAGCTGCGTGACATCGTGGACTGGCCTCACGGCAACATCCTCGGCCTCAAAGGCGGCTACGGCGAGACCGACGATTTCGAGTTCAAGCCGATCAACACCGTCGTCAACGCGTTCCATTACCGCGCGCTCGTGCTGATGAGCCGCATGGCGAAGGACCTGGGCAAAACCCGGGACGCCGAACGCTTCACCGAGGCGGCGGCGCGCGTGAAGCGCTCGTTCAACGAAAAGCTGCTCGACAAAAACAAGGGCATCTACGTCGATGGCGAGGGAAGCACCCACAGCGCTCTGCACGCCAACATGGTTCCGCTGGCGTTCGGCCTGGTGCCGCCGGAACACGTTCCATCCGTGGCCGCCTTCGTCAAGAGTCGCGGGATGGTTTGCAGCGTCTACGGCTCCCAATACCTCCTGGAGGCACTGTACGCGGGCGGTGAGGACGACTACGCCCTGGAGCTCATGACGGATCGCGACTCCGACCGAAGCTGGCCGCACATGATCTACGACGTCGGGACAACGATCACGCTGGAAGCCTGGGACAACAAGTACAAGCCCAACCAGGACTGGAACCACGCCTGGGGAACCGCACCGGCCAACATCATCCCGCGCTGCCTGATGGGTATCCAGCCCGTCGAGCCCGGCTTCGCCAAAGTCCGGATCAAGCCGCAGGTCGGCAGTCTCAAAAGCGCAAGCCTCGACCTGCCCACAGTCCGCGGCACCATCCACGCGGACTTCACGTCGGCAAAGGGCAAATCGTTTGCATTGAACGTCCGCCTGCCGGCCAACGTCGAGGCCGCGGTCTACCTGCCCCGCCTGGGCGGCGACACTACGAGCGTCCTGGTGGACGGAAAACGCACCGCCGGGACCATCGAAGACGAATTCGTGGTACTCGACAACGTCGGCTCCGGAGACCACCGCTTCGAGCGAACGAAATAGCGTCCGGATTCACTCGCGTCACGGAGGTCGCTGACCGATTCACGCTGCCGCCACGCCCTGCCGCTTCTACTTGGCCAGCTCGCCGAAGCGGTTGGCGATGGCCAGGGCTGGGTCGAGGGGGACGTCCACCGCCTTGACGTCGGCGGGAATCTCGACCTTGGGCCTCTCGGCCAGGTCCCTGCCCTTGAACTCGCCCAGCCACTGCTTCTCGGCCTCCAGCATCTCGCGCACCATGTCCCGGACCTCCTTGAGCGTGCAGACCGCCGAGGTCAGCGGGTCCAGCGCGATCGCCTGCATCGCCAGCTCGGGATTGCCCGTCAGCGCCGCCTCGACGGCCAACTGCTGCACCGTGACGTTGCTCTGGTTCAGAGCGGCGCACTGGGGCGGCAGATTCCCTATTGTGACGGGATGCAGCCCCTGCGAATCGACGAAGACCGGCACCTCGACGCAACAGCCTTGCGGCAGGTTCGTGATGTAGCCGTCGTTGCGCACGTTGCCGTTGAGCCTAAAGACGTTGTCCGTCTCGACCGCTTCGAGAATGTAGGAGCAATACTCGACGCTGCGCCGCTCGATCTTCCGCGATTCGGTGGCGAGGTAGTCCACGTCCTTATACTTCTCGGCCAGCATGTTGCAGTAGTTGTAATACGCGCCGGAGGCGCCGCCGAAATCGGGCTGGTCGCAGTACAGCTCCAACGCCCGCTTGCTGCTACGGAACCACGGCACGTACTCGGACAAATGTCCCGTGCTCTCGGTCATGAAATAGCCGAAATGGCGCATGACCTCGCAGCGGACCTTCTCGGTGACGTAATACTCGGGCTTCTCGCAGTTCTCGTGCAGAATGGGATAGAGGTCGCGGCCGTCGCGCTTGTCGCGGATGGAGAGGAACCACGCCATGTGGTTGATGCCCGCGCAGACGTAATCGACCTGGTCCTTGGGGACATCGGCGTACCGGCTGATCAAATCCAACGTGGTCTGTACGCCGTGACAGAGGCCGATGAACTGCACGTCGCCCACGCGCCCCAGGGCCGAGCAGTTGGCCCCCATGGGATTGGCGTAGTTCAGCAGGATCGCATCGGGACAGAGCTCGTCGATATCGTAGACCATATCCGAGAGGACCGGAATCGTTCGCAGGGCACGAAAGATCCCGCCCGGACCGATGGAATCGGCGATGCACTGATCGACGCCGTACTTCAACGGAATCTCATAATCCATGCGAAAGGCCTCGACGCCACCGACCTGGATCATGTTGATCACGTAGCTCGCGCCGTCCAGGGCCTCGCGCCGGTCCAGCGTCGCGGTGACTCTCGTCGGCAGGTTGTTCTCCTGCACCACCTCCCTGACGAACGCCTCCATCTTGTCGAGCTTGGGCTTGGTGCGATTCATCAGGCAGATCTCGCTGTCCTGCAGGGCCTCGGTGGCGAGAATGTCCATCACCAGCGTCTTGCAGAAAATGAGACTGCCGGCTCCTATCATGGCGATTTTCGGCTTAGCCATTGTATGCGCCTCCTAATTGCGTTTTGCGTCCCGCCCGAACAACCCACTGGTTGCCCGGCGCAGGCACGACGATCCGCTCCTACATACCCAAGTTTTCAAAAAGATACAAGCCACTCTTGCCGGGCGCGACGACGTCGATGTCGCCGTCTTCGTCCATGTCGGCCACGTAAGTATTGATCCCGAGACCGACCCGGCCGCCTTCGTGCATCGTGTGGCGTCTCCAGAGACGCGTCGATTTCTCGAAGTCATAGTAATAGACGCAGGGCGCCTCATTGCCTCCGGGGTCGTGACCGTTATGGGCGTGGTAGCGTTTGCCCGTGAGCAGTTCGTTGGTCTCGTCGCCGTCGAGGTCGGCCATGAGCATGAAGTGCGGCTGGGACCACGAATCGTCGATCAGGTGCTTTTCCCAGGAGCGGCCGTCCTGACTTTGCTTCTGTTCGAGCCAGTAGACGCCGTAGTTATGGCCCAGACCCCAGACGATATCGGAATCCCCGTCGCCGTCGGCATCGTGAACGAGAATCGGAATGCTCGCATACCCCAGCTCAAATTCCGGGCGCCACGTCCATTTCCCGTCGGCGGTCTGTTCGAGCCAGCCGCGCGGCGTCACGACGTCGAGCCGGCCGTCCCGGTTCACGTCGCCGGCGCCGAGGCCGTGCCCGGCCGCCTCCTGGGGCAACGGGTGCTTTTCCCAGCGCACGCCCTGCGGGGCGGCGGCATCGCGGTGGAACTCGTACCACGCGGCCTGATTCATGATGTTGGGCAGGACGTCAAGCTGTCCGTCCCCGTTGATATCGAAGGCCATGGCCGTCTCCATGTTCCCGGGCGTGTCGACGTCGAAGACCTCCCACGTCCCGCCGGCCTTGCCCGGATTGCGTGCCCAGAAGACCTTCTTGTTATGCCAGGCGGCGTTGGCGATATCGGTCCAGCCGTCGCCGTCGATATCCATCGGCAGATTGGTGAAATCGTAGTAGTAGCCGCCCTGCTCGGTCACCTCGCGGGCGAAGTGCTTTTTCCAATCGGGGGCCTCATACCAGAAACCGCCGCAGAAGATGTCCAGCTTGCCGTCGCGGTTGACATCGAGTATGCCGGCCGCTTCAAAACGCGAATCGGCGTTGATCGTGTGCAGCCTGAAACCCTTGCCCAACTTGGGCTTGGGAAGTTTGATCTCCCGGAGCCGCACGATCACACCCCACGGCATATTGTTCTGCGTGATCTTGAGCATCAGGCGGTTCGCGCCTTTCTTGAGCGTGACACGAACGCGGTCGGGGTTGGGCGGAATCGGCCGGGCTATGTTGTTGGCATGGACCACCTTCCCGTTGAGCCAGGCCTTGACGCCGTCGTCGCTGTAAATCTCCAGCATCGCGGTTTCAGCCTCGTCGGCCTCGAACTGCGTGCGCAGGTACGCCGCGCGCTGCTCGCCACCGAACGCCGCCAGCAGATCCACATACGCCGGGTGGTTGCCCTCCGCTCTGACGGCGATGGGCTTCCACTCGACGTTCGCTCCCGCCTTTTCCGGCGCGAAGGGGATGTCGAACAATTGCGCATGGTTCTTCCCCTGTTGCATGTACGGCCCGGCCACCTGCCATTGCCTCAGGTAGCTCTGCACCGACGCCACTTCCAGCAACAGCGCCTCGGCCTGCTCTTTGCGTTCAGCACCCACCGGCGCTGCGGCGACCATTTTCATCGCCGCTGCCACCGCCTTGGGCTCGGCGCCGGAGATGGTCTGGGCGATCTGCAACGTCGCCTGGGCCGCCTCGGCCCGCAGAGACGCATTGGAAACGTGTTCGCAGGCCAGCCTCATCGCCGCCGGCGTCGGAACCTTCGCCAGGGCCGCCAGGGCGGTGCGCTTCTCGTCGGCGCGTTCGGCCGCCTGCATGGCCTGGCTCAACTGACGGACCTTGCTCTCGGCCGGGGAAGAACCCCGGTCAATCAAGCGGACCGCCGCCCGCAAAGCCAGGACGCGATGGACCTGTTTTTTTGACGTCCGCGCCACCTTCAGAAGATCGGGCACGAACGACTCGTCCGAGCTGCCCGTCAACAGGGCCCGCAGCGCGTCCTCGCGCAACCGGCTGTCGGCGTCCTGTCCGAGCGCCTGTTGCAGCACGGGCCGGCCCACCGGCGAGCCCAATTGCCCCAGCGTCCCGAACAGCGCCGCTCGTTTGGCCCCCTCGGTATCGGGCAACTGCTTGAGCACCAGCCTGGACGCTCGATCCTCCGCCGAGACCCGCCGCGCCGTGGCGACCAGGGCCTTGGCGACGTCGTCGGCCCGCCCGCCCGTCTTCTGTGCGGCCAGCAGCGTCACGAGATCGGGAATCTGCTCGGGGCCCGCCAGATCCGCCAATGCTTTCAGCGCCGCGGCCCGGACCTGCGGAGCGGCGCTCTCGGCCTGCTTGAGCAGCGATCGGCCGGCGACATCGATCGTCACGCCGCGCTCGCGCACCGCATCGATCGCTTCGACCTGAAGCGCCGGATCGGAAGAGCTAACCACCGACAGAATCGCCTCGTCGACGCCGTCACCGGGCAGACGAGTCAGGCTCCGCCGCGCGGCAGCCCGTTCGGCCTCCGTGCCCGAGGCCGCGCGCTCGATCAGAACGGCTGCGAGCTCCGCGTCACCTACACTGCCGGCGGCCTCCAGCGCGGCAACCCGCACGACAGGATACGGACTCGCCAGAGCGGTGCGAACCAATCGCAGGGCTTTGCCTCCCTGCTGAACGTGCGCGTCGAGCACGGCCAATTGCGCGTCGGCCGCAAGCGTGTCCCAGTACCGCACGCAGGCCTCGGTAACCTGCGACTCGTCGAGTTCGCGAACCAGCTTCAGCGCCGCCTGTCGCGCGGGGTGATCCGGCTGGCGCAACGCCTCGACCATCAACGTCGTGCGGCGACCGGCGTCCGAAAGAACCAGGCCGCGCCAGGCGGCCACGCGCACCCGCGTCGGATATTTCTCGTTGAACAGTTTCCGGTAAGCGTCAGCGGCGCCGGACGGGCTCCCGCCGGCTTGAAGACCTTCGGCGTACTGGAGCAAGGCTTCCAGCACGACCGGGCGCACCTGGGGCGGTGCGTCGCCGGCCACGTTCCAGAGCGCCGCAGCAGCCTTATCGCCGCCGATTCTTCCCAGAGCTGACGCCGATGCCGAAGCGATCACGGCGTCGGCATTCGACAGCAGTGGCGTCAGAAGCGTGACCGCTTGCGGGTCGCGCCGCCAACCGAGCGAATCGATGAGACCGGCCTTGATCGAGCCGGAGCTTGCGCGTACGGCCCGACGCAGGGCCTGGCCCGCCTGCGGATACGACATTGGCTCCAGCGCATTACGCGCGGCCTGCGAGAGTCGCTCTTCGCCGAGCAGGGCCGCCAGCGCGGGCACGGACTCGGCCGTCCCGATGATTCGCAGCCTGAAACAGGCGTCGCACTTCTGCGGAACAGCGGCGTTGGATTTCAGCAGCGCGATGAGATCTTGTTCCTCGCCGGCACCGACGCTGCCGACAAAAACTACCAAGAGGCACGCGAGTATGTGAAACAGGTAATTCGTCTTCATTTGGATGTCCTCGTAATCCTTTTCTGTGGGGACAGTAGCTTGCACGGTACCGATCAGATTCGCCACGGCGGGCGCTTGCTGTAGGAGAGAAGGCGATTGGCCTCCTCGTCGCCGGCAAAGGCGAGCCTGGCCGGCTCCCACTTGAGCGAGCGTTTCAGGGCCAGCGAAATCCCCCCGATGAGAATCGCATTCATCGTGTAGACGGCGGTGTCGGGGTGGCAAATCGTCAACCGGCGCGACCGGATGCAGTCGAGGAAGTTGCCGGAATGGCGGTCGGCGTGATACACGCGGGAATCTCCCGGGCGCAACGGCTGCTTGAGAATGCTCGCGGGGTAGGAGACGAGATTGGACCGGTCCACCGCGATGCGTCCCTCGGTGCCGACGAAGCAGGCGCCGCCCTCGCCGCCGACGGGTTCGCCGGGGTAAGGGGCGGAGTGAACGACGACACCATTGGAGTAGTGGTAATGGACGTTGCCGTTGTCGTACTCCACCTCGATGGGCGCCTGGGGATCGGGATTGACGGTCCACTGGATGATGTCGTAATGATGGGGACTCCAGTTCACGTCCCCGACGAACATGCCGGAGAGCGCATGTCCGGCCTCGCCCCCGAACGGTCGCCAGGGCAGCGGTCCAAGCCACATGTCCCAGTCGAATCCGTCGGGCACGGGCACGCTATGGTCGGACGTCCAGGGCGTTGGGAAAAACGCGCCCGGCAGCCGGTAGGCGTAAACCTCCTTGAGCCGGCCGATGCGACCGTTGCGCACCAGGTCACAGGTGATGCGGAACTTGCCCCCGTATTCCGAGCGCTGCTGCATGCCCGCCTGGTAGATGCGATTGTGCCGCCGAGCCGTCTCCCGCAGAACGTGGCCTTCGCGCACGGTCACGGCGATCGGTTTCTCGCAATACACGTCCTTGCCCGCCCGCAGCGCCATCGTCGCCATCGGCGCGGCCCAGTGGTACGGCACCGCCACCAGAACCGCATCGATGTCAGGCCGGGCCAGTACTTTGCGGAAGTCGTTATAGGCCTGCACGCCGTTGTAGTCGGCCTGGCCCAATCTGTCGGCATAAACCTGGTTGCAGCGTTTGTGGGCGTGCTCACGGCGCTCCCGCCGCACATCGCACACCGCCAGAACCTGCACGTCCTCGCGGGCCACGTAGCCCCCGGGAACATACGTCCAGGCCCCGCCCAGGAGATGTCCCGTGCCCTGACCACCGAGCCCGATGAATCCCATCCTGATCCGCTCGCTCGCCGGCGTTTTGCCTGCGCCCCCCAGGGCCGAGCCGCTGATCACATACGGCATGGCAACGGCGGAGGCCGCGGCCCTTAGAAACTCCCTTCGTGTCGCTCTTGTCCGATCGACCATAATCCACTCCATCATACGTACCATGATTGTCCCCGTCGGGAACCGAACGGTGCTATTGTAGCCTCGGGCCCGCCCGAGATAAAGACACTACTATCGACGCGGATCGACGAAAGACACGGGTGCGAATGGCCGGCCATTCACACCCGTGCGCAGACCTCTGTACAACCCCCGGCAGGACCCCGAAGGAGTCCCGTCGATACTCCCGGTCATCTTCCTGGACCAACCTCGGGTCCCGTGTCGGCACGATTGCAACCTCTGGCGGCCGCGCCACTACTCGGCCAGCGGTCGGCCGACGGCGATATCGTCGACGTAGACGATGCCGACGCCTCCGGCCGTCGGTGCGCTGCGATTGCCAATGCCGATCACCATTTTCCTGACCCGACTCAAATCCACCCCGGCGAGACTGCTGTAGGGGATCATCCACTCGCGCCACGCGGAGCGCAGGCTGATGACCTCATCGGCGTGCGCAACCGTCGCGCTGCCGCCGGTACTGTCTTCGATCCTCACATACATCGGCTCGGGCGCGTTGCCGGCCGGCTGGTCGACGCCGATCCCGGCGATCTGCCACGGACCGGTCACGCTGCCGGTCGTCGAAAGGTTGGAGAACTCGGCGGCCGTAACCGCATTGGCGTTGTGACTGGTGACCGCCAGACCGATCAGAACGTCAGAAGCCATCGAGACATTCACCGGCTCCGTGAACGTGACATCGGTCCACGTCACGCCGTCGGCCGATTCCTGGGCGGTGAAGGCATCACCCGTCCGGGTCAGCTTCACCCAGGACGAGGTCGCCACGACGTTCGTCGATACCTGGCTCATCACGTTGCCGGTCTCCGAACGCTGCTGGAACGATACCCCATAGTCCGGCGTCAGACAAACGAAGGCATGCTTGGAACCCGGGTGCAGACTCTCGCGAATCATCACGCCCGCCTTGGCCCAGCCGTTGGTGCGAACCAGGCTGTCGACGCGGACCACCATCGAGCCGTTCCCGCTGAGGTTCTTGTAGGCATAGCGGAACTCGTCGGCGGTGTCCCAGATGTCGGTCCCGGTGGCGTTCATGATGATCTGACCGTCTGCCGTCTCCGCGAAAGCGGACGCGGCGCCCTGGACGTGCAAGGCCAGGGTATCGGCTCCATTGTCCATCCAATTCTGCGGGGTCGCAAACTCGCGCTCGGTCTCGCAGTAGAACGGCGCCTGGCTGTTGTCATAGGCCACCGGCATGGACTGTTGTCCGCCGTGGGCGATCACCGTCTCCATGATATCGCCGAGGGCCGGGTCGTACCCGACGATGGCGCCGGTGCCGTTGCCCCCGTGACCGTTGGGGTAGGAATCGTCCGGCGAAAAGCCCAGGCCGTCCACCCACGTCTGGAACACGCGGTCGGGGGAATCGTTCGTATAACTCTCGAAGTCGTCGACCGTTCGGTACTGCGTCGTCGTGAAACTCCAAAGGTTCCCCTCGTGGATCTGGGTCTGGCCGACTTCATCGACTCTCCAGTAGTACGTCGTCCCAAACTCCATGGACGCGGGCGTGTAGCTTTGCCCGGTCGGCGTGGCGGGCGCGACGGTGCCCTGGGCCACCGCCTCGGCGTCGGTGTCGAAGTAGACATCGTGCGACTGCGCTTCGCGGCCGGGCCGCCAGGTCAGAGCGGTTGTCAGGCTAACGTCTGTCGCGCCATCGGCCGGCTCGGGCTCACGGGCCTGCACGGGCACATAGAAGAACCGCACCTCGCTCAGGCTGGCGGCCATGGGATTGCCCCAGGTGGCGTTTATGGTCAACCTGACGTGTCTGGCGGTGACTCCGCCGAAATGGACGACGGTGTTGGCGACATACCCCGGCAGGCCCGTACCCTTGGCGAATTCGGACACCTCGTCCAGCGGAATCCAGGTCTCACCGTCCGTGGAATACTCGACCGTAACGTCCCGGGCCCCGAAGTTCATGTAGGTTTCGAGCTGGGAGTTGGCGTTCCACACCCACAGTTCATCCAGCGTGTATTCTTTGTCGAAGGTATACTCGATCCAGGCCGGCACGCCGGCGCTCATCCACATATCACCCATGTCATCGGAGTGCTGGTCGTCGGCGTTAAGGCCCGAGCCATCGATGGTCCTGACTGCGTCTGACGAAGGAGCCTGCCGGCTGGACGCTTCGGCCGTAACATTTTCGATCGGATAGGCGTAGGGTTCCGTGGTAAAACTCCAGATACTGCCTTTGAAGACGGTCCCGTCGGGAGGCGCATTGACTTCATCGATCCGCCAATAGTAGGTCCAGCCGTATTCGAGAACGCCCGGATCGAACGTCGTGGCCGTCTGCCCCGGGCCGACCAGGACGTCTCTCGCATCGGTCCGACCGGCATCGTTGACATCGTCGTAGACATCCCCGAAGTACACGTCGCGCGTCGTCGCCGTCTCCAGCGGGTCCCAGCTCAAGACCGCGTCCCGCGGCACGTCGGTCGCCTTATCTTCCGGGCGGGGATTCGAGGCTCCGTCCCCGCCGATACCGGCCATAACGAGGGGAACCTCCTCCTCGGCCAATGCCCGGTTGTAGATGCAGACTTCGTCCATATCGCCTAAGAAGACCTCGTTGTTCCCGCTGAAGCCTGCACCGCCGCCGGTGACACAGCCGATGCCCATATTGGACCCTTCACCCGCCGCGTAGAAGGAAAAGGCGCCGGAGGCCACCTCTTCGGCGTTGAGATACAGCCTGGCTGTGGTTCCGTCAAAGGTCGCTGCCACGTGCGCCCAAGTCTGGACGAGTGGATTCATGGTGTTGCCGGGCGAAACGATCGACACCGATCCTGTTTCCAGGCGCAAGGTGCCGCCATTTTCCGGCCGGACCTGGAACTGGAACATCGTCGTATCGGGCCATGTATCTCTCTTGCCGATCAGGCCTTGATACATTCCGCCGCCGCCGGCCCACCGAATCCATAACGCCAGGGACATCTGCCCCGTTCCCTCAGCGGGATTCCAGGTCCCCAGTTCGATCCGGGTGTCGGCCGTACCGTCACAGTTGACGCCGCCGCCTAAGTAGGCCGGCGAAATCCACGTCATGCCATTATGAAGGGTCCCGTCGTGTCCCTGGCCCGACATGTCGTGGGCGATGTCACCGGCCCCTTCATCAAGCCCGTAGTATCCCACCAAGCCGTCCTTGATATCGGCGTTCGTCACCCCTGCCGCCAGCCCCAGCACCAGAATAAGGAAGGCCATGCAAGTACGTTTCTGAGAATCATACACAGTTCTCGACATGATGCGTCCTCCTTCAGAAAGTGGTACGAGGGCCGTCTTCACGGCTGTTCCTCCTGGAAGGAACACGACCGGCAGCCCCCGACGCTTTATATGACGGTACCGTTATCATTCAAATGCCAGCAATCTCCACTGCCTCCCTGCCGCAGTGACAACCGTCTCCGTACGACGCCGTAAACGGCGGCTCATGCGTGCTTCGTCGCTTGTCATATGGCTTCAGCTCGAGCCCTCGGGCACCGGAACGTACCCCAGCTTGCCCCAGACGGCCCGCTGGACGCGGTGCAGGTCGGGATTGCCCGGTTGGAGAGGATTGGCACCGGGCGTCATCGTGCCGTACTCGATCGTCCGCCGGTCTCTCCATTTCCAGTATTCACTGTGGCCGTCGGCAAAGGAAAAGGCGGTCCCGCCACCGTGTCGCACGGGGGGCGGGTCCTTGTGGCGATTATCGCCGGCCAGAATGCCGGCCTGCGCGACCGTCGAGCCCCACCATGATTCCCGGCCGTACGGAACGCTCCAGCTCGCCAGCGTGACCCATCCCTCATCGAGAAACACGACCCGCTCGCCGGCCCGGGTAATCTGCATCCTCTTCTTGATGTGCGGACCGTCCGTGGGCCATCCGTTCATCGAATCGACGATCGCGTAGGTCCGCATCTCACCGCGAAGACCGCTGGGACACTGGTAGAGCTTGGCCGTCCGGCAATACGGGAACAGGGCCCCTTCCTCGATCGCTTCGATCTGGTCGGCCTCGGTCGTAGCGTCCGAGTAGCCGGCCCAGTGGACCCACCCGTCTTCATCCGGCGGGATCGAGCACTCGCCCCCCTTGCCGGTGCAACCGTGAACGATCTTGTCGTCGTTGCCGTCGGCGTAGAGAATCCACGCCACGGTCAGTTGCTTGAGATTGCTCAGACAGGCGGCTCGCTGACCCTGCTCCCGGGCTCGGTGCAGCGATGGCAGCAGGATCGCCATCAAAACGGCAATGATAGCGATGACCACCAACAGTTCGATCAGAGTGAATGCCTTCTCTCGGTGCATGGCTCCACCTCTTCGATTCGACGGATCGACCTCACCGCAATACGGCGCGCAACGCACGTCGCGTTCAACGCAACGCCACGTTCTCATAACTGCCATGATAGAAAAAATCGGCAATAACTCATTGCATGAATCCACCTTCTTTGTGTACAATTTCACCATGGCCAACAGGGTCCGTGATGGAGTAGCCCACAAGGCTGATTTCGAATATGACCGATTTAGACTTCAGATCTCGACTTCTGCAACGATTGAAAGCCAATTCCGACCTGTTCCGGCTGTTCGACTCCTTGCATCACGTCTGCTTCTTCGCCAAAGACCGCAAGGGCAAATTCATCATGGCCAACCACACCTTTCTGGAAAAACTGGGTCTCGACAGGGAAGAAGATCTCATCGGCAAAGACGATTTCGACTTCTTCCCGCCGCGCCTGGTGGAACTGTTTTTGCGTGACGACCGGTGGGTAATGAAAGCCCGCAAACCGCTGGTCGATCGCGTGGAGCTCGTGTCCAACAACGACGGCAGCATCGACTGGCACATCACCACCAAGGTGCCGCTCCTCTCGCACAGGAATTCCGTCGTGGGCATCGCCGGCATTACGCGCTATTTCCAGAAATCGGGCGAGAGCTGGTCCCCGCATCAACAGTTTGCCGAAGTCATCCAGTACATCAACCAGAACTACAGCGACCCTATCCGCGTCGAAGAGCTGGCCTCCCTGATGTACATTTCGGTCAACCAATTCGAGCGAAAGTTCAAGCAGGTGTTCCAGATGTCGCCGACCCGGTTCCTGCTGCGGTACCGCATCCACCGGGCCTGCTACAACCTGCTCCACACCGACGAGACGATTTCGCAAATCGCCCAGAAACACGGTTTCTACGACCACAGCCATTTCATCCGCCATTTCCGCAACACCATGGGGATGACGCCGAATCAGTACCGCCTGTACCGATAACCTTGCCCGCAGGCAAAAGCAGTCCACACCTTGAAATGCGCCGCGTTTGCCGCTATTGTCGTGGCAACAGAACCACCAGTTACAGGTATTACGTTTTTGAGAGAGCCACCATTGAATCAGACACACGTATTGAAGATCGCATCGGAATTGTCGGTTCGGCCGGCCCAGGTACAGGCCACCGCCGAACTGCTGGACAACGGCGCCACCGTCCCGTTCATCGCACGCTATCGCAAGGAAGCGACCGGAAGCCTGGACGAGACCGTCATCACCGCCATTCGCGACCGGCTGGGCCAGCTCAAGGAGTTGGACGCCCGCCGCGAGGCCATCATCAAGTCGCTCGAAGAACGAAGACAGCTCACTGACGAGCTGAAGGAGCAGATTCTGCAGGCCGAGACACTGGCCGTGCTGGAAGACATCTACCTGCCCTACCGACCGAAACGCCGCACGCGAGCCACCATCGCCAAAGAGAAAGGGCTCGAGCCGCTGGCCGAGATGGTGTTCGCGCAGGATCCGGCCCTCGATCCCGAGGCCGAAGCCAAAGCCTTCATCGACGAAGACAAGGGCGTGACATCGGCCGAAGACGCCCTCGCCGGCGCCAGGGACATCATCGCCGAGTGGATCAACGAAGATCAGCAGACGCGCGCGAAAATGCGCGAGCTCTTCGTCACGCAAGGCACCTTCCGAACCAAGGTCGCCACCGGCAAAGAGACCGAGGGGCAGAAGTTCGAGGACTATTTCGATTGCGAAGAGCCCGTCGCCAAGGCCCCTTCCCATCGCATCCTCGCCATGCGCAGGGGTCGCGATGAAGGCGTCCTGCGCCTGCAAATCCTCGCGCCGCAGGACCAGGCGCTGCGCATCCTCGAAGTCCTCTTCGTCAAGGGACAGTCCCCGTGCGCGACGCTCGTGCAGGAGGCCGCGTCCGACAGCTACAAGAGGCTGCTGGCGCCCTCGATGGAGACGGAGATCCTCGCCGCGACCAAGCAGCGGGCCGACAACGAGGCGGTGAAGGTCTTCGCCGACAACCTGCGCCAGCTCCTGCTCGCGGCCCCGCTGGGCCAGAAGAACGTGCTGGCCGTCGATCCGGGCTTCCGCACGGGCTGCAAGGTCGTCTGCCTCGACCGCCAGGGCCAGTTGAGACATTCCGACGTCATCTTCCCCCACCAGAGCGCCCGACTGGCAGCCGCCGATGCCGACAAGGTCGCTGCGCTCTGCGAGAAATTCGAGATCGAGGCCATCGCCATCGGCAACGGCACCGCCGGCCGCGAGACCGAAGCCTTCATCCGGGACATCAAGTTCGCCCGGAACATCCCCATCATCATGGTCAACGAAAGCGGCGCCTCGATCTACTCGGCGTCCGAGGTCGCCCGTGACGAGTTCCCCAACGAGGACGTGACCGTGCGCGGCGCCGTCTCCATCGGACGCCGGCTCATGGACCCGCTCGCAGAACTGGTCAAGATCGATCCGAAATCGATCGGCGTCGGTCAATATCAGCATGACGTGGATCAATCCCTGCTCCGACAGGGCCTCGATGACGTCGTCGTCAGTTGCGTCAACAACGTCGGCGTCGAGATCAACACCGCCAGCAAGCAATTGCTGCAATACGTCTCGGGTCTCGGGCCCCAACTGGCTCAGAACGTCATCGACTATCGCAGCGAGAACGGTCCGTTCAAGAGCCGCAGCGAGTTTAAGAAAGTCACGCGCCTCGGCGCCAAGGCCTTCGAGCAGGCGGCCGGCTTCCTGCGCATCCGGCAAGCCGCCAACCCCCTCGACGCCAGCGCCGTCCATCCCGAAAGCTATCACGTCGTCGACGCCATGGCCACCGACGCCGGCCGCTCCGTCGCCGAGCTGATGACCGATACGTCGGTCCGGCAAAGGATCAACCTGCAGAAATACGTCACCGACACCGTCGGCCTGCCCACGTTGAACGACATCCTCCAGGAGCTGGCCAAGCCCGGCCGCGACCCGCGACAGCGATTCGAAATCTTCAGCTTTGCCGACGGCGTCAACAAGATCGAGGACGTCCAGACGGGCATGCGTCTGCCCGGCATTGTCACCAATGTCACCGCCTTCGGAGCCTTCGTCGATATCGGCGTCCACCAGGACGGGCTCGTGCACATCAGCCAGTTGGCCAACCGCTTCGTCAAGGATCCCAACGAGGTGGTCAAGGTGCAGCAAAAGGTCATGGTGACCGTCCTGGAGGTCGACTTGGCCCGCGGACGAATCAGCCTTTCGATGAAGGAGGACCGGCCGCCCAAGAAGAGCCCGCCGCCCAAGGAGAACCGGCCCCGGAAAGAGAACCGCCGTCCGGCCAAGGGAAAACCCAATCGCACACCCGGAACGTCCCTGAACCTCGACATCTCCAAGTTTACCGGAGGATAACCATGAACGGACCATCGAAGAGCCTTGTGCTCGCCTCGGCGTTGTGGCTGTGTTGTGTGCCGGTCGAGGTGACCTCGGGCGCGTTTCGCGCCGCCGCGGCCGTCCGCGATGTCACGCCCGCCAAGCTGCTGCCCGTCTCCGGCGGAGTCGGCCCTTCGCACCCGGTGACGAAGAAGATCGGCAAGCTGAGCGTCCGCGCGCTGGTGCTGGAACAACACGGCACGCGCATCGCCATCTGCAGCACCGACTTCCTCGGCTTCCCGGGCCCGCTCTGCGACAGGGTCCGCGCCCGCGTCCCCGACATCCCACCCGAGAACATCCTCATCGGCGCGACTCACAATCACAGCGCGCCGGACTGCTATGGCTTTCCCGACGAAACGGGCAAGACCGCCGCTGACGTCGAGTATATCGAGAGCGTCTGTGACAAGCTCGCCGATGCGATCAACGAAGCGCTGCGCAATCTCCAGCCGGCGCGGGTGAAGATCGCCACGGGGCAGGCGCGAGGAAAAATCGCCTACAACTATTACGCCGAGCAATTGTACGATCCGCGCTGCGATGTCATCCAGATTCTCGATACGCAAGGCAAACCCACCGCCACGCTGGTCAACTACGCCTGCCATCCCGAGGTGATCGGGCCGGGTCGGGGGATTCTGTGCCCCGATTTCGTCGGGCCCCTCTACGACCGGATCCAACAACAAGGCGGCGGAACCGCAATCTTCATGAACGGCGCCCTCGGAGGCATGGTCACCGCCGACTGCCGCGGCCCCGACGGAAGGGACATTCAGACGTGGGACGAGTGCGTCCGTATCGGGCGCCTGCTCGCCGACGAAGCCCTTCGCATCGTCGCTGATGCGCCCGTCCGCGAGAATGCGACGCTCTTCTGCGACAGCACCACCATCGAGTTTCCCGTCGAAAATGAGATGCTCCGCGCGATCGTACAATTGTCACCTCTGGGCTTCCAGATGAACGAGAACGGCCGCGTCGCCGCACAGGTCAACGTCGTGAACCTCGACGACGCCCAGATGCTCACCATCCCGGGCGAGGCCCTGCCCAACATCGGCTACTATCTCAAGCGAAACATGCACGGCCGGCACAATCTCCTCTTCGGCCTGACCAACGACGCCTTTGGCTACATCCTCGCCAGGGTCGACTGGAACAGCTTCAAGCGCTACAACTACATCAGCCGGACCTGTCTCGGCGAGATGACGGGCGAGATTTTCATGCAAGAGGCCCTGGCGTTTGTCGACAGCGTCCCCCGGCCGGTCCGCGCTGCGAGCCGATAGAGCCGCCTTCCGAACAACCGCACCGGGCGAAGTTCGCACGGTCCCCGCGCCGACCGCGACACGCAATCGCCATCAAGCCGCAACGCCACCCCGCCGGCGTCACCCCGCACTCACGCGACCTCAACGCCTCTGCCGCAACGAACTCATACGGATCAGGAGGAATTCCTGCGCCGTTTGTCATTCCAAGCGCTGCACACTGGAGTGAAGCGAGAAAGGGGTCAGGCTTTGGATTTAGGGGTTTTCCCCCATATTGATTTGCAAAAGAGCGGTCTCGCCGGCCAGCAGAAACCGGGCCCTTTGCGAAACCCGCCGCGCACAGCTCACCGGCGGCCGCTGCTCCGCCCAGCTACAAGAGGGCCGTACCGCCGGACTTCAACCTGAATTCCGGCCCGCGATCTGCTCAGAGGCGTCGGCGTCCCGGGCTCATCCGGCCGCACATTGGCTTTGTTTTACGTTTCGCGCCCCCTCCGAGCCCGAATGCGCCGCTTCGAATCCACAATCCCCATTCTCCAATCCACAATCGCTTCGCCCGATTGGCTTTGTTTTCCACGCCCCGTCCTCCCCGCCGCGACTGTCCCCCGCCGCCCGCGTCGCATCCATCCCACATGTAGAAAATATGGAACGACCGGCTCCTGGGGTTATGGTCGATAGAGACCATGGGCTCAGCGGCGTGTGGCCGCTGGTTATCGCGGGTTACTCTCGGCGATAACAGAGCCGCCTATGAATCGTTCTTA
>Ga0272441_10002179_pt1 | contig 40292 bp, 61 predicted proteins | sample SSMProp6N_FD_193582 | JGI IMG/M metagenome (GOLD analysis project Ga0272441, IMG submission 193582) | Marine sediment archaeal communities from Little Sippewissett salt marsh, Falmouth, MA, United States - SSM-Prop-6N | ecosystem: Environmental > Aquatic > Marine > Wetlands > Sediment ... | reverse complement strand
ATCTCAACTCCACCTTCGCGAATCAACTGTAGGATACCGATCTTGCCTCGCTCCTCCGTCATGAATAGCTTTTCAAAAACAGCCGCATTACCTTCTCGCAGCGTCTTCACACGTTCCAACATCTCAACTAAGCCAAGCTCCCTCACATCTCCGACCAGCTCCCTGACCTCTTTCGTGCTGAATATTCTGAAAGCACCCCTCAAAGCTGTCGTAGCGTTTGCCGCCTCAACACCGCCCTGAGTTATCTTTGCCATCGCTAAGGATACGTCTTCAAGGGAAAGGTTTAACTGTGCGGCAATAGGACCAGCCAAGCCAACCGATCTTGCAAAAGCGTCTGTCGTTATCCTGCCCTTTTCATTAGCCAGCGTCATCTTGTCCATAGCTGACATGGCATCTTCACCAAAGACCTCCATCGCAGTAAGCAAGCCTTTGGTGACTTCAGCAACATCACTGAAGCCTGCGACTGCACCAATCGATGCTGTACGCAGAACCTCCATTGCCTTTTCACCAGAAACACCAGCAGATGCTATCTGGAAACCAGCTTCAGTAAGGCGCTCAGTGGAGATACCGAACTCGACAGACATCTTTGAGATGTCATCGGTAAGCTTTTCAACGCCAGTCCTGTTCAACCGCAAGATGGTATTTATTCTGCCGACTTGGTCCTCGAACTTTGCCGCAGACATAGTGGCTTTTGTGAAGCCAGCTACAATCCCGGCAGCACCAAGGATTCTACCGATAGCAGGAATCTTCCTTAGTGCACCACCCAATCTACCGACACGGGTAATGGACTTATCAATAGCCGTCCCGAATTTCTTGATTCCACGGATAGCTGGTCTTGAGTTTAAGCCTAAAGTGAAACTAATTCCCATGCTCTACCTCATAAACCATATCAAGAAAGCTTCTGGCAACTCCAGACCTCTTATGGCCAGTGAACTCCTCGAAAGATGCTGTTCCGTTCTCACGCTCGACAGCAAGCATGTCGATGACATCATGGAGATCAAGCCTCTCTGGGTCAATGTGCCACCTTGTCCTGCATACTGCTCTAGCATAACGGATCAACGCTCCTATGTCTTTTTTTTTAACTCGTCTTCAATTTCTTCCGCTTGACCGTGCCAAATCTTTTGCATCTTCACATAGGTCAACAAGTCCACTCTGAACTCGTCCTCTGTGACCTCTGGGTTTTGTAGCCTGACAATAGCAAGAGCCTGCTCATACATATGCTCTTCACCATCCAACGCCATTGCCTTTGCCAACTCTGGGTATTGCTTTTCAGTATCACCGAGAGGCAAACCTTGAATATGGTAAATCTTACCATTTGGAAAAAGTAACGGTACACCTGACTTAGCCATTATTGCTCCTTATTTTTTGGCTGGAAAAGTCCACATTTATGCCCATCTATATCGTACCAATCCACCGTATAGTGGTCGTTCCAATGGGCAGACCCCTTATAGTTAGACAATAACAACGGACCCATGCTTGTCCTGCACTCTCTGAACGGTCCTCCTAAATCGCGCTCCTCTTCAGGAAGGACTTTGAGATATTTCCAGGGTGCCTTTGGGTCGTTTGTTATGATGCAATCAAATTTGATGCTCACGCAACCGTAATTGTGTCGTCTTCATCTTTGGTTCTACCACCAAGGCTCTGGGAGTTCGGTGCTCCCTGGTCAGAGCTGTAGCCCCAAGTATTGAAGACAACATCTGTAACGGTCCACGTTTTAAGGGAAGACTTGTCGCTATCCAACTGAGCTTTGAAAACAAGATCCCCTTCGTTTGCAACACCGAGACGAGCATTCAAAGCTGAACCCTCATCTTCAAATTCCAGAGATACTTCAGCGACCTTGCCAAGCTCACCAACAATAGCCTGCTGCCTCGCGCCATCAGCCTGCGAAAGCAACCATTCTTGATTCTCATTGACAGTGACCGACTTTACTCCAGACAACGAATTAGCATCGTGTGTCACGTCTTGGACGTTCGTATAAGTAGCCATCTATTTCTCCATTTAACTGATTAAAATTATAAACCGATTATTTCCACCGCAAGTATTCTTTGTTTCATGATGTTGCCACCGTTGCTTTGCTTTTGAACAAAGCCAGGAACCGATTTTGAATAAACGATTCAATAGAATTTTTGTCAGTCTTGTCCAATGCATACGGTGGTCTAGCTGGTATATTGCGCTTTGTATCACCAAACTGATGGGTAGCTTGGTAGTCCGACGAGTCTCCATCAGATGCCGTTATCGTCAAGGTCGTTGGCGTTGCGTTAATTGTTGCATTTTCAACGGTATCCTTGAAGAGTTTGCCTGAATTTATAAGCCAGAACATAGGTGATCCGTACTCTTCCTGCTTACGCTGAAAATAGGTTTCCGTGTAGTCTTTGTAAAGCGCGACCTTCTTGTTTCTGCTGCTCAATTTTGCAAACGATCTACGGAAAGGTGACTTGGCCAAATTGCCAACTGATTCCACAGGAGTTGACCCACCAATATCACCTCGCTTACCTAGAATGAAAGCGCCGACCTCACGCAGTATCCTCTGCATGTATGTCCTGAATATGTTGGTGTTCCTGAGACGCTTGACGTCTTCACCTATTTTCACTGTTACTTTTAATTGAAAGCTCATATATCCCACGCATGACGATTGAATTTTGCGTCTGGGATTGGATCCACTCTGCACCTACAGTTTGGATGAAGCGGTGGATATGGTCTAGCAACGTCATCATATTTAAACACCTGACCATTGAGGCTGGCATCGAACGGTGCTGTATTTTGATCTATCACGCTCACCCATACCACCTCCTTCGTTTCGAACATCTGATCAACATACTCCTCTAGCGAAGATGCCAAGCCGTTATCTACAACCCAATCCCTGATAACTCGTAGGCTATAACTCTTGGACTTACCAAGCTTTACGGCTTTACCTGTAGCGTCAATAGACTTTATCGTCTTGGCTATTTCATCGGCAGTAGCCTCAACAATCTCCACCTCAATCGCAGCGGATATAGCTTCAGCCATTTAATCTCCTGAAAAACCCATCCTGCAGATCGACGTAAACCTCTACAAATAAATCCCTCATGAGGTTAGTATAGAATCGCTTGTAATTATTGAAAGCGCCATTTACGGATTGCCTGAACCGCGATTTATAATCAAGCTTATTCGTAGAAATGGGCCTAATGGAATTGGCAACGATGTCGTCCAAACGCCACCCCATCTTCAGCACCCCCCTGTTAATTGATTGAGAAATAGGACGCCCGAAAGTGTACGTTGTGAGACGCCCCATCTCAGCCTCTGACGGCCCCCCTGAGAGCCTTATAAATGACGGAGCAGATTGGTTAAAGCCTTCCAATAGGACGGCTCTGGTGTCTTTATAATAGCTGTCACGGGCCTTTAAAAGGCCTTTATAGTAAGCCTTCGCTATCCTTTTGAGTTGATAGTCAACATCTGCAAGGTTTAAGGCTTTCTTGAGGAATTGCGCTTCAGTCAACTCTTCCTTTGGGCGTTGTTCGTTTACACGGGAGATGACTTTTGACTGCAATTTGTCCAGGCTGCTAAACGTCTTATTGAATACTTCCTTACCGAAATCCAGGTGGGCCTTGAAGGAGTAACGCTTTTGCCCCTCAAGTATCTTAGACCAGCCCATAATCAGGACTTCGAAACTGATTCGTAGTACCTGAAAGCGATGTCTATATTGTAAACGAAATCATTATAAGCCTCTGGCTGGCCTATCACCATAGTGACCTGATCCTCACCATCGAACGCATCCTCTATAAGCTGAAGTAGTGCCTGATGGTCGTCTATTTCACGTTTCACGAATAGCCTCGCAACAGATTCTCCCCAACGTATCCAGTCTGTGGAATTGTGTTCGGTGCGGTCTACGTTCGTTTCAACAATCTCAATGAACGGCATCTCATTGAAGGTGCGATCCTCCATAAGCACCGGAACAAATCTGCCATCGTTGATTACCTTGCTTATCCCGGTGACCGCTACCAGATGCGGGATAATATCGTTGAGCCTCACCTTAGACCCCTAACCTTCTTAGCCTGAAAGATTGACCACCGAAACCTTCACCTGGGTCGATTTTCCCATCCTGGTCAATATCAACTACAACATTTTCAAGCATATTTTCTACAACCTTGATCTCGTTCTCAAACTCATCTTCACGGCCTCGGTAGATTTTCTGCTGAAGGTAAAGCTCTGCAAGCTGAGTTGCCCAACTGCAGATATTCCTTGGCCAGGAGTTTTCGATACACCAAGACCGAACAGATTCAGGGATCAGGTAGAGTGCGCGATCTTGCGATCGAGCTATAGCCCTATTGATACGAGACCTGGAGAAGGTTGTGGCAATCTCCAGGTCTTCAATAATCGTATCAGTAGATATTGGGATTTCAGCCGTTGCCTGGGCTATCATCTCCATTGAGAAATTCAGCACCGCAAATTTATCCGTTGCAACCTTGGCAGTGATAAAGACCGTCCCTTGATACCAACCCGTTTCAGCACTAGCCGAATCGGTCGAGGTCATGCGCAGACGCAATTGCTCAGGAGTGCCAGAGATAGATGCAACACTGAAAAGCGTTACAGCCGATCCTTCATAATACTGCAGGACGCTTTCGTTATAATCGGAGTGGACATCGATGGCAGTACCATCCTCATCTTTTACGGTGAAGTCGTACTCGAAAGACTCACCCTTTTTGATCCTGAAGGTTATCCCCTCATGGGTCGTTATCTGTGCCATCGGTTACCTCGTTTTCCTGGAACTCTTCCGGAATCTCTTCAAGGTCTTCCTCCTTGTCTTCAGGGACTCCGGTGAAATTCACGATGCCTTTCAACTCGGAGATAATCTTCGTTGTTGGCATGATCCGTTGATTGTATCGCTCAAGGTCGGCGTTCTCTTTGCGGAGATCGACTTCGAGCGGGTTTTTACGGAAGCGATAGAACTCCTCCTTCTCATTGAGGGCTTCGACTTCCTTGGTAAACTCTTCGATATTCTCTGCCGGAATCTGAGTCCCTTCCTCATTGCCATACTTCTTGATGATGACCTTCCTTGCAGCGAGATATCGCTCCTTGCCGGCCTGGAGGGCATCATAGAAGTTGTGTAGCTTGTAAGCTATCTCGTGGCTTATCGGTTGAGTTGTCACCCATTCAATCGACTGTAAAAATTGGCTATTACTAGCGAAAATCTCATTTTTGTATTTAGGCATGTCTGCTCCTTAAATAGACTCGTCTAATTATACGGCTATAGCTGTCCGTCAAATATTTCCTCCGATGACAAACCACTCAGTCCCGTCAGACTGCACAACAATGAAGTCGTACTGGCTTGACAAGACTTGCGTTGCTGATCCGTTTATTGTTTCAGCTCCATCACCGTCAACAGTGACGGTATTCTCAGACGAGTCAGACTTCAGGACAGTGTATTTGTTCCCATCAGCGTCCTCTGCGGCTGGAAGCGTTGCCACGATTGAGTCGCTTGTTGCGTCTCCGATGACTGTGTCATCACCAATCTCGATGTCGTCAGATTCTGTTATCGTCCTGGTTGACTCAACAAGTGAAGCTGCGGTGATACCGTTAACGCTTTTCTGTACATCGCCACTAGGCGTGAGGGTAAGCGCCGAATTGATCGGAGTTATCTTGACCTCCTTCACAGTCTGATCACCAACTGGCTGAATACGAAGTTTTAGACTAGTGCAGTCTGCAAACGTAGATACGGGCAGCTCACGAAAAGCCGTTATATCAATAAGCTCGTCGATGAACCCAGCGCCGTTTTTGTTATAGTCAATGTTGCAGTTATCAGCCTCAGTGATATTCACATCGCTCTCGTCTTTGACAACGAGAGTTGCCGGAGCAAAGCTTTTAGTTCCAGTAAACGACATGGAGGCGTCCACAGTGTTGGAGGATGATGCCAAGGTTAAAGCAACGACTTCTAATTCTGTCAATCCAGCTCCACCGTTGCCCCCGACATCATCAACCACAAATTTCATGAAACGGCCAGTGACTTCAGAATCAAGCGTAAAATTGCTCCATCCACCAGCACTATATGAATGACTAGAAAAAGTCTTAGCTAACTGGTATGTGTCAGGAGAGCCACCATCATCGACAGCATAATAAATTGAAATTTGACCGTTATCCAACTCCCATCCACCTGACGGAAGATACAGTTTTACCCGTTGCCAACTTTGATCAGATCCAAGATCAATCTCAAGGCTGGCCCCGTTTGTTGTCGTATAAACAGAGTGTGCCCCTATCCATGTGCCAAGAACATCATTGACAGCTTGGTCCTCTGGATTTCCAGTGCCAGCAGTAAAGTCAGTGTTGGTATAACCAGCACTTGTTAAGTCCGATCCCTCTAAAAGGTCATTACTCCAGGCCGTGCCATCATGTGATAGGTTAGCTCCGGTGTTTTCAAAATCACCTGTATCATCATCTCCGGTTGCTGTAGAAGCTTCTGCCTCCGTGCCGATTGCGAAATTGTATGCCGCCATCGAAGCCTTCGGACGAATGACATCATCCACAACCTCAAGCTCATCAAGCGGTGCTATAATTGCCTGGATGGCTGCGGTTGCAGATGCGTCAAAACCTGATACTGATAAACTATCTGTTGAAATTCCCATTTTGCTATCCTATCAAGCAGCAGTAAAAGAACCCTTGGAAACCCAAGCCGCCGACTCACGGCGCTCGAACTCTATATCGTTTCCGCTTCTGATTATGCGCCAACTTCCATCTGTTGACTGATCTCCGATATAGAAAGCATCAGCGCTGCCGATCTCGCAATTTGCATCAAGGATCAAGCTGTCCCCATTAAGCTCAAAGATGTCGACGGAGTTGACTGCCATCAAAACCTTGTATCCGCTATCAACGCCTAACCGGAAATCATATCCGGTGTTCGTTGTGATCTCGCGTATCAAAAGCGTATCACCGAAAACGATACTTGCAGCACCATCAGTGACAAGCGGCGCGTTAGTGGCAGCATCAGCAGTCGGCCAGTTGTGGACATCCAAAATAACTCTGCCTGACCCATCTGGCGTTATCTGGATATCGCCATCAGAAACTGATACGATAGCATTGCCGTTAACGTCAAGACTCCCGCCAAGCTGCGGAGAAGTGTCCTCGACAACATTGCTAATTCCATCGCCAGCACTACGCCATGACCCGCCGCTATAATACATTAGGTTGTGATTAGTATCATCAACAACAACAGCCGAATAACCTGTCTTTGTTGTAGGTGTACCGGATGGAACTCCGCTGGTTGTCGTCGACATGTAAGAGAAGCCGTCCGTTGCAGCATCAGCAAGTTGGCCAAGGCCGAGCGTTGTGTTACCGCTGGCATCCATCGCCAAGCCGCCGACCGTTGTGGTCAATGCTCCAGGCAGATTAAGTACACCAGAAGTCATCGTGTAATTCGCTGTCTGGGCAAGCGCACCGGAGTCATTGATATGAAGCACCGAGTAATTTGTCGCGCTTGTTATAGTGTCTCCAATGTCAACAGCCGAGCTGTCCCAAGATAGAGTTCCAGCACCGTCAGACTTGAGGTAACCAGCGGCATCATTCGGGAAGGTGTACGCTACGTCTGCAAACTGAACTGTTGAGCTTGCTATAAAAGCACCTGTTGCAGTAACCGCTCCTCCAAAAGTAACCTTCCCCGCACTGTCGCCATTAACCCATGTTGCCGAACCCCAAGCCATTTTCATAGAATCGGTTCCCGCAGATATATCATAGCCGAGAGCCAACGCCTTGTTTCCTGCTGAGGCACTATAGCCAAGAGCAATACCGCCGCCAGCGCCTGAACAGGTTGCCAATACGCCAATGGCTGTTATGTTGTTAGACGATCCACCTGCACCATACCCAAAAGCTGCGCTGTCTTTATACGCCGATGTGTTTTTACCGAAAGCAGTTGCTTTAGCCCCACCAGTAACTGCACCCACGCCGAACTTCTCTGAATCGGTTTGCGCACCTGGAGCACTGAAGTTTCTACTGGCACCAGTAAGAACAACATCGGTTCCATCAAAAGTGAAAGCCGATGAATTGGCCAGAACATTACTTCCGTTCATATACAATATGCGATTTGCAGAACTTCCACTGATCGCATCCCCGATGTCAACAGAAGAACTATCCCAAGACAAATTGCCAGCACCATCAGACTTAAGAAAGCCAGCAGCATCAGCAGCCGGGAAAGCTGCATAATCAAGCGTCAGGACACCTTTGGTCCCGGCGCCAGAAGCAGCAGCAGGGGATAGCGTAATGCCACCGCCATCTGCATCACCTGAGCCAGCGGCACCGCCTGCGATTGTCATAGTCGAGCCAGCAACGCCAGCGCCTGAGCCACCTGTTGCGCTTATCAGGATCGCTTGTGGCGTAGTAGACGTAACGCCTTCACCGATATACATAGCCGTAAATGGACCTTGTACGTCACCAAAAACTATCTGGTTTGCTGCGGTTGCATTTGCCTGCCTGCCGACAACAAAAACATGATTATTTCCGCCAGCAATTCCCTGCTCACCCAAAATAATGCTATAGTCACCGTTAGCCGTAGTCAGATGGCCGATCCCGATTGCATAAGCACCGGACGAACCAGTAGCGTTGCCGTAGCCTATTGAAACTGCACCGTTTCCTGTCGCATGGGCGTTATAGCCGAAAGCGTTGCCCCATTGGCCAGCGATTGCCGAGTTACCAAAGGCGTTTGCGTTAGCAGCAGTAACAGACGCACCAGCACCAAATACCTCTGCGCTTGTTTGGCCTCCTGGATTGGTGAAATCGCCAGCAGCATTTACTAATGAAGTGCCAGGAAACTTCGTTATTCCACTCTCAACCTGTAATGCATAGCTATTCGTGATTGTGGCATTCGTTCCTGCTATCGGAGCACCGGAGATTGATACCGTGGAGGCTGTCGTGATCGTGCTGGCACCTACAAAGGCATAAGTCGGAGCTTGTATTCTCATCTCACGTTGAGTGACCAATGCACCAGTAGCCCATTGTTGCGTGTGGCTTAGGTCAAAACTGACCGTTGTCTTTTCCGTCGAAGCCGTCAGCGCCGTTTCGGCAGCAGCAGTAACCGCTACCGCACCAGCATTATCAACACTAAACTTAGTGCTGCTGCCTACCTGTAGATCCATCAGATAATTAGATGATCCCGGTGCGCTCGTCTCAGTTACGTTGAGATTGATGCCGGTATAGTTACCACTGGTCAGCTTGTTGACTGTCAACGCAATATCAACACCAACCTCATCACCTGTAGCAGCCGTCAATGACATGTCGCTATCGATATTGCCGAGGGCTGTAACCGCACATAGGTTTGACCCGCCATCATCGAGAATGTCGAGGAGGTTAGCCGTCTGACCAGTGAAAGCTTTGATCGTCAAAGGTGTCTCATCAACAGCATTACTGATAAGCGATACAGGAGAACCGACAGCAGCACCCCAAGAATCAAACGTCAGCGCATCTGTGCCGACGATATCATTGCCAGTATCATTTGTTACCAGATAACCTTTCTCCGCATATGTTCCCTTTTCAATCTGAAAAATCGAACCAGCAGCAGAAGAACCAACAGCCAGATTGGCTGTACGATCCCAGGCACCTGTACGGACGATATAAAGCCCATTCTCAACACCATTGGTCTGATCAGTAACAGCGCAGAGATCCCCATCAACAAGAGCCTCCCCGTCTACTGTCTGCTCACCTGAAAGGGTGATATTGCTTGCTGCGCGGACAACATAAGTGCCTTTATATTTGATACCGAGGACTGCAGCTTCCCCGGCTCCTATCTGTGAGAACGCCATTAGATATTCTCCATCACGCGCAGATCCTGGCCAGCAACCGTGGCGATTGCGTACAGAGTCGCGCCTTTAGTAAGAGTAATGGAGTTGATTACGTTCGGGGCTAGTTTGATACCTTTCGCGCTGGTCACGTCAGACCCGCCTATGTAGATGTCACCTGAGGCGTTTAAATGCTGAAAGGTTACGAATAATCTTTCAGAATCGGCGCCAAAGGTAATTTCCACTGCGGCCGTGCCGACAGTAAGCGACTTACACTTGGTAAGCTGCGTTGCCGACACTTGCGAAAGTTTACCATTAACATCTCTAGGCAGACCTCTTGCCATTTTCTTTCTCCTGTTGTAAGTTGAGCAACCTTAGCATATGCTCCCACATCATACCCTTACGGATCTCTTCCGTGGAATAATTACACCATGCCAGATTGGCTAGGAATTGTTTTCTTACCTTCACCAGTCTCGCGACCGGATTATCCAGAGCACAACTCATAGACCGATATTGACTATTCTTATCCCCGCAGTAGAAAGGAATACCCTTAATAATGCACTCCACAAGCGAGGTTGAGTTCCAGCCAACCACCAACTCAGCATCCTCGATCTCCTCGCTTAAAGGCTTCCAATCTGCAGGCCTTTCATTGAGGGTCTGAGGATGAGGTCGATAGGTAACGTCCATGCCTAGTGACTCCAGTTGCTCCTTACGTTCATCGCACCATTTTTCTATATCAAGCCCATCAAGCTGAGTATCACCTGGAACTTGCCCAAGGATAACCACCTTGCCCTTAATGGGCTTTGCTTTCCGCATATGGACCTTGACTCCAAAGACATCTTTTAAGCGCTCCGCAGTCATCTCCATCTGTTCAACAAATCCACAGCTATTATTGTGGATGCCTTCTCCGTTGGGCAGTAATGATATACTCTTGTAATCTCTCCGTCTCTGGTATGGATCAAAATATCCAAGCTCGATAACGAAGAGGGGCTTGCGCTGCCACCTACAAGCCTCTTTGCAATACTTGCCTGGACCATTGAGCGACCAAGCTATAAGCATATCAGTATCATCTCTCATATCGCCAGCCCTGAAGATCGTGCCGTTCGAAGGCTCACAAGAATGGCCATCAGCCTTGATGCTTTCCATCAGAGCTTCCATGTAATCCTGCTCTTCAGGCTGGTTTTTGAATATGATTTCGATTTTCATCATGCAAAAAAGGGGAGGACCGAAGCCCCCCCCTTTCCTACGTTACCGACCCCCTACTAGACAGTAACGCGAGTTTGCAGTTTGACGCCAGGATAACCCTTGACGCTTGCAGCAGCCGCAGTCCAGTTGGACGTGGTGGCAAGCTGGGCGTTTGTCGGGTTCATGGTGCCGCCAGTGTAGCTGAAGCCTCGCGCAACGACAGTCTGGTTATATTCAGTCAACGACCGAATAAGGGCATTGTCGTAGGCGTCATCTTCCCAAGTCTTCATCGGGATGGTCTCATCTTCAGTGATCGTGACAGCATTCGGGAAAAGCAGCAAGGTCTTGTAACGGTCATAAACCGTGACAGAGTCAGCAGCAATCTTCAAAGCGCTGTTATCAGTGACAAGGATCATCATGCCAAGAATATCAGAAAGGATATCAGACATGAGGATGCCCTGAGCGATGTTGGTAATCGTACTCGGAGCAGAAAAGCCACCGACCTCTTTCTTGATTTCCTTGTACATCTTAGAATGCATAAGGGCAACAACAAGACCACCAGCATGATCACCCATGAGGTCTTTAGTGTCTTCCAATTCAGCCACGCTCATAGCATAGCCAGAGCTGAGAGCTGAAATGTCGTTGTAAGTAGTCGACTGCTTTTCGATAGTACCGAGGGCAGTGGAAATCGCACGAGTGAAAGATCTCTGGAGTTTGTGCTCGGCCATATTCTGACCAACCTGAGCAGCATAACTCATAGGATCGATACCCTGCTGTTTGAGAGCTGAGATCGAGGCGTCATCATACTCGTTGCCCGAGATCACGATACCCTTCATCGAACTCTGGACATGACCAGAGAGCGAGCGGAGGCTGGCAGAAGTCAGATCACGCTGACCGCCAGTATCCTTGTCCTGAAAGAAACCAAACTCAGGAGTCTTGCCGATGACTTCACCAGCAGAAAGGCTGAAAGCCCCGCCTGAATTAGCATTGAAATAATCGAAAAGCTCATACTGCTTTTCATAGAAAGCGACCTGAACGGTCTCTTGGAATTGCGAAAGATTCGCATGTAGCGTCTGGGCCATTGGTTAAACCTCCATATTAGCCAGTTTTTTTACGAGCAGCAATCTTATCGCGAAATGCTTGAAGACCGTGCTCACGAATAAATTGTGCCTTCTGCTCCATAGGAGAGTCGGCCGATATGGAGGATGGGATTGCTGGAGAAGATCCGATACCACCTTTCTGATCAGATAGCAATAGACTTTTACCGATAGGTGTTTGCATCCATTCTGTGGCCCAGCTTTCGAGCGTAGTTGGAGTGCCATCCGGCAGGCAATACATGACGACTCCGTCAATTTCCTGCAAAGCCTTTTTGGCTTGATCTTCAAAAACAGGTGTTGTGCCTTCTTTGAATGGCATTTTACTAGCTTGCTGTGCAATCTGGGCTGAAATAGTTGCATCTTTCCGAGCCTTAGCTTCCGCTTCCTTGGCTTCAGCAAGAGTTTTGATTTGAGATTCGAGAGTAGCTACCTTCTGCCGAGTCTCTTCGAGTTCAATGCTAGTCTTGCCGCTACCGTTTTTCGCAGCTTCAAGAGCCTTCTGTGCATCCTCGAGAGCTTTTGTCCTGGTTTCCAGATCGCTTTTCACTGGCTCAAATTCTTTTTCTTTGCTTTTAGCACCCTGAGCGAAAGATTGACTTCGGATTTGGTCTACCTTATCCGACGAAACTAATCCCAAGGAATCGGGATCGATTTCGATTTTTGTTGGTTTACCTTCTACTTCTACTTCAATTTCCATTTTACCTCCTACGGTTTTTAGTTCCCCAACTGTCTGATTTTAAGCCTCCCGGCTTTCCCAATTTTGCTGCTTATATAGATTATGTCAATACTTATTCTGAAATCCCTGGCAGTTCAGGTATTTCAGGTTGCCCCTCGGATACGATAATATCACCAAACCGTTCCTCGGCAATGCTTTCTATTTCTGCGTCTGATAGGTTTATTTCTTCGGGACTCATGGAACGCTCAACCGATAGCCTTCTCGCTTCCCTCTTCTGAGCAGCCCAAGCATATTTATCGACTGGGCTATAACTTTCCTCAAGGTGTTTGGCCTTGGCCAATTCATCGCTAAGGTTCGTCCGCATAAAAGCATCAGGCACAGATACGGTTGTCTCGACTTCTCCACCGCCGTAATAAAGCTGGAATGTGTCGACCAGTTCAATTATCGCTTTCTCGATAATCTTGCTCATCTGCCTCAAGAAAGCTTCTTCGGCAACCATATCCTGCTTTTTGCTTTCACCGGATTGAGTTATTACCTCACGACTGTTAGTCCGTTGCCTGTTCCTGAACTTCTCACGAATGCCCTCAAGGACATCGTTGCTTCTTATCTTGGCTTCATTTGTAGCGTCAGTAGGTGTATTGATAGCTTCCGCTTTATCACCTGGACTAAGCCGTATGCCTAGCCCGTTGCCAGTCCCAATATCCTTTATGGCGCTATCGGTAAACAACACCAGCAGACCATAAACTGCTGTCCTCATTGAGGATACCGACAGGGAAAAGAGAAAATTGCAGGCCTGGACTTCACTCTTCATCCCATAGATGAGACTGTTATTCGGCATCTCCATCTCAATAATAGGCACCGACCCGATAGGATTTACGATAGGCTCACCGATAGGCTCACCTTTCGCATTCTCTTTCCTGATGATGTTAGACGTCCATAAGGTATACACTTCCTCGGCATCTTTAGGGAATTTCACACCATCTTGATCTTCCCACTCAACGACCTCATATGACCGTATGATCGCAGTCTCGATCTCGGCATTCCGTCTCGTCTTGTAGGTTACTGCTATATTGGTTGGATCGATAATGTATGCATATGGTTTCTCGAAATCCTCCGCTTCAGCAACCGAGATCTCTTGAGCCATCAACGCTTCCCTGTCAACGATGGCAAAGCAATGACGGTATGCCATTGCCTTTACCGACATGTCTAGCACAAAGTCCAGCATAGACTTGCCGTCACCGTCTGTATTTTCGTCAACTATCTCCTGCAGTTCTTCATTCCCCTCTACCGCAATATTCCACTTGGGCATCGACAGGTAAGCCCTTTGATCCTCAAGCATTTGAGAGATATTCACCCTATCGACATAAAGCTCTTTCCTACGAGCATAGCTATCGTCGACAGATTGGCTTGTCTCTGTAACGCTCTCCTGCCGCATTTCATTGATAGTAGCAGTTGATCCACCACTCTGCGTTTCATCATCAGAGATAGTTACTAATTTATCAGCTAACGGTTTTCCACCTTCATAGATAAGCTTTGCATCATTAAGCTCACTATATTCGGAACACAGCTGTACGTTCCCAGTGAACAGTTCTTGTAGAGTCTTAGCCATAATTACCTCAGTAAAAGGTGGCGCATAACTCTCGGCTCGTTCGTCCTGACAAGATAGTCATAAGCCATTGTTGCAGCATCAACGGTATCATCGTGCTTTGCGTTTGGAAAGTTGCGCCATTCATGTAATATATCATCTACAAATTCAGCGCAAGGGAAAACAATTTTCCCGGCTGAAATCCCAGCAGCCAATGGCATTGCACGAGTAACCTTATCTTTTGACGGCCTTATCTCCCTTAACGGTATCAGCTCCCTATTAAAAACCTGGATTAGTTGACTTCCTGAACTGGCATCTTCGATAAGTATAAGTTCAGGTTTAAACTGATTGTACTTGGATTGTGCGAGTTGCACAAGATCCAAAAACTCAAGCCGTCTGCGGACGCAATCTATCAGATACAACTTACCACAGCTCAACCCCCATGTCTGAATAACGGAATAGTCATTCATAGTCCCTGTCTTTGAGGCTGAATCAATCGACTGGATTATCCGCTCAAATTCTTTTGGCCAGTTGCCGTTTCTGTTGATATGGATATTTTCAACCTTCAGCATATTGCCTTCCCTTGGAGCAGGCTCACCCTGGTATAACGAATTAAACTCATAGGAACCGATAACTGATTTGGTTTTTTGAAGATCATCAATATTAAACCACTCTGGCCATAAAGCAGCGCCATCATCGCTTATAGCCTTCAGGTGTAAATGCTCCCATTCTTCACCGCCATCCCCAAGCAGCCGTCCAGATAAATCGTCTTCATGCCAACGTGTAGCCATTACTATGATCGCACCGTTAGGTTGCATTCTAGTTCTAGCAGTCGAAATGTACCATTCCCAAAGGCCATTTCGGTAATTTTCACTTTCCGCTGTTGCCCTATCCTTTATAGGGTCATCGATTATTAGAAGATCAGCACCTTTACCAGTTATTGAACCACCAACAGATGTAGCCGTATACACACCACGAGATGATGTATTTATACGATTGGCAGCTTGAGAATCTTGCATAACTTCGCATTCAGGAAAGATAGACTCAAAAGATGGTGATGTCATCTGCCACTTTACTCTTCGTCCAAAATTTACAGATAGGTCTTGCCCGTAAGACGCGCATATCACTTGCATGTCAGGCCTTCGTCCCAACGACCATGCGGGCAAAAACTCACTTACGATTATCGACTTGGAATGCCTGGGTGGTGCTGTTATTATCAGCCGTTTTATCTCACCATCAAGAACCTTGCGTATCTTCTTGATTATGACATTATGGTGCCAGGAAATAATAAACTGGGGAAAGAACTCAAGAATATATGCCCCTAGACTATTTCGGCAAAAGCTATAATTCTGATTCAACTTCTTCCAGAAGCTGCTTGGCTTGTTTCTTGATTATCTTTATATCTTGGTTCATCGAGCCTGAATGCTTAAACTCAGTCTTTTCGATATAGCCACGTTGCTTCCCTATCGTTTTCAGAGTAAAGATAATAGCAGTTATATCACCGCCGTTGATACGTCTAAATAACTCAGTTTCGGCCATATCGAGGACGGATTCACGCGCATCCTCAAAAGCCTGCGCTATCTCGGGATCGTTAAGCTTGCGATAGTTTATCGCTTGCCTTGAAACACCGCAAGCCTGAGCCACCGCTGAGACAACGCCTGCCTTTTTACTGGCAAGCTCAATAATCGTCTCTTTCTTTACCGTTTCATATCCCATTTGTCGTCGTACACATAAATGATATCGTTATTATCGTCAGTGCCTGATGGTTTCAATACTCCACCGAAATATTTATACGGACTCTTCAAAGAGTTCGGCTTATTCCATATGCTACGGACATAATCTGCCATAGTCTGTTTGTATCGCATTGCGCGAACTATAGAACTATTAGTGTTAAAGCCCTCAGCATTAACAAACGGAACACCCTGGAACACGTGTCTTACGCTACCAGATATATCTGAATACCTGACTGAACCCCTTTCCTTTGCGATAACTAAAGCCTCTGTGAACTGTCCACGGTAATAGTTCCAATCGTCGCTCAACCCACAACATGAGCCGTTACACGAACGCTCCTTAAAATGCGCATCGCTTACATAAAAGCGCAACCCAAGCTTTGAACAAAGCGCATCCATCTCATCTATATACTTCTTCTTTGCCACCCTTGTTAGCCTGCGATACCCTGAGCCCTTACTGTTCCTACGGTAGAACTCAAAAATATCAAACCCAACGATCTCACTCATCTTGTAGTATCTAGCTTTAAGGTTTGCATTGGCCCTGGCTTCAAGACAAAAGAACTCAGTGGATACTGCTGTAGCGCCATATTCCTTTGCTAATTTTATCAGTTCAAGATGCTCGTTGTCTTTATCAGAAAAGCCAATTATGAATGGCCGCAAACGTAGCGTAGCCCCACCTTTGCATAGTTTCGAGTAGCGCCCAATAGCTTTAAGCCTTGCCTCAGGTGACGGACAACCTAGCTCCATCTTAGCAGACCTTGACTTATCCAAATTGATTATGGAGAATTTGCAGTTCCAATTATCAGTACCTTCAAATATTTTGGTATACCTATCATCACTAAGCCACCAAGTCGCTTTGGTAGAAAAGCATATTGGGTACTTCAGCTTTTTAAACTCATGCAGCAAAAGCCTAGTTATGCCATGCTCCCTCTCGTTATTATCAAATTGATCTGCCAGCCCTCCCCACTGAAAAGTTGTACTTGATCTAATGTAATTAAAGAATTGACGGTAACTCTTCGGTAAACTTGGATCGAGATTGAAAAGCCTTTTTACATTTTTAACGTTAACGTGACTTATGCTTTCAGACCCTTTACCATTATGTACATAGTTACACCCACCCTTTAAGGAATGGGATTTTTGGAAATACGAGAAACAGTAAAGGCAGTTGTACGAGCATCTATCGTAAGTGTCAAACGTAAGCGGCATTGAGCAATCAAGGAGTTCACCAGACCAACGAGGTGAAGCGTAGTGTCTAGCCGGTTTATTGACTGGCTCGGCCTTCACCTTCAGCTTGGGCTTTTTAATACAAACTCGTATCTTCTTTTCGGGTTTGGTGTTAGGTAGTTTGGCCATTTTGCTAGTGTGTAAAAGTATCCAGTCTTCTTCCAATCTCCAAGTCTTGTTATCTTTGTTCCTCCATCCATCTTTCCATAGTCAACATCTATATACATGTAGTTGAGCCTGAAAGTGCCCTCACCCTTCACTATGTGCGATATAGTAAAATCATAATCACACTTACCTATAGCGTTTACATCGAACCGTATATCCGAAACCACAATACAGTGGCATGCACCAAGGAGGAACATATCGACAGCAACCTTTTTCTTATGGTTATAATTGAGGCAGTTGTCTGTAGGTGCTACACCGAAAAGCTTCCTGCCCTTCGACTTGTCGAACCATGAGTTAAGCTCCGCATGGAACTCTTCCGGTCGCATCTTGACGTTGCGGTTTTTCCCGTCTGCATACATAAAACTCCCGAAAGCTTTTATGTCATCGTCAAGGATTATTACACGCTCACCCTTTCCATAATGGTCAAGTATAGCGTTGCGCGCTGTTGCAGTACATCTGCCATTGTGAGTTACTATCTTATTCTTTATTCCTGCTTCACGGTATAACCTTTCCTCCTCCTCTAGGACGAAAAGTGTCGCTGAATGGAAGTGTTTCCATGTCAACCCGTTCTTGTGCCTTCCCCTCGTCGGGATAGCAATAGGGGCTAGCCTTTGTTTATTCTTCCGCACTCTGATAGCCATCGTCTGAACCCATATGAAACCTCTTCCATTTTATCTGTGTCCTGGTCTATGTACTCGAAAAGCCTTATGTGTTCACGAAGGCCATTCCCATCGAACGAATATATGTTGTAGTCGTCCATGTTCCTGTTCACTATCCGTATCCCATACTTCTCAGGTCTTGCCCAAACATCAGTGCCGGGGAGCGGTGCGAATATACTGCAAGCAAGTATATCGTATTCCAGGCCTTCGAGAGCCTCCATGTTCATTTTGATTGTGTCTTCGGTCTGCCCAGGAGTATTGACCATGAACAGAACACGCACAGTGAACCCATATTCTTTTGCAAGCCGTATAGCGTTAACATTATCCTCCGCAGTGGTTTTCTTATTAAGGGTGCTGAGTACGTTATCATCGAACGACTCCACACCGAAAGAAAGCTCGACACAACCTGACTCACGCAAACGTTGTAGCATATACTCTGTCATTGGCTTAACCCTACATGAGATCCTATAAACAGCGTCAAGTCCGGATATTTCGTCGCAAACGGCTTTTATTCTGCTGTCGCTCAGCGTAAACATGTCGTCGGAGAAGCGAAACTGCCTGACACCATATGTTTCTATGACATGCTCCATCTCCTTACGGATCAGTTTAGGATCTCGCATCATGACTTTCCTTGTCCATGATGGGGAGCTACAGAAAGCACAAGTGTAAGGGCAGCCCCTAGAGCTTATTATATTTGTACTGCCACCATCCTTGTATTCGTGGTCATATGAGAATATGCCACCACCGAGAGCGCCATCAACCATATCTCTGGCAGGGATTGGCAACCTGTCGATGTCTGAGATTGGATTACACACATGCAGCTTTTCAAGCTCACCATTGATTACCCCCTCAACGATGTCGCATATCTCTTCATCTGCATGACCATAACAAACACAATCAATGTTAGCCATGTCTATCATTTCTTTGGCTAGGACACCTGGGCCACCAACGATAACACTGTTATCGCAGCATTTTCCCTTCAGGAGTTTTGCAGCTTTGTTTAAAAGCCCTATCTCTAGCGATGTTATAGAGAACATGTGGACAGTAGCGTCATTGTCCAGCACGCTTTCAATATCACTTACAGAGAGGTCTACAAGTGCAACCTTATCACCATAGCGCTCCTTGAGCGCAGCGCACAGGTAAAGCACACCTAACGGTATCTGTTTCTTCGGACCTACTAGGTAACCCCTTGGCAGAATGTAGAAGTTTATCATTCGATGCCGTAGCTTTCGGCTAGAACATCCCAATTGATAGATCTACTATTTTCACCGATACCAATCTTTTCCCTGAAAGCTTTTGCTTTATTATCTTCTTCGAAATAGATGATAACGTAATCACATTCATTTACGATCTCACCCTCCATATCCACATCAGGTACAGAGTCGGTTTCTTGGTCTGGCAGCTCCTCATCATCAGAACCGTAGTCAATCTCAAACTCCATCCCGGCAAGGTCCACACCATGAGAGACACCGATATCTGATAACATAGGGTAGTCCCACTCAGCAAACTCATTAGTACGATTGTCGCGTATCATGTAGTCAACGAAATCGGCTTCGCTTTCAAACTCCCTTACGACAACGGCAACCTCTTTATTGCCCATTTTCCTAAGAGCCTTAACGGTAGTATGCCCGCAACAGATAACCTCATCTTCGAACGGCTTGCCTTTAGCAGATATGACTATGGGCTTTACCTGCTTATGGCGCTTTATTGATTCTATCAACGCCTGGACTGGCTTCCCGTCATTCTTACGAGGATTTTTCTCGTAAGGTTTAATCTTTGAGATGCTCCTCTTTTCAATCTTCATATTTCAGCTCCTTAATTCAACAACTACAGTTTACAAAACAGGCATGCCATGTCAATGTCAATTATTCCTCTCGTACTCCAAATCCTCTTTCATGCATTTAGCAGCCCATTCCCTGAAGTTCTTGATCCATGTTTGTGGATGGCCTAGAACCACAATATCGAGAACCTTCTGATGCCAACGCTCCAGCATCTCATTACGTACATTAAGCCGTACGACCTCCTTTTCAAGATCATCTACATGCCTTTCAAGCTGAGCTGGTTTATAAGGCATCTTCTTGCTCCTTCTTCTTTTCTGGAATATATTTAGTCACAACAACTCTGATAGGGCCATTAGATACTGTTGTAGCGATTCCAATATGCGCACTGTTGATAGCAAATGCATCGCTTTCTGTTGCCAGCTTAGTGAGTTCGTAAATATTACATTTAGACAAGACGTCTAGCTCTTCCTCGTTAGTAATCAGCTTCACCCATTTGCCATCAATATACTGCTCAAGATCATATACTAACGTGCCCTTTTCGCACGGGGCAAGCGCCTTCAACTCATCTTCCATATCAGCCATCTTCTTGCTCCTTGCTCATAAAAACGCAATTGATTATAGCCTTGCACTTACACAACGTCCGGACCCTCATACGTCTGATCGCTGGTGAGAATGTAAACGTCTGGTCGGGATGTATATGGATGCCATCGTGAAAACTCATATTGCCATTATCACCAAAACTGACAGTGCTACCACCAATGTGTTTTATTGCCATCACGTAACCTGGGATCCACATCCCTCTGCCATTTATTGTGAACGTCATCTCTTCAATCATCTTCTTCTTGCTCCTTATATCCATAGCGTTTAGACATTTTCAATAGCTCCTTCCGGTATTCTCCCGGCACATCGTTTATCGAGTAGACCGCATGAGGTCTTGCGTTGATTGTTGTCCCCACTGATGAGATTGGTGGCCAGGGCTTGTTCACTCCCAGGATATCTAGGAGGCTGTTAGCCTTCTCGCTCCCGTAGTAGATATCCTCTAGTCGGTAGGTCTTGTCTGCAAGCTTCTCGCATCTGTTATTCCAGGTGATATAAAACCAGACGGCTTTCGCTGGATGGTCTTCCGGCATCTCTTTACCGTAGATTTTACGGACACGTTCCCAATGGTATGGAGTGAAAGCAGTGAGGCTTGAGATGCAGGCAAACGGCTCTCGGACTTGATGGAGGACGATATCGCATGATCTTTTGAAGTCGATAGCGAAGTTCCAGCCGATGCCTCCTTGATAGTCTAACTTCTCATGGCCAAACTTAACCCCGAGATGGGATAGGCAGCGGTGGATATATGTCGTCCCCGATCTACCTGTTGAGAGGATGATGAGTCTAGCCATCAGTTTTCTTTACTGGAAACATCAGCCCACAGCTATCGCAAATCCACCGCTTAATATTACCTGAAAGTAAAATCATCTTTTTTCCACATTCTGGGCAATGTTGTCTTTTCATCTTGCTCATTTGCGATTGCGTCCTTTACCTTTAGGATTTGTTTTTACGCATCCTCCGCGCCCTCTATTAACACGGACGCCACGACCAGAACCGTCTCTTTTTGGAACTCCATGTTTTTTCATTTATGACTCCCCATACGCCGAGCGCGTACTGACGCATCAGCTTTGTTTTTACTTATAGACCTACCGACGACCTTCCATTTGCCACCGATATTCTGTTCAATAGCCCAGTCCTTCGGGCCTTTAATGGGTCTTTTCCTAACTCTCCATGGCATCATCTACCTCCTAGAGCTTCTTCAGCAAGTTCGTATATTTGTGAGAGTATTGTTTCAGGTGCCATAGTATTGAGCGGATTGTCATAAGCAAGGATTGAATGGAGTGCCTCTGACAGCTCTGCAACCTCAGCACGGAGTTGCCCATTATCATGCTCTGCTTTCTCCCACTTTCCTTTGAGAATCAGTATTGCCGGATCAATTTTGCTCATCCCTGCACCTCCTCTAAGCTTGCTATTTTGTAGCCTTTACTAATTGCGTGTGCTCCGGCATTGAAGCCCTTGATATACCACATCTCCTTCAGCGCTTCGATCTCTGCGCGGAGCCTCTCCAACTCTGCACGATCATCTTGCCAGGCCTCGTTATCATACCAGAGTAGTCCGTTGCGCTTGATTATTTGGCCTTCACCTACTCGCATTCTACAGCCTCCAACGGATCAACCACCTTACACTCGTGCACTGACTGGCCAATGCAGGCCATCTGACGCAACCTATTTATATACTCAATAAGCTCTGCTACACTGCACACCGCTCTTGTTGCAGTAGGCTTGCCTGACGAGACGCATACATATCCACCTGCGTGTTGCTCTGCTTCAGACGCAGCAATCTGTAGCTTTTTTAGTAGGTCATTCATCGCAAGCCTCCTCCGCAAGCTGTTTTGTTTCTACGCACCAAAGACACTCTTCACCATTATCGCAATGGTTGTAATATATTGCATCGCCTGGATCGGTGTGGCTGTATCGGATTTCTTCACACAGCTTATCCAGCTTTTTGATGATTGTCTTAAGTTTCTCGTTCTCAGCTTCGGCATTGCACTGATCTATATTACATAAACGGAGTTGCTCTTTCAGCCTCTCGTTCTCGGCGCGGAGTTTGTCACGCTCATCTGCACATGCCGCCAAACCGCTCTCGCCTTCGACTATTTTACACTCACTCATCGCCAGCCTCCACCTGTGCCATAATCTCGAGCAGATATTCCATCCCATGATCATGTTCAACTTCAGCCATCACTCTGCCAAGCTTAGATTTCAGACGCTCGTTCTCGGCGCGAAGCTTCCGAAACTCAGCCTGAACTTGGACAGCAGCGTGGCATAGGCAATGATCTGTGCCAACGAATGGTTTGTTGCAATTAAAACATATTTCACTCATCGCCAGCCTCATCAATAAACTCCACCTCATCTAGACTTATTGAGCAATTATATCCAAGTAACCACAACTGAAGATCACTGCCAGGACAAACTCCAGTAACAGCCACGACCTCCCCTTTCATAGATGGCCGTGAAGAACCATAAGGCTGACCGTTATAGTTACTTAAGATTTTCACCATTCTGCCTGTAACAACCTTTTTCGCTAATTGATAAATCAAATCACGCTGCTTTTGTAGTTCAAATAAAATCCATTTGACATCTATTTCACTCATCGCCAGCCTCTTTATCAAAATAGCTGCTTTCATAAATCATATCTACAGCATCACGATAATCATAATAGCCATAATGTTTTGGTGGATTGGCAATTCGGTTAATTAGCTCTTCAAGATGTTGCACTTTACCAGTCAGCCTCTCGTTCTCATCCTGCAATTCACGATTCGCAGCGATCAGCTTGTCATTCATCTCTTCCAACTCTGAGCACCACTCTTCAAGGCTCTCGTAGTTATATGGCGCTCCTCCTTGTCCTAGTCGCTCATCTTCTCCACATGCACAGCCATGGTCGCTCAAACGCCTACCGCAATGAGGGCAGATGTCTTTCAGGCCCAGTATCCGTTTGAGATGCTCTATCTCTGCACGATCCGCTTGCCAGTACTCGTTGTCTACCCACAGCAAGCCGCCTCGTTTTGTGTATTGCTCAGGCATCGCCCACCTCCTCTAAATATCTTTTATGGATTTCTTCAGATAGCACCAATTCACCGGACTTAAGATCATCGCAATCGGTCATTTTCCTCATCACGCTCTTGACTATCGATTTTATATTGATAATTTTCAACCTCTCGTTCTCGGCGCGGAGCTTGTCGCGATCCTCACGCACCCTGGCAACTACCTCCCAAGGTGGCTCAAGCGTACCATCTTCCCTTTCGCTTGCTGAGATAGGGGCGCACTCCAACACTTCGGTAATTATGCGTTGGTACAGAGTATCCAGCCCATGCGTAATATCACACTGAGACTCCAGTTTCTTTTTCAAGTGCTCGTTCTCGGCGCGGAGCAAATCCACCTCAGCCTGCAAGTTTATTATCCGGCGGTGGGGGTCGTTAGTCATGGCTTCGGCCAGCCATCAGCATCAATCGGCTGGGCTACTGAGTACCAGATGATATCGCCGCCACAGTACTCATAGCTCCATCGCAAATCGCCAGCTATTTTTGTACACCTAATGCCATCGCGCCTGACATAGTTAACGTACACATCACCATCAACCGGACACTCCCCACCATGCCACCTCTTCCAGTTGAAGATCGGCTTGGCGTCTGGGTCGAGTTTCATTTCGTCCCAATCTGCAGTGTGGTGATCTGTGCGACTTGTGTATCCATCACTAAATGTGCATCCTGGTTTTGCATAGTAACGAAGACGCCAGTTGCTGTAATCACCATCCCGCACAAGCACAGGCTGATCAACCGGAACTTTTGCCCAATCGATCTCCTCCGGCTCCGGCTCCGGCTCCGGCTCCGGCTCAAGACGCTTGATCTCATCGCCAAGCTCTTCGTATTTTTCTTTTAGTTGGTCTAGTTTAGTCATTGTTATTCTCCTTAAAAATCATGCGTACTCCGAAAACACACGCCCGAGGTGCTCCAAGGTGAGGTCGAGAAGTTCAGCCGTGGTCTGCTGCTGCACCTCCTGGGCAACGTTGATGATCTTGGCGTTGATAGCCATCGGCACAATGCCTGGAGGATCGAAAGTAATTTGTGGAGTTTCCATTTCATCTACCCTCTCGTAATTTTCTAAGATAACGCTCTACCTTGCCCATATTGGTTTCCCTAAACGGGCCACCGCCGTCATGCAACTGCCTAATCCAACACCGCTCAAAGTTGTCTTCATGCAACAGATACCAAGCAGGGATCTTTAATATCCTCGCTACATACGCAACGACTAGCATTTGGCATTGCCTATTCTCGTTTACCTTATTCAGGTAAGCCTCGACATTGACTATGCGGTTTTCAACCTTGGACACTTCCATAAGCGCAAGCGGCACAACCTTGCCGTCCTCAATAACATATTCCATCGAATCTAGATCTTGATTGTACCGCAAGCCAAGACTTGCTCTCCATTCGAGGTATTGGTTCACTCTATTATTTCCGTCTGGAACCGTTAGCACCCCACTCGGGGAGTTCGGCAACGCCTTATCAATAATCTCATCATTCGTCATAATTATTCCTCTTGAAAGTAAATTGCCCTGTCACTTACCTTAGCTCGGGCCAAGCGCATACCTATTACTGTCGTCTACGAGCGTGATACGGCAACGACAGCACCCCAGTGACTTGGAGTAAGGATTAAGCCGCATCACCACCTCAGGTCTAATTCACCTTTGTATAGTTTCTCTAGCCAACGTCATATTCAGCCATCCTTGGATCGGCATAGTCTCGCTTATCGAATAGCACGTTCCAAGCTGCTGTTGCTGTTGACTTGGATTTCCTATTTGGACCAGAAGCACCGCAAAAGCCACATACCACGGAAAATACAGTCACCTTGCCATCCCCTCTCGATTTAGGCAATGACTCCTCCGCAAGGAATATGCGATCTGAATTACAGAATGGACAGGTATAATACTTTGGCTTGTACTCACTGTTCATAGTGCAAGGTGCTTTACTGGTCGCGTACATATTAGAGACCTCACTCATTTTATCCTCATTAAACATACTGGTAATATATCGTTTACGCTGTTTCATTGAAACGAATCTAGAATGGCTCATAGATTTCATTCGATTGCTCTTGTTTATCCTGCTGGCTACTGGGAGCAGGCTGATCTTCCGTTTTCCTGTACGGCTCACCAACCTTCCATGCTAGATACGGCTTCCCGTTTTTAGACGTATTCTTCCACATGGCAATAGATACCTCTTTGCCAAAAATCATCCCCTTGCCAGTAATGTCCGGCTGGGAATCTCGCTCCTTACGTTCGTTGTTGAACGCAACTCCCGAATTATCCTTCTGTGTGTAACCCATTTTGCTTCTCCTCTAAAAAATATAATTCACTAATGATCCACATTGGATCACCTTCTATTTCTATGGTTTCAAATTTCCTGCCGCATTCTTTGCAGGTGCGACCCCTGATTATTGAATCACCAAACCTTCTAGTCTCAGTAACACGAGACGCTCCTATCCCGTGGCATTTGCTCCTTGAGATACTCAACGACTACCTCCGTTTTTTCCTCTTCGTGATTTTTGATCTTAACGAAGTAATGGTGGATTTCCTTGATCTGCTTGGTCGAATCATCTGAAAGTATTCCTGTTTGTACAATTCCGTCCACGATGGCCTTAACACTGAAATTGTCGATGTCTCCGTCTCTTCGTCTGAAGTGAGTGATATGCAATCGGACACCATGGCGTGTATCGTATGACGTAACTTCATACGCTGCCACTTGTTCATTGCTAATAGTCTGTTCCAAGAAGGACATGGGAAAGGGAATACCAGTTTGATTTCCATATCTAGTTCCTATCTAGTATACATGTAGTCATATCTACGTCAAGCGGAAATATTGCCGCACCCCTTTTTAAAGGTAAAAATAGTAAATTCCAAATCCCGTGCCATAATATTAGTACAGTTTACAGGTCCGCTCTCAGAGCCGTTCTGACGACCTCTAGCCCTGAGACGGCCCGTCCCCCGTATTTTTAGAATGGAAGCCTCACAGGAGCCCCTGGTGGGCTTATTTGCCTTGCTAGGGTTTCTGCTGCCGCCCTATCCTCCAGAGGGCTATTTTTCATAGGAACAGTTATCCAGCCTAGACGGTTTCGATCAACTGTTGCCGCCACCATCTTCAGTGCTTGCCCTGGCCAATCTTCAGCCATGAGCTTCTCGTAGTACTCCTGAATCTTCTCAGGGATTTTCCCTTCTTTGTACGGGATATTCCGATGGTAGAACATACCATCATTATTTCCCTCCGTATCAAGATACTTTACGACTATACCATCACCCCCGGCAAAGATCCAGGTATTATGGATCTTGGCATACCGTGGATCACGTGTAAGAAATCGATACCATGAACGGGCCATCTCTCTTGCCCTTTCACGTTTGTCCTGGTTTTTCTTGAACGTCTCTTCTTCAAGTGCTTTGTCTTGCCAGCTCATATTACCTCCAGGGATATTTTGCTTTTGAGTTCCTCGGCTTGCTTGCGCAGCTTATCGGCAGATTCCGTAGATCCAATCTTGTCCATCTCTTCAGCTAAAGTATTCAACTCAGCTATCTCATCTTTTATTCCGCTAATCTCCTGATCGTCAACTCCGCTCAATTCTGCAGCAGACTTTGAGGAATGGTCCTGAAAAGCTTCTTTGCCTAGAAAGTTGCGGAGAGCGTAGGTATACTTGTTGCCGACATTGGCCTTAGCGTACCGCTCGCAGCAGTCGAAGATATTTTGGTGAGTGAAGCCAGCATTAATCAGCCGTTCATACAACGATTTGCAACGGAACTTCTGATCTCCTGGCCTTTTAGGATATGACGTGTTCTTCCAGAAATCATTGAAGCCTTCCGATACACCATCCTTCTTCTGGAGGAACTTCTTTTGCCGATTCAACCTAGCAGCAATTTTATCTGGATCGGTAGCATCCTCAACCTTCTTGAACAGAGATTTGTCCTTGGCCTTGAAATAGTCATAAAGCACCAAAAGCTTGTTAGTCAAAGCAGCATTCTTTGTTTCTTGATTAATCAGTAAATCAAGCTTCTTCGAAATTGACTCAAGCAAATCTGCTGGTTTTGCACTTTTACTATTATTATTAATATTACTATTATTATTAATACTGTTATTATTAATAATAATATCATTTATATTCTTAAGTAGATTATATATATTATTACATAATATATATAATGCGTGTTTTTCGCTCTGTGAATTCTCCATTTTTTGCCCTTACGGTTTTAGTTGTTTAATTAAACGGTAATTACGCTGGTTGGTTTGACGCCGTTTTTCGCGCCTCATCGCCTCAACCAACGCACAATAAAAAGAAGGAGACGGGGACTTTCGTCCCCTCTCCAGTATTCTCGTGATAGGTGAAATCATGTAAGGCTTTTCAGTCTTGCTTTGCATATCTTTCAAGGCCTTCAAGGATTGCCTTCTTTGACTCTTCAGGATTTGCGGCCATCTTCCTGCAACGGTCTTTCGGGAACTTGTCGCTAGGAATGTTGATGCACTTCAAGAACTTCATCAGCCTGTTGTATTCAAGGCCCATCTTGGTGCAGGCGTCTTGCATATCATCCACGGTTGCGAACTCTTGCTTGATCTCCGCAATTTGAGCATTGGTCATCTTTGATGCAGTTTTCTTCTGAGCGTTAGGGCTAACCATCGGGCCTTCCTGCCCAATCTCTTCGGCTCCGGTGTACTCTACTCCGTATCCGGCAAAGCGTAAAGCTCTGGCAATTGCCCTGGTTTCAGCCAGCTCGAGCAGGCTATCACGGAGACGGGCATCCTTCTTGGCAGATGCCACGCCGTGACCAGTAAAAGGCCTTGATTCCTTCTCTGTTGCCAGAGTTACCCTAGCGCTAACTACTGCCAATTCGTCAGGTTCAAACCGGATCAGCTGAGTCGTTATCCCGTCTATTCCGTCTTCATGTGCAAGCCGCAACCTCCCGCCTACGACAGGATACACCTTGCCCTTCATGTTTACCAGTTCATCTGGATGAAATTTATTATTCACAACAATCTCCTTTCAAATAAATATAGGTTCTCCACTGTTTCCCAAAAGCTCCATAATCGAAATCATGAAGCCTTGAATATATCTCCTCTTCGTCGTAACCGAGAAGCTCTAACGCCTTCTCGATCTTACACGAGCTGGCATAACTCCGGCAATACCAGTAGTTGCCGACTGGGCCTTGCTGAGTCATGTTGATCCCGCTCCGGTAGAAGTTCACGCTCCAGTCGTTGCCGAATCTGTACATATTTACAGACTCGGACGCTTGCTTTATCGCTTCCTTCTTGGTCATCGTATACCTCCAATAACAGTAAATGCAAAATACGCAACTATCGACAGGACAACCACATAGAAAAGTAGACGGCTCATGCCGCAACCTTTTCACAGATGTAGTTGAAAGCATTCTGCCGAAGCTTCGAGCCAGCACCGAACTGGGAAAATTCCCAATTGTTCTTGCCCTTTCTCATAGGCTTCATGTGCTCAAGGTACTCGACGTAAGCGTTGTAAAGCCCCCACCATGTTCCCTTGACGCCAGGAATGTCAGTTCCCCGGCCAGTCTCCATCAACTGAAGAACCATCTCGTTCTCCTTGATTCTATTTTCACGTTTGCGCTCCTTATCCATCTCTTTCGGGAACATCGCTTCCATGAAAAGGCCGACTTCCGCTCTAGTGATAGACGTATCGGCCATCTTTTTGCAGATTGCCTTGCACTCGTCCCAATATTGATTCGAATGACAGAGGACTTCCTTTGCGAAATCGAACTCCTCTTCCCAATTGGGAGTATGCTTGATCGATACCATGTTGGATGCTGAACCAAGAGCAAAGCTCATCGTGTTCTGGCAGACCACCCGTACATTGGTGAACATGATCTTTAGCGTAGCGTTGCCGCCATGACCAGTCGAAACGAGCAGATACTTCTTGACTTCATCTCCTTTGACGACATCCATCGTCTCGGGCATTTCGGCAAGCATCCATACAGTCTCACCGCCTTTCAAAGCGCCAGCCGTATCAATCTGACCAGAGCCTTCACCGAGAACGTAATCGATGAAGCTGAACGCCTCGCGATTATTGATGCAGTTGTATTGTCCTTTAACAACACCCAATACCGCATTGGTATCGGTGCGGAAAACGCAAAAATGTTCCGGAGCAGGGATGAACTCCCCGTTTACATGAGTGAAGGCTGGACCCTTCTCGACTGTCCAATTAAGGTGAGCAGCTACAAGTGCCTCCTTCACCGTCATTGCTCCAGGAACAGCAGTCCCTAGCTCATGCCAAGGTTTGCCGTTCTTTGCGTTATAGGCCATTTCGGCCTTGCCATTGTGGAATGATAATTCGTGAGCCATCAGATAACCTCCAATTCTTCAGGGTAAGCTTGACAGATACCCGTCTCCTTGAACTTGACATATTCTTCAAGAGCGGCAAGTCCATCCGCTTCACCTTGCGCTATAACCTCATCTGAGATATTGAAGAATCTCACTTCATGAGGAGGCTCCTTGTCTTGCGCTATAAAGACAAGGTCGTTCGGGGCCACTACCTTCTTGTAAAGCCACGCCTGGATGTGGTAGGCATACTTGAAGAAAGCCAGTTGAAAATGGGCAAGATCGCTAGTGGACTTTAACTCTAGTAATACGTTCTCCACGGTTATCGCATCGACCTTTGCCTTGAACTCAATATCGTTCAACTCAAAAAAGTATTCTGTTTCAGTCTCGATGTTCCGTAGGTAATGACGGGCAAGTGCGTTATCCATCATTGCCTCTCTCATTGCGAGAAGCTTGTTCATATCATCTTGGGTGATAGCAGTCTTATCGCTATTAGTTTCGATGATGGCTTTCTTTGCAGCTTGGTCATCTTTGGATCTGCCGAACTTAGGCAGTACAAAATAATCACACTCGAAGGTTGTCTCTTCAAGTATGAACTTGTGGTATGCGGAACCAAAAGCTAGAGCCTTGGATGGCGTTGGATGATCTTTCATCCACATGGCTTTCTTGATTCCGTTCTTATGTATTGACCTAAGAAGCGATGCGCTTGGAAGGTCGATGTCGTAGTAATCAGCTTTGCTCATTACTGCTCTCCTTAAAAATAGTAATAATATCAAATATTGCGTCTTCGATTTTATCGAAGGTCTCCTCGAATTGGGCTACCAATCTGCGAGCCTCCTCTAGTTTCTTCTCAACCTCATCCATTATTGCCACCTAGCATTTTATGGATGCGCTGAAGAAGCTTGATGTTGTCCGGTAAATGGAAAAGCTTGCTGCAAGCAGCCTCACTTATCTTGAGCTTTTTGGCTAATGCTCTTTGAGACAGATTGTTCTTTACCATCAAAACCTTGATCTCCATGATAAGGTTGACCGTCTCGTCGTAAGCCAATGATTTGATCCTTGCCATAATTCCTCCTAAAAAATAGAAATAACAAAAGCCCCAGCTGCGCCAATCGCAACGAAGACCGCAAAAATAACATAAAAGTAACGGTCTACTACATTGATTGCTTTGCCGCTCATGTCACCACTCCAGGTAGATGGTGGAGTTGGCACGATGGATAGCAAAACGCTTTTCATCTTCATGCTCAGTAATTGAAAAAATCGAATCAACAGGGACGACCAGTTTATCAGGCTCATCTTCGGATGGGCCGTGGTAAATAACGAGCTTCTCGTGGTCTGAGTTTCCTCCCAATTCAACATAAAGGTTTGGGTCAGTGACGTGGACGGTAAGGCCGTCTGCCATGACTGACATCCCCTCAAAGTTGCCGTAGGTCAATTCGCGCGGTGTGACTGCATTCCAGTCGCTCATAGTAATCCTCCTATAAAAAAAACGTGCCTCGGTAAAAGGCCCGCATTATCTTTGAAATTGGCTTTAAGGTCCACCATAGGTAATATCCCTCCCGGTCGACCAAACCGAGAGGGACAGGTTTATTCAGCCGAAGACAACTTCACCGTCTTCTTCGATCCGAACCGTCTCGGGAGCGTTCATGAAACCGTCCATATTGGCAATTTCGAAGTAACGCTCGACGGCTGCGGCAAGCTTTACGCGCAAGGCCGAGTCCATGCCAGAAGTAGCATTCCCACGGTTTGCTTTATCGAGAGACGCACGAGCCTTATCGACGCGCCCAGTAACAGTGTGCAGCTTGTCGATCACGCGACCATGCGACCAGAAGGTGTAGCCAGTGGAGTCCATTTTTGGATCAAACGGCACAACCGTCGAAAGGTCTCGTTCCTTCACGCCCACAACATGAACGTCATCAGTGAACTCTTCAATAAGGCCCTCGAAGAAGGAAAGCTCGTCCTTCAAAGCGTCGAGACGGGCCTGCTTATTAATGAGAGATTCATGCTTGCGGCTTTGACGGCAAGCGCGAGCGCGCTCCTTATTGTAGAGGTCGATAACCTTGCCAATCGAAATATTTTTGCCCAAAGTAATCATCGTAATTCTCCTAAAAAAAGTATTCTCGGAAACCGCCGAGCCGGAAAAACATTATTATATCACCGTCATTATGCTTGTAAAGATATTTTCCAAGATTATCTAGGCCTTAGCAAACACTACATCATAACCCGCTGAAATATAATGGTTTATGCTGTCAGATAGGCCCAATACAAAGGCCCGTTTTGGGCGCTGGCGCGATCCAGCAGGATAGTTTACCTATGGATTTTAAAGGCCCAGAAGGCCAACCGCAGAAGGCCCATTTTTACAAGGGATTTTATAAGGGATTTTACAAGGGATTTTATAAGGGATTTTATAAGGGATTTTTAGCCAGATTTGCAGTTTCGCTTGTAGTGGTTTTCAGATTCCTCGCGGTCCATCTCCCTTAGATCTGCTGCTAGTTTTGCGTAGAACGCTTTTTTCTTTTGTTGCAACATAGCCACACCTATACCAGCCAGACCAAACGCTGTCCCGCCTCCACCTATGAGCGGTATAAGGCCCGACAGTAAAGAGCCAGCAGTGCCAGCAAAAGCTGAAAGGCTACTATCCATAAAAGCTGCGTCACGATCGTTGAGGCCATAGGCCTTCTGCCTTGCTTGTGTTGCGAGTCTGTACGCATGATCTCCTCCCGGTGTCTGGTTACGTCTAAAGACAATAGCAGCCCCGTAGACAGCATCAGTAGCCGCCTGGAGTGCTTTTGTCTGTGCGAGAGCGTACTCCTTCGATGCAGGCATCTTCACGCACCCATGAAAAAAAGGGGCAGCTCCAAGGAGCAGGAGCCACCCCACCGCTAGCGGTATCCTGATTTTCATCCGCTCCTATCCGCTTTTCATCATTCCTAGAACGATCTGAGTTGCTATCTGTAAGATGACAAAAAAGACTGGCATCCCCCACTTGATGAAGCCAATTCCGGCTTCAATATGGGCAAGTCTTCGGTCAATCGCCGCCTCGATCATTGCACTCATGATTGTCCTTTGAGATTCTGAGAAAGGTTGATCGCTCCGCATTGCGCGGAAAATTTGCTCAACGTAATACTTTTGGCCAGCCTGGAGCTGACCGTTAGGCTCTGGAGCTGTGGCCATTTAGCTGTTGTCATTGGCCCAGGTTCCGCTCTCGGTCCCTATCTGCCAGTTGCCGTTGCAGTAGATAAGCTCGGTCATGACGTTCGTCTCCGATGTTACATCTTTATACTTTTTGCCAGCCGTTCCGTCATTGATCGAATCGGCCCCGTTGGCTTCAATGAGGAAATCCTGGTCGGTGATCTTGCTGAATATCACATGATATCCATCAACTCCTGCCGGGAGTGTGAGCGTCACTGAAGCACCAGCGCCCTCGTTGGTCACCAAAGAATTGCCAGATACTTGATCTGCTGTGAGCGTATCGTCGCTCGTTTTTACAACTACGTTATACATGTCTGTTCTCCTGAAGACTTCCTCGTTTGCTGTTGCATCGATACATTCATAGCTCGCACCATTATAGCGGATAACATCCCCTACGCTAGGGGAACTTGCCCAGGTCGAGCCAGATATCTGAAGCAGGTATTTATCAGAGATACAATCAGTCCCGTCCCAGATCATTAGCCAACCTTGGCCAGATTCGATGTCGCTTACATGTATGGCTTTCGGGCTGCTCCAGCCACCATGGCCAGACGTTACCTGGGCTATAGTGAAACTCTCAAGCTTCAGCCCAAACTCATTGGCATCTACCCGATCGTTGAGATCATCGGTATCGATAGTGACATTAGCGGTTTGATTCGTCGTATCGAAAGTTGCTTTCTTTGTTCCGCTTCCAGAATTTACAGCAAACGTAGTCCCACTGGTTCCGGTATCGGTGTTCTGGGTATGCCTATTTGACACGGCATTGCTCAACGTAGATCCTGTAACCCCAGACAGCTTGGTCGTATTGTCTGCTTCATTCGTTATGGCCGTCTCCACCTGTGCGCTTGTTGACGTCATGCCTGAAAGGGAACTGATGTCAATCGATGCAAGGACGGTGCTTATGGTCGAGTCATTTATATAGGTTACGTTTGAAGCAAAGAGCAGATCATACGATAGGTCAAACGTGCTATCATACCCTGTGGACTTTAGCGTGTAGATATAAACTATCTCCGCTGTTGTGTCAACCAAAATGACTGCATTCTCTTCTATCGATTCATCTAACGGGACTTGAGCTTTTGCCGCAGCAAGGCTCGTGTCCTCGTAGCGTTTGCCCCATCCGCTATGTGGCCGATATGCATCGATGCCAGAACCGTCATCTTCATAACGGTAAACGCGATTACCACGAGTAATTTTGTCTCCTACTGCTGGCATTATGTTATCTCCTCACCTGTTATTAAATCGAAAAGCTTGTCAGATGTCGTATCCCATTGAGCGTATTTTTCCTCATCGCTCAAATATACAACCGTTGATTTCGTAGGGGAAGCCGATTCTACCTGTGCCTTTGTTTTGCTTGGCAGTTCACTCGCAAACACCTGACGCATTATTTCAGTATCTATAGTTACGTTGGCTGATTGTGCATCTGTGTCAATCGTGCACCGTTTTGTACCGGACGACCTATTGATAGCGAATGTCGAGGACGTTGTTCCGGTATCTGTATTCTGTTCATGCCCCTTTGAGGCAGTATCGGTAAGCTCTGCTTGCGTCTGAGCCGACATAGTAGAAGCATTAGTAGACGTATCACTCACCATAGTTTCAATGGTTGCGCTCGTGAAATCCCCATCAAAAGCACTAGCGTTCTGGGCTTTTACCAGGGTGTCGGTATCGGTCGAGTCCTCGAAAGCAACACGCTCTAAGGTTCCACCGTCTGCAAGATATATCTTATTGTCTTGGGTAATGTACGCATTGCTACCCGCATAATCTTCTATCGCAGCAAGATTAGCATTATTATCGTCGTGGAAGGCTCCGTTGAATTGTCCCATTGTTAACTCGCGTAGTAGCTCATGTAATATTCTGAATTGGTGTGCGTCTGATTTTTATTTCTAGGTAAGTAGTAAGACCTAAACCTATAGTTAGGATCAGTAACCCAATCTTCCTCTGTTTCAAGAACATATTCAGACGGGCCACTAGTCTCCCAGTCCTGCCATCCAGGAGGCGTTGGCTCGTCAAAGTCTGACCATTTAGCCAACTCCTGATAAAGCAGCGACCAATCTTGCTGCTCCTCAGGGACGCCTGTATCAACGTTGTATGATAAGCTTACATCCAATGACATGTCGATATTCTTGAAAACATGAAGGAAGCCATGGGTGGTTATTCCACCTTCCGGCACAGTGTACGGTGTCAATATCTGCGATCCAGATTTCTCTAGCCTAGAAAGAATTGACTGCATAGCTTCAGCCTTTTCGTACATAGATAATTCAGCATCGTTAAGGATCTCACTAAGGGCTTCCCCGTTAATAGGGTTTTTTATCAGATACGTCTTATGGCTCTGCTTCACATCCCAGTCTAGATTCAGTGTACCAATAGTACCAGTAGGTCCGGCCTGTTCAATACTAGCGCTATGCGAACCAAACATTCTGGTCGTCTGCTCTTCGTCATCATATTCTGTTTTGGTCCAGTGGTTAAATGGAAATGAGACAACGAAATCGGGCCACATATTTCCATTAGATGGCAACTCTGGCATTGGCAATGCTGCGCCATGACCTGGATTTAAATAATACGCTTCAGATGGCCAAGGGTTCGGAAATAGAATCTCACCCTCTTCTATCTCTATCGGCTCTACTTTCTGGATGACTGAATAATATATATGATCTGCACATTCAAACGACATATACTTGTGACCATTATATACGTAATCATCAGGACCAGCTTCATCTATTTGATCTTGCGATAAATTGGTCAACACAAGTTTCAATGAGCTATCCCATCTTGTGGCACCATTACCAGTATCCCTAAAGCCAGTAGGGTATAGGCGTGTCCTCCTATTATTTCCAAGAAAGCAGTTTACAACACTACCGAAAATCTTTCGGTATTCTCCGAAGGTCAGGGTAGGTGACCCTGGATCTGCGTTAAACGAAGCGCCATTATAGACGTAACACATATTCGATTGCTGTATAGTCAAGTCATCCTGATCCATCGATGCTGTTGTGTTCGTCGACAACAAACCGACATCATGAAGCTGCGCACCCACATTTACCAACTTGATCCGATAGTTGAAATCGGTCGGAAGCGTTCTCAGATGTACCGATTGATGATACGGACTTGATACTACTACTCTCATTAGCTAGGGCAGAATTGCACCCATGAAGTTGTCGCAAGATCATACACATAGCTAACGCTACCAAGGATTACTTGCCTCCCGTCATAAAGTCCAGTTGTTGGGAATGTCGAAACGACCTCGATGTCGTCATTAGAAATAGTCGGGCTTGATGCCGTGTTTGGCAGGAGGACATTATAAGAATCACGGAACATAGACAGCAATACCGAAACATCATTGCTAGTAATCTCGATAGTGATAACATCTGAAACCGCCCACTCATTTCCTAAGCTCCCGTCTGAAACTGTTATCGAAGTCAATCCTGTATTAGTATCGCTAAAAGGAGTATTGCCAGTTATCGTTCCTAGGCTGCCTACCCTCTTGGATCGAACAGAAAACACCATATCATTCCCGGCAACTTGGGCAGTTGTGCATGTACAGGTGATCGTATCAGTTCTAGCTTGTTGGTTAGTTACAACCGCAGCAGTCCCATCCCCAGACCTTGAGTAGGTGATAGCTTCAGAAATGTTATTTGACAATACAGTCTCAGAGTCCCTAGTCATAAACGTAACAACGTCACCAGCCACATTGGTTGCCGTTGTATCAGATGACTGGATTGCAATAGCCCCATCGCCAACCAAGTACTGGTTCAGCAGTGCAACATAGTTTGCCTTCTTAGTGTCGTTCATGCTTTTATAGCCATCACCTTCAACAATCAGCTGACGCAGTTCATCACTTGTATCAACATCAGACCTAAGCGTATCCATTGCGTTGAGGGTGCCCTGATCTACCGAATAATTGAAGTCAATAGTCTTTTTATACATAGCGGCATATAGCTTTACTATGTCAAAGAAATCGTCCCATTCAACTGCCATTTTATAACTCCTGCAATTCCATTGTTGCCTCGAACTCTTCTACATCACTGCTTGCAATCATGTATATAGTGAACTTCTTATTGTCTTCAATGATAATATTCTGCGTAAAATAAAAAGGGAAATCTGTTGTGTCTGTTATGATGTCAGTCCCCTCTGTGTATATATCCGGTACACCAGGATTTGGCGCTTGGTATCCACCAAAATCTACTCGGAATGAATAGGTAGGTGGAGTCTCGGTATTCTTTGTTACAACGTAGATGCTGACCAAACGGTAGGTCTGAAAGGGGAGGACTTTCGGTGGCCAGAACTCTTCATCTCCAGGCATCCCGCCATCTTCTTGACGCCATGCAATTCTCAGGAACCTATCCGGACCAGCCGCAGCTTTACGGTTAAGCTTGTAAGATCTGCGCTCATCAAGTGATTGGCGCGTCTCTCGTCTTATTGTCCTGTAGCTTGTCATGTGAAGTTCAATGTCACTGAATCGAGCGAATATGATATACTAGTCAAAGTATACCCTCGTTTGAGATCTACTGCAGTGAATAGGCTGCTGTCCGAGGTATCGATCTTATCAATCCAATCACCGATCTCCTTTGGAAAGCTGGCTGATAGCTCGACAAACAGCTCTATTGGTATCGTTATAGTCATACTATTGTTGGCATTATTATATAGATTTCTTGCACGGTCTTTGACCTCCTTCTTCATCTGATCCTCGAAGGTGTCTTCATCGTTGGCTATATCTATGCCTGATCCAGACGAGTAACTGTCGAACCCATATCTGCGCTCTAGCGGATGTAGGTCGTCGTAGGTAAGCACTTCCACGTTGTCTGTTTTTAAATTGTAAAACAGACTGGTAGGATCTACCGCTTGGGCATCAATAGAAAAGCTCGGGTCTTCTGTTATCGTAGCCTTGTATATATCCCTGTCGTCAAGCTCAACGACAACTGGTATCCGAATATATTCAACCAAGTCATTCAGTTTAACTAACGTCTTGTATTTGCCGTCATCGTCTTTTGCATTTGGTATTCCAGACATCTCTACGATAAGCTTGTTAGCGTTGACCGTGAAGTACAGATGATCTTCGAACATTTGGACTATGCCCAATTCCTTCAAAGCACTATGCAAGGACGATTCGGTATTATTCTTCAATCCGTTCCATATCTTCCCGCCTATCAATATCTCTGAAGCAACTGAAGTCTCATCACTAAATGCTGATGGATCGAATTTCACATAGACCTCGAACTCATCAAGAAACTCTGCTGGTTGCCCAGCCTGCACTTCTGCATAGTCTTTTATCCTTGGGAACACATTTGATAACGTCCCGCATTTTGAATTGAGTATTACCTCCTTGAGGATCGGGCCTTCGAATAGCGTATTACTCGATGATCCTGGGTCGCTAAAGTCATACGAGTATCTCACAGTAAGCTTCTTATCATCTTCCTCTATAATCTCCCCATATTCATCTTCTGTATCAAGTATCTCAGGAATTTTCCCAAGGTCTATCTCCAGGATGGTAGACATATACCGCTTTCCTGTAAACAGGTAGACCTCATTTGGTGCGCTATAATCCCTACCATAGGAGAATGTATACGGTACGCTTTCGAGTGACGATGTTGTCGTAGGGTTGTATGTGACGGTCTTCTTGTTTGCCGGGAGGTAATACTGCACCAGCCTAAGAGTTCCCATAAGCCCATCATACGCTGATTGCGTTGCATAAAAATACGCTATATAGTTGTCGCTTTTAGCAATTTCAGCTATGTAGGAAGCGAGCCCTTTCACAATCTGCTGGTCGTCATCAATAAAGCTTTTACCTAGGTTCCGCAACGGATTTATCCCACCACCAGCTATCACATTATCCCATTGTATCAAATCTGACATCATAGGGTTCTGTACTTCCCGGCATATGCTAGCGCAATAACTAGCAACTTCCCCCCTGGTCCATTTAGCTTCATTGTCCTCGTCGTCTGCGCTGTCTAAATTGGTGTCGCTAACCGTGCATGTATTAGTTGCCGCAGATGGCTGCTTATCCTTCTTACCAAACTCATTGAATATAGTATGGGTATTCTTCACGAAAGCATCAGCAGCCTTCCGTCTTGCTCCGTGGATAGGCATACGGTCTATGATATTGCCGATTCCTTCCGCAGTTATATTTACCCTATCATGAGAGATTGTTGACATAGTTACTTGACCACCAAATATCAGCTCATCGTTTAGGGTCAACGATACCAGAGCCTTATTGAAGTCTGCTAAGTAGCTCGCTGGACTTTGCCGCTCTGCATGAAATGATAGTGTGCTTGATTCGGGAGTTATCGTCAATGAGTCCAGTATATACGGAGAGTCGAAGGCTTCATCGGCGGTTATATAAAACTCAACCGAGAACTCATACTCTACTGAAAACGCTCCTTCTGTCATGGCGTTACACTCGGAACAACGAAACGAGCTGACCATTCGACATGAAAGCCAGGGTAAGCATTAGATTCTGGAGCACCTTGAAATTCCATAAGGACAGCATCAGAAGCCCCGTCGAGGCTATTATGCGTGATAGTACAGGTGTTGCCTTTTATTAAAGCGAACTTCCCGACAAAGGTAGTTGCTTCGGCTGCTGTAGCAAACGTCTCAAGCCCACTGACTTCGATCGGTTGAGCTGAAGCGCCGAAATCCCTTACAAAGTTGACATCAGAAAATGGAATCTTCACTTCCTGAAATTGGTTCGGTGTCCAGCCGACAGAAAGCTTGAACCCGTTAGCCAACGTGATAGTAGTAGTCCCATCTGTTATCGTATCTGCCATTAGTTACCTACCGCATCGCTAGTCTTTTTGTTGTATTTGGCAATCACCCTCTGCAATGACGTGCTGTCTTCGGCGTGTCTTGCCTGCACTGCCTGAAGCTTAACTTGCCTTTCGTTGAGTTGCATATTTGATTGCTGTATCATAACCATCGCTTCACTCATCCGCGCCAAGTTGTCGCTTAACCTAATGAACTCTGGGTCGTTCCGTAGCCCACCCTCCATTTGCCTTGTTAATGTATCGACGAAACCTTTTGGGCCAAGCCCAGTAACTTCAGCAGCAGCAGCAATCCCCTTCTGTACCATCTCCGCTGGTCCGCTGAATATTTTAGTTTTCTCATCAACGAACTGGAAGAAGTTCTTTATTGCAACCAGACCATTAGCAAAAGCGAGGCCAGCGTCAGCAGCAAACTGACCAAACTCTGTGAGTGACTCCTTTTCTTCTCTAGCAAATTTCGCTAGACGTTCAGCAGTATCGGCAAACACTGGCATCAGTTCATTGCCAATGTCCCTCATGGACGCTGCGAACTGTTGCTGTGACTGACGCATACGGAGGGCGGTTGTCTGCGCACGTTTGAACTGCTTTGCCGTAAGCCCTACTTGCAT
>Ga0272441_10002178_pt1 | contig 40297 bp, 31 predicted proteins | sample SSMProp6N_FD_193582 | JGI IMG/M metagenome (GOLD analysis project Ga0272441, IMG submission 193582) | Marine sediment archaeal communities from Little Sippewissett salt marsh, Falmouth, MA, United States - SSM-Prop-6N | ecosystem: Environmental > Aquatic > Marine > Wetlands > Sediment ... | reverse complement strand
TGCAGATCTTGGAGGAGAAATTTATCAAATGAATATTAAACATCCTAAAACCAACTATACAACTCCAGATTTAACTCCTGAAAAAGCTAAACTAGATACTAACCATGTAAATAAATTACTTGGAATAAAATTAGATGATAAACAAATAAAAAATAATTTAGAAAAAATGGGTTATAATTATAATAAGGGAAATGTAGAAATACCTGCTTGGAGAACAGATATCTTACATGAGCACGATATAATTGAAGATGTAGCTATAGCTTATGGTTATGATAATTTTACTCCTGAAATACCTGAAGTAGCTACTATTGGCCAAGAAAATCCAATAGAAATAAGCAAACGAAAAATTTCTCAAATTTTACAGGGCCTGAATATGCTTGAAACATCTTCTTATCATTTAACAACAAAAGATAGCCAGTTCAAAAAAACAAACAAAAAACCAGAAAACATTATTGAAATAGAAGATTCAAAAACAGAATATAATATAATAAGACAAGACCTTATTCATTATGCTCTAAAGATCTTAAGTGAAAACAATGATGCAGAATATCCTCAACAAATATTTGAATTAGGAAGAATATTTTCACTAGATAAAAAAGCTGAAACTGGAATCAAAGAATCAGAAAACCTCTGCGTTTCAATTGCTTCTCCAACTACTAATTTCACAGAAATCAAGCAAATACTAGATTACCTTATGAGGATGCTTGATAAAGAATATAGAATTGAAAATAGTGAAAATTCTTATTTTATCGACGGCAGATGTGGAAAAATCATAGTAAATAAAAAAGAAATAGGTTTTATTGGAGAAATAAACCCTAATATTTTATCAAATTTAAAAATCAAGATGCCTATCTCTAGTTTTGAGATTAATATTGATGAGCTGCTTGATTAGGAACCCTGTGCATCCTTCTTGATACTTGTGTTGCTCGATGTGTTATTTCTGCATAGCTTTTTTCTGTTATTCTTGCCATAGTTGTTGTGCAGGGAGCTTTTTTATAGTCATCCCTTACAACAATTAAATCTTCCCTAAGCTGCAAAAGATGGTTATAGTCTTCTAATTTTCCAGGGTCAATTTGGTCTGTTTCATTAACCTCATTTTCATGAAGTTTAATATCTCTTTCTAAAACTTTAATAAACTCTTCAGTCATACGTATCATCTCTCTTCTACTATTTTCTAATAATCTTGCTGTTACACTTTCTGTATTAGGATTATTTGCCATTTTTAATTGTATAGAATTTTAATATTTTTACTAACCAAAATAACTCTTATCCTGCTTTTTTGTCTCTGAATTATAACTCTTCTCCATTGACTTATGCAAGACTTCCAAATCTTTACTTAATTCTTTCCACTCTTCACATACCTTCTTAATAAAGCTAGCTTCTTTTTCTTCATTATATCCTATCTCTAACCCAAAAGACTCTATTTCATATTCTGCAAATTTTCCATATAACTTGCTTACTAATTCTTTATCTTTTTGAGAAAATCCTTTAATAACATTAAAGATGAACATAGATGCATTTTGAGGATTTAAAAAAGTCTCAAAAGTTCTTAGATACCAGAATACTTTTTCCATAATTTGTTTTCTTACTCTTTTAAGAGGAATATCTGTATCTTCTATGCAGATTCCTTCTATTTCAAAATTTTGATTAATAAATTCAAAACTAGGAAGATTATATCTCTCCTTTAATTTTTTGAATTCTTTCTTGAATTTATCCAAACTAGAATCTTCTTTTGCCATTTATATTAGTTTTCTTACCAGTTTATAAATCTAACGATTTTTATAAAAAAATAAAGAAATCCTCGTCGACAAATAAAAAATTATAAAGGGATGTTATTAAGATAATAGCCCTGATAATAAGTATTAATATGCAAATCTACATCTTCTTTACTTGTTATTTTAAACTTAACATCACTTCCATCTATCTCAAAATTCTCATGTCTTGTTAATAAATGATGAGCAGCACACATACATTTATATTCAAATAATTCTCCACAAACTAAACACTTATACCTTGTCATTTTTTATCTCTTTTTTTAAAAAGCTGATGCTGAGGATTGAACTCAGGACCTCCACATTTTTGGTTTTATAAGTTCTTTAGAACCTATAATAGTTCTTTGGAACTCTAAGAAACTTTCTTTCTAAGAAAGTTTGTTATATTACCAATGTGGCGCTCTACCAACTGAGCTACATCAGCATAAATCCTAATAAATAATAATTAATCCCAGCCCTTATCCTCTTTAAACTCAGAAAGGCTCTTATTCTGAGGAAACCAATTCATTCTTGCTGCATTTGCAGTAAGAACTTTAAGATTACTAAAACCCTGTCCTAACCATGAAAAATACATTTTAGTTGCTGTTACAACTCCTTCTATACTTCTTATATCTTGAGAAAGTTCTTTTGTTACATTTACAAATGTAAAATAAAGAAATAATAATAAGAGTAATGCAAATACAGTAAATGTTTTTGTTCTAATATGCTTTATCTTTAAGATAAAAAATATTGCAAAGATAACAAGTATGATTATCAGCCAGTTCATATTAGTTATAGTTTTCAGGATTATTTAAAGGTTATGCTGTAGAGTTAGTCAAACAAACCCCATTCTCACATCCATAAGTACAAGGCGAACTACAACCCCCTCCACCCCCAATTATCTTACAAGTCCCATTAACACATCCATAATCAGTAAAAGAAGTACAGGCACTATTATTTAAGCAATAATAACTTGTTTCATCAGTACAATCAGCATCTCCACTACAATCCCATCCTAACTCCTCATCACAATTAGCATTACACCCATCACCATCATAATCATTGCCATCATCGCATTGTTCTCCGTTTTCTATAACTCCATTTCCACACACAACAGGATTTCCATTTTTCCATAATGCATAATAGATCATTGGATCTTCTCCTTCTTTAGTAACTGTAAATGGAATAGCAGGTGCATGAAATCCAATTTCAATCAAACCTAATTCTTCTCCTTCTGTAGAATAGATCTTATTAAAAGCCCCTCCTTGTCCTAATCCTAATTCAACTATTTCGTTCTCAATATCTATACTCCTAACAGTTATTTGAGCATATCCAATACTACAGATATCCCCTACTTTTTCTTTAGAACACTCTAAACCACTAACTTCATTTCTCAAATCCACTATTCCTTGTCCATCTATATCTTCGTCTATTCTTGCAGACATTAAATAACTCTCTCCAACATTAGTTCCAGGAATTCTTTGTCCTACAATAAAATGTTCGTCAATATTTTCATTAACATATACTGTTGAAACCCCAAGCGCTAATTTATTAAATTCATTCTTTCCATTTCCTGTAAAATGAGTACCATTTCCATATAATACAGGGATCTTTGCTTCTCCATCCTTTAATGAAGCTGTTACAACTACAATGCTTCTATTATTATCAATTCCCACTGTAATTCCTCTTTCACTAACATTTCCTTCCAAACACATCCCATTCTCACAGCCATAAGAACACTCTTGACACATAGTTACTGTCTCTCCAAGCTCACATATCCCATTTTTACAAATTCCAGGAGTATTATCACTACAAGCATCTCCATCTTTACAATAAGGAGTTGATTGCTCACTACTACAATCAGAACTTTCTTGACATTGATCAGGACCTTCTTTTAAAAATTCATATATACATGAATTATAACCTTCCTCGCTGAATAGATTAGAAATCCTACAAACAGCTCTTACAAAAACCCTCTTAAACACATTAGCTTCTGCAGCTAGATCAGCAACTTCTATACACTCCCCCTCTATACAAAGATTACTTTTACATTCATAAGTATTCTGACAAGTTGCCCAATCTCCTGTATAGGGATTTCTTGATTTTTGTTGTCTTATTCTTCCGTCTATATCACAATAAGCAGGATACTCATTATTAATAGTCACGTCTATATAACTTCCTAAACTTGAATTAGGCTCATAAACAATGCTATCTATGGTTATTGAATATTCTTCAGCAGCCCATCCCATTGGCTGTATATAAATATCATATGTCCATCCCTCATTTAGAGTTATACTCTCTCCTATTTTTCCATAATATTCAACACCATTAATCTCTGCTTTTTCAATATCTGTACTAACATCTTCTATAAGTGTAAAAACAGCATTATAATCTGAATTAATATTTAAACTTGCGACTTCTGCATAACTATTTATCTCATTTTCATAAACTTTAAACTCTTCTCCTTCCTCAAACATTAATCTTATTCCATAAGGAATACATACATTATCTCCTCTTGCATATTTAGAATATCTTGGAACATAACATCCTGCACACATTCCAGGAGAACAATATTTTTCTTCTTCTCTTGTCTCATATCTATTAGTTTTATAATTATATGCCCTGCATATCTGTGTCTGCCTTCCATGTGGGGGGCATATAACAGGCTCTAATTTACATTCCCAGCTTCCTAAACTAAAATCTTGAACATTATCAGGTTTTATTGTAATTAAATAACGATCAATAATTTTTCTTTCTTCATCATCAAATAAATCATAAATATTATTCTCTATATACTCAAACCTATTATCCTTAATACCATTTACAAACTCAGATATATCATTGACTTGATCTTCTAAAGAACCTTCTCCTGCAGAAACATATTTTCCAATTGATATCATCTTATTTCCTGAAAACCATACAATAGCGTATTCTGTCCCATAAACTGATTCATACTTTACTCCAAATACATCATATCCATTATAATTAGTTAAATAAAGGATTCCCTCTTCATATATATCTCCCCCATATCTGTCTAAATAACTAAAATTAGGATCATCAGCCATATCTATCTGTATCTGCAATTCGTCAGGATGGTTTGGTTCTATATACTCTCCTCCAAAAGTTTCTACTAAGATTCTTTCTTGAGTCTTATAATCATAATCATAAAAAATATTACTATAATTATAAACTAATGTCCAGGGAGGGATATCTTTTATTAAGGGATTTGGAGTTACTCCATGATAAGTAACATTAAAGCAGCAATAATCATCTCCTATGCCCCTTACAGTAACTAAAAAACTTCCTATTTTAGTAACATCTGGATAGGGATATAACCATTCTTGTTTTGTTCCATGTTGGATTACACAAGCACCATATTCATTTATCTCAACTAATCTAAATCCTCCGAGGCTACTAGTTTCATTTATTCCTAAAACTATATTTGCATCTTCTGGACAAGATCTCGTTGGTTCTGTTAGGCAAGCTCCGTCTGAGCAGCCATATTCACAAGGATAATGAGTTGTAAAATTTGTATAATCATCAGTACAATATCTTTCTATCAAAGATTGATTATCTGATGTACAATAATCAGTATAAGTTTCCAAACCAGCAGGATAAGCACTTCCGATATTTCCACTAACACTTCCTTTAGTAAAATAATTAATTCCTCCATCTGTGTCATTACAATTAACAGTCACATTAGGTTGGGGAGCCTCTGTTATACATGCTCCATTCGAACATCCATGAGGACAGTCATAACTCTTAGCAAAACAATCAGGTTTTGCAGAACAATATTTCTCGCTTAATGTCACCCTATCAAGACATTCATCATCTCCCTGAGCTCCAAAAGAATCAGTACAAGACCCCTTAACATCATAATTAATACCTCCATCACTATCAATACACTGAGTCCCATTACCACCAACATCAAAATCAGTCTTAGAAATACTCCATATTACTAACTCATCCATATAAAACTTACCAGCAATACCTGCATCATTTCCTCCGCAAATATCAGCTCTTGACCCAAAACTTGTTCCCCAATTTGCAGAAGATGTTGACGCAACTTTCTGACCATTAACATAAATTCTCATCTTATCTCCTAAGGGATCAATACTATCTTTATCCCAAACAGCAGCCAAATGAACCCATTCATTAACAGGAATATTACTAACACCATAACTAACACGAGTATTTGTTCCTCCAAGACTCATATCAAAAACAAGATCTTGATCAGTAAGATAAAAACCCATTCCAGAATTTAATCCAAATCCTCCATCAAATAATCTATATATACCATATTGATAAGGTTTAGGTCTTGCTGTTTGATAAAACCATACTTCTATTGTTCCTGATTGTGCGTTCATAGTATTTCCTGGATTTTCTAGAACAAGATTATGAACCCTATGCGTACTTCCATAAACTCCTTTTATTGTAACTGCATTTCCCTCTTTACCAGAAACATATTCTCTATCTCCTTGAATTTCTGGAGCATAACTCCCTAAATCATAAAACTTAAGATTAGGCCCAACTTCGCTATTTAAAACTTCATAATCAGATCCCAACTTATTATAAAAAACTAATCCAGTTTCATTACCTGAAATAGCTTTTCCAGTTATTTTATTCATAACATCTTCCCAAAATCCAGCACTAATCAGACTAATACTAAGAACTAAAATCACTGTTATTACTAATAAACATAACACCTTACCACTTTTTTTCATATGATTATTAAAAAAAAAGACTATATAAATATTTCGCAATTTAAGAGTACTTCTCTTCCCAAGACTTCAATGGCTTATTTTCTATATCCCGTCGAGGCTGAGGTTGTTGTTGCTTCTTAACAACTTTTTTCTTTTCTTCAATCTTTTCTTTTCTCAGATTCATAACAATCAAAACAAAAACAAAAACAATAGCAATAATAATTACTATCATTATTGTCCAAACATAAGGCTTAAGATTAGTATCAACATCAACTCCATCAACATCATCTCCTCCAAGAGAATTATCTAAACTTCCATCATCTTCAATAACATCTCTTCCTGAATCCTCATCTTGTCCTGAAGAAATAGACTCATGAAGATATTTAACAGTTATATTTGCGCAATTTGAATTTTCAATAGAATTAAGTTTAACAGATAGATCAAAATAACCATCTAAGACAATTATAACCCTATCTATATATCCTGTAGTTACACTTATTATCTGAGGATTTAATTTTAAAGGGACCTTAATCTTAACATTACTAGAACCTACATCTGTAACTTCCATAGAATAAGTCTCATTATTAATAGGAAATTTAATAATATCGTCTTCACATAAAACTTGAGTGTATCCTTGTTCAAAAACAGATTTATCAAGAGTATAAACTTTTCTCAAAAGATCTCCACCATTACTCCCTCCTCCTCCATCTCCTCCACCACTCTCACAAGCATCTCCTATTCCATCTCCATCGCTATCTGCCTGATTATTATTATATGTTCCAGGACAATTATCACAATCATCTCCATATCTATCTCCATCTGAATTAGCTTGATTAGAATTACTTACATTTACACAATTATCACATACATCTCCATCTCCATCATTATCTATATCAGATTGATTTGCATTTGGAACATAGGGGCAATTATCAATAGTATTATTTTTACCATCTCCATCCCTATCTCCATCACATACATCTCCATCTCCATCATTATCTGCATCTTCTTGATAAGCATTAGGATCAGATATACAATTATCACATAAATCTCCAACTCCATCATCGTCTATATCGCTTTGATCTGTATTATTAATACTAGGACAGTTATCACAAGCATCTCCAATACCTTCTCCATCTGTGTCAGATTGATTATTATTACTTATATTAATACAATTATCAATATCATCATCTATCTGATCATTATCTTTATCATTTGGATATTGGTCACAAGCATCTCCATCTCCATCATTATCTGTATCATTCTGGTCTGGATTAGGGATAGTTGGACAATTATCTTCATTTCCGTAATATCCATCAAAATCAGGATCTCCTTCTACTACTTCCTGAGTAAGATTTTCTATTTCTTTAAGTCCAGCATATATATCTGTACATTTTCCATCTAAACAACTTCTTATCTTACATTCAAAATCATTTGAACAATCTTCATTTAAATCTTTTTGAGGAAGAAAAGTTTTAGTATTAAGATCACAATAACTTGGAGTATTATTAATTAATAATAAGCTTCCGTAAGACCTACATCCTGATTCATGGATACATCCCTTACAATCTTGGCTATACACTAAATTTAAAAATAAGAAAACTAAAACTACTGATAAACAAGATACATAAATAAATTTCCTCATTTTATTAAACAATAACAGAGTGCTCATCAAAACAATCGTCTCTATTATCACTATTTACAGGATGCATAATCCAACATAATATCTGCCATAACACGCTTGTTTGTGACCTTATCTCCTCTACTATACTTACACATTTAGTATCAGAACAAAAATTACTTATACATTCGTAATTGCTTAGACATGTTGCATCAATATCTTTTTGAGCTGTAAAATTCCTATTTTCTGCACAATAACTTGGAACATTATCTATATTTAATCTAAAACCATAAGTAAAACAATTATCATCATATAAACATCCTTCACATCCTAATATAGAACAGTCTGCCTCATCTGTAACTCCATCACAATCATCATCAAAACCATTATTACATATTTCAAATTCCAGAGGAGAAATACTTCCATTACAAACTTCTACTCCATTTGCACAACTTAACAAGCCAACTGTACATCTTCCAATATCTGTTCCACATAATTTTAATAAAATCTCTTCATCTGTTTCTCCATCGCAATCATTATCTTTTCCATCACAAACTTCTTTATTAGGTATAACAGCTCCTGTACAATTTTGCCATAAACTATTTACACAAGTTTGTGTTCCATTTTGACATTCTCCTACTTCTGTTCCTGATCCGCATTCTCTTGTATCTCCAGAAGTACAAGCACATCCTTCATCTATTCCATTCATACAATTATTATCAATACCATCACATGCTTCATCAAGTCCTGGTTTTATACTAGCATTATTATCATCGCAATCAAATGTTAATGAAGATCCACAACCTTCTTGGGTAATATTAAATCCATCTCCATCTGAATCTGTACAATTTATTTCTTCACTACATACTCCATCTCCTGAACAACTTAATTCTTGCCCACAAGCAGTAGGAGATCCCCAGACCCCATTTGAACATTCTTGATAACTATCTGTATTAGCACATTTCTTTTTTCCATCTATACAGTCAACACATTGATTTGTTTGTTGATTACATATTCCAGATTGACAAGTATTTTCATGACTTTCCCAAGCTTCGTTTGTACAATTAACAAAAGCAGTTGAATTAATACATTTCATACTTCCTTCTGAACAAGTTGAGCACATTCCATCTGCACATACTTGATTAGCAGTACAGTTTTGAGGAACACTCCATTCTCCTTCTATACAAGCCATTGACTGAGTAGTATTATAACAAGTTGCATTTCCATGAGTACATGCTTCTCCTGGAATAGGGGCAGTAGATTCAAAATATCCTGTAAATAAAAGGCCTCCTGTAGCAATATAGGATTTTTGAAGAAAACTTAATTGCCCTGTTGAATTTATTATAGCAATAGCAAATTCTCCAGTAGTAGGAGAATATAATACTGCGTCATCTTTTCCATCATTATTATAATCCTTTGGATAATTAGTTGGAGATAAGGCATACCATCCTAGTGCTCCAAATTTATCTCCATTAATAATATTTGTTCCATCAATCTCCATAATATACCACTCTCCCTTATCTCTCCTATAAATAGCAATATCTGTTTTTCCATCTCCATTATAGTCTCCTGGCACAGGCACATCATAAGAAGTTCCACCATAATCAATCTTAAGAACTTCTTGATTACTTGATTTTAAAATAAACCAATCATTATTATTCTTACAATCATCACAATACATAGCAAAGTCTATTATTCCATCTCCGTCATAATCTGCAGGAAGAGGTATAGACCTTAAGTCTCCATTTTCAGGACCTATAAACGGAGCATCTAAAGGACCAATATACCCTAATTTAGATCTAAATATATACCATCCAGCAGCACTTCCACTTGAAGCAAAAAGAGCAACATCTGTTCTTCCATCTCCATCATAATCAGCAGGAGCAAGTTTAATTCCTGAAAAACCTACGTGACTTTTTCCTGGAGAGTCATTTCCAGAATATTTAATATACCAATCATAATTATTATTATAATATGAAGGGTCTGTAATTCCATCTCCGTCATAATCTCCTGGAACAATCTGTACTACTGAGCTATTTCCAAAAGTCATAGTATCCATTCCTAATACTTTCCATGCTCAATTTTTATATACTCCAACATTTAAAGGATTCTCAGAAGTTCCAATAATTTTAATATCATGCTCTGTAAATCCACTATAACTCATATCGCCTCCTCCTTTATCCTTAACAGTTCTAACTCTCATCTTAACACCAACAAGTGTTTTATCAATATTATCTCCATCTTTTAACTGTCTTGCAAAACTATATTCAGAATCAGAAACATATCCACTCCAAATTAGTCTATCTCCTTGATTTGCAGGATCAGTAGTACATTCACTATCAAAACTATTCCAATCTTCGTGACAATCTTTTGAAGTTGATTCATCACTATAATAATATGTCCACCAAAACTCATAACCAAATTGTCCTCCAACATTAGCAGAATCTATTTCAAAAGCACAAGGTTTTTGAGAATGACAAACACTAGGAGCCCTAACAATTTCTGGAGCTATAGCTGGATCTTCAATAGCTCTTCCTGTAAGCTGCATTAATCCAATAGCTGCTATTAAAACAATTATTATAATAGCTATTACTACACTCTTTTTCATACTACTATTATATAATAGCTATATATAAAGATTTCGCTAGATAATCTCACTCTTCAAAACCCTAATATCTGGAGATAATAAAAAAATATGATCATCCTTATGACGTATACTCCTATAAATCCTTTGCAACAATTCCCTATGAGCTTTATCCTTATAAAAATCCCAAAAAAAATCAGGCTTTTGTTTTTTTAATATCTGCCAAAACAAAGATTGAGTATTTGGATATGGAAATTTTGTCATGACAACACTATTACATGTTTGAAATGGAAAATCAATACCCCTATTACATCTTGTTGTAAATAATAAATCTGTTTTACCTTTTTTAAAATCCTTAACTAGTCTTCCTGTTTTATCCTCTTTCTGCATACTAATAAGATCTTCTGAGGTTATTAGATTTTTCAGATTTAATTTTACAATCTCAAATCTAGAAGGAAGATCTTGAAAAGCATTAACATGAACAACACAAGGCCTCTTAGCATTTTCAACACATTTATCTAAAGCAGAAAGATATTGCTCTCTTGTTACAAGACCTGAATTAAAATTAGCATATTTAAAATCTCTTTCCACGCCTAAAACTTGTTTTTCTATTGCTCCTTGATTAATTATCTCAGCTTCTATAATTTTAAAATCTTTAATTCCAAATATTTCTTTTAAAACTTTTTCAGAATGTAATGTTCCAGACATCATTACAAAAATTTTATTTTTTTCAAGAAGGTTTTTAAAAACTTTTTCAAGATTAATTGTTACTAATTTAACACTAATTTCATTTCCAGATTTATTATTCTCATTTGGCTTTCTATAAAAACAAATATAACTATCCCCCATAACCTCATAAAATCTTCTGCATAATTCAGAACATTTTTCTATATAACTGTCTTCATCTTCTGTAACATCAATATAATCATTTTTAGTAAACAGCTTTATCAACTCAGCTATCTTAGTCTTATTAATAGGCATTATAATTTTTTCATGAATCCTTGCTTCTTCCATAATCTCAAGCAAAACATCCAAAAGAGCATCTACTAATTTTGCTTGTTCAGAATCTTTTGGAAAAATAAATGTTGCTTCTGTTCTTAATCTATTAAGATTAATTATTCCTTCTGTTGCAAAATTATCTAAAAACTCGTCACACTCATCTATAATTTCAACATCTGTAATAGGTTTTCTTCCTATCATAGTCTCTAATATATATTGCTGGCTGTTAAATAAAATCACATCTGCATTAAGATAAGAAAAAAACTGCTGATAATAAGGGCATCCAAATTTTCTTTCATAAAAAATATGTTTTCCATTAACAGCATCATATTCATGCTGTTTTGCTTCTATATTTATCTTTAAACTAGCAGGAAAAATAGGACTCCAATAGGGGCATGCAGGCCCAACAGCAAGTCTTCTTAAAGATTTCAAATCCAGATTTTGGATATCTTTTTTATCTGGATTTTCCCTATAATATTTTTTTAAAGTTCTAATATTTCTTTCTTTTATACTTATTTTACAGGGAATGATTGCATTATCAGCAGATTCGTCATAAGCCACTTCTTTTTCTGAAATTTCTGGTTTTTTAAATATATCAAACAGTTTTGCATTTGTTTCTATTTTTCTTGTTTCCTTTATCTCATTTTTATTTTCATCTAAATATAAGCATTTGTGATTATTCCTTCCTGTAATCATATTAATATTTAATTTTTCACCATCTTCCTTATATACATATTTTTTTGCCATATAATCTTGTTCATATTGTCTTTGCAAATTCTTAATAGGAACAACAATACTTGCTCTTCCTAATTCTTTAGCTATGTTTAGAGCAATTGCGCTTTTTCCTGTTCCGCAAACTCCATGAATAAAAATTATTTTATGTCCTTGCTTTATAGCATCAAGAACTTCCTTAACAATATCTTCTTGGCTTTTGCCATTAGAAAACTTTAATGGTTTTAGTTCTTTTTTATCTTCATAAAGACTCCACATCTTATTTCATATTAAGATTGTTATTTAAGATTTTGTATAATGTATAATAAGATACATAAATCTTTATAATGATTCCTTTTTATATAGAAGTATGGGAAAAAAGGGAGATAGAATAGAAATAAGAAGTGCGACTTCTAAAGATTATTCAGATATAATAAAAGTTAAAAAAGATGGAGATAATTTTCGAGCAAGTAGTGATAACCCTGAGACTTATGATAGAACTAGAGAAAGAGATCCTGATTCCATGCTTGTTGCAATAGGACATGGGATTGTTAGAAGGGGCAGATTTCTAGGAGTTGTTTTTACAAAATATGATCCAGAAGATCATTATCAAATAGCTAATATTTATGACGGAGCAATAATTCCAGGATATAAAAGAAGACTAAGTGTAAAACGAGCATTAGAAAATGAAGCAAGTGGAAGACTATTAGATAAACTTGTTCAAAGAGCTGAACAATTAATAGATGAACAAGTAGAGCATGAAAAGGAAACATTAGAAAAACAAGGAGTAAATCCTGAAGAAAGAAAACAAGAACTTAAAGGTGAAATAGATATAGAAGCTCTTAAAAATAAAATAATAATTCGACCTTTTTCTTAAACAAAAACATTAGCTACAAATATTCCTAAATAATAAGTTATTATAACAACAATAAGTGCAATAAACAAATGTTCTCTTATTGCTTTCCAAGCACTAATTCCCTGCCTCTTAGCAAGATTATAGCTAAGAATAGATAATAAGATAACTCCCCAAATAATACTTACTATTACTGCATTTCTCAAAGATAAAAGCAAAACAGGAATAAGAAAACTTAATGCAAATATGAATTTATAAAAAGCAGTAGCTTTTGTAACTTTCCATATTGTTTTATGAGTATGTTCTGCTTCACTTTCTTCTGAAAGATGCATTCCTAATGCATCACTAAAACTATCTGCAATAGCAATAGTGATGATTCCGCCAACCACTGCTAGTCTTGAATTTGTTGCACTGTTAAGTCCTATGATAAGACCAAGAGTTGTGATTACTCCTGATGTTAATCCAAAACTGAATCCTTTTCGTATACTTTTTTTCATTTTTTACCTCACGTTTTTGATCAGGCTTTTTTCAAAAAGCTTAGTTCTTTGTTCAACTTCAACCTTCTTGAAGTTCCTGAAATTTTTAATTTCAGAAAACTTGTCTTCCTAAGAAAGTTTGCTTCTCTTATAAAACTTAACCCCCTCCACTATAAAAAAGCTTGCAAGACATAGCCCTATAATCATCAACCAATCACTCATAAGAAGAGGAACAAACTTAAACAATATATTAAGTCCTGTGTACATTACAATTAGATGTAAGCCTATAGATAATAACACTCCATAAATCAAAAACTTATTTATTCTTGACTTAAAAACACTATGATTGCTTTTAGCATTAAAAGCTAAAAACATTTCAAACATAATAGACATAGTAACAGCCATTGTCCTTGCCTTAGCAATATTTTCCAAATAAAGATAAAAAACTAAAAATCCAGTAGCAAAGGCTAATAATCCTCCTAAAACAACAAACCACTTAATACCTTGTAATATACCTGTCTTACTCGGCTTTCTCTTCATAACATCTTCTTCAGCATGTTCTTGGCTTAAAGCCAAGGCAGGAAAACTATCTGTAACAAGATTTATCCATAATATTTGAAGAGGTAATAATGGAAGAAAGGCAGGATCTCTCCATATTAATATAACCATAAGAACCAAAAAAACTTCTGAAAAATTAGCAGCAAGCAAAAACTTAACAAACTTTTTAATATTATCATAAACTCTTCTTCCTTCCCTTATAGCTTTTGAAATACTTGCAAAGTTATTATCTAATAAAATCATATCTGAACTATCTTTAGCAACATCAGTGCCCCTATTAACTGCAATTCCAATATCAGCTTTTTTCAAAGCAGGAGCATCATTAACACCATCCCCAGTCATAGCAACAACTTCATTATTAGATTTTAAAGCTTCGATAATTCTTAACTTATCTTCTGGAGAGACTCTTGCAAATATGTTTATATTCTTAATCTCGTTTTTCAAATCTGAATCTGTCATCTCCTCTAACTCAGAAGAAGTTATAGCCTTGCCTTCTAAACCAATCTGCTTTCCTACTTCTATAGCAGTCAACAAAGAATCTCCTGTCATCATAATAACTTTTATTCCTGCATTATTAGAATCCCTAATAGCTTGCCTTACCTCTTTTCTTGGAGGATCTATCATTGCTTGCAGGCCCACAAAAATAAGATTTTTTTCAGCCCTTTCAATTGAAACCTTGCCTATCAAAGTTTTGTAAGCAAAACCTAATACTCTCATACCCTGACTTGCCAACTTCTCATATTCTCTAAAGATTTCTTGTCTTCTTTTCTTATTTATCTTGATAACTTTTCCATTAACTAATTCTTGAGAACATCTATCTATAACAACTTCTGGAGCTCCCTTAACATAGCTTATCTGTTCTTTATTCTTTCTAACAATAGACATTATTTTTCTAGAAGAAGAAAAAGCAAATTCCTTCATTCTAATATTTTTTATTGTTTCCTTTTCCTTACTTAATCCAAAATTCTTAGAAGCCATAATCAAAGCTTTTTCAGTTGGATCTCCAATAATATATTCGTTTTTTGTATTTTCTTGTTCTATTCTTGCATTATTACATAAGATTCCAATCTTAAACAACATATTTGTTTCATTATCTTTTTTAAAATTCTCAACAATATTCTTATTTACATAAATTTTCTTGACCTGCATTTTTTCTTGAGTCATTGTTCCGGTCTTATCTGCACATATAACTGTAGCTCTTCCTAATGTTTCTGATGCAGGCAACTTCCTTATTAGAGTATTAACCTTTAACATCCTATTAGTGGCTAAAGCAAGACCAAGCGTAATAATCGCAGGCAGGCCTTCTGGAATCACACTTACAGCTAAACTAACTGCTGTTAAAAACATCTGAAATTTATCAAAACCTTCTAAGATTCCTACAATAATAATTATAAAAGAAAGAATTAAAGTGATTATTGCTAACTTTTTTGCAAAACTATCAAGTTTTTCTTTTAATGGATTTTTTTCTGCTTCAACTTTTTGAACTAACATAGCTATTTTCCCATATTCTGTATTCATACCTATCGCAACAACAACTGCTCTGCAGCTTCCTTTTACTATTTCAGTTCCCTGATAAATCATATTTGTTCTGTCTGCTAATGAAGTATCTAATCTTATTTTTCCTAATGCTTTTTCTTCAGGCATACTTTCTCCTGTCAAAGATGCTTCATTCACTTGTAAGCTATTACAGCTAATAAGTCTGGCATCAGCCATTACCTTATCCCCTTCATTTAAGACAAGTATATCTCCAGGAACAATTTCTCTTGAATCTATTTCTATTACTTTATTATTCCTAAGAATACTTATTTTAGGAACTAACATTAATTTTAGTTTTTCTATTGCTTTTTCAGCCTTATATTCTTGCCAAAATCCAAATAAGCTATTGATTATAATAATTCCAATAATAACTCCAAAATCAATCCAATGTTGTAATAATGCTGAAATTATTGCAGCAATAATAAGAATAAGAACAAGAAAACTTGCATATTGCCTAAAAAAAATTTTCAATCCTGAAAATTTTCTCAGTTTGATTAGTTCATTTCTTCCATAAATTTCTAATCTAGATTTTGATTCTTTGTCAGAAAGACCAGATTCAGAACTTCTTAATTTTTCTAATGCCTCTTTTTCAGTTAAGCTATGATAATTAATCATAAAGAGAATAGAAAACCCATATATATAAAACTAACCAATAAACATCTAAAATAAAAAAAGGCGAATAAAAACCGAAGTTAAAATTCGCCTACCAGCCGAAGCTGGAAAGAGAGTAAAAACCGAAGTAGTCACTCCCTATCTAACCGAAGTCAGACATTTTTATATAAAAAAACAGGTATTTAAACTTTACCAATTACTTAAAAATAGTGTCAAATCAGGCTTTTTCTAAATCCCTCAAGTGAATTAAATACTTTAATTCCCTTTTTCCTCAACATACTTGTTGCTTTCTTCACACTTTTCTTTCCAAGAAAAACACAAACAGGTTTTTTTCTACTTTTAATAATAACTTTTGCAACTTCATCAACATCAGTCATAGACTGAGGAGTTAATATAACAATAGCCTGATTCTTTGCTTTTTTCAAGGCTTTTTCATAATCTTTAGATTTAGCAGTTCCTATGAGATCTAAACTTTTTTTAATATTATAATTTTTTTCAGAAAGATAATCATTTATCAAAGCAAGAGCTCCTCCTGCATTACTTATCAAAGCAAGATCTTTACTTAGCTTTATTCTCTGTTTTTTAACTGATTTTCCAAAACACTGAAAAAAAGAATCACATAGGATAACTCTTGCTTGCTCAAACATTCCCTTATAGATTTTATAATCAGTAGCAAGACTTCCTGTATGGCTAAGTGCAGCTTTACTTCCTTCCTTACTTTTTCCTGCTTTAACAACATAAATCTTTTTATTAGAGTTTTTACAAGCTTGTAAAAACTCTTTTCCATGTTTTATTTTTTCGATATATAAAACAATTTTCTTAGTCTTCTTATCTTTAGAAAAATATTCAATCCAATCATTAAATCCAAGTCCAGCCATATTTCCCAAACTAACAAATCCAGAAAATCCAACTCCTAAATCAGCAACATAACTCCATAAAGCTCCTGACTGAGAAATAAAACCCATATTCCCTTTTCTTGGTTTTGCCATTGAAAAAGTTGTATCTAAATTATTATAAGGATTAAATACTCCAAAGCAATTAGGTCCAAGTAGATTTATTTTATATCTCTTTGCTATTTTAATCAGCTCTTCCTCAGCTTTACTATTGCCTATCTCAGAAAAACCAGCACTAATAACAATCACATTCTTAATATTCTTTTTTCCGCATTCTCTTAAAACTCCTGCAACAAACTTAGCAGGGATAGCAATAACTACTAAATCTATCTTACCTTTATAATTAAGAACATTATCATAAGCCTTAAGTCCAAAAACCATTTTTCTATTTGGATTAATAGGAATTATCTTGCCTTTAAAATTAGAAAGATTTTGCATAAGAGCGCTTCCAACTTTTGATTCATCATCACTAGCTCCGATAACAGCTATGGTTTTAGGTTTCAAAAAAGACCTCATTTTCAATCAAACCAAGTTAGTTAATTATATAAATCTTTTTTATCTAAGATTATTATGAAAATATTCACTGAAAAAAAAGCTGAAGACTTTCTTGAAAAAAATAAATTCAAAATTGTTCAAAGAAAATTAATATCAAAAAAATCCCAATTAAAAAATCTAAAAATAGATTTCCCAATAGTTATGAAAATCTCCTCTAAAACAATTATTCACAAACATAAAACAAAAGGAATAATTCTTAATATTAAAGATCAAGAACAAGCTGAAAAAGCATATAATAGATTAAAAAAGAAAACTAAACAAGTTCTCATCCAAAAACAAACAAAAGGCCAGGAACTTATTTTGGGAATAAAGCAAACTCCTGAGTTTGGCCATGTTATTATGTTAGGAAATAAAAATGATAAAAAGGATAATTGCTTTAGAGTTTTGCCTATAAACAAAAAAGATGCAGAAGATATGATTAAAGATATAAAAATAAAGATTAATCATCCAGATAAGGTAAGGAATAATCTTCTTAAGCTTTCTAAGCTTGTTATGAAAAATAAAAAAATAAAAGAGTTAGATATAAGTCCGTTGATAAATGGTCTGATTGTTGATGCTCAGATTATTTTTTCTTAATCTCTTTCCAAATAAAAAAACCAACAATCAGGATAATCAAGAAAAGAATTATTACTGAAATACTAATAGCTATTATCTTATCATAATCTTTCTTATCATCAACAACAACTGGAGCCTCTGGCTCAGGCTCAACAACTTCTTCAACTTCTTCATATATCCTTCTTATCACAATATCCGCTTCTCCATCTACAATATTATTAAGCTTAACAAAAACATCATAATAACTATCATTATTTAAATCAAATCTTTTAAACTCTCCAACTTCAAAAGTTGCCCTTATAACCTCTGAACTAATATTAATTATAACTGAATTATTTGTAATCTTTTCAACAGCAAGATAATGAGTTTCTTTATCAATACTAAATTTAAACCTATCTCCTTGTTTAAGATTTTTATTATAACTTTGCTCAAGCTGCTGCTCATTAACAGCATAAGTCATAAAATCAATAGTTCCACCCCCACCACCTCCACCTCCACCGCCCCCTCCCCCATCTCCGTCATCATCTCCACCTTCATCTTCCTCTTCTTCAGGAGCAATATAAACTCCTGCTTTAAAATTCCAGATTCCACTGGTTGTAATATTTTCAGAATCATTAATCACAACATACCATTCATAAGTATGATTTATAGAAAGATTAGAAAATAATAAGCTTACAGAAGAGCCATTAGTGATATTTTCCATATATCCAATATTTTTCCAGTCTTCCATATTATAATCAAAAGAAAAATTGCTTTTTATTGAATAATTATATTCATCTAAATAAGTAGAATAAGATTTAGCATATACTTTATTTTGATAAGGTATAAATTCTAAAATCCTAAGCCAGCCATTTCCTGCATTAGGATAATGCTGAAAATCATAAAGCATCTGATATACATTTTTTCCATAATCATTTAGATCTGTTCTATTAGCTTCTCCATACATATGGCCACACAAAACTATCTGTAGGTTCTCATGAGTTTTTGTTAGATTCCATATATATTCTGTATAACCACAAGAGAGATAATTAAAGAATCCTGCATTAGGATTAATATAAGCATGAGTTACTAAAATTGCTTTTCTATCTGAATAATTAGTTAAAGTATAATTTGTCCAGTTTAGTTCTTCTGTTGATAAACATCCATCTATGCTTATAAAAATATAATCCTCATTATCTATTGTTAATAACTGATAACTATTATCATTTTCAGAATAATTTCCTCCAAATTCCTGCCTATTCTCAAATCTTGAAACAGGAAAATACTGATTAAAATAAAATGTTGAGCCATTACTATTATTATGATCATGATTTCCAATAGCTAATATATAAGGAACATTATTATCTAAAACACTTAAACTATTATTAACATTATCCCATTGAATAGTATCATTCCAGTCCTGAACAATGTCTCCTTCATGTATGACCATTTTAATATTTAATTCTTGTTTACTATTATTTATCCATAAAGTTTGATTTGTGAAAATATCAGGATTGTCTCTTGAATAAAACTGTGTATCAGGGATAACAATTATTACAAAACTATAATTCAGATCTCTTATATAGAAATCTGCACTAAGATTACTTCCTTCAAAATCTGTCAAAGTTAGATTTAAAGTTGTGTTACTCACTTCTCCTATATAGCTGCTATTATCTGGAGAATTTAAAATAGGATTGTTTGGAGGATTATTCTCTGTTAGTTCAAAAACTCTGGCATTATATGAGATAAAACTAGATACTGCTATTATGATTATCAATAAGATACTTATTATTATTGTCTCTTTTTTCATAAAAACTAATAGAAAACTTAGTATTTAATGTTTTTGACACATAAGAAGTCTAGTTAGGTAATGCAGGTGGTTGAGGTACTCCACCCCCTCCAATTCCTCCAATTCCTCCAATTCCTCCAACTCCTCCACTAACTAAAAAATAGATTCCAATACCTATTGCTATTAGGATCAGGATTATTAAAATCCATATTCCGGCACTTAAACCTTTTTTATTATTTATCATTTTAATTAGGGTAATGATGGGGGAGGGGTTATATTTTTTTCAACCTCTCCTAACTTACAATTATCTGTAACTTTAATTATAAAACCTGATCCTGACAAATCTATTTCTTTATTAAATTTTCCACCATCCAAAGCAATAAGATCCCAGTCTTGGTGTTCTTGCCACCATCCATAAACCTTTTCTACATTACAGCTTCCAACTATCTCTCCCAGCTGTTTTCCAGTCATATCCGGAGTAATAGTCACAAAATTCCAGCCTTTTTGCAGACTTATCTCAGAAGGTTTAATTAAAATAAGATCTTTCATCTTTAATAATCCTTTTTTATCAGAATAAACCCATGCTGGTTGAGATAAAATCTTTGCTGCAAATGAAGGAATTCTCTGTCCCCCCTGATTTACTCTAACACGATCATCATCAATTTCATAAAAAGTAAATTTATATTCTCCATCCTTATCTCCATATCCTACCTTAGCATAAATTACACCTTTTGCCTGATTAGCATATGTATCTATTGGTTCTGAAGTATCAAATCCATCATTATAGGGATTTCCATCATCTGGAGAATTAGTAAATTCCCTGCTATTATCAAGTTTTGGACCTTCTACATGAATATAATGAAGCATTACACAGTCAATCCCAGAATAACCTCTTTCTTCACAACTTCCAGATAAACTATCTTCATTCCAATATATTTCTAAAGAAGGATATTTTTCAAAAGTTAAAATAATTTTCTTGTCCTTTTCCAGATTATAACTTTTTTCAGAAAGAATATTCAAATTTGAGATAATTTCATCGTTTAAATCTCCCTTGCAATCCTGATAGCACCAAGACACATAATTTTCTCTTTCTTCCCCTGAACAGGAGGCATCTCCACAAGTATCAGTATAAATTATTTCATTAAACTCATTACTTTCAGGAAGAAGGCGCACATAATTTTTTTTTCTAGGGTTATAATAATATACTGCCTTTAGATCCCTCTCTTTAATTTCACTATCTTTTTCAATCTCTCCACTAAATGCAATAAGGTTCCATCCTTTTTCTAAGGCAATCTCAGCTTCATAAATATCATAAAGACCATCATCCTGATAAACAAAAATCAATTTTGCAGAGACTAAAAAAACCATGCTAATCATTAAAATAAATATCACTCCAAAAACTAATCTCTTTTTCATATTATATACTATATAACATAGTTTAAAAGGTTTTTGAAGTCTAAAATATACTCTAGAAATTAACAAATTATATATACTAAAGACGCTTTATAGAAAATAGCTGAAAATGAGGAAAACATTACTTATTATCATCCTATGTATTCTTCTTGTTTCTATAATAAATGCAGGTCCTAAAGAAGATTTATTATTTCTGATTAATCAAGAACGAGCATCTTTAGGAAGAGACCCATTAACTAATCATCCTAATATAGAAATAGCTGCCCAGCTGCATAGTGAAGACATGCTAGCTCAAAACTATTTTTCACATACAAGTTTGGATGGAAGACTTCCATGGGATAGAATGAATAATGCTGGATTTTTTGGAACAGCTTATGCAGAAAACATTGCTTACCATTGGCTTAATCCTAATGCTACTTTAGTTTTTAATATGTGGAAAGGAAGTTCTGGACATTATGCAAATATGATTAATAGTAATTATAATGTAGCTGGAATAGGAATTGCTTCTGATAACTGGCCTTATAATGGAGGGCATTATTCTTCTATTTTCACGCTTAATCTAGGAAGAATAAATATTGAATGTCAAGATAATGAAACAAGACAATGTGGTCAAACCGATGTTGGAGAATGTGAATATGGGACTCAAACTTGTTCTAATAATCAATGGTCTTCTTGTATTGGAAATATAAATCCTATTCAAGAAATTTGTGATGATAATCTAGATAATGATTGTGATGGAGAAATAGATGAATGTATTGTTTGCGAAGATCATGATTATTTCCAATGTTATAATAATGATGTTTATTGGTATGATAGTTGCAATCAAAGACAAGACCGAAAAGAAGATTGTGTAGATGGTTGTAGTCAAGGACAATGTATTGTTTGCGAAGATCATGATTATTTCCAATGTTATAATAATGATGTTTATTGGTATGATAGTTGCAATCAAAGACAAGACCGAAAAGAAGATTGTGTAGATGGTTGTAGTCAAGGACAATGTATTACATGTGAGGATAATTCTTATACAAGTTGTTATTATAATGATGTTTATTGGTATGATTCATGTGGAAGAAGACAAACTAAAAAACAAGATTGTGAAGAAGGATGTGAAGATGGAGAATGTGCTACATCATGTTTAGATATAGAACTATGTAATGGAGTTGATGATGATTGTGATGATGAAGTTGATGAAGATTGTGTAGAAAATATAGAGATTTTATCTCCAGAACAAAACTCTGAATTTGATACTTCAAGAGTAGAAATAGAATTAGAAATAGCAGATCCTAATTCTAAAGTAGAATATAATAGAAAAGGAAGATGGATGAGATTTTGTTCAGATCCAGAAGAATGTAAAAAAACATTATCTCTAAATCAAGGAGAAAATACAATAGAATTTAGAGCAATAGATTCAAAAGCACAAGAATCACAAGCCATTCTTGAAGTATTTGTAGATTCAAGAAAGCCAAGATTAAACAGACAACTACCTAGAAATAGAAAACATACAAATGGAGAATTCACAGCAGTTTATTCAGAAGATTATCTTGAACAGATTAACTTATATATTAATAATGAAAATATATTAGTAAAAGAAAGCTGTGATTCTGGAAAAATGCAGGAATGTATATTAGAATATGATGTTTCTGATTATGAAGGACAAGAAATAGAATATTATTTTGAAGTAAAAGATAAATTCTTTACTGTATCAAAAAATCCATATAAGGTAATTGTAGATACTATTGCTCCTGAACTTGAAATAGTTTCATTTGAAAAAATTTCAGATAGATATGAAAGATATAAAGCAGAAATAGTTGTAAGTGAAGAAGTTAAACTAACTTATGATTATGAAGGATTAAGAAGACCAAGATCAATATGCTCAAGATGTGATGAAAAAACAAAAACATTTTCATTTAGAGATAAGCCTGATTATATAGATATTATTGCTGTTGATAAAGCAGGAAATCAAGATGTAGAAAGAATTATTTTTCTTTAATTTTACTAGGATTTTTTAATCCTATCTACTAAGACCTCTAAATCCCTTCTTAATGCCTTATTCTTTTTTACCAAAACTTTTACTCTTTTACATGAATTAACAACATCTCCATGACTTCTTGCAAATGCTCTTCCTATTTCAACAAGACTTGCACAATATAATGTTCTGCAAAGATACATAGCAATATGTCTAGGAATTGCAAAATCTTGTAATTTTCTTCTTCCCACTAAATCTGCAACACCTATTTCAAAATAATCAGCTACTATTTGTTTAAGATCTTCAAATCTATTAATCAACATAGGAGGAGTTGCTTCTAATGAATCTGCTTTTACTGCCCTATAAGATAGATCTTCTCTGATTTCTCCTTCTCCAAGAAATTGAACAAGATATCTGTGTCCTCTTGGTTTTTGACTTGTTTTTTGGCTTATTAGCCAATATTGGGGAAGATTGTTTTTATCTTTTTCAGTCATTTTAATATTATCTAGAACTCTCTTTCCCTAAGGATAATATTATTATTTTATCTTAGTTTTTAAAATTATCTAAAAAGGCAAATCTTCTCCATCATCCCTCTCATCATGCCAAAAATTTATTTGTTTAGACACTGACTCAGGTTCTCGCACTGGCTCTGGTTCAGGAACAGGCTCAGGTTCCTCATACTTTTCCCAATTATCTTTTTTCTCTACTTTCTCAGGAAGCTCCATCTCTTCTCTTGTTCTAACTTCTTGATTTTCTTCCTCCCCAATACCATATGTTTCTCTAGCTCCATCCATATAAATTTCTCCATATGTTCTTTTTTCATAATCAATTTTTGCTTTTGATTTTTCCCATAATTCCAACGCATGTTCTCTAACCTCATCTTTATTAGGTTTTCCTGCAACAAAATCATGAGTAGGAACTAAAAACACTTGATCTTTTTCTTCTTCTGGAATTTTTCCATAATATCCTCTTTTTTCTAATCTTTTTTCTAAATCTCTTCCTTTAATCCTAAGAAGAACAGGAGCCATAAACTCAAATCCATAATCTTCACTCATTCTTGAAGCCCTATGATCTACAATTAATACTGTTCCAGGACTATTAGCAAGCCCTCTACACAACCCTTCTTCTCCTTTTAAAATAGGAGAAGCAATATGCATTGCTAATTCTGGTTTTGTTGTATCTAAAAATTCATCAATTAATAATAAGTCTCTTTCCATAGCATCTCTATCTAATCTCAATGCTTGTTTTACCTCACTTTCTAATGCTCCTTTTCCTGATTCTTGCTCTCTTCTAAAACTAGTAATAACTCTTCTTGTCATAGGAATCTCTGCTCCTTCATCACAAAAAACAATTCCTCCTCCAAGTCCTACAATATGATATCCTCCCACATTCTTTATTAACTCAGACTTGCCTCCACTATGCGCTCCTCCAAAAAGAAATCTTCTTCTATTTTTATCATATTCAAAAGAAAATAAATCTCCTTTTGATCTAAGATGAGTAGTTATAGGATAAGCATTTTCTATTTTAAATCTTCCATCTTCATTAATATTAGGAAGACAAACAGGCAAACCTAATCTTTTTCTTCTTCTATATATTTCTGCTTGATAAAAAAAACTTCCAAGAGTATAAACAAGAGCTGCAGATGAAAATGAAAACTTTTTAACTTCTGCTACATCTTCAGCTTTGCCTGGATAAGCTCCTAATGTAGCATCTCTTGATTTTTTAAATGATCCTAAATAAAAAACACCTTTTCCCTTAGGTTTATTAGAAACCAAATAAAAATTTTCATTACTTGTTACAAGATTAATTCCATTTTCAAAAAATCTAGTCATCTCTGTAAAGGGGTTTTCTAATAAATTTCCAACTTCTTGTGCAAAGTTTCCTAGCAATTCATCATCTTTATATCTATTATAAAATAATTTAAATCTTCTAACTAATGCAGAAAAAAATCTTCCTGCTTTATCCATTGAAATACTATCTCCTGATCTTGAATAACCTCCTCCTGAACAAGCACTACGAAGACCATTATGAAGTGTTAATATTCCTTGTGTTAAACCAACTAATCCTTTTTCTTGCGATTTTTCTCCTTCTTGAATAAATCTTCTTATAAGTTCTTGTCTTTTTAAAATCTTAGATCTATCTTGTAAAGGAACAAAACTTCTATATAATACCCTCTCAATCTGATGTTCATAAGTCCTCCCTCTTTGATAATCATATGAATGTTCATTTGCCCATTCATCATAATTTCTTTTATCAGTTCCAAAAATCTTTAAAAAATGTATAAAATTTCCTATATCTAAATCTTTATTATATTCCCAATGAGGAACACTAATATCATTAAGTTCAATTAAAAGACTATCTAAAAATCCTCTTTCTTTTTTTTCATCACTTACAAATCCAAATTCTGTTAAATATGCCATTTAATATTCTCCATTTAATATTCTTGATTCAGCTCTCTGAAGCCAAAGATATTTATGCTCTCCTTGAGTTCTATAGCCATGATAGCCTTTTTCTTCTTTTTCAGGAAGAGTAGGATTATCTAACTCCTTTTTAAGCTTGGCTAATAATTGTCTTGCATGTTTCATTAATACTTCTTGAGAAGGCTTGCCTCTTTCAAATTTATAAGTAGGCATTACTTTTCCTTTCTCTTGTCTAAATCCAGGACTCCAAAATCTCCAACTACTTCCATCTTCTATACTCTCTCCCCTATGATCTACAATTACAAAACTTGCTCTTGTTTTAGCATAATCATCTAAAATAATAGGTTCTAATGGATCTGCTGCATCTGGAGAAGCATGTTGTAAAAATTCATCAATTAAAAATAAATCTCCTTTTTTAGCATGTAAAATCTCTTTTACTCTTGTCTGCATTTCAGATTCAAGACTTCCTCCAACTCTTTGTTTATCAAGATGTAATGAATAAAAAATTCTTCTTGTTAATGGAATTCTTGCAGATTCAGCAGGAACAGGCAAACCCCTTAATCCTCTTAAAATATAAAGAGGAATATCGCATAATAGATGAGTTTTGCCTCCACTATGCAAACCATTTAATATAGATCTAGAATTTTTTTCATCAAATCTAAAGCTTCTCCATTCTACGGGTTCAGGAGCATATAATATAGGCTCTCCTTCTATCATTTCAAATACTCCTTGATTATTAATTTTAGAAAGACATACTCTTTTTCCTTGTTGTCTTCTTCTATGCATATAATTTGCTTCTAAATATAAAAATCCCAAGGGAGAAAATAATCTATCTAACATATTAATGCCTTGAAAAAATCCATACTTAACAAATTCATATGCATTCCATCCAATTTCTTTTTGTAAATCACATTCTCCAAGTTTTCTTATATCTTTTCCCTTAGGAGTTCTTCTTCCAATAACTCCTGTTACTCTAACACTTTCTGCTAGATTTTCTAAAATTAAACTATCAAATCTTCCTTTTTCACAAACTCTAACAAGCATTTCTACTTCTTCTCTAGGAATCTCTTTTCTATAACTTTCAGCTACTTTCCTTAATGTCCCGCCTACTTTATCAAATTCATCTAAAAGTTTATATGATTCATCTAAATATCTTTGTAAAACTTTTCCTGCTTTTTTTGAATAAAATCCTTCATTAGTATATCCTTCTCTCCAATCCTGTCCTGCCCATTCTTCTATTAAATGCATCATATTTAAAATAGGAAAAATTCTTTGGTTTTCTGGAAAATCATTTAAAAAACTTCTTATAGTATTTTGCCTTGCTCTTATAACTTCTATATCACAAACAGGTATTAAATGACAGTAACCATTATCAACAAATCTTGAATGAAAGTGATTTGTTCCATCTCTTTGTTCATATAAATTTTCCTCAACATCTTCAGACTTAGATAAATATCTCATATCTCCTCTTCCTGGAAAATTTTCAGGATGATCTACTACTGTTACTCCTAATTCTGGTTTTTTTACATCTAAAATTGTCATTTTCTTTTCCCTACTCCAAAAGCCTTGCCATATTTATCAACAATATATCTTCTGTTTATATCTGCCTCTGGAGGGCCTCTAACCAAAGTTTTTGTAGGTATTACTTTATCTCCTCTAACAGCATAATCCGGAGACATTAATGTCCATCCTGTTTCAGCAAGATGATTATAGTCTGTACTTCTATGTGAAGTAACAAAAACAGTTGATTTTAATTCTACTAATCTATCTAATATTGCAGGTCCAAGAGAATTTGCAATTTCTGCACTTGTTGAATCTAAAAACTCATCAATAATTACTAAATCTCTAGCTTTAGCCTTACGAACTATCCCCTCTATTTCTGTTAACTCAGAGTCTAATCTTCCGCCATGATCTTCTGCATTTTTATAATAATAAATATTATCATATATAGGCAATTGAACTGAATCTGCCGGCATACTAAATCCTGCTTGTGCAAGAACAGAAGCTAAAACAAGATTCTCCAAAAGAAAACTTTTTCCTCCACTATGTAATCCTGCTAATAAAAATTTTCTTTCAGATGGTTTTGATTGAAAACTAAGTGGAACAAAAATATCTTCAAATCTATTTCTAGTCATTAACTTTGGAGGAAACATTCCCCTTATATCATAACCTTTTCCAAAACTCGGATAAACAGTAAAAGACATTGGAGAAAAACCTTGAGCAAATTCTTTTTGTGCTGCTTGCTCAATTGCTGCTTCTGCCTCATGAGTATCTAGACCTCCCCAATATGAATAATTTCTAATCAAATCTGCCTCATATTTCTCACATCTGTTTAAAAAACTTTCATAAAAAGCACCAAGTCTTGCTGGAAGTGCTAATTGCTCAAAATCTCTTCTAAGATTTTCCCTGCCTTGTTTAAATCTAAACTCTTCTCTAACATAATCAAGAATTCTTCTTCTAAAGTTTACTCCAGCTTCTTGTGCAATAGCTATTGCTTGTTTTTTCATTTTTACCCTTATAGTTCTAAAAATATTCTCTTGCCATTCTCTATCTTGTCTAGAATCTTCTGAACTAACTAATATTCTTTCTTGTTCAGGAACATCAGAAATATTAGCAATTACTCCTTCTTGAGTATCTATTGCAAATCTTGTCATTGATTCAATAGATTCTAATGTTTTAAGCACTGTTTCTAATTCTGAATCAAATTGATTTGCTTTTCTAATAATTCTCCTAGTTTCAGGTAAATGTCTAAAATCTCTTAATTCTGTTCTAGCTGTTTTTATAACATCATAAAATTCATTACAAAGTCCTAAAAATTCAACATAAGTAGAATAAAGTCCAAGATTATTTGATTTTGGAAGACCTTTATCAAAAAAATTTTTCTTAATTCTATGATTATTATCAAGTCTTTGAAAAAAATCCTGCCTAGCTTTAATATGTCTTAAAGCAAAACTAGGATCTACTATTCTGCTTTTATACCTAGGTTTTCTGCTATGTTGTCTTAAAAGCACTTCTGATCCTAAAAATCTTTTTAAGCTATCTAAAACTTCTGCTTCTGGAAATCCAACAAGATGAAGCTTGTTTGGACTATATTCAAATATTTCTGCTACTGAAGGCTGTTTAGGCATATAGTTTTTTGTTAAATTAGTATTAAAAGGATTTATGTAGATTATTAAATATGTTGTTATATCACTTATAAGTTATCATATTATTATGAATTGCTCTTACTGCATGACTTGGAATTGGACCTTCAGCAGGATCAATCTGAAAAAGCAGATGATGAGTAGGATGAGATAATGCTTCTTGTTCAGATACTTTTACTAGCCAATCTAAATCCTCATCTGGACACAATCCTGATTCAACTTCTCTAACTGCTTGCCAAAATTCTCTGCTTTCTTGATAATGCAGCTTTTTAGAACCAGCATGATATTCTCCTACTTTTCTATGCAATTCTTTATCATATTCAACAAATCTTTGGATTTCTTCATCATCAAGCCCTATTATATGTCTTAAATAAGCCCCGCCTATCTGATCTTTTTGACAATCTGTCAAGCTTAACCTTCTTTCAAACCATAAGCATGAAAGTTTTTGAGCATGAGGGTCTCTTAAGTTCCTAGATAAATTGTCCATTATAAACTAAAAATATTAGAATTTATAATTATTATTCTTCTCTAATATATCTTTTCCTACTCATTCCCAGTATCACACCTCCACCACTAAAAAATGTTCACATAACTATTTATAGAATAATGATTTATTTTAACAATGTCCCTCTTTAGCAAAGCTAGAATTCTCTCTGAGTCTGGAAAATATGATAGCTGTGGCCCTAAGGCTTGTGAAGTAAATATTGAAAAAGGACTTGGAGGAATATATACAGCAAAAGCAGAGCATAAAACTTGTAGATTATTCAAAACACTTATGACAAATGCTTGTAAATTTGACTGCAAATATTGTCAAAATTCTAATTGTAAAAACAGAAAAACAGCAACCTACAAACCAAAAGAATTAGCAAAATTATTTACGCATTTACAAAAAAAATTAGATGTGCATGGATTATTTCTAAGCTCAGCTGTTGGAGGAGATGTTGACAAAATATCAGAAAAAATGATTAAAGCAGTAGAAATTCTAAGATTTAAATATAAATTTAGAGGTTATATTCATTTCAAAGTATTGCCTGGAACTTCTTATGAATTAATTAAGCAAGCTTCTGAATTATCAAATAGAATGAGCATTAATATAGAAGCCCCAAACAAATCAGCTCTTTCAGAAGTAAGTAGTTGTAAGGATTATAAGATTGATATATTAAGAAGACAAGCTTGGATATCTAAGTTAAGTAAAAGTCAAACAACTCAAATGATTGTTAATAAGTTTTCTAGTGATAAGGATATTTTAAAAATGTTAAAATGGGAATATGAAAAACTTAAACTAGATAGAATTTACTTTGCTGCATTTAAGCCTGTTAAAGGAACTCCTATGGAAAATATTCCTGCTGAAAAAGAATCTAGACAAAACCATTTGTATAATATTGATTTTTTAATTAGAAGATATGGTTATTCATTTAAAGAAATAGAAAATGTTCTTGTTAATGAAATGTTGCCTAATGAAGATCCTAAACTTGCTATGGCAAAAGCTAATTTTGATAAGCCTGTTGATATTAATGATCTGGATTATGAACAGCTCATAAGAGTTCCAGGAATAGGACCTATTACTGCTAAAAGAATTTTAAATAAAAATAAGATTAATTCTTTTAGAGAATTAAGAGATTTGGGAGGAAGTGTAAAAAGGGCATTACCTTTTGTAAAAATAAGAGGACAAAGTCAAAGATTACTAACTGATTTTTAATTAGTTCTTTTTCTTAAACTTCCTAATTAAAATTATTATTAAATCTTAAAATTATTGTTTATAGAACATCTATCTTCTTTCAAATTATTCCAAGCTTCATTTGCATAATATTTTTTTTGGCAATACTGCCAAAACAACAATTGTAAAACATATTCTTCATAATCTCTTGAATCTAAATTATTTAATTCTTGAGGATCTTCTGTAATATTATATACTTCAATTGATTCAGTATGCATATTTATAATTACTTTAATATCGTCTTTAATCATTCCAATAAGATATTTATGACTTTGAGCAACAAAGAAAAGAGGCCTATTTTTTTTCATTATCTCTCCTTGAAATTCCTTTGGAATCTCATACCCTAACAAATCAATCAAAGTAGGAACAAAATCAATATTACTTACTCTTTCTTTTACTCTTGTCGGCTTAGTATTTGGCATAAAAAATATTGCAGGAACAATTAACTCTTCATTATATATACTATTTCCATGACCCCAAACATCATGCCTATTATACAAATCATGTCCATGATCTGAAGTTATTGCAATAATTGTATTATTTGTTAAATTATTTTCATCTATAAAATCAATAATCTTTCCAACTTGTGCATCTACATAAGTCATAGAATTATCATATCTATTATTTGCCTTCTCACCTCTTAAACGTAAATCTTGTCCTTTAGTATTAGGTTCATAGATCTCATATTCTTTAGTATAGGTCAGAGGATTATGAGTACTCTGAAAATTCAAATATAAAAAAAATGGTTCTTCTTGATCTTTTGTATGATTCAACCATTCTAATGCTAAATTTGCTGTTTTATGATCAAGGTCTTTTTGAGCATAACCGCTTCCATAATCAAATTTTCCATCTGTCATTGAATATGAATAATTATCAAGATTTGAGATATCTAAATATCTATCCATTTGCTGCCATCTATCATCTTGAGAAGAGAAATATCCAGTAATATATCCATTTTCCTTAAAAATATCCCATATAAATTTTCTTGGACTATCTTGATCAAATAAGTTTCTTAAATCATTAGTATAAACATATCTTGAAGATAATGCTCCTGGTTGTGCATATTCTGAATGAGAAGCAGTAGTATATGCATTATCAAAAATAATACTTTTTTCTGCAAATTTATCTATATTAGGACTTACATTTCTTTCATATCCATAAGTTCCTAATCTTTCTGCTGTAATTGATTCAAGCATAATAAAAACTACATTATATTCTTGTGTTGTTCGATTAAGCTTAGAAATATTTTGACCTAAAATAGGATTTTCAATCCTATAAGTAATTAATCTCTCTTGGTCTTTTATAATAGGATTTTCAATTTGTAAAAAAAACAAATTTATTAAGATTACTAAAACAAATAAGATCTTATTAATAACAATAAGTCTCTTTAAACTCTTACTTTCTTTTTTTGTATAATCCTTTAATGTGCTTTTTCTATAGATTATTGCTACTAAAATAAATATTCCAATTAATAATAATCCTAATGTAAACAAGACAGACATAATTGGCTGCATATTCAATAGAAATAATAATGTTTGTAACCTAGTTCTTTGCCCTGTAGAAACATAAGTAGATATTGCAGAGACAAAAATCATAACATAAATTACAATTATTGAAATTCTTAGTGTTTTTCTTAATTTATGTGGAAAAAACCTTCTATCTCTTGAAAAAATTAAAGCATTTGCTAAAAGAATAGATAAGCTTACAAGAAAAAAATAAAAAACATTATAGACATTTCTAATACTCCAGTCTGAAGATATTGAAATAGCGATTATATGTATTAAAAATAATACTAATGAGATAAATATTGCAGCTTTTTGATGATCTAATCTAAATCTTCCTCTTTTTTTCATATTTTTATTAAGAAATCGGCATTTATAAAAATGTTCTTTGTAAAAGCTAAAAAGGATAATTATTTTTTAAGACACAGGGATATATGATTCATATAACAACAATCTTTTAATAATTCAGAAAGTTTTTATTGATATGCAAAGAAGTAGAGGAATAAAGATATTAAAAACAATATTGCAGGAAGCAGAAACCCATAAATTCTTATGGCAGGGGAATCCAAGCCCTGTTCAAAAAGAAGGAAAAAAAGGATATGTTATTTACGATTCCAGAGGAAAAAATCCTGAGCCTGCCTTATCAGGATATATGCCCATGCCTGATGAAAGAGTATTAATTACAATTGGCTGTGAAGATGGAAGGTTTGGTTATTTTATTAGGGGGAACTATTATCATAATATGGTTGATAAGCATGGAAGAAAATATGAAGGAAGGGCGTCTCCTGAAAAAGTATTAGCTATATTAGAGGAAGATTTTGAAGATGAAGGAGAAGAAGGCCTCTCCAGGAGCGTAATGTTCATTGCATCAGGTTTTGTTGCTTTTCTGGAATCGTTGGCAAAATCAAGATGTCTTCCAAAAAAAGAGGTTAACAGGATAAGAAAAGAGCTTAAAGTTGAAGAAGATAAATAAAAATCTCCATGCCCTCGCCGAGATTCGAACTCGGGTCACGGCGTTGAGAACGCCGCATACTTGGCCTCTGTACTACGAGGGCATAAACATAATATAATTATTCTAGAAAAAAATACTTTTTAAGGTTATTTATCTTCCTTTCCCTCGATCTTTGACTCAAGACTTTCCTTATTTAACTCAATAACAAACAAAAACAAAAAAGCAACTAAAAAGAAAATCCCAAAAACATTTGAATTTGTCTTTTCAAGCTCCATAACTGCATTTCCAGTCATATTAGGAGAAAGAAAAAAAATTCCTAATAATAAGAAAACTACTATAATAATCAAAATTGTTTTTTTACTCATATTCAATTAACTTAATTTAGGATTTAAATTTTATAAACCTTATATCCCTTATGGACATCTTCAGGAACAAGCAAACCTACTTCATCTCCTTTTTTAGCTTTTTCTATGTCTTCTCTATCTACCTGCATGCTTTCTACATCCATTTCCAGTTCGTTTTCTCCACCTTGAATTCTTATCTTATCTCCTACCTTTAAAGGAGCAGATAATTTAATAGCTGCAGCTTTTACATGCTTAAAGTAGTTGCTAACCTCTCCGATTTGCTTACCTTCAGGTGTTTCTTTTTTTTCAGCCATGATAATTATAATAAGGGAGTGTATTTAAACATTACTTTTTACATAATCAATAAATTCCCAAAACCTTGGCCAACTCTTGCCTACACAAGATTTATTCGCAACATGAATTTGTTTTCCATCAATTAAAGACTTCATAACTAATGCTTGTATTACTCTATGATCCTTACTATCTATAATTTCCTCTGATTCATATTTATCTAGTTGTTTTTCTATTTCTTCAAACCTATTAGTTTCATGATGAATCATATGAGGCCATTTTTCTTCTCCTTGTTTCCTATTAATAAGGTCAAATACTATGGCAAAACAATAATCCTCTGGATTTTCAGGCTTAAAATCAGTAAATCCAGTATTTAATATCATAATAAAAGCATCTGCTTGTCTTTTTATCCTGTTATCAAAGATAGGAATCCAAACCTGTTCTCTTGATCTTTGTTCTTTCCAATGATCTAATGCTTTATAAGTTAATTCAAGATGATATGGAATATTATTCAGTTTATCATTATTTCCCATTAAAACAGCAATGCTTGCCCATTGGCTTGTTCCTTTATCTAATTCTAAAAGCTTTGATAAGGGCCAATTAATAATCTCAGGATTATTACAGATATCTCTATCTATCAATGTTCCTCTTTTAATAATATTATTTTTCTTTCCTAGTTTCCATAAGGCAAATCTAACAAATCTATAAAGAGTTCCTGATTCTCCAACATCTAAATCATTATCTGTATTCCAATTCTCAGAAATTCTCTTTAAAGCAAGAAGATCTTCTCCAAGATCTTGTTGATTATCTAAAAATCTGATAATATCCTCATAACCATTAATAAGATCAAGAATTCCCATTCTAATTATCCATGATTTATCTAAAGGAATAAATTTTTCTATTTTCATATGAATATAGCCCCGCCAGGATTCGAACCTGGGTCCACTGGCCCAGAACCAATGATACTTGACCACTGTACTACAGGGCTATAAATTTACTAATATCTAAAGATTTATAAACATAATTACTTGTTAAAAAATATGAAAAGAAGCTCAAGAAGATGGAAAAAGAAAGGCCAAATGAGGTGGAAATGGCAAAGAAAAAGGCTTAATGAAGAAAAGCGAAAGAGAAAACTTAGAAAGAAATAATCATAATTCTAATTATTAATATAGTGTATCATAGTAATCTTTATAAGAACCTAGTTTTATAATCTTATATAAAAAATGACAGAGGTAAATTCTTCAACAATCTGGACTGAAAAATATAGACCTAGTAAATTTGAAAATATTGTTGGCCAGCAAGAAATCATAAAAAGAGTTACTAATTTAACTAATTCCTTAAACATCCCTCATATGTTATTTGCAGGACCAGCAGGAATAGGAAAATCTACTTTAGCAATAATAGTTGCAAAAGAATTGTTTAAAGATTTTTGGAAAGAAAATTATCTAGAATTAAATGCTAGTGATGCAAGAGGAATAGATGTTGTAAGGCAGGAAGTCAAAAACTTCGCAAGAACAAAATCTTTAGGAAATGTTCCATTTAAAATAATATTTTTAGATGAAGCAGATGCTTTAACAAAAGAAGCTCAGCAAGCTCTAAGAAGAACAATGGAAAACTATACAGGAACTTGTAGATTTATTCTCTCATGTAATTATAGCAGTAAAATCATAGATCCAATCCAATCAAGATGTGTTGTATTTAGATTTAAACTTCTTGAAGAAAAAGATATTGAAAAAGTAATTAAAAAAATAGCTGAAAATGAAAAACTAGTAATTGATGAAAAATCAATTGAAACTCTATATGAAGGAAGTGAAGGAGATTGTAGAAGAGCAATAAATCTTTTGCAGGCCTCAGCAAGTATTTCTCCAACAATTACATCTGAACTTGTTAATACTTTATTATCTTCTGCTAAACCTGCTGATATTAAAGTTGTTTTAGATTATGCCCTATCTGGAGATTTTGATAAGTCTAGAGAAAAACTTTTAGATGTTATGTTAAAAGAATCTGTATCAGGAACAGATATTATAAAATCTATTCAAAAAGAAATATGGAATCTTGATATTGATCCTGAATTAAAAGTTAAATTAACTGAAAAAACAGGTGAAATAGAGTTTCGTTTAGTAGAAGGAAGTGATGAATTTATTCAGTTAGAAGCCCTTTTAGCTAGTTTTGTTCTTGCAGGCTTAGGAAAATAATTAAAAAATGATACCATTTTTTGAAAAACATCGTCCCAAAACTTTTAATCAAATAAAAGGCCAAGACCTAGCAGTAGCTAAAATAAAAGAATTTTTTAGAAACTTTAGTATAAGTAATAAGAAAAAAGCACTTCTTTTACATGGGCCAGCAGGAGTTGGAAAAACAACACTTGCTATGGTATTAGCTAATGAAAATGAGTGTGAAATATTTGAGTTAAATGCATCAGACTTAAGAAATAGGGCAAAGCTTGAAGAAATAATGAAACCTTCAACAGAACAAAAATCCTTGTTTGCAAAAGGAAAAATAATACTTGTTGATGAAGTAGATGGGGTGACTGCAACAGATAGGGGAGGTTTACCTGAACTTATAGTTTTAATAGAAAAAACAAAATTTCCAATTATAATAACAGCAAATGATGTATGGCAGCAGAAATTCTCATTATTAAGAAGAAAAACAGAACTCGTTCCCTTAAAAGAAGTTTCTTATTCAATTGTTTTAAATCTATTAAAAGATATAGTAACAATTGAAAGTAAACAAGTTGATGAAGAATTATTAAAAGGAATAGCAGCAAAATCAAGAGGAGATTTAAGAGCTGCTTTAAATGATTTACAATCAATAATCTATACCGAAGCCCAACATGTCCATAAAGACCATATTCATTTAAGAGAAAAAGCAGGAGATATATTTAATGCTTTAAGACATGTTTTCAAAACAAAAACATCAAGTGAAACAACAGATATTTATCACAACTTAGATATGGAATTAGATAAAATACAATTATGGGTTGAAAAAAATATTCCCTATGAATATAAAGGAGAAGAATTAGCAAAAGCATATGAATCTTTAAGCAAAGCAGATATATTCAAAGGAAGAATATATAGGCAACAACATTGGAGATTTTTAGTTTATCAAAACTTTTTTCTTAGTGCTGGAGTTTCTTCTTCATCCAGAAACAAAGATCCAAGAAGTTTTACAAAATATCAAAAACCAACTAGAATCCTAAAAATATGGATGGCAAATAGAAAAAATGCTCAAAAAAAGAGTATTGCAATAAAATATGCAAATTACTGCCATATAAGCAAAAAAAGAGCATTAAAAGAATTCTTTACAATTGCTTTGATTCTTGATGAAAATACAATCAGAAAGTTAGATCTTTCTGATCAAGAAAAACTTTTTTTACAAGATTATAAGGGAGCATTAAAAGTAGCTCATGGTTTGAATAAGTTTGTTTCTTAACCATTATGAGGTTCTGGAGGAATATATGGACCTGTCTCATTTGGAGGAATTGGATCTGTCACATCAGGAATATCAGGGCCAGGCTCATCAAGACATTCTCTAAAATAATTACCATAAACAGGCTTAGCATTAGGCTTATCAAAACTATAATCAAAATAACCATCTCTACTTGCCATTATATAATATTTTGATTCAGCAGCATGATATACAGCAATATCTGCTTTTCCATCTCCATCATAATCAGCAGGAACAGGGATAGCTTCACTCCATCCAAACTGCTTTGAAATAAATCCATCTTTACTCATCATAATATACCAATATCCAGTATCTGGATGCCATAATCCTATATCCTCTTTTCCATCTCCGTCATAATCAGCAATAGCAGGAACTGTCCCTATAAATCCAAAATTAATAGTTTCAAATCCATCTTTAGATTGCATAATATACCACATTCCTGTTGCATCATAATATACAGCAATATCTGCTTTTCCATCTCCGTCATAATCTCCTGGAATAGGCTCAGCTAAATTCCATCCAAACTGCTGTTCTTTCATTCCATCTTTACTCTGAAGAATATACCACATACCCTCATTAGGGTAATAAACAGCAAAGTCTGTTATATTGTCTCCATCATAATCTCCTGGAATTGGAATAGTTGCACCCCAACCAAATTGATAAGGTAAGGTTTTCCAATATCTTTTTTCACTTCCAAAGATATACCAATCTGCTTGTTGAGGATGATATACCACTTTATCTGTTAAACCATCTCCATCAAAATCAGTTCCAATTAAAGGATTTGATTCACTCCACCCAAATTGTTTTGTAGTTATTGTTCCTTCTTCTTTTATATAATACACTCCATTAGCTTGATCATAAACACCAAGTTCTATTTTATCATAACAAGGAACATTATCTCTACTCCATAATCCTTCAACACACATTTCACTTAGATTATTTATTTCTCCTTCCTTATAACAAAGATTATTATAAGCACAAGCTCCAGCTCCACAATCCTGGCATTTTTTTGTCTCCCAATAACATCCTGTTAACTCATGTTCATCAATACCAAAACAATCATCATTACTAGAACATTTACAAACACCTCCATCACATCCATTTACACATGTATGATTAGTTTCAACTAAATAATTATTTTCACATAAAACTTCGATAAGAACATTATCATCTATACATCCATCTACTCTTTCTTCAGCTTCTGAATTATCATTTAACTTACCTATTGTATGGGAATATAAATAATAACTTTGATCTAATGCATAAGAGCCATCTTCATCTGTACATATTAGAGGAGTAATACACTCTCCTCCATTACAAACTTCTGTATCTGAACAATTCTCTCTTACTGCCATTTTTCTTGATTCAGAACAATAACTATCTTTTGCTCCTGGATTTACACAAGTATAATTTACTTCTTCATCAAAAGCATCTCCATTACTACAATAAGGATCATCATGCCATCTATCCTCTGGACAATCTGCATCTGAATTACATTCCCCCACACATTGATTATTTTCACAACTATATGAACAATTTTCTTTTAACATATCTTCTTCATTATATGAACAAAGAGCAGAATATGTTCCTGCTCCCCCACAAGTCCACTCTTTCCAAGTATCCCAGACATTATTATCTTGACAATAATCACTATTCAGCCATATATCCTCTCCACAATCTGAATTATCATAACAATCTATACCTACACACATATCATTTTCACAAGTATCAGGACAATTTTCAAATATAGTCATATATCTTGATTCAGAACAACCACTATCAACTGTTCCTGGATTTGTACAAGTATAATTAATAAACTCGTCTATTAAATCTCCATCTGAGCAATAAGCATCATCATGCCAAGCATCAGAAGGACAATCTATATCATTTTTACAGACTATATCTTGAATATCAACAGAATTACTTCTTATAGTATTATCATTTCCATGATCTAATCTAAAGGAATTATCTAAAGAAACTAAAAAGTCTTCAACAGGAACCTCTATTATAACTGGATTACCACTTGAGCAAAAATAAACATTATTATTTGACACTGCATATTGATTATTTGTAGTCATAAGAACTCCACAAGTACTAAATTCTTTTCCATAAGAAATTTCTACACTATTATTATATAAGTACATATGATGTAAGCTTATCTCAGGACTTAAACAAGTAGTTCCTTCACATCCTGCTTCACAATCTTGATAAATCGCAGCACTATCTGAATAAGAACAAGAGCTTGATTCTGTTCCTGGATTTACACAAGTATAATTTCTTAAAGTAGTCCAAAGATCTCCATTTGTACAACTAATTGTTCCTATTAATGTATCTGAAGGACAATCATTATCATTACTACAGGCTATTGTTACACATTCTCCATTTACACAAGAATCTGGACAACCCTCTATCAAAACTTCTTCTGAATAATTTGAACAATAACTATTTAATGTTCCTGGAAGATGGCATGTAAAATCTATATGAGTATTCATAACATGTCCATTTTTACAATAATCCTCTCCTATATATCCAATAACTCCGCAATCATTATTATCATAACATTCAGGAGTCTGATAAGCAACATAAAAATTAACCCTATCTGAATATCCCCAGCTTCCTTCTGAATCACAGCTTATAATTATATTATGTTGTCCTTCACTTAAACCTCTTAAATAGACAACAGGATTATTATCCATTTCACTACTAAAACTATAAGTAGGCAAAGGCTCAAGCCTATTTCTGATAATTATCTCATCATAATAAGTTCCCCCTATATCTCTATTTCCAAGATATAATTTCACTTTTGTAATATCTTGAAAAGCTTGGCTTGAGATAGCGCTTCCTGACTTCTCATCATTCCATCTCCAGCTAACTCTTTTTCTATCATTTGAAAAATCAGCTTCTAAAGATTTCCATGCTCCTGTCTGGCT
>Ga0272441_10002177_pt1 | contig 40303 bp, 36 predicted proteins | sample SSMProp6N_FD_193582 | JGI IMG/M metagenome (GOLD analysis project Ga0272441, IMG submission 193582) | Marine sediment archaeal communities from Little Sippewissett salt marsh, Falmouth, MA, United States - SSM-Prop-6N | ecosystem: Environmental > Aquatic > Marine > Wetlands > Sediment ... | reverse complement strand
ACTCTCAAAGGTATATTCAGTGATCTATGAGGAGGAGAAACGAATGACCGAGATCCCAAAGCAGGTGCGGGGGATCGCCGAGAAACTCAAACTCGATATATTCCCTAATACGTGAGGAGTTGGGGATGAAAATTCTCATTATTCGTCATCCGTGAATCCGAAGAATTCTATTCAATGAATCTTCTCGTGCACCTTCATCGCAGCAGTTCAATAAATCCCATTTCACTTGTGGTTACAAAACTCATTATCGTATGGTTTCTTTAAGGAACGTGAAGAGGGATGAAAAAATGAAGAAAAGATTTATTTTTCTCCATCGATTCGCCACATCCCACAGGTGATGGTCATTTCAAACCGTGCACCCCTGCCCGCCACACCCGTTTCCTGAATAGAAATGCCAGTGATCCCAAGGATTTCTTTGATGAGAAAGAGCCCGAACCCTGTGTTTGAACCGAATCCGTGCTGGAATACCACATCTTTTAGGTCATCGACAATACCAATCCCGTTATCCTCGACGGAAATGGTGCATTGGCCCCCATCCAGATGGGAAGAAATTCGAATCTCAGTTACGTGCTTACCGTGAACAAACGCGTTCTGGAAAAGGTTGTATAAGACCCTCTGTAACATCGAATCGGCAAATATTTCCAGATTCCCGGTATTAATTCGAAGAGAAACGTGTTTTTTGAGTGCAAGCGGAAATGCTGCTTTTGCCACGGATTCAACACAATGCCATTCCGGTTTTTTAACGCCAATATCATGGTAAATGCGCGTGAATTCGATCTGCTGTTCGATGTTCTGGATCTCTGTGATCATGTGGGAAAGATATTCCCGGTCTCCAGGATCCACGATACGATCCAGCAGACGATTTCCCCCCAGAGAGAGCGCGGTGACGTTATTGAGAATATCGTGGCGCGTCACTGATGACAGGAGGTTGAGTTTGCGGTTCGCAATCAGGAGGGCGCGTTCAACATTTTTCTGGGCGGTGATATCGGTATAGTGCTCGATCCTGCCCCCTTTATAAAGCCCGGTCGCAATCGGCTGGCTCCAGTGCAACAACCAGCGTTCGTCCCGGTTTTCACCTCCAAGCATATGGCACTCAAACGATTCGATCGAGGAGTTATTGGCATACAAGGCATTCACACGGTCGTAAAAAGCCCCCGTATCATCAAATAGATGGCAGAGTTGCCGTTCGAGAAGAACCCGGTTGTCCATGCCGATGACGTCCTCTCTTCGCAAGCCAAAAAACCGTTCTGCCGCCTGGTTTACCCAGACTATCCGGAATCCAGCATCAAGGATAAATATCCCCACATCCGACGTATCCAGTACATCGTTGATCAGCGAACGGTACCTGCCCTCACTTTCCCGGAGCTGACGCTCCAGATTGCTCCGCTCGATAGCATAGCGGATCGAGCTCACCATCTGGTAGGGTTCCACGTGCCCCTTGAACAGGTAGTCCTGGGCACCCATTTTCACAGCGTTAATGCCCATATCCTCCTGCTGCTGGCTGGTAAGCACGATTACCGGCACGTCTTCATGTTCTGTAAGTATCATGGAGAGGGTCTCAAGTCCCTGGCTGTCAGGCAGGCCAAGGTCCAGCATGACCAGATCAAATTCGCTGTGGGCAAGGAGATCCAGCCCGGAAGCAAGGGTGGATGCAATTTCAATTATATGCGTCCCCGTAAGGGAGGGTGAAAAACCTGAAGTTTCCTTGAGGATTTCCTCAACGAGTAGGGCATCTCCCGGATTATCCTCAACCAGCAGGATCCGTATTGGGTTCATGGGAATCTTTCAATAAATTTTTGGTATTTTCACAATCTCAAGCCAGAATTCCTCGATCTTATGTAGCACTGAGATGAAACTGTCGAGGGTGACCGGTTTCGTGATATAGCAGTTGGCGTGGAGGTTGTAGCTTATCAGCACATCCTCTTCTGCCTCGGACGAGGTAAGGACGATAACCGGGATGGACTTCAGGGTCTCGTCCGATTTAATATCCCTCAATACCTCACGTCCGTCCTTTTTAGGCAGGTTCAGGTCGAGGAGGATCAGGTCAGGACGGGGCACATCCACATACCCGTCTTCCTTTCGGAGGAATTTCGTGGCTTCTTCGCCGTCCACCACCACGTGCAAATCATTAATCAGCTTTGAGGAACGGAATGCCTCCTGCGTCAGGAGCACATCACCAGGATTATCTTCCACAAGCAAAATGTCAACTTTATTCACAAACTCATAACTGCTCATTATCATCCACACTCCGCACGGGAATGGTAAAACTGAATGTCGAGCCCACTCCGGCCTCTGACTCCGCCCATATGCTCCCTCCATGACGCTCAACAATTCTCCTGCAGATTGCGAGGCCGATCCCCATGCCCGGGTACTCCTCTCTGGTATGGAGGCGCTGGAAAATCTTGAATATCCGCTCGGAATACTTGGGATCGAACCCAATACCGTTGTCTTTAACCGAAAAAAGCCATTCATCCTCCTGTCGTCGTGCGGCCACATGAATCCGCGGCGGCTCATCACCGCGGTACTTGATCGCATTCCCGATGAGGTTGCGAACGACCATTGCGATCTGGTAGCTGTCCGCAACAATGCTGGGGAGCTCGTCATGCGTGATCATTGCACCGCTATCCTCGATAGCCAGGCTCATATCCTTCAAGAGCGTGACAAACATGTCCTCGCAATTAACGGGCTCAAATGGTTTGCCTCGCTTGGCAACACGGGAGAATTCCAGCAGATCGTTGATCAGTGCCTGCATGCGCTGGGCACCGTCGACAGCATAGTGAATGTAGAGATCCGCATCGGCATCGAGGTTGCCCCGGTATTTACGCTCCAGCAACTGCAGGTAGCTCGAGATCATACGCAGGGGTTCCTGGAGGTCGTGGGACGCCACGTACGCGAACTGCTCCAGATCGGCATTTGAACGCTTTGTCTCCTCCAGCGCAGTCTTCAGCCTGTTCTCCAGAGCCTTCTGGCTGGAAATGTCCCGGATGGACTCGATGGCGCCGATGAGATTCCCTTTGTTGTCGATGAGGGGGGATGCCGCTGCCCATACATGCCCCTGCAAGTTCCCGTACACATGAAGCACGTCAGCTTCTGCGGATACTGTGCTGTTTGTTTTTGCGTATGTCTCATAGGCTGCCAGAAAGGCTTCATCGCCGTTAAGCGCAATATCGGCCAATAACGGCCGGTCCTGATCGAAGAACCGTGTTGCTAACGCGGAGGTGGTATGTCCTATCATCTGTTCTTTTGATAAGCTCGACATTATCTCCAGTTCTTTGTTCCAGAAAATGATCTTCCCCTCTTGATCAATCACAAACGTGGCATCGGGGGAAAAATCAATAATTTTTTCGAGGTATTCATTAGCGGCGTTCAGCTCTTCCAGTGCCCGCTTCTGGACCGTGATATCCACCACCGTCGCGGAGAGCTCATGATGGGAGAAAGGGTTTGCAGATAGGAGCCCTTCAATGACCTTGCCGTTTTTTCCGGTGAGCTGCACCGGAAAATTCGAAAACGAACCGACCGACCTGAAATGAACGATGAGTTCATGGAGCTTGTTCTCATCACGGATAATCTTTTCAAGTGGGCATCCTGCAATTTTATCCTCCTCATATCCGGTCATGGAAGAGAATTTGGTGTTTGCCTGGAGGATCGTGCGGCTGCTGATATCGAAAAGAACATTTCCAGCCTCAGAATTATTGAATAGACAAAAATATTTCATTTTCTCCTCCTGAATCCGCAAGGATAAAAGCAGTACCACCAGACCGATGAGAAGGAACACACAGGCCCTGATAGCCGCGTTGATGAGTGTTTCCGGCGCAAAAACGTACACTATCACCAGATACATGCCAGCCAATCCGATGACCGCCATCATCCCTCGTTTCAAATACCAGTATACCACGAGGATAATCGGGAGATAGTAGATATGGGGGAAGACGACGCTGATATTATTGGTCAGGCATAAAATGGAGGCGACGATTGCCAGCATCGATGAAGCGATGATGAGGAGGGGCCATTTGGCATTCTCTATACAATCTGAAATAATGGAAAAATGCACAAACCATGCTCCCGATATGAGTGTACAGGTGTATTCATGGCTACATTATACCCACACAGCGTTTTCATTTTTTGAAAGTTGCACTATGCAGACAGTTCTCTCACAATGCTCCCCTAAAAACCACGATATTTGGAAAATGCACCGATTCATCCTTCAAAACAGAGATGAAGAGCATTGAAATTGTTTTTGTTACAGTGCAAAATTTGATTTGTGGTGGGATGAGACCCTGGCAGGTTTTGATAGTATCTTCGGTTTGCCTGAAATGAACAGCATGGAGGGTTCATACTGCGCCGCTTTTGTTCTCCAATTCGTTTCTTACAATATCCTGACACCCGTCCTCCTCCCGGATTTCACCACCCTCAATCGCATACACCCGGTCAGCAATCCCGAGGACAGCGGGGTTGTGGGATATTACCACCGTCGTCCGGGCCGTTGAGAGGGCCTGCAGCACCGGAAGGATCTTCTCTTCGGTTATTTTATCCAGTGCAGAGGTCGGCTCGTCAAGGATGAGGATCGGAGCGTCTTTCAGAAATGCCCGTGCGATGGAGATCCGCTGTCGCTGACCAACAGTGAGCTGGGTGCCCCGTTCGCCGACCACTGTTTCGTAGCCCTCCGGCAACGCCACGATCTCGTCATGAATCTGTGCCTTCTTTGCCGCCTCGAGCACCTCATCGTCGGTGGCATTTGGCCTGCTGTAGAGTATGTTGTCCCGGACGGTCGTGTTGAAGAGGACAAGGTCCTGCGAAACGACCGAAATCTGCTCCCTGAGCCACCTGCAGTTCAACGCCGAGATATTCCTTCCGTCGAGAAGGATCTCCCCTTTTTCAGGGCGGTAGAACCGCAGAATGAGGCTGATAAGTGTCGTCTTTCCCGCACCCGTCCTTCCCGAAAGCCCGCAGATATCCCCCCGTCTCAGGGTGAAGGAGAACTTTGAAAGTACCAGCGATCCTTCACGATATGAAAACGAAACGCCACAAAAGGTGATGGTCCCGTTCACCTCACCAGGGATGATTCCTTCAGTATCATCCGCCTCCGGCTCCAGCGTAAACAGCTCCTAGATACGCTCAGCCGAGGTAAAGGCCGGTTGAAGAAGGATCGGGAATGACAGCAGTGAATTCATCGCTCCCGCAAAGGTCGCGATGTAGGCGGTGTAGGCAACAAAATCGCCCACTGTCATCCTGCCTGAAAGAACGTCATGTCCGCCGATCCAGAGTACGCTAACCATCATCAGGGACTGCGTCGCGAACCGTACCTGCCCGGAGAAACTGTTCAGCATCGTATTCCTGATGCGGGTATCGATGGCCGCATTGAGAGCCGACGAAAAGCGTTTGTTCTCCCGACGCTCTGCCGTGTGGATCTTGACGCTATCGATGCCTGCAATAATTTCCTGGAGATCCTTTGCGATATCTGCCCGTCGCTCACGCTCCTCGTAGGTAACGGTCCGGATAAACCTGACAAAAAAGAAATTCCCCACGAGAAAGAGAGGAGCAAGCAGGATGACAAGAAATGTGAGCCATGTGTTAAGTGCGAAAAGAATGCCGACTGACATGACGATGTAGATCAAATTCGAGAGCATCTGGGGGAGAAACTGTGAAAAAATATACTCAAGCACCCGCGCATCGTCGGTGAGACGCGACATTATGTAGCCAGTCTGGTGAGAACGGAAATATGGAACAGGGAACCTGAGCACATGCTGGAAGAGATCGGTCTGGAGGTGAAAGGTATAGGCTTCCCTGAAGCGGACGGTCACATAGCTTCTGCAAAGTTCAAAAAGAATGGTGAGTATTCCAAGCAGAATAACGGCAATAATGAGGGCGGTAAGCGAATGGAAAACCCATGACACCAGGTTGGCCGGCAGGAAGAGCCCCAGTTCCTCAGTAGCATCTGAAGGATCTCTGCCGAGAAAGATGTAATCGATCAGGATCATCGTGGTCAGTGGGTAGAGCACTTTCACTGCGCTGAGAAGGAGGCTGAAGAGGAGGCAGAGAGCAGCGAGTTTCACGACCGGCCGCAGGTAGTTCAGAAAAAATGCAAGACGGCGGGATTCCAGGGAAACAGTATCCTTCCGGGGATTGGAAAAAAGGTCCCTGGTAAACCTGCATATGGCGTTCACACAGTTCGTCAATCTCAAATAAATCCTCCGGACACCGGCTTCCCCGGATCAGCGCAAAGCATCCCCATCATCGCAGCAACCGTTCCCGTTTTACGATATAGATGCCCAAGCATCCAAATCCGAGAACCAGCCAGATCATCACCAGATTGTTGAGAATGACATTGTACGGCCACCTCGCGGTACACGGGACTTCGTATCGCGGGTCGAGTTCTTCGGCCCGAAGAAGACAGATCTCGGCCTCAGCCGTCCTGCCCAGACGGGAAAGGGAACACCCTTTATAATACCATGCTTTTGCATAGAAAGGATCGGTTTCAAGTGCCTGGTCAAAATGGCGGATGGCCTTATCATCTTCACCCATTTCTGAGAGCAGGTATCCGCAGGTGCAATAACTCCACCCTGTATGCAGGTACGTTACCGAAGCATTTTCTATCATCTCGATGGCACGATCAGTCTCGCCATCATCAAAACAGTGTATTGTCTTTTGAAGTTCCGCAATAAAGAGGTCCCTCTCGTGGTCACCAGATGCAACCGCATTTCCACAGCAAAACATGAGGACAAGCACCATCGCAAGGACATACCGCTGTATGAATGATAGCTTCATGAACAGCGTACGCCTCCTGAAAGAGCAGGTACCCACGTATTTTCTATGCGAAATTCCGGGCAGGTGTGACTCATGGGAACAATGATCTTTTTCTTCATTCAACGCCGGGAACCAGCCTGCTGCCGGGGAAACAACCCTCTTCTTCCGCCTCTTTGCAGAACCAGAACGGGGCCCAGAGGCTACCCGAGCTGTAATAATTCTGTGCCAGACAGGAACCATGGCAGATGTGCTTCATGGCGCACCGTCCGCAGACACCCTGCAGCTTCCCGGGAAGACCGCTGCGAATATCATTCAAAACAGCATTGTTCTGCCAGATATCCTCCAGGCGATCCCTTTCTGCATGCCCAAAGACCATGTCGGGAATTGTCTCCCCGATACCCGCACAGGGCATAGGACCCATCTCCAAGAATACCGAGAATGCCCCTGATGTTGCATCTCCCACAACCACTCTGCTTTCCGTTTCCGAATATACGGCTGAGAGGGTGGAACGCGTGGGGAAGAGAAAAGACCAGTCTCAGATCGGTTGTATCCGGCAGTTCTCCCTCGACCCACCTTCCCATATCAATCAACTCCTGGATGGAAAGAGTGGAACCGTCAGTATGCATCGTTTCCCCGCGCGCGGTGGGCTGCACAATATTGAATTTCACCGAACCCGCACCAAGCGATTCTGCCAGCCGGACCATTGGTTCAACCTGGCCGGCATTGTGCCGCATCACACTCATGATCACCTGCGGTTTCAGCCCTGCCTCCGCCAAGAACCTCGACCGCACGACAGGACGCGTCAAAACAGCCGGGAACACCTCTCACCCACTCATGGGTTTCCGGATCGATCCCATCGAGACTCACCGACACAAAGGACCTGTTGCAGGATGCAATCAACGCTGCGTTTTCTCCGTTAATGAGCGTGCCGTTTGTCTCAATCGTGAGCCTGTAGTCACTTTTTCTCATATATTCCAGAATCTCATCGAATTGGGGGTGGAGCAGCGGTTCGCCCCCGGTTAATTTCACCGTAGTGAGGCCGAGGGGGGCGGCCTGTTCGATGATGGACAAAAAGAGATCCAGAGGCAAATATTCGCCGGCAACACCCGCATTTTTGTATTTTGGCGAGATCCAGCAATGGCGACAGGCAAGGTTGCACTCCGGAGTAAGGTAAAAGTAGAGGGTTGAAAGGGGATGCGGTTGTGCAGCACATTCCTGATCGCTCATGATGAGACCTCCGGAAGGCGTCCGCCGTCTTCGAGGAATTTCTTCAGGCAGGCATCGGGACTCGGCCCGTACACCCTCCCGGTAAGGGTATAGGAGAGCGCGGGGCACCCCCCGCGGCAGTAGGGAAGGTATTCACAATTCTTACAATACTCCAGCGACGAAAGCGGAATTGACCGCCGCTCCCTGAGTCGTTTCAACTCAGGATGCGTCTGCCAGATTTCCTTCAGGCTGTCGTTGTTGATTGTTCCAAGTTCAATATGGGACAGTTGAAGGCAGGGGACAAAAACACCGTCAGCCCTGACCGCGATCTTCGAGTATGGCCCTCCACATGAGGTGAGAAGGCCACGTCCTTTTTCAAATCCAGGACCCCCTTCTTTCCGCATCCGTTCCATTTCCGTCCACATTCTTGCCTCGGCGAGAGGGCCCGCCTGGGCAGAGATTCTTCCGTCGTATTCTTCATTCAACCGCAGAAGGGTTTCCATGGCATATATCCGGTCTTCAATGGTAAGCTGCACATCTTCCGCATTTACCCGGCACAACCCCATATAGGAGGCCGCATTGGTTGAAAAGGAAGGAAGGTCCAGCTCATCGAGAAGAAAAGACGCGATATTCTCAAGATCACGGACATTGTGACGATGGAGGGTCGTTCGCACCGGAACAGGCAGATTGTGTTCCCGCAGGATCCTGATGCCCTCTACTGCTTTCTCTAAGGTACCCCTGCCCCGGCAGATTTCGTGTATTTCAGGCCGGGAACCGTCGATGGAGACCTGAACGCCGTTGCATCTGCCGGTGGAGGCAATATGTTCGGCGATTTCATCGGTAATCAGCGTTCCGTTTGAAAGAATGCTGAACCGCATGCGGTTCGCGACAACGGCATCGATGATTTCACCGAGATCCGAGCGTACAAATGCTTCCCCTCCCTCGAGGGTGACGCTCAGCACCGCACAATCGCTCAGCTCCCCGAGAAAGCAGACCCACTCGTCCGTGGGGATGTCATTGCCGACATCTCCCGCACTGGTAAAGTGGCTGCAGTAGGTACATTTCAGGTTACATCGGTTTGTGATCGAGAGGTCGACTGACTTTGGGGTATTCATCAGACGCGTCATGTGTGTTTCACTTCAAAACCTGCATAGCCTTTGCTGACGAGCTCATCGAGAAATGCTGCGACCTCACCGGGAGCGCTTTCAGGCACTTCATCAAATGCCGTCCGCAGTTCACCAATAAGTTCGGCAAATGCTTTTTTTCCGTTCAATTCTTTCCAGATAAACGCACCGACCGGATTGACGCCATACGACTCACCGGTGTCGGGGTCAAAGAGGAGAGCCCAGTCATCAAACTCTTCACGAAAAACGATGGAGGGATTTGTAACAGGTAAATGCTCACGATCCATGGAAGCAAATGAGCAAAAAATACACATTAAACCTTCAGGGATTTTTCAAAATTTGAAAATACGCCGCTTTAAAAGCCCTTAAAGCAGAATGCCATTTTCAAGAAAAATGAAAAAAATTCATTTTCCTGCATTTATTTCCTGCGATATTTCACCATCATGAAACAGCCACACATGGCCGTGAACAACGAGACCACAAGCGGCACCCCTGATGCCGGAGGGGTGGTTTGAGGAGGTAACGTCGCTTGCTGGGGCGCGGAAGCTGTGCCTGCATTCTCCGGCGGTACCTCAGCGGGATCGTTTTGTTGAAACCGCATTAACGCAAATGTACCGGATTCTCCTATATGGGCCTGAATCGCCCCGGTTTCTATCTGCGAGGGTAGTATTGACCACTTGTCGCCGTCGTACGCCGCGATAAACAGCGTTGAAGAGGCAAAATCACGGCGGATCTCCTCAGAGAGATTGAGAGAGAATACCACCTGTTCATCGAACGTGATCGCTTCAGGAATAAGAGCATATGGCCCTTCGAGGCATTCCCATCCTTCCGGGACGTGTTCAGGATCAATTTTTTGCAATCGGAGGTTCTGCTCCTCTTCAGAGACCACTACGGCTTTGCCGTCATCTGAGCGCGTGATGTGCATTGAATCTGCTTCGTTTTGTGCTGCTGGTTCAGAGGAACTCGTACCGCCACTGGATGGTGCAGATGAACCGCCCGGAGTATATTCAGGGACCGGGTCGGGATCTTCTTCTCCTCCGCCCTCGGATTCGGTGTACAGTACTTTGTCCAGGTAATTACTGCCATCAACCACGATACTGATTCCCAGCGTCCCTGACATTATTCCCTGCGGCGTGAACGAAATCTGTGCGTCAGTCGGGCCCTGTTTGATCCCCTCAATTTGAAATCGTGTCGTTATCGTATCGGCGGTTTCGAGAGCCGTTCCTTCAAAACTGATGCTCTCGTATGTGCCTGCAGAAACATTCTGGCTATCGGAAAAGGAGAACATTCCATGTTCATCGGAGGGGCCGGCAATTGATATGGTCTGGCCATTTTTATTGGCGCTAAATCCGGTGATGTAGGTATTCTCCGTATATGCACTGACAACACCTGCATTCAGGGAAAACGGCATTTCAAACTCATTCACAGAAAATGAGAAGTCGTCACCGCCACGTGTAGCAAATTCTCCTTCAATCATGAGGGAAAATTCCGCACCATCGCCGAGATCCTGTATCACTACAATAATCTGTGCATTATCTGTGATGGTATCCGGAGTAACTTCAATGGTCACCGCTGAACAGGGCACAACACAATAAACGAATGCAATTAATAAAACGAAAATAATCTCACTATTCCTCATAATAGCATATACTGACAGTTTTTTTAATCTACCTGCCCTCTTGTTTCAATTTTTGAAAATTGGTGTTATTAAAAAATAGGTCGGTTTTGTAATATAATGTTGAGGTGTTCCATGAAATTAACTCATGCAGTTGTTTCGTTTTCTCTGATTGCTTTTATCGCGTTTGGGATTCCTGTGGCAGCATGCGAACCACCAACGGCGGTAACCATTGTACTCAACGATACTTATTCGTATAAAAATGCAAGTGTGGATACGCTCGAAGTAATCGACGTCATGAATCCGGCATATTCCACGATGTCGATTTTAAGTACGGAAGGAGATGGAACCGATCTAAAAACGATAGCCACCCCGACATTCAGGTATGTGACACGGGCGTTTTCCACGGACTCGGCAACATACGAAGGGCACACGATTTCCATAGCAGATACGGAATCAACTGTTGACTGGTCTGACCTTCCTGCGTTCAAGGTGTATAACGAAAGAACCGTGCCTACGATATTTGCGGATGTACCCGGAGAATGTGGAAATCCAATGGTCGTTATGGTTCCGGAGGATATAAGCAGCAGCAGTCTGGCATCCATCGATACGCTTTTCAACTCTCTGGAGACCGGCTACCTCTTTAATGAGGATGCGATTATCTTCATGGATGTAGAGTCTGAAACGGTGAGGGCTTTTGGCGCAATCAGCTCATCGGACTACGACACGAATGACATCACCTACACGCTCAATCACAACGAAGTCTCGCTGACCGATTTCAGCGCAGATAGCAGTTATTCTCGCGGAATGGGCCAAATTTACGCAGATACCATCCCGGAAGATGGAAAATATAATGCGTATACAATCAACCTTGATGATTCGACAAATACGGTAAGAATCCTTGCTGCATACCCGGTAATATTCCTTGACGGGAATACCCGGCTCACATGGTCAGGAACGGCTGGCACTGCATCATACGATAAAAACCCCGGTTCCGATATTACACTTTCCTTTGAATATACCACCGGAATTGAGTATATTTCATATGCACTCCTGAAAAGTGGAACATCGTATGATATTGAGGTGGAGGTAGATGTGGATCTCCTGACCACGTGCGGCGACGGCTACCTGAGCACCGCATCGAAAACCGCGTACATCAGCGACGTCCTTGAAAATATCGCAAATCAAGAGGCATCATCGCCCTTCACCTACAGTGTTTCGGCGGTCGGAGGATCAACGACGCCATCCATGACGTATTCGGATATTCCGATCTCCGGCGGGTACGGCATCTCCGGTCATGACGCGGATGCAAGCGTGGTCATTCCAAAGAACGCATTGAATTCACTCGGCACCGGCACATTCTATGTCTATGCCATGGGTCTTGATGCCGACTTCAACGTCATTGCTCTCGATCAGACAACCGTAACTATCAGCAGTTCAACAGGAGGAACGGGAGGAACAGGCGGATCCGGAGGATCAGGGGGTTCATCCGGCGGACCAACGGGAGCATTGATTTCCTGGGGAGAACCTGTCCAGCCGGAGGAGATTATTGAATTCACCACGACCGGCACTCTCACCTTCGATTCCGAGGGAACACTCGAAACCACCACAAAGATCACCAGCAAAGATGGTGCTGGAACGCTCACCATCGGGAGAGGAACGCAGGTGCTCGATGCAAACGGGACGGCAGTCGAGTACATCAGTATTGTCCCATGCTCCGTCGAAGAATGGATGCTGCAACAAAGTGGCGGCGAGCCCGATGTGGTGTTCATGGGGCGTGCGTTCCAGTGTACGCCTGAAGGAACGACGTTCAATCCTCCAATCGAGATCACCTTCACGCTCACCGACGAGGAATGGGACGCCCTGGAGACAGATCAGCCGGTGATCAAATGGTATAACGAAGAAACCAAAGAGTGGGAGGAGCTCCCCGTCATTGTTGATCCCGCATCACGTACAGTCACTGCGCAGGTTTCGCATTTTAGCATATTTGCTCTCTTTGCGCCTCCAGTAGAAACAGGAACCGAGCCATTTTCGACACCAGAGGCAGAGCCCACACAGGCATTGCCCGGGACCGAGCCGGATTCAACACTTTATCTGGTTGCCTTTGCTGCGCTGGTAATTATCGCCGGAGCTGTTGCGTTTGCCTACTATCAGAAGAAGAACAATCCTCCGAAGAGGTGAGACGAAATGGACGTTGGAGTTATTGGCGTTGGCATAATGGGCTCAAATCATGCCCGCGTCTATTCAGAACTCAAGGATGTCGATTCGGTCTGGGTCTACGACCTGGATGAATCGCAGGCGAAGAGAGTTGCCGAAAAAAACGGTGCACAATGTACCGCGTCAATGGAGAAACTTCTCAGGAACGTTGATGCGGTGAGTCTCTGTGTCCCCACCCCGTATCATTACACCTGTGCAAAACAGGTTATTGATGCCGGGGTGCACATGCTCATTGAAAAGCCCATTTGCCTTACGTATCACGAGGCAGAGAGCCTCATCAATTTCATACCGGATGATCTCGTTGTTGGTGTGGGGCATATCGAACGTTTCAACCCGATTATCAAAGAAATCACCAACATTATCAAAAATCCTCTGTATGTTGAGATCAAACGCCACAATCCCTCATCCGCAAGGGTGACAGGGTCGTCAGTGGTCGAGGATCTGATGATCCACGACATCGATCTCGTCTTTCACGCCCTTTTCAAGGATGAATATACAATGATGTCCTCTGGATCGTACGATATTTGCAGTGCCCTCTTCCAGTTCGGGCCGACCCCCGTCTATCTCTCTGCAAGCCGCAAATCGTCAAAAAAGATCCGGCGGATCTACATCGAGGAAGAGGAGTTCACTGTTCAGGGCGATTTCATGACCCAGGAGATCTACGTCTTCAGAAAACCGGAGAACTATAGCCAGGACGCAGAGCGTTATGTGCAGGAAAATATCATCGAGAAGGTCATGGTGGGGAAAGTCGAACCGCTCAAGACCGAACTGAACACATTTTTACAGTGCATAACGGCAGGAAAGCCCTTCACAGTCACCCCCGAGCAGGCAGCAATGAACGTGAAAATCAGCGAATCAATCACCGGTGGCTTCATCCCATGTTCGAGACACTTCAGGAGCTCCTTGAAAAGCGTGGCCCGATCAGAAACATAGGTGTCCTCGGCATGGGCTATGTGGGGATACCCGCCGCCCTCCTCTTTGCCGATGTACCTCATTTCGAGCGCGTATATGGCTTCCAGCGCAACTCCAGATCTTCGGGGTATAAAATCGAGATGCTCAACCGGGGCGAGTCGCCCCTGAAAGGCGAGGAGCCCGGGCTCGAGGACCTTTTGAGAAAGGCCGTCTCGGCCGGAAAATTTACCTGCACCGCCGATTTCTCGAAGATCGCCGTGTGCGACGCGGTCACCCTTGCCATCCAGACGCCGTTTAAAAATCCAAAAGGCCTTGTCCCCGACTTCACCCCCCTGATCGAAGGGCTAAGAAATGTCGGGAAACACCTTACCGAAGGGATGCTCGTCGTCCTTGAGTCGACCGTCACTCCTAGCACCACCAACGTCATGGCCCGGCAGATCCTCGAGGAGGAGTCAGGCCTCGCTGCCGGCGAGGACTTCGCCCTTGCGCATGCCCCCGAACGAGTGATGGTTGGTCGCCTGCTCAGGAATATCCGCGAACACGATCGCGTGGTGGGTGGGATAGACCAGACGAGCACGAAGAGGGCCACCGAACTCTACTCACCCGTACTCACCACGGGGAGCGTCATCCCGATGTCGGCCACTGCTGCCGAGGTTACCAAGACTGCGGAGAACACCTTCCGGGATCTCCAGATTGCCGCCGCCAACCAGCTCGCCCTCTACTGCGAGGCGATGGGGATTAATTTCTACGACGTCCGTAAAGGCATCGCCTCTCTTAAAGGCGAGGGGATCACCCGGGCCATCCTGTTTCCGGGAGCTGGCGTCGGCGGTCACTGCCTCACCAAGGATACCTATCACCTCGAGCGTGGGGTACAGGTAAGCGGTAAAAACCCACCTGATTATCCTGAGGGGCATGAATCGCTCTACGTGCTCGCACGCCGGATTAACGACTTCATGCCACAGCACATGTTCCACCTCACCAGGGAGGCCCTCGCACGGGCAGGCAAGGATATCGCCGGGGCCAAGGTGGCAATCCTCGGCTGGGCGTTCATCGCGAACTCCGATGATGCAAGGAACACCCCTTCGGAAACCTACCGTGACCTCTGTCTTGCGGCTGGAGCGGAGGTTGCGGTCCACGACCCCTACGTCACCAGCTACCCCCAGATTACCCTCTCCCGTGATCTTGCCGGGATTGCCCATGATGCGGACGCAATCGCCATCCTCACCGGTCACGCCTCCTACTTCAGCCTCGATCCGGCCGCTTTTCTGCCATTATGCAGCGGTCGTCCCGCCATCATCGACGGCCGGGACGTGATCGACCCGGATCGCTGGATCGAGATGGGATACATCTACAAGGGGATCGGCCGGGGCGATAAAAATGCCCACCCAATCACTAAATCCACCGGAGTGTGTCCGTCATGATCAACCACAGTACCTATGGAATCAACCAGATTGGCCAGAATTCGAACATATTTGAAGGGGTAATTCTCGGATTTCCCTCCCGAACGCGCATCGGGGCATCCGGCTATCCGGGAACGTTGATAGGAAAACACGCGGTGATCCGCACGGGAACCGTGATCTATTGCGATGTCACGATCGGGGACTCCTTTTCCTCCGGCCATAACGTGATGATCCGGGAACAGACACAGATCGGTGACCGGGTCTCGATCGGCACAGCAGCAGTCATCGAGGGCTACTGCCGTATCGGAAACGACGTGAACATCCAGAGCATGGTCTACATCCCGACCAGGGCCGTGATCGAGGATGGTGTCTTCATCGGGCCGAACGCCGTGCTTACCAACGACCGGTATCCACCCCACGGCGGAGATGCCCTTGAAGGACCGATCATTAAAAAAAGCGCCTCCATAGGGGCGAACGCCACCATCCTCCCCGGCGTTATGGTGGGGGAGGGAGCGCTCGTCGCAGCTGGTGCGATAGTGACGAAGGAAGTACCCCCCTACACGCTCGCCATCGGAATGCCTGCCAGGTTCAGGACGCTCCCCAAAGGTGTAAAAGCATGATCCCGATAGCACAACCCTCCATTGGCGATACGGAGATCGCCGCTGTTGCGGATGTGATGCGCTCCGGGATGCTTGCGCAGGGCGCCGTGGTAGAGGCGTTTGAGGAACAGTTCGCCGCATCCTGTGGGACGAACTATGGCATAGGAGTCAATTCCGGAACTGCGGCGCTCCATGCGGTGCTGCTTGCACTCGGCATCGGGCCGGGGGACGAGGTTATCGTACCCTCGTTCACCTTCATCGCTACCGCGACCAGCGTCTCGATGTGCAGGGCAACACCGGTGATGGTGGACATCGAAGAGGATACCTTCACCATCAGCCCCGAGGCGATCCTCGCCGCATGTTCTCCGAGGACGAAAGCGGTCATCGGGGTGCATCTCTTCGGGCATCCCTTTGCGGTCGGCCCGGTCACCGAGATCTGCGAAGACCACAACCTCTTCTTGATCGAGGACTGCGCTCAGGCACATGGCGCAACATACGGCCCCGGCACCGTGGGGAGTTTCGGCACCGCGGGGTGCTTCTCGTTCTACCCCACCAAGAACATGACCACCGGCGAGGGGGGGATGGTGACAACCGACGATGCGGACCTCGCAGCAAGGGTCCGGCGTATCATCAACCACGGCCAGAGCGAGAAGTACCTGCACACCGAGCTCGGGTTCAACCTCCGGATGACCAACATCGGTGCGGCGATCGGGCTTGCGCAGCTGAAAAAACTGGAGGAGATGAACCGGCAGCGACAGCGCAACGCAGCCTGCTACGATGCCAATCTGCAAAGCGAGGGCATATCCACACCCTCCTGCCGCGACAACGCAACCCACGTCTACCACCAGTACGCCGTCAGGGTGGAGGACACCTTCCCGGTGAGCCGCGATGCCCTCATGGAGCACCTTCGTAAGCATGGGATTGGCTCGGCCGTCCACTACCCGATCCCGGTTCACCGCCAGCCGCTCTATGCAGAAACCGCAGATAACCCGCCCTGCCCGGTCGCCGAGGACCTTGCCGGCCGGGTGCTGAGCCTGCCGGTCCACCCGGGAGTTACTGAAGATGAGTGTCGATTCGTCTGCGATATGATTAGAGATGTGCGGTAGCGTGGGTGGGGGAGATGGTGGCGTACACCATCAGCGGCTCTCGAACTCCGGTGATTACCTATGATTCTAGGGATAAGAACAAACAAATCATTTCGAATTACTACTCTGATGCGAATTTTGTGAAAATGTGGAAAACGGTTTTGGAGGCATAGGTGCAATCATGACAATGTTAGTAACTGGTGGTGCGGGGTTTATTGGAAGTAATTTTGTCAACTATATGCTTGACAAAAAAGAAAAAATTGTTATTTTAGATTCTCTGACGTATGCTGGAAATTTAAATAATCTCTCCAAGCATCTTACCGAAAGAAATCTACTTGTTCCAAACTTACATCACAGGCTTGCGACAATCCAGGTAGATGCGGATCAGATAGTTGAGATAGATCACGACGCAGTTTCGGAACACATGCATCTCCGGCTAAAGACATCAGGCTGGTCGCCACAAATCATTTCACCTGAGAATTTAGCTCTAGAGATTTCGCATATCCTTGCAGGGGAAGATCTCGTCTTTGTATACGGAAGCATAGCGGACTATGATCTTGTGCAGGAGGTAATCAAAGAATGCGATATTATAGTAAACTTTGCAGCGGAAACACACGTCGACAGATCCATTCTTAATCCGGATCTGTTTATTAAGACAGATGTCTATGGAACCCATATCCTGCTTGAGGCTGCAAGGAAATGTGAAAACCTCAAGCGATTTGTTCACATCTCAACGGATGAGGTTTATGGTGTTGCTACAGATCATAGTTTCACCGAATTGGATCCGATTAATCCTCGTAACCCCTATTCTGCAAGCAAAGCTGCTGCTGATCGCTTAGTGTACGCGTATAACCAGACGTATGGCATACCGGTCACTATTGTACGGCCATCCAATAACTTTGGCCCATACCAGTATCCTGAAAAGCTAATTCCAGTGATGATTATTAAAGCATTGCGGAATGAGCCCCTTCCCATATATGGTGATGGAAAACAGATCAGGGATTGGTTGTTTGTCAAAGATACAGTGAGTGCACTAGACTGTATCATACAGGGAGGTATAGTCGGTGAAGTCTACAATATTGCAGGGAGAAACGAAAGAGAGAATATTGAGGTCGTGCGCATAATCCTTCGAATGCTCGGTAAAGACGAAACGCTCATACGTCACATTGAGGATAGACCCGGTCACGATCGACGATACTCGTTGGATGATACTAAACTCTGTGCAGATCTTGGATTTAAGTATCGCGGGAATTTTGAAGAGGCACTAGCGTCTACCATTCAATGGTATGTCGATAATCAGGAATGGTGGAGAAAAATCATAGAGAGCGATAATGAGTACGCAGCGTTCGTGCAAAAGTGGTACGCATCAAAGATGTAATGGAGAGTGCAGGTAATTATGAAAGGGATTATTCTTGCAGGGGGGAGCGGTTCACGTCTCTACCCAATCACGCTCGCACTGAGCAAACACCTTATCCCGGTTTACGATAAGCCGATGATCTACTACCCACTGTCTGTGCTCATGCTGGCTGGAATCCGGGATCTCCTCGTCATCTCTACCCCAGAGCACGTTCCCCTGTATAAAAAAATCCTCGGAGACGGAGCGTGGCTTGGCCTCACGATTACGTATGCCGAACAGGAGCAACCTCGGGGCCTTGCCGATGCGTTCCTCGTTGGGGAAGAATTTATTGGCGGAGAGAAAGTTGCCTTGGTTCTTGGGGATAATATCTTCTATGGTCAGGGTTTTTCTCCGATACTTCAGGATGCTGCATCTCTCAAGGAAGGCGCAGTAATATTTGGCTATTATGTCCAAAATCAAAAGGATTTTGGTATAGTTGAATTCGATGAAAATGGTTCTGTTCTTTCGCTGGAGGAAAAACCCGAGAATCCCAAGTCACATTATGCTATTCCCGGTCTGTACTTCTATGATGAACGGGTTGTTTCAGTTGCAAAGCGATTGACACCATCTGCACGAGGCGAGCTTGAGATAACCGATCTGAATAGAGAGTCCCTCAAGATGGGGACGCTGCAGGTGAGGCAGCTTGGGAGAGGGTTTGCCTGGCTGGATACGGGAACGTACGACGGACTCACCGAAGCATCTAATTTTGTCAGGGCTGTTCAGAAAAGACAGGGGCTCTATATCGCTTGCATCGAAGAGATCGCGTATCATATGGGATATATCGACCAAAAGCAGCTTGTTGCTATAAGTAAAATATTGAATAACACCGAATATGGTAGATATCTTCGAACAGTTGCAGGATTGGAGGACCATCGATAACATGATCCCATTCAATAAGCAGGTTCTCTTCGGCAAAGAGCTGCTCTATTTTCAGGATGCCTACGAGGAGGGGAAAATTTCCGGTGATGGTAAATATACGAAACTATGCACCGATTTCATGCAAAAAACATTCTCGGCAAAGAAGGTCCTCCTCACCCCGTCATGTACCCATGCTCTTGAGCTTGCTTCTCTCTTAATGGATATAAAGGCTGGCGACGAGGTTATCATGCCGTCATACACGTTTGTTTCGACGGCCACTGCCTTCGTGTTACGGGGAGCACGACCGGTCTTCTGTGACATACGGGCTGACAATCTGAATATCGATGAAGGGAAGATCGAGGCACTCATCACAGAGCGGACGAAGGCGATAGTCCCAGTTCATTATGCGGGTGTTGCCTGCGAGATGGATACGATTCTGCAGATTGCCGATGCGCACAATCTTTTTATCGTTGAAGATGCTGCACAGGGCGTGAACGCACGATACAAAGGCAGATCTTTAGGAACAATTGGGCAGTTCGGCTGTTACAGCTTCCACGAAACGAAAAACTACTCGATGGGTGAGGGTGGGGCACTCGTCATTAACGATGATCGATTCATCGAGAGAGCAGAGATTCTCAGAGAGAAAGGGACTGATAGAAGCAAATTCTACCGCGGTGAGATCGATAAGTATTCCTGGGTTGATATCGGTTCGAGCTATCTGCCTTCGGATCTTTCTGCAGCCGTCCTCTGGGCACAGTTTGAACATTTGAATGATATTCAGAAGAAAAGAAAGCAGATTCATGAGATGTATTGCAATGGGCTTCGAGCGTTGGAGCGTGAAAGTTATCTGAGGCTTCCGGTTATCAATGATTTTGCCGAATCCAATTACCACCTCTTCTACGTGCTCATGAACTCTGAAGCGGAGCGCGATCAGCTACTTGCCCATCTTAAAGAGCAGGGTGTGCATGCAGTGTTTCACTATATACCATTGCATGGATCAACGTTTTACCGCCGCGAATTTGGTGAGGTGTCGTTACCCGTAACAGAGGAGCTGAGCAGTAGGTTATTGCGGTTGCCGATGTATTACGCGTTGAGCGACACTGAAGTCTCTCAGGTTTTAAATACGTTGAAAGAATGGAGTAGTAAAACCAAAGTATGTGACTGCAAAGTCGATCATCTCAAACGACTCCCCTATCAGCCGCCCTATGAAGGTTTCACCCGTTTCCCGAAGAACCGATCCTCCAGCACTGAAACACTGAATGTAGTTGATCTGAATGAATAGAATTGGGAAAGAATATAATGATTTTTGCATCATTATGGGGGAGCCCATTATTGAAAAAAATGTCTGGATAGGATATTTCACCGTAATTGATGGCCAGGGTGGTTTAATTATTGAGGAAGGTGTGGAAATCAGTTCTGGTGCCAAAATTATGTCTCACTCAACAGAATGGCGGTGCATTAATGAAAGGAGAATTATTGAGGGAGCAATAAATAAGGCAGAGATCTCCTATAAATCAGTGAAAATTGAGAAATTTTCTTTTATTGGCACCAATGCTGTTATTCTTAAAGGGGTAACGATCGGTCACCATAGCATTATTGGGGCAGGGAGCGTGGTTACGACAGACATCCCTCCGTATTCGATAGCGGTAGGCGTCCCGGCAAAAGTCATAGGGGATTCAAGGCAATTTAGAGATGAGGGTATACGAGAGATTACCCCCTCCAAAATTCACCATTCTGACATCCTCTGAATGAGCTTCTTTTCATTATTTCCTGCCACCATGGCCAACCCCCACCAAAAGTACATTAATAGCCCCCTCCCAGTATCACCACTCTGCGACGCTTTGTATGAGGTTCTTTTTGTTCACCCCGGCCTGAATGACCGCTCCGAGCAAAAGTACATTCAGAGCGACAAACTTTGTGACATACAGCCGTGAATACCTGTGCATTGTCCGAAGGGAGAACGCTTCTTTGGCCAATTTGAATAGATCCTCGATCAGTGATCGGATCGGTGGAAACTCTCCCCACCGCTCCAGCAGTGCGATCAGTTTTCTGACGATGGTTTTGTAGGTCTGCTGAGTTTTCCGATGTTCATGGTGGGAGAAGATGGAGAGCGGATAGTTCATTCTGCGGAGCATTTTTCCCGTCTGGAAGGTTTTTTAGGAAAGATCAGGGGAATGACCTTGTAATCTTTGACTGCCGTTGCATAGTTCGCGTAGGCGAAGTGTCCCTTATCGCAGATGACGGTATCTTCTGCCCGGAGAATTTCGCGGCGTTTGAGGTCTTCCAAAATCTCCGGGAAGAGTCTACTGTCGTGCGGGGATCCGGTATGGATGAGGAAGGCCACCGGAACCAGTGAGGGATACTCGATCACCAGTGTCAGTTTGAAGCCTAGATAGTAGCCGTTGGTGTTCGAGTATCCCCACCGGTATTCTTTGCCTTCGATGTCTTTCTTCCGGATCTTCTTCTTGAAGACGTTCAGGTCGAGGGTGATGGCCGACCCGTCGATGATTAACGTCCTTGCAGTTCGTCGTTTCGGTTTTCCGCACTGGGTGCGGAGCAATGCTTTGATCATGACAATAAACTGTCAATGGCGGCGCAAAAGTGTACAGATTTGGGCGGCTAAAAGTGTACACCTGATCGCATAATGGTATCGAAACTCACCCTGGTAGGGTGTGGGAGAAGAGCCCCTGTTTCCGCCGTTTTTTCAGGTGGTAGCTGTCGCCTTTGATGTTGAGGGTGGTGCAATGACGCAAAATCCTGTCCAGGACTGCAGCGGCGATCACATGGTCGCCGAAGGTCTCGCCCCACTCGCCGTATGACTTGTTCGAGGTGAAAATCGTCGATGACTTCTCATACCGCCGTGAGATCAGGCTGAAGAAACAGTGGGCACCTTCACTGTCGAACGGCAGATACCCAATTTCATCGATGATCAGGAGATGAAACTTGGTGAGCGCCTTGATCCGTTCTTCGAGTTTATTCTCACGGTTCGCTTTCATGAGCCGCTCAATAAGACTGGATGCATTCGCATAGTAGACCCGGAACCCCTGTTTCACTGCCTCGTGGCCGAGAGCCAGAGCCAGATGCGTCTTCCCGACTCCCGGAGGCCCTAAGAAGACAACATTCTCTGCATGATGAATGGACCGCAATGAGGCGAGATCCCGGATCACCGCCGGATCGAGGGAGGGTTGGAAACTGAGGTCGAAATCCTCGAGCCGCTTCTCCATCGGAAACGCGGCCAGCCGCATCCTGAGCTCAAGAGCACGTTCTTCCTTACTCTTCACCTCCTGAACCAGAAAATAATCGAGGACTTCCAGGGTCGATCGCTCTTCCTTCGCAGCAATCTCGAGGTAGTTGTCTAGGAGCGACTCGATCGTCGCCAACTTAAGACGTTTCAGATTGTCATGCACCCGTTCATAGACCAGAGCGCTCATGTTCTCACCTCGTCGGCGAACGTGTCATAGACCGAGAGTAGCCGGTGCTCCACCTGCGGAGGAGCCATCGTAAAGAGCGGTCGTGAAGCTTTCCGGGCATGGGAGTTGCATCGCATGGCCTCTCCGAGAAGGCTGGAGAAATGCTTCTTCTCCCGGATGACCCGGGCATGCCCCGAGACGATGGTATGCGAACAGATGACTCCAGTACCGACCCGGACGGTCATCTGGTCGTCGTGAAGGTCCAGAACAGCTTCCCTCCCGGCGTAGCGGTAGGGCACCGAATACCGGTTGCCGCGGTAGGAGATGTACGCTTCCCGCGAGATCTTCCGGTGTACTTCCCGCCGCAGCCGGTAGGGTGGGATCGCCGCTATGGATTTCAGGTTTTCCTGCTGCAGCCGGTCGAACGGGATCTCGTTCGTCGTCCCATGAGGCGTTGCGTTGACCCGATTGAGCCACTGCAGGAGCTGGTGGTTCATGTCATCGAGCGACGTGAAGGTTCCTCCGAGGAGGAAATCGCGTTTGACATATCCAATGGAGTTCTCGACCTTTCCCTTTGTCTGGGGACAGTATGGTTTGCACAATCAGGGGATGAACCCATGGTGCGAGGAAAAATCCTCGAACTTCGGGTTCCACTGGTGGTCGCTGGCACGGAGCGCCCGTTTGAGGATCACCGTTTTGATGTTATCGTACAGGATCTCCTTGGTGCAGCCGCCGAAGTACTCAAAGGCATGCAGGTGACACTGGATGAGGGTATAGACGTCAGTGGAAAAGGCGAACTCAATATGCCGCATCCGGGAATACCCGAGGATCATGCTGAAGCAGTAGACCTTGCGCACGCAACCGTCTTCTTCGATCCGGCCGCACTCTCACCAGTCTACCTGCGCCTGGACACCGGGTTTGGTCTCATACCGAAGAACTGCCTGCACCGGCGCTTGAGGTCGGATCGTGCGGATATAGTCTTTGACGATGGTGTATTTTCCGTCAAACCCCCTCTCTTGGATCTCACGGCAGATCCGGGTGGCACTCAGAGGATGTTCGCTGATACGCTGCTGAATGTCCTCCTTGAACGGATCGAGTTTACTCGGTCGTGTTCTGCGGGGTGCCGGTGTCGGCACGGTTTGTGCGGGAAGGTATTTCAGTACCGTGTTTCGGTGATACCCGGTCTTTCGTGAGATCTGGTTGATGTTCAGCCCCTGATGATGCAAGTCTCGAATCACGAAAAATTCCTCCACAGTGAACATTGCCACGACCCTCAAATACGTGCTTGAGGGTTCGCGAGTGTACACTTTTAGACCGCCGAAAGTGTACAAATTTACACCGCCGATGACAAAACTGGGCTTCGTCGATCCGGCTGAGGTATCGATGTACCTCCTCGGCGGAGGGTATCCGGTCGATGTTGGCGAATCGCTGTAGGTCATCTCGTTTCCTGAGTTCTTTGATCACGTAGGTGACATCAACTGAGAAGAAGATTGCAATGAGCATGATGCGGAGGATCGAGCCGGTGTTCGTGACCGGGGTGATTCCCTGTTTGGCCATCCTGCCTGGCCCGGCGGGAGGTCGTGACTGCGAGAACCTGTTCGAGGAGCAACCATTTTGGGTCTTGAGGATCTAATATCAATGGGATTTCATTTTATTCGCCAAATATGAACTCCCCTTTGAGTACGATCAATTTTGCGGATTATTACCAAAGCAGGAAAAGAGCCTCTCACCGAGTTTACTTTTGTCCGGGACGGGTTTTTCGACAATTAGATTGGTGATTCCTCGCTAATGAGAGGTGGCTTCAGAAGGGAATTTTGGAGGGGAAACCAAAATTAATTTCGGATAGTATGACGATTCGGAGAGTCACTGGATTACCTCAATTCCAATCCAGCTAACCGCTACGAATATTAAATACATCACTCCATTGCTTCTTTATATTTTCATTGCTCAAAAAAGACATTGCTTTGTTTCTATTTTCCATCACTTCCTCAGGATGAATATTTACAAAATCGTCAAAACTTAAATTCCGAATTTCGTCTATAGTATGTATTTTTAACCCTCTTTCATTTAATAAAATTTCCCCTATGCTGCCACTCGGATCAGTGAATATTTTTGTTTCGCTCAGCAACAATGAATATATTGTTCCCATTGCCATCTGCTGACTGGAGTTAAATATTCCAATTTTTATACGCGACAATAATTTCCCATATTCCTTTCTGTCCATGAATTCAGTCAGGGGGATTGCTTTTTCCTCAAAAATGTTTTTTGCAATAAATTTGACATCTCTGGCATAATTTTGATCACCGTAAGAAAGGGGGATATATATCTTGATATCGTGATCTTTAAACTTACTTAACAAGTATAAGGTTTCTATATGTCGATTTTGCCTTGTTGCATAATTCCCAAGCAATATGTTAATTTGCTTGTCATCAAGTTGCCCTTGGTTTGGAATACTTGATTGTTCAGCTAAATACGGATAAGATGCATCTATTCTTGTCGGTCTGATATTGAATGTTTTAGTCAATAGGTTATACTCAACGTTTGTTGTGACGACGTAACCAATCCTGCTAATAACCCTATTCCTCAATACTGCCCACATCTTTCTTTTAAAATCTATGTTCCCAACATAATTAGCTAAATCTCCGCCCCAAATAGTCCACACTGTCTTATATAAATGAGCTCTTTTTATAGTAAATGATAACATCAGGTTCACAGGAAAGAAAAGAGAGTGAAACACGATGATATCATATTCTTCGCATAGCCTCGCAGCCCTGAATGCATCGATTAGACTGATTCTGGAAATATAATTAACATTGAACCCGTGAAGTTCTTCCTCATTGAAATAAAAATATTCACTTTTTGCATCCCAAATAACAAAATGATGATCAGCAATCTCATAATTTTTTCTTAAAAAATTCAAATACGATAAAAGAATCTTGCTTTTCTCAAAAAAATGTAATATTACCATCTTTTATCTACATTATGTCTTCGATGCTTTTATGAATAATTCTTTCTATTCAAGATTTTGCAGACATACTTAAATCTGAGTTATCTCGATAAAGAATCATGAAGTATATTTCCAAACTAATAATAAATACGCCATTAAGCTGAGAATTTGGACACTTAAAGTAGCAATTGCTGCCCCAACAACACCAAATATTGGAATAAAGAATATACTCAAACCGATCGTAATGGCGATATAAATCAGATTCACCTTATATGGTACGGTGATTTTTCCGATGCTGAAAAAAAATGCACCATTGGAAATAATGGTAGAGAATAAAATATTTCCAATAATTAATATTACCAGAGGTTCGTACGCTGGTAAAAATTCTCCTGAAAAAAGGAATGATATGATCCATGGAGCCAAGACGATTAGGAAAATACCTAATACAACTGTTATTATTAGCGAGTATTTAGCGGACTCTAAAAATATTTTTCTTGCCTCCTTTTTACCATTTTTAGCATATGTAAACGCAGTCGCGGGCGTAATGATTCGTTGAACAGCGCTCGGTATAACTGTCAATATCTGTGAGATGGTAGAAGCCACTGAGTATATCCCCACTTCTCCTGCTGTTAAAAAAAAACCAATTAAAAATGTGCTGATGTACGTATTTAGAACCGAAGAAGATGTTGCCAATACAAAGAAGAAGCCGAAAATTGTCATCTCTTTTAGAAGGTCAAATCTGAACGGTGCAATTGCTATCCAATTATCCTTATAAAGTAATGACAGAGAAAGAATGCCTGCAAAACAATATGGTATTACAAGTCCCAAAACCGCACCAAATAACGATAAATTACAAAACAGTACGAAAACAACCGTGATAATTATTATTAAAATATTCAAAGGAATGCTCAAAAAAGCAAATATATTCATTTTTCTCATTCCATTGTATGCTCCGAGAGTTGACACTTGTATAGCAACGAATGGAAAACAGAGTGCGGATATCATTAGCAAAGGTTCCATTTCAGGAATATTAAATAAAATATTAGCAAGTATTGGAGAGAATAGAAATAGAACGATTCCAAATAGTGACCCAGAAATAATTGAACCGACTACACCGGATGATATATATTGCTGGATTTTTTCTCTATCATCAGAAAATTCTGCAATATATTTTGTAATAGCGCCCCCAATCCCAAAGTTAGCAAATTGAATTCCTAATAAAAATATAGTAAAAATAATTGTATATATTCCCAAAGCATCAGGACCCAGTTCTTTTCCAATGATAACACGGAGTACGAAGTGCATAAAGGCAGATGAAAGTAGACTCCAAAATGCCCATTGAACATCAAAAGTGGTCTTTGACTTAAGAATCTTTTTAAGGCCATTCATCTGTACACGCTCATATTGACGTTAATTCCCCAGACCATATTCATCTTAAGTTTTTCATGATTCAAGTGTTATCATTTAACATTTTTCCAACTGACAGAAAGATTCAAATCAATAAATTTTGATGGCAAATTTTTTATAAATTTACAGAATTAATCACAATTCTCCGGGAGAACTGTCTCTTTTATTATAACTTCGTACGTCATTTTTGGCTTTCTGGGAAATTCTTCATACTCTTTGCTTTTTATATTGCCGATGAATAAAACTGCACACATAGTGCCCTCAACGTGATACAAATATTTTTGGAGATCCGCTGGGACTGCATCAAGAATTGCATTTAAAGTGTTATAACGAATTTTTTCAGCGCCAAATGTATAGTCATGCCAGACAATCACCGATCGATCATCTCTCATGCAATCCAATGCCTTTCTAGTATCATTTACAATCCCCAGGTACGAATGATCACCATCAATGAAAATTAGATCAAATTTTTGGTTTAAAGAATTGAAATCAAAATCCTTCGAATCAGCACCGATAAGCGTAATATTTTCATAATTGAACTTTTTGCAAAAATAATTAATTAAATCTGCGTGTTTTTTTCCGTATTCTTGATGTACCTGTCTTTCGGATAATGATACGGAAATACAATTTTTTGCAAATTTAGCAACATTACATATGCTTTCCCCCATCCACGTACCTATCTCCAAATATTGACACTCAGGAATTTTTTTCGCCAATCCATTTAATAAGATGAGATCGGTTATTCCTGAACCATATCCTGGCTTACTATAAGGGTATACTGCGGGGTAGTTTTCACCGATTATATCCTTCAGGGAGACTTCACGTAAAATATCATTTTGTCGCATTTTCTTTGCATTGTTTTCAATAGAACAACCGTATAGTGCAGAAATTACCGCTTTCGGGTATTTAATCGAGGTGAGCACAGCCCTAACGTCGGATAATGTTATCTTCATTGTAGCGCCTACTTACTGATTTATTTCATCAAATATTTTCTTTTATTGATCTTATCGTTCGATACGAAACACATAATTTTGTACTTTGTAGAAATTCTCAGATATAAACCTCTTAATCAAATTCAATCTTAGAGAGGTACTATAGCATCTTTGAATATTTGACTTGTGCCTCCAACATCATAGATTTTATTAACTCCTTCTATCATGAATTGGCTCTTATATTCTCTGCCAGACTGTTCTTTTAAAACTTTGTTATTGTACATCATGTTCGAAAAAGTTCCTTCTTCATAAAGAGTCAAATCAAAATTTTCGACGTGATTTCGTCCAAATTGATTTGCCTTGTCTTCAGATTCTGAAAAAAAATGATAGGGATCAGAGCCATATTTGGCTACAGGCAGTAACAGGATAATGACTACGATTACTGATATGGTGATTATCTTATTCAGTTTCATTAACCATTCAGATGGAGTTTTCAAACCAAAGGCGATTGAGGCAAGTATACCAAACGGTATCAAAGAGAGCGGATATGATCTTTCAAAGCCATATACCGCGTTCCCGAATGCAAGAAGAATACCTCCAAACAGAAATAAAGAAACAAACACCAGTATAGTCAGTATACTGTATGAACAGGCCCAAGACTTTTCGGTTTTCCGGTTGCAATCGTTCAATATTAATAGAGAGAACACAATGGCCAAAAATAAATATAAACAGAGAATACCCATTCTCAATTCATATACCATAATATATGAATCACTTGGTACAACGTCGACCACTGTTCTATGTACCAGGACAATTCCATCATTTTCAACAAAAGAACGATATATATTACTTGAGAAGGAAACTAATTTTGCAAAATAGTGTACGCTGTTATGCAGGAGGTATGAAAGAAAAGCCACCCCCAAATACAAAATGGGCCATAGTAAAAGACTTTTTGTAGCCGCATATTTTCTTAATTGGCTCATGAAAGTTTGAATGCTCGCAAAATGTCTGAATCGAAATTCTACAACTGTTAATACTGCGAATAAGAATATTAAGAAATAAAGTATTATTATGCATGTCAATAGATGTGAAAACATCGTGGTAGTTAAACAGATTATTAAAAGCAATACATGCGTCCTTCGATTTTGTATATCATCGAACAAATATAACACCAGACAGAGTATGCAAAAAGATATGATGTATACAAAATGCTGTGGTGCCATATGGCATGCATCCCAATTAAAAATAATAAACACAATTCCACCGATAAGCGGGTAATTGTCTGAAATTCTACTGGACAATACGTATGTGAAAAGCGATCCTGAGAAGATTACCAGGATTGGGAAAGAATTTGAGATGAGATGCGGACTTATATTCAACTGAAAAAGATAAGAAAGGAAGATGGTAGCCCCATTGAAAATGGTATGATACATTGGAGAATAGTCAATACAGATATCTGTTGTACCAGCAGAGATAATGGGATGTAAAAGATTCCAATAAAAGTTATATGAATCAACATATCTAATTGTGGGATATATGAACGTAACAACTGAAAAATAAAGCGTAAGCAACCCCAATGTCATTACATCAATCAATTGCAGTGCTTTTGTCATGCAAGTATTGACCAGAAGTCTTAATACCATTACTGCAAGCAACACAAAAATTCCTGTCCAGTAATATATCGATAGTGATGTAAAAAGGTAAAACGGATCCGGGGGATATATCTGAATGTTGGTGGTATGTGATGCAATCATTAAATTTGAGAATGATAGTGCTAATAAGATTAAATATATTTTAACAGAATACCTCGAAAGCAGGCATGATATATTTTTTATTTGAATTTTTTGAGTATATATCACAATAACATCTCTTTCACTGGGTATTTGCTTTCATATTCCTTTTACTTTATAGTATATCGGGAGAAAATTTGAGATTTCCGTGGGAGATTTTTTCTAGCAAGCGTATTCCATGAAACATTAAACCGGAAGAACTGCCACATTCGCACTTCATTGAACGAGCACGATTATGGCGACAATTATCGAATTCTTTTAATATTGACATTTATCTCCTTTCCCAATTCCCAAATAGATCACTCCTTCTTCCCCCTCAAACAGATTCTTCCCATCCACAATGACGGGTGCCGCCATCAGTTCCTTCAAAACGCTAATATCGGCATCCCTGAAGACATCATGGTCCGTCAAAAAAACCGCACACTCCGCACCATCAAGTGCCTCCTCGATGCTCATGGTGGATGCAAATTCGCCTGCACGGGTTTGAAGAGAGGGAACATAAGGATCATACACTCGCACCTGCGCCCCGAGGCGGACGAGCTCCTCGATGACTTTGATCGCAGGAGACTCCCGCGGGTCGTTGATATTCTTCTTGTAGGCGAGGCCCATCACGCTGACTTTTGCCCCATAGGTCCGTTTTCCTACCCTTTTGAGACCTTTCTCAATTAGATTGACCACATGCATCTTCATGAACTCGTTGATCTCACCGGAGGTCTCGATGAAACGGGGGATGAACCCGTACTTCTTTGCCCGGTACGCCATATAGAAGGGGTCAAGTGGGATGCAGTGGCCCCCGATCCCAGGGCCGGGATAAAATGGCATAAAACCGTAGGGTTTTGTAGCAGCGGCGTCGACCACTTCCCAGGTGTTTATCCCCATACGTTCAAAGATGAGTGCCATCTCATTGACGAGCGCAATATTCACGTTACGAAATATGTTTTCCATCATTTTGACCGACTCTGCGGTCCGCATATCCCGAACAGGGATGATCTCCTTGATGATAGCCCCATAGAGAGAGCCAGCAATCTCAGTGCATTTGTCGTTTAGTCCGCCAACGACCTTGGGAATCTCATCAACGCTGAACTGTTTGTTCCCGGGATCGATCCGTTCAGGGGAGTAGGCAATCCCAAAATCAGATCCTGCTTTGAGACCACACTCTTCGAGAATGGGAATGACCACCTCTTCTGTGGTTCCCGGATAGGTGGTGCTCTCCAGGATCACAAATTGACTTTTCCGTAAAATTCCTGAAATGGTTGCACAGGCAGATTTGATGTACTTCAAATCAGGGAGGCGTTCTTCGGTCAACGGTGTCGGTACGCAGATGATAATGAAATCAGACCGCTTCAAGTCACAAGGGTCATCGGTCGGAAAGAACGAACGATTGACACACGCTTCAATTTGGTGATCGGGAACATCCTGAATGTGCGATCGTCCGTTTTGAAGGTGTCTGATGGATTTACTATTTACATCATAACCGACCACGGAAAATTTCTTCGAAAATGCAATTGCGAGGGGGAGACCGACGTAGCCAAGACCGATGACGCCGATTGCCGCTGAATAATCAGCAATTTTCCTGAGCAGTTTATCCATGGGTTCGCCTCGTAATCATCAAAAATCCTCCGAGTTCTTTGGATCGTTAATGGCATATTTTTCGAGATTCTCAGGATATTGCTCAATGAAATCAACCATGAATGCTGTCACATCGATTTTATCTTGGAGTAATTTCCTGCGTTTTTCCTTACCTTTAGCTTTTAAATCCCGAGTATTGAGAAGTTCATGGACAATGGTATATACCTCTTCTCCCATCGTTTCTGGATTTGAACAATTTTTCACGAGCCCATAGCGTTGTTCCTGCTCGTCCGTATACCCAAGTCTCAGTGTATTCACGTATACCGCATGGGTGCCCAATATCGCACATTCAGATGCGGTTGTTGCTCCTTCCCCCACATACAGCGTTGCGTAATACAACAAATCATGCAACTTCTCCGGTGATACTCGTATCTTATACTTCTCAAGCTCCGTAGGCAGCGTCCCCTCCGAGGTGATCAGCACACGCCCGTATTGCTCCAGTTCTTTGACAAACCCAATTTTATCCCGGATGCCGTGCTGCCCGATGTCATGGCTCGCTTCCCAGGAGACGAAGCGGACGATGATGAAAAGGTCATCTTTAGTAAGACCGATTTCTTCGAGGATGTCAGGGTTTGGGGTGAAGCAATTAGGGTGGAGAGCACCCAACTCCATGTATCCAGTAAATCTGACGTGCTTTTCACCAAGATCTTCTGTGTAGCAGGAAGGAGTGCAGACAGCACTAACGAATGGAAGATATAACCGGATCTGCTCAGTGCTGTGTTCAGTATCTTCAAAATTGATGCAGGGTTTCCCGAGGGCATATGCAATGTGGGCGGCACGAATCGATCCAAATCCAATAAAGATATCTGGGTTAATATTTCGCATTATTCGATAGTATCTGAGATCGATAAGAGGAATGTTTACAAATTTTTTAAGCAGAGATGTTCCATAGCTGCCAACATTAATATATTCAAGATTGTATGCTTCAAGCAATCTGGTCGTAATATCTTTCTCACTTGCAGTAATTACTACTTCATGACCCTTCTTATCCATCTCCCAGATAAAATTCTTGAAATAATGGACATGAGCGGGATGATTTATATCGACGACGATTTTCATGGAATCACCCAAAATGTGAAAATACCGTCTTACTGAATTTCATGTATACTGGCTTGGGCATGGCGCGGATGACAGCATTTCCAAACTGATAACTTCTAGATTCCCGATCATTGAGGCCTGATTTTCTGGAATAAGGGGAGAAACTGTAGCATAGTGTATACTCTTGAGTACCCCACTTCTTCTTAAATTGCATGAGGCCTGTGTTTGAATAGGAAGTGCGTCCAAAATCATAGGAGCAATATCCTTCAGCGCAGGCATCCTCAATACTTTTCCAGATGAAGGCATTGTACGGGTGTATTTTAAGATATTCCGGGTTTGCTGCTCCATAGCCATAGAGAACCTGATCCTTATAGAATTCCATCACTCCTCCGGCAATCGTCTCTCCTCCATACTGTGCAATGTATAAGCGGACATACCCGCCAAGGAGAGAGAATAGATTGTTGAAAAATTCCCACGGGTGGCAGGGCACCCCGAGGTTTTGTTTCGTCATGCAATTCAGGTCGTAAAAGGCTTTGATATCCTCATGATTTGTGGAGGAGAGAACAGATACGCCCCGTTTATCTGATTTTTTAACTGCCCAACGAACGCTTCCTTTATCCAGACGTTTCCAAGTATCTTCAGGGTTTTGAGACAATTCTAGAATATGGGTACAAAAGGTATTAGATTCTTGGAACTGGTGATGATCCGCAGTGTCCCGGATCTCGATCTGCTCGATACCGTGAGCGGTTTGAAACAAGAGTGCCTCATCCAGTAAAGAGACACAGACATCGTCCTCTCCAAGACATCCGCATTTATGCGAAAACGGAACCGAGCACAACCGATTTCCCGTCAACCTGCTCTTAATGTTAAAGAGAGGAAGGAGCCCAGTCATCTGGCCACATTCATCAGTTGCGAATAGATAGTATGGCTTATAACCGAAGGTTTTTTCGAGAAATTTTTTCCATTCCGGTGTATGGTAAAGCGTTGCTTCACTGCAGCTGTCCAGAAACTGCTTCCACTCAGTTTCAGAGATGTCCCGTACAATACGCATCATTACCGCATCGCCACAAGAAACGTTTTCCCAGCATTCACTACCAAGTCTGTCATATAACCGAGAGCCCATTCCCTCTCGCTAACCGCCCACCGCTCCGGATGCACCGTCAGGTACAGGCAATCGACTTCCCGACCCCGAAGAAGGCCGATCAGATCATCGGTGGTCTCGGCGTGAGCATTACACTCCGCCCCGGGGAGCATATCTCGCACAGAATTCGTTCCGTTCCAGTTCCTCCCGGTGTCGGTGAAGTAGCTGAGGCGGTGACCGTCGATGGAAAGGTAAGCCTCACCCAAAAGGCCAAATTCCTTTAAATCAGCGTGTTTCCAGAGATCACGGTTATCGTACCGTGAGAGTGGGCTTCCGTGCATACAGATAGTATTCACCTCGCAGATTGACCTGAACGCAGCAAGTTCCTCTTTGAAAAGTGCAAGAGCCTGCCGGACATTACCCCTCGCTTTGCTTAATGTCTCATAATGGTATCCAACCTCGTGGCCAAGGGATTGAATTATGGTGATAATCTCTGGATTAAAAGTATAGGGATACCGGAAATAGTAGGAGGCCTGGACGCCAAGGTGGTGCTCGAGCTGGGCCATCCTGAGGGCATTGCCAATTTTACGATCGACATCGTGCCGGAGAATGGCCACGTTGCAGTTGCTGTCCTCCAGGTGGTTCTGGTCCGATGACCGGTGGGTTGTAAGGTACTCATTCACCGTGCAGGTCGTATAAGACTCCTGCAGGGCTTCGCATAGTTCCCGGTATTTACCTAGTGTGAAGTCAATATTCAAATCACGTCACCTGAATCTGGCCTTTTTCACCGAATACGCACTCCCACATCGCGCTAATACCACCCATTCGTGTTCTTCTCCTGCTCCATGTCGTAGAGCATCGCAAACAGCAGGAACATCGTGCCCATCATGAAGATGAGAAACGAGAGCACGCCGTGGACGAAGAGGACGGAGTAGCCTGCGACGAACTTCTCCCAGAGAGTGACGAGACCAGCAAAGATGCCGAATGCGGCGAGGCCCGCACCGAAGGAGTAGAAGAAGACGAGAGGGTGGAAGCTGAGCATCACGTACTTCATCTTCAGCCGCCAGAGGAACCGGGAGAGGAGGAGATGGGATACCTTGACAATGTAGGAGGTATAGTGTATCCCCGACTTTTCGGCACCATAGCGGGCCGGATGGGGGATGTTCCTGACCCGGAATCCCCAGATATTGAGGTTGATGAGGATGTCGTTGCAGTAGCCGTAACGGGGATAGACCCCATCGAGGTTGATCCGCTCCAGCGCCCGCTTCGAGATGGCCGTGTAGCCGTTCTGCGGGTCCATCATCTGCCAGTAACCCGAGGCGATCTTGGTTAGCAGGGTTAGGACGGCGTTTCCGAAGAAGCGCCATTTACTCATCCCATGACGATAGTCGGGGCTCATGAGCCGGTTGCCGAGCGTATAGTCCGCCCGCTTCTCGACGATGGGGTTGAGAAGATCAGGGAGGAAGGACGGGTCCATCTGGTTGTCGCCGGCCATCACCGCAGCAATGTCAATTCCTTCTTCGAGCGCCTGCTTGTAGCCGGTGACGATCGCCGCACCCACGCCCTTGTTCTCCTCGTGGGTGAGCAGCACAATCCGTGGATCAGTCTTTGCGTACTTCTCGACGATCTCACCCGTCCGGTCAGGGGATGCATCGTTGACGACGAAGATTTTGTCGACGAATCCGGGAATCGACTTCAGCGTCTCACCGATGAGAAGTTCTTCTTTGTAAGCCGGAACGACGACGCCTATCCGACGATCTCTGTACAGAACAATCCCCCATTCGCGATCTTCGCGTAGCGTATCAGTCGAAAATCCAGGTGCTGTAGTGACATCATATCGCCTCGCATCATACCCTCGGTCTACGGACATGGTATGGCGAAGAATATCCCAAAACGGAACATCCGCAAGCGTTCCCGTTTCTGAGATGGTGAATACTACATAATTTCAGCCTTTTGGAAATAAAAGGTCGGAATTGTTTCATTTTTTGAAAATACCTGCTACAGGAATCCACCCGTAGCGCCAGATACCTGCCTGGAAATCTTCCAGACAAAAATCGATGGTGGCGCTGTGAGAGCCATCTTGTATCAGGCAGAAACAATCAGGAATGCAAAAAATATCCGGAAAAATCCCTTTTGGAATATGGAGAGCGAGAAAGAATCAGCCAAATATGTTTGCGGAGAAAAAATTAAATCCATTCAGCAATCTCCCACTCTACCCTCAGCAGAAGACCGCCACTTTCCCTTCGGCACAGCGATCTCGAAACGGGCCCCTTTCCCTTCCTCGCCGGTCTCCCGGATGGTGATACCGGTGATATCGAGGATCTCCTTTGCCAGGAACAGTCCACGCCCGGTATGTTTCCCGACACCCTGTTGGAAAATTCGTTCCTTCATCGATGCGGGGATCCCAATCCCCTCATCTTCGATCACCAGGACGGCTGCACCACCGTTTTCCCGAAATCCTGCCCGTATTGTGGTAACATCGCCGCCATGACGGACAGCATTTTCCAGAATGTTGTAAAAGACGCGCCCCAGCATCGGATCGGCAAACACCTCAACACCGTCTAATGCATCATCGATACAAAGCGTCTTGATGTCAGAATCCATCGCCGCTCGCTGGATCCGTTGCCGCACATTCTGCCACTGCGGATCCTTTTCGCCCAGTACCTGGTAATCCTCCCAGAATGCAATCTGGGACTCGATGCTCTGCATCGCCTTGTTAAAGATCGCCAGATAGCGATCCAGTTTAGGATGATGGGGTACGTTCTCCTCGATACGCGAGAGGAATGATCGTATGCCCGTTACCTGGTTGGTGATGTCATGGCGGGTGATACTGGAAAGAAGCTTGAGCTTGTTGTGCGCCTGCCGCAGCCCTTCCTGAAGGTGTTTTGTGTGTGAAATATCAAGGTGAATTCCTGCCAGACGAAGCGGATTTCCCGATCGGTCACGTTCGACGATCATACCTCGCCCATAAATCCACTTCCAGCTGCGATCCTTGCATCGGAGCCGGTATTCGAGTTCAAAATAGGGAAGTGCCCCGGTGAGCGCTTTGTCAAGATGCTCGCGCATTGCAGGCAAATCATCCGGATGTGCCAGATCCCACAGCCGATTGATGTCAGTCTCCATCTCCCCTTCTGCATACCCAAGCATGGAGCAGACATGTTCGTTGTGTACAATGCGTCCGGTAGTGATATCAAGATCCCAGATACCGATATCTGCACCGTCAATGGCCAGCTTCAATTGCTGTTCGCTATCACGCAGAGCACTTTCTATCGTCTTTTGCTCCGAGATATCCTGGTGCACTCCCACCATCCGTATTGGCGCCCCTTCATTATCCCGCTGGACCACCTTCCCGCAGGCAAAAATCCATTTCCATGTCCCGTCCTTGCAGCGCATACGGAATTCGACCTTCGCATACGGCGTTTTCCCCGCGAAATGATCATGAATTGCGCATTCTGTCGCAGGAAGATCCTCTGGGTGCGTCAAGTAGGCAAGCGTACCATTCTGGAGCTTGAGTTCTTCTGGCGAATAGCCAAGCATATCAGCATATCTGGTATCAAAGAGGAATTTTTGATCTGCCGGATACCAGTCCCAGACGGCAAGGTTTGCACCTTCCAGCGCAAGATCAAGCCGTTCCTTACTCCGAATAAGTTCGCTTTCTGCAGCTCTCAAGGCGGTAATTTCCAGACCTGTTTTCAGACCACCAATCACAGCCCCGTCCGGGCCGACAATAGGGCTCCCCCGCGTGATCCATTCTCTTCCCTCCGGCGAACACGTGAGAGCGGTCTGCTGCTCGCCGGAACAGATCGCTCCCAGCACCGGGCAATTATCACAGGGTTTTGAACGATTGTGCCAGATCTCATGACAATACCGCCCGATCAGATCCTGCACAGATACGCCTGCTGAATGCACTGCAGCATGATTCGCCCAGACAATCCTGCATTCTGGATCCTGAAACACTACATTCTCAGTGACGCTGTCGAGAATTAACCTGTTTATCTCTTCCGAGTACTTTAAATCCTCAAGTGCCCGGTTCCGCTCGACAGTACATTTGATGGCATTGGCAAGCTCGGCATAGAGCGCACTCGGATCCGATCCTTTTTGCAGGTAAAAGTTCGCACCATTATTCAGCGCTTCAATAACCACCTCTTCGCGACCACGGCCAGTCAGAATAATAAACGGCATTTGTTGTTTTATTTCCCGAATCTTCTTCAAAAATTCGATTCCGTTCATTTCCGACATTTCATAGTCGGAAACGATTGCATCAAATGCGATCTCGCGCGACCGCTCTATCGCCTGAATTGCAGATTCACAGGTATCACACTGGATGTCAGAATTTTTCTCGAGAAAGGCCTTGGTGACCATCAAAAATATCGGCTCATCATCGACAAGGAGTACGCGGATCATGGAATTTACCATCCAGGTGTTTAATGAATCATGATATTCGGTTTAAATAAAAACATTCCGGCCCTGTAGAATTCCTCAACAATAACAACAAGGACTGATTTTTTTCATTACCATCCTGAGGTTATAGAGAATCAGTTTGATCTTGATCTCCTTGACCTGATACCAGTATCTGCGTGCTTTCAGGTTCTCTCCGAATCTCCTTTTGAGGACTGAGAAGACTGTTTCGACGAGATTTCTCTGGTGATAGATCGCTTCATCGAACTCGGCCATATTTTGTCTTCGATATCTCCCTGAGATCCGTTTCCTCTTTCTTTCTCGTGCCGGTATCATCGATCGAGATTGCAGTTCTTCCCTGATCTGCCGGTGGATCGATTCTGCGTCGTATCCCTTGTCCATAACGTACCACCTGGCCTTCCTGGCCCGGTGACACTGTCTCAGTACTGTGACCGCATGCTGGGAATCGTGTACCGGGTTCTGGGATATCTTCCATCCCAGAATGATCCGGTTTTCGGTATCAACTGCAAGTGAAGTCTTCAAGAACCTCTTTCTGGTTTTTCCGGTCCTCCATGAATAGTAATGGCTGGCATACGAACTGGTGAATCCTGACGAATCGATGGCTGTTATCGGGATTCTCTCTCCCCACAAGTAGAACCGGGCAATCACCCTGTTGAGGATTCTATTGAAGGTGATTGAATTGATTCTCGTTGTGAACTTGTGCAATGTGGTATAATGAGGAACTGTGCTCAAATCCAGTTGCTTTTGAATTGCCTCCATTATCGAGAGTAATTCAACTGTATCCCGATAATCTTCCTGCAGATACTCCTTGAACAGGATGATCACCATCAACTGGTGCTGATTGTAGGTTTTTTTGGAGAATTTGGAGGAATAGAGAGGCACTCTTGATGCTTTCACTGCATCCAGAGCCGCATCAATAAAACTGATATATTTGTTCGTCGATCCATGTACCGGCTCTTTGTTTGTTATGGGCATAACAGTTCAAAGAGCCACCGTACCTTTGATCTTGTGGTCGATTTTTGATTCCGGCTTCAGATAGCATTTCTACAGAGCCTTATTTTCTTACTTACATCATGTGGCTTCTTTTGATTCTGATTTGAATTTTCTTCATTCTTTGAAATATCTTTAAGATTTCCCATCGTGTTGAATGCTATGGCTAATATTGCCACAACAATTCCAAAAATTCCGAGTTGTACACTGAAATCTTGTGAAGAACCTATTGTTAACTGAAATAAATAAATCGCCATTCCAAATAAACCACCAACAATGAGCATACTTATCACATTGTAATGTTCAGGATGAACACGAATCTCAAAAGATCTGAGGATTACATACAGTGCAGAAAATAAAAAAGCGCCAATTATAACAAATAATACTAAATCGATGTATAATGAAAAGTTCTCGAAGACCATAATATGATTAAATATTGAATCTATTTAATTAACGTTGCTTTTTTGATTTAATCATAGAATCTTCGTTTAAATCATCCTGTGGATTAGATTCTGAAGTACATTATCATTTAAAAAGTTCATTTTGAATTTATTGTTCCTTTCTTATCTTATTTTGTTGTTTCGAGCATCATCTGCATCGCCTCCGGGTGGTCCTTGATATCCCGCTTCAGTTCGCCCATGGTGGCCTCCGCCTCGGGGTTCAGGGCCCGGCCGCAGACCGTGCAGTAGTTGGAGAGCGGGCCGTTGATGGTGTAGCACTTCGGGCACTGGCGGGGGGCCATGGCGTTCTCCTGCTTGCGCGGCTTCTGCTTGACGCCCATCACGTTGAGCATCTCAGAATCGATATCCCGCTCCGAGAGCACCACGTAGGTCTGGAACATCTCGGTGTTCAGGTTGCCCCACATGGCCTCCTTGATCACCGACTCCTGGCAGTTCTGCTGGATCAGATGGGTGATGCGGGACTTGCGGAAGAGGTGCGGGTGGACGCGTTTTGGGATCTCGGCCCGGTCGGCCGTGCGGTGCACGATGCGGGAGATGGCATCGTACTCCATCGGTGTCTTCTTCACCGTGAGGAACACGAGCTGCTCGCCCTCCGGCTGCCCGGGGTAGTCGCTCTTCCAGGTGGCAAGGTACTGGGTCGCCGCCCCGAGGCGGTTGTAGCGGGTCTTGCGGGTCTTGGTGTCGTTGACGTAGATGCCGCACCCGTAGTCGTCGAAGCGCACATCCCTCCACTGCAGGCGGGCCAGCTCCCCGCACCGGCACCCGCTGTCGTAGAGGGTGGCGATGAGCGCCCGGTCGCGGGAGTTGCGGCAGGCCGCCAGCATCATGCGGATCTCGTCGGTGGTGAGGATCTCCTCCGGGGCCGTGGTCTGGTAGTTCTTGGGCGGCCGCTTGATCTTCTGCACCTTCTTCTTGGGCAGCGATGAGTACTCGTTCTCGATGAGCCAGAGCAAGAAGGGCTTGAGCACCTTCACGTAGTCGTGCTTGGTGTTCTGGGCGAAGGGCGTGCCCTTCTGCGACCGGGCGGACTTCATGGTGTCGAT
>Ga0272441_10002175_pt1 | contig 40348 bp, 34 predicted proteins | sample SSMProp6N_FD_193582 | JGI IMG/M metagenome (GOLD analysis project Ga0272441, IMG submission 193582) | Marine sediment archaeal communities from Little Sippewissett salt marsh, Falmouth, MA, United States - SSM-Prop-6N | ecosystem: Environmental > Aquatic > Marine > Wetlands > Sediment ... | reverse complement strand
CCGGCCTTCAAATAGGAAATTCCGTACTCTTTGAGAATTTTCGGTAGTACCAGCGGAAGGATGAACCAGTACATCTCGTTTATACTGTGCCCGAGGTAGCTGAAACGTATGAAGGGGTCCGAAGCTGATTTCATAGATACTGTGAGTTGTACAATGGAATGAAAGAATAGGCAACAGAAATAGAAAACTTTTATTTGACATATGAAACACCATGCTATAGAATGAAATAGTACATAATTCCACAATGCGGCATCATGTACCAAAAAAACCATAATTTGATGAAATCGCCGGACGGGAGAAAAGATGGCAGAATCAGTTACTTTGATCCGATGCGCCGACTGGGTAATCGCCTGGGACAATGAACTCGGGCGGCATTACTATCTCAGAAATGCGGATCTCGCCTTCAGCGGGAGCTCCGTGATCTTTATCGGAAAAGCTTATTCCGGCAGAGCGGACAGGATAATAGACGGCAGCGACAGGATGATTATCCCCGGGATGATCAATATTCACTCCCACTTGAGCGGGGGAAATATAGACAAGGGAGTGCTCGATGAAGCGGGGGCTCCCGCCCTGTACGGGCACGCCCTGTATACACACAGCCCGCTGCTGCGGACCGAACCGGAAGATGCTGTGCCGGCGGCGTCAGCGGCACTCTGCGAGCTCATGAAAAGCGGTGTCACTACGGTGGTCGATATATCCGGTGCATATCCCCAATGGCTTGATCTTATGGGTGAAAGCGGAATGCGTGCCGTTTTAGGTGCAGGCTTCCGGCAGGCCCGGTGGATCAATAGAAATGATTGCCGGGTGGAGTACGAGTGGGATGAACAGGCGGGCTGGGACGGGCTGGAACGTGCCCTGGAGATCTGCAAAGCCGCAGAGAAGCACCCGTCCGGAAGACTGAGCGGACTTATCATTCCTTCTCAGGCCGACACCTGCACGGCGGAACTGATCAAGACTGCCTTCATGGAAGCGGAAAAGCGGGATCTTCCCTTTCAGATACACGCCGCCCAGTCGATGGTCGAGTTTTATGAAATCCTGCGAAGACACGGTATCTCACCGGTACAGTGGCTCGACAGTCTGGGGGTGCTGGATTCCAGGACCATCCTCGGGCACTGTATCTACCTGGATCAGCACAGCTGGTCTCCCCTGAGAACTGAAAAGGATCTGCCCCTGCTGGCGGAACGGGGAGTGACGGTGGCCCATTGCCCCACTGTTTTCGGCCGGACCGGGATGACCATGGAAAGCGCGGGCCGTTATATGAGGGCCGGGGTCCATCTCGGAATAGGTACCGACTCCTTTCCCTACAATATGCTGGAGGAGATCCGGCACGCGGCGGTCTACTCCCGGATCGTCAGCGGCAATGTGTATGATCTGCAGACCGGGGATCTTTTTACCGCCGCCACGGTACATGGTGCCAGAGCTGTCGGAAGAAATGATATCGGAAGGCTGGCTCCCGGCGCCAAGGCTGATTTCGCAGTAATCGATACATCCCATCCCCTCATGAGGCCGCTGCACGAACCGCTGCGGAATCTGATTTACGTGGCCGCCGAACGGGCGGTACGGGACGTCTTTATTGACGGCCGGCAGGTCGTAGAAGAGGGCAGGGTCCTGACTCTGGATTACGAAACAGCCCATTCACGGGAGAATGAAGCCCAGCGCCGGTCGGTGGAGCAGGTCGGGGAGATCGACACGAGAGGACGGACCATCGAAGAAGTCGCGCCCCGATGTTTCGAGATACGGCAATGAAAGCGGTGAAGGATGAGTATTTTCATCAAATAGCTGATTTATCTGCTGTGCTATTTGACAGTTGTGCTCAGATTTATTAAAATTCAGGTTTAAGAAATATCGTTTTACGATGTGAAATGATTATTGTCGGTACCGGGAAAAGCTCGATACAGAGCTCTTCCTACACTATAGATACCGTATTTTCTTAATAAGGGAGGAAAAGATGAAGAGATTACTGATGCTCATGCTGACTCTCGTGATCCTGCTGTCAACAGTGCAGGTGTTCGCAGGCGGTCAGCAGGAAGCAGCCGGAGCCGAAGAGCCGCAGGAGCAGGCAAGTGAGGTTATTATCGCACTTCCCGGCGACGTGACCACATGGAACCCGTTTATGCGGAACGAGGTTATTTCGAACTCCATCCAGCGGCATGTCTTCGAGACACTGATTTACTCCGCCAGCGACCTCAGCCCGGAACCGGGCCTTGCGCTGTCCTGGGGCGCCAATGATGACGCCAGTGTCTGGACCATAAAGCTTCGGGAAGGAGTGAAATTCCATAACGGCAATCCTTTCAATGCTGAAGACGTTGTATTCTCCTTCGACTTCTGTAAAGCCGACGGCCGGGGATGGGCGGATTCTCTGGGCAACTTCAAAAGCTGGAGAGTGGTGGATGAGTATACCGTGGAAGTTGAAACCATCATTCCCGATGTTCTGCTTCCGAGCCATCTCAGAAATATCGCCATAATCGATAAGGAGACCATCGAAGGCCAGGATCCCGAATACATTGAAAATAATGTAGTGGGAACCGGACGGTACCAGCTTGTCGAATATGTAAAGGATGACCGCGTTGTCCTTGAGGTGAATGAAGATTACTGGGGTGATAAGCCGGAGATCGAAAAAGTTATATTCCGTCCCATTCCCCAGGCGGGTACCCGGACTGCCAGTTTAATGGCCGGAGAAGTGGATCTTATCAGCAATGTTCCCGTCCGGGACGCCGAAATGCTGGAAAGCAACAAGAATGTGGAGGTCGTTACCGCCGCGGGTATCAGCACCATGATGTTCGTTATGGGGCAGACCGAAGAGAATCCGAGCCCGAACTCCCCGATGCCGATTACATCTCCCGACGGGTCCAATCCCATGGCTAAGAGAGATGTCCGTGAAGCAATCATCCGGGCGGTCAACGAAGAAGAGATCATCGATAAAATCATGGGCGGTTTTGCTTCCCTCGCGCCGACTCCGGTACCGGAAGGTTTCAATGGCTACAATCCCGGATTGAAGAAGTACGCGTACGATCCGGACAAGGCCGAGCAGCTTCTCGATAAGGCCGGTTATCCCCGTCAGGCCGACGGATACCGCTTTGAAATCACCCTCGATGCGCCCAACGACCGCTATATCAACGATGCCGCTATCGCCACCGCAGTAGCCGGTTACCTCGAAAAGGTAGGTATCAAGTGCAATCCAAACACGATGTCCCGCTCCGTATTCTGGGGCTACATCCGGATGTATGAAGGTTACAACACCCACTTTGTTATGAGCTCCTGGTCTGAACCCAGTGCGGAAAGCGCACTGATCGCCAAGGACCTGATCTACAGCGCCTACCTCGATGAACCGAAACGCGACGGATGGGGCGGTGTCAACAGAGGTTACTACAGCAACGATGATGTGGATGCCATGATTGAAAAAGCCCTCGCCACCGTTGATTATGACGAGAGAGACAAAATAATGCAGGAAGTCTGGAAAATGGCATGGGATGACGCTGCGCTCTTTACTACCCACAGTGAGGACGCTATCTATGCAATCAGCCCCCGGGTCCAGTACGATCCGAGAGTCGACCAGCATGTATTCGCATGGGATCTCAGTCTCAAATAAAAAAAAGAATGTAATACCGATCCCGGTATCGGGGCGGAGGGCTTCCGGCCCTTCCGCCCGGCCGGGTATTTATCTGAATGAAATTATGTAAATCATGCCGTAAAGTCCGAACAGCGGAGGTGGATTGTGTTTAAATTTCTCATAAAACGGATATATCAGATGATAATCGTTCTTCTGGTTGTTTCGTTTATCGTATTTTTTATGACCAGCGTGATCGGAAATCCGGTCCACACCATGCTGCCCGAGAGGGCCTCTCAGGAGCAGGTAGATCAGGTAGTGAAGATGCTGGGACTGGACAAGCCGCTGCATGTGCAATACCTGATCTTTTTACGCAACGCCCTGAAAGGTGATTTCGGCAGGTCCTATACCCACTTTCAGCCGGCACTGAAGCTCATCTTCAGCAGATTCCCGGCTACTCTGGAGATCGTTGTCGTAGCGATGATCATGACCATCGTATTCGGGATAACCTTCGGCGTATATGCGGGGGCTTATCCCAGGAGCCGGATCAGTAAGGGGATTATGGGATTGTCCATCGCCGGTATTTCCCTCCCTTCCTTCTGGGTGGGAATGGTGCTTATCTTTTTCCTGAGTGTTCGTCTGGGCTGGTTCCCCGTTTCGGGGAGAGGCACCGTCGGATCCCTGTTGGGGATCCGCACCAGTCTGGCCACCCTGGATGGCTGGCGGCATATAATTCTTCCGTCCATCACCCTGGCAGGAATAAATGTCGCTACAATCATACGGCTTGTTCGAGCCGGAATGCTGGAAACCATGCGGCAGGATTATATTAAATTCGCCAAAGCGAAAGGAGTCAGCAGCAGGGACGTGCTGTTCAAACACGCCCTGAAGAATATTCTGATACCCGTGGTTACCATATTCGGTCTCCAGCTGGGGGAATTGATCGCCTTCACCACCATCACCGAGACCATCTATGCCTGGCCCGGTATGGGAAAGCTGCTGATAGATGCCATAAATAATCTGGACCGCCCGATTGTTTCGGCTTATCTGCTTTTTGTGGCGGTGCTCTTCGTGGTGATCAATTTCGTTGTAGATATTCTCTATACGATGATCGATCCCCGGGTCGATTTGTAACAGATAGAGCCGGATGCAATGTTTCAACAAAAACTGGAGGAGACTGTTTTGTCATCAAAACCATCGAAGCTGAATCGGTTTTTCCATTCAGAGTTCTTTTATAACTACAGAAAATCCCCCACTGCCGTCATTTCTTCGATTATGATACTGTCGGCAGTGCTGATAGCGCTGTTCGGACCGATGATCACCCCGCAGGACCCCTATTCCCTGGCTGGTCTGAATCTGTCGGACGCCTACAAGCCTCCTGCATGGATTGAGGGAGGAGAGGCGAAGTTCTTTTTCGGTACCGACCAGCAGGGCCGGGATATCATGAGCGCGATTATCTACGGAAGCAGGGTTTCGCTCTACATCGGCTTTGTCGGCGTCTTTTTCGCCGCCATGACCGGAATTGTGGTCGGTCTGATCGCAGGTTATGCAGGAGGGAGGCTTGAATCGATCATCATGAGGATCGCCGATATTCAGCTCTCCTTTCCGAGCATGCTGATAGCGCTTTTTCTCATGACCACCTTCGGCAGAAGTGTAACTAATGTCCTGATTGCCCTGACCCTTATCGGCTGGGTACGGTACGCGCGGATCGTGAGAGGTGAAACCCTCACGGTGAAGAAGAAGGAGTATATCGAGGCATCGAAGGTGATCGGTTTCTCGAATATCAAGATCATCTTTCAGCATGTACTGCCCAATGTACTTACCTCGGTTATCGTCCTGTCCACTATCCAGGTAGGCAGCTTTATCCTCATAGAGGCTACCCTGAGTTTTCTCGGTTTAGGGGTTCCGGTAATCCGGCCGACCCTCGGAATGCTCTGCAGCGACGGTTTCGCCGTGCTCTACAGCGGATTGTGGTGGGTCTCCTTTTTCCCGGGGCTGTATATCGTGTTCATCGTCTTCGGGATCAATCTCTTCGGCGATTTTCTGCGGGATGAGTTAAATCCGAGATTAAAATAGGAATATGCACAATGAGTGAACAGCAAAAGATACTGGAGGTCAAGGACCTCAAAACATACTTCTATACCCACAAAGGGGTCGTTAAAGCCGTTGATTCGGTCAGTTTCGACCTTGATCGCGGAGAAATCCTGGGAATAGTAGGGGAATCCGGAGGGGGAAAGTCAGTTACCGGCTTTTCGCTGATCCGGCTGATAGAGGAACCTGGTCAGGTGGTGGGAGGAGAAGTGATCTTCAAAGGCACCGACCTTCTGAAGAAGCCGGAATCCTATATGACTTCCATCAGGGGAAAAGAGATTTCCATGGTATTTCAGGATCCCATGACTTCCCTCAATCCGGTTTACACCATCGGTAAACAGCTGGAGGAAGTACTGATCCTTCATGACAACCTGAATAAGGAGCAGCGCCGCAGGAAGTGCATAGAGCTGCTGAAAAGCGTGGGGATTTCCAATGCCGAGAGCCGGCTGAATAACTATCCGCATCAATTCAGCGGGGGGATGAGACAGCGGGTCATCATCGCCATCGCCCTGGCTTCCAACCCGGATTTAATCATCGCCGATGAGCCTACGACCGCTCTGGATGTTACGATTCAGGCTCAGATTCTCAAACTGATGAAGCAGCTGTCCAAGGAGACGAACTCCGCCCTGATTCTGATTACCCATGACCTGGCTGTCATTTCCGAGTTGACGGACCGGGTGAATGTTATGTACTGCGGTAAAATCGTCGAGACCGGATATACCCAGGATATAATCAGACATCCCGCCCATCCCTATACTCAGGGCCTTCTCAGTTCGATTCCGAATATCGATGAAGAGAAAAAACGCTTGAACACCATTCCGGGGATCGTTCCGAACATGTTTGATTTGCCCGAGGGATGTAAATTCGCGGAACGCTGTCCCTACGCCCAGGAAATCTGCTGGAAGCAGGAGCCGGAAGGCACGAATCGCGGGAAACGGCATGAAGTGTACTGTTTTTTCCCCCTTGGAAGTGAGGATTCCCATGAGTAATATTATTGAAATACGCAATCTCGTCCAGAATTTTAAACTTACCAGGGGCCTGCTGGATGAAGTGAAACTGAAGAACGGCAAGTTCGTCCGGGACAAAGTCATTGTCAAGGCCGTAAATGACATATCCTTCGATATCAAAAACGGTACGGTCTGCAGTCTTGTCGGTGAATCAGGCTGCGGAAAATCCACCACCGCCCGTACCATCATCAAACTTATCGATCCGAAAAGCGGATCCATCACTTTTGACGGGAAGGATATCACCTGCTTCAAGCGGGAGGAGATGCTTCCGGTCAGAAAAGAAATGCAGATGATCTTTCAGGATCCCTACGCATCTCTCAATCCCAGAAGCAGAGTGGTCGATATCATTGCAGAACCGATGCTGTTTCATAAGATTGAAGAGGACCGCGGTATCGCCAGAGAACGGGCAACGGAACTGCTTCAGCGGGTCGGCATCCGTCCCGAACAGGTTTCCCGCTATCCCCATCAGTTCAGCGGCGGACAGAGACAAAGGATAGGAATAGCCCGGGCTTTATCGGTGAATCCCAAGTTCATCATAGCCGACGAACCGGTATCCGCTCTGGATGTCTCGATTCAGGCACAGATCCTCAATCTGATGATGGATTTGCAGGAGGAGTTCGGATTCTCCTATCTTTTCATTGCTCACAACCTGTCCGTGGTGAAGCATATCAGCGATACTGTCGGTATTATGTATCTGGGAAAGATTGTTGAAATGGGAAAGAAGAGCGATGTTTTCTCAAATCCGAAACACCCCTATACCGAGGCCCTCCTGGATTCAATCCCAAAGATTTCAGGAGACAATCTGGATAAGACAAAGCCTATCAAGGGAGAAATCCCCAGCCCGATCAATCTGCCTTCCGGTTGTTTCTTCCACGAACGCTGTCCGTATGCCATGCCGGTCTGCAGGGAGGAATTCCCGGAGAAAAAGATCATCGATGATGATCACTTCGCCTACTGTCATCTCCTGTAACTCCTGAAGATCGGCGGTAAGCATAAGTTGATGTTTTCAAGGGCCCACCGGCAGATGCCGGGGGCCTTTTTATTTTACTGTTTCGAAAAAGCCGTCCCGATTGATAGACAGACTGTCCGTAAAACCTTTTCGAACCGCCCAGAACCGCCGTGCCTGATAGAGGAAAAGCCAGGGAGCTTCGTCATGCAGAATCCGGTAAGCTGACCGGTAAATCTTCCGCCGGAGAGAATCATCCCCGGCTGCTGCTGCCCGGGAGATGAGCTCATTGAGCTGTTCACTGTGGTACCCCTGCCACCAGGTGCCGGCGAAGCTGCTGTCCAGTTTTTCATGAAGCACCTTGTAGGAACTCCCGGGGCTGGAATCGAAGCAGAAGAGACCGTGAAGCTCCTTTGCGGCGACTTTCCGGGCATATTCGAACCTGTCCTGATGCAGGTGAACCCGGGGATGTATGCCTATCGAACGGAAGGATTCGGCGAGAAATTCTGCCAGGGCAGGACCTTCACCGGGCAAAGAGGTAGGAGCGTGAATATCTACCTGCAGGGCTCCGGAACCCGTTTTGTTTTCCTCCGATGATGCCGTGTATCCGGCTTCCTTTAAAAGTTGTCCCGCTTTTTCAGGATCCCAGGGGTAAGGGGCAATTGACGGGTCATGAGCGAAATGCCGGTCCGAGAAAGGACCATTCAGAACCTTGCCCTGACCATATACGATTGATTCTATCAGTTTTTCCTTGTCTACTGCATAGTTCAGAGCCTGTCTGATTCTGATATCATTGAATGGATGACTGCTGCAATCAATGAAGAAAATCACGCTCAGATTAGTATCCCAGCCGACAAAAAAAGCCTGATCTTTCGCTGATGTGCCGGCTGCCGAATTCAACGGAGGGTCCAGGGCCGCGTCTGTCCGGCCGGAGCGAACCGCTTCGAGCCGTTCTTCCGGATCCGGAACAGCTGTAAACTCGAGGGTGTCCGGAAGTTTGTATCCGGATCTCTTCCTGAGCACGATTTTTTCATCCGTCTGCAGATCGAGCACGTAAGGACCGGTCCCTGAACCGTCGGACCAGCTTTTCCAGCCGGCCGGCAGAATGGCGAGGTCCGGGAGGAACTCAGGCAGATCCGCGAAAGGGACGGGATTATCTATAATGACCGTGTACTGATCGGCAGCTGTTAACCGGGCACCTCCGAAGTATTCCGAATAGGGAACGGTGAAGAGCTGTCCCTCTCTGTCCGGTGATGATGCTCTGCGGATACTGTAAATCACATCTTCAGCCTTGACTTCCCGGCCGTTCGGGAATGTAATGTTTCGTCTCAGATAAAAGGTCCATTTTCTGCCGTCAGGATTTACATCATACTTTGTGTACTCCATTCCGGGAAAAAGCATTCGCCGTATGCACAGCAGCGCATGAGAGTCCGTGCAAAGATGCGGGTCCCCTGTTTTGACTGACGGCAGGGCAATTCGAATTAAATTAGTCATACAAAACCCCTTCACAAAGTTGCATTATCCTATCATTATTCTATATACTTGTTTAGTGCCATAATGCGGTATGTGCTCTCGTTTTATGGTACAAATAGACAAATTTTATTTGACTAAATCCCATCTTCGTGATAGAGTGTAAAAAAATGAAATAACATTCCGCTATGCGGGATGGTTATGTCAGGAAAATTTTCAGGGCGAGTCAAAATTTCAATCTGGCTGGTCCCTGTCCAAGAGTAGTGAGAGGAGGTAGAAAGGGTGAAGAAAATTCTTTCTGGAAATGAAGCATTTGCCCGTGGTGCCTATGAAGCAGGCATACAGGTAGTAACCGGCTATCCGGGAACGCCGAGTTCGGAAATAATCGCCACAATTGGAAAGGAATACGGTGAAGATATTTACTGTGAATGGTCCACCAATGAAAAGGTAGCGATGGATGCGGCGGCAGGTTCCGCTTATTCGGGAAGAAGGACAATGGTTACCACCAAACAGGTGGGAATGAATGTCCTTTCAGATTCCCTTCTGTATGCGGTATACACCGGTGCGGAAGCCGGTCTGGTTGTGGTGACCGCCGATGATCCGGGTTTGTTCAGTTCACAGAACGAGCAGGATAACCGATGGTATTCCCGGCTCGCGAAAATACCGACACTGGAACCCCAGGATAGTCAGGAAGCCAAGGACTTCGTGGTCAAAGGTATCGAAATATCGGAAAAGTTCGACACTCCCGTGCTGATCAGAAGCGTGATGAGAGTGTCTCATTCCAAATCTATCGTTGAAACCGGAGAACGTCCCGAGGTACCGAAGGAAGTTGGTAAATTCCCGAGAGACATATCAAAATACAACTGTACCGCCATGTACGCCAAAAAAATGCATGCCAAGGTGGAACAGAGAATCCTTGATATACAGGAGTGGGCCAATACTTCCGATCTCAACAAAATCGAATGGAATCAGAAGGATATCGGTATCATCACCAGCGGTGTAGTGTATACCTACGTAAAGGAAATCTTCCCGCAGGCATCTATTCTCAAGCTGGGAATGATCAATCCAATACCAGATAAACTGATCAAAGACTTCGCATCCAAGGTTGATACCCTCGTGGTAATTGAAGAGCTCGATCCGATCCTGGAAGAGCAGATCAAATCCCTGGGGCTGGAAGTACATGGAAAGGATGTTTTTTCTCCCTGTTATGAGCTGCTTCCGGACCGGATGAAAAAGTCGGCCGTCGAAGGAGGACTGCTGAAGGATGACGGAAAAGCCGTCGAGCAGAATGAACTGGTAGCGGCACTCCCGACCCGGTCACCTGTATTTTGTCCCGGCTGCCCTCATCGTTCGAGTTTTTATGTCATGAATCAGCTTAAGGTCCCCGTAGCTGGAGATATCGGCTGTTACAACCTCGGAAGCATGCCTCCTTTCAACGCTCAGCACACTATGGGTGCCATGGGAGCAAGCATCGGAGTACTTCACGGCATGTCGCTTGCGAAGATACCGGAGAACCGGGTATGTACCATTGGCGACTCTACTTTTTTCCATTCCGGCATGCCCCCATTGGTAAACATGGTCCACAATGGCAGCCGGGGTGTAGTGGTTATTATGGATAACAGCACCACGGCAATGACCGGCCATCAGGATCATCCCGGAATGGAATGGCAGGTCACCAAAGAACGGCCGGCTCGAAAGATCGAGATAGAACCGCTGGTTCGCGCCATGGGCGTTAAAAAGGTGAAGACCGTCAACGCTTTCAATGTGAAAGAAGTGAAACGCGGATTTGAGGAATGCCTCGAATTCGACGGGCCCTCGGTCCTTATCACCAAAGGTGAATGTATTTTCGTATCGAGAAAACCGAAACCCGCCTTCACGGTGAATCCGGATAAATGTATCGCCTGTCATACCTGTTTCAGAGTGGGCTGTCCGGCGGTAGTGCTTTCAGATGAAAAGTATGAGAAGAACGGAAGACTGAAATCAAGCATAGATCCTACACTCTGTAACGGATGCAGTGTATGTTCTCAGGTATGTCCCGTCGGGGCTATCGAACCACCAGAGGCCGGAAAGGAGAGTTTGGCAGAATGAAAGATGTAAATATTCTCGTAGTAGGTGTGGGCGGTCAGGGGACCGTCCTGGCCGGTGATATTCTGGCCGAGGTTGGTATGCTGGCCGGCTTTGATTCAAAGAAGTCGGATATCCTCGGGCTGGCTATCCGGGGCGGCAGTGTCGTGAGTCATATCAGATGGGGGGACAAGGTGAACGCGCCCATGTCCATGCGGGGCAAGGTTGATTATCTGCTCGCTTTTGAACCTCTTGAAGCATTGCGGCAGCTGGAGTATCTCAACGAAAAAAGTACGGTGGTGTATAACGAGTACAAAATTCCGCCTGTTACTGTTTCCAGTGGTCTCGCGGACTATCCGGAAGAGGCTTTGATCCAGAAGGCTCTCAATGAGGCTGTAGAGAAGGTGTATCGGTTCAATGCGACCGAAAAAGCCCTCGGAATCGGCGCGGTGAAGACGGTGAATGTAATTCTCATAGGAGCTCTCTCGGCCCTTCTTGATGTTGATGTTGCGGTTTGGGAGGAAGCAGTGAAAAAATTCGTTCCCGCCAAATACAGTGACCTGAACCTGAAGGCGCTGCACACTGGCCGGGATTTAATGGAAGCAATGAAATGAGTTCACGGAAGGCCGCTTACCCGCGGCCTTCTATTTTATTTCAGAACGGGGTAGACAGACGCATGGAAGAACCGACAGCCGGAAAAAATGAAAGACAATCTTCAGTACGGGCCTTGGATAAGGCAATCAGGATTCTTGAAAATCTTACATCCATCGAAGAGGACATTGATCTGGCAAGTATTTCGCGAAGGATGCGCATTCCGAAAAGCACAATGCTTCGGCTGCTGAATACCCTCAAGGAACACAACCTCGTTCATCAGGACGCTGCAACAAGACGGTACAGATTAGGTCTCGGTTTGATCGCCCTCGGAAGGGCGGCGGAAAGGGGTTTCGATCTGGTCCAGCAGGTTCACCCGTTTCTCGTTGATTTGACCCGGGAGACAGGAGAAACAAGCTCTCTCATGGTTCTTGAAGGCGATAGTTCGGTATATGTCGATCAGGTCGTCAGCAAGAGCCTTATCCGCGGGCAGCCCCGGATCGGAGAAAGTCTTGACCTTCATGTTAGTTCGGGCGGCAAGGTGCTCCTGAGTGCTATGGAGGATATGAAAATCCTCCGGATCCTCCAGGGGAGAATACTGGAACCGAAGACCGAAAAGACCATCACCGACATTGAAATCCTCATGAGGGAGATACAGAAAATCAGAGAACTTGGATACGCGGTGGATGACGAGGAGGCAGAAATTGGAGGCCGATGCGTTGCCGTTCCCCTTCGGGACAAGTCGGGAAATGTGATTGCATCGGTATCGGTAATGGGACCGACAACCAGGATCCGGCAGAAGGATTTTCCGCAGCTTGCTGAGCTTGTAAAAGCCGGAGTAATGAAGGCGTCGAATTCCCTCGGATACAAAGCACCTCAGACCCAAGGAGAATATGTATGAGCAGTTCCTTTCCTTTTTCCAGCTCCCTGCAGGCCGGTCCTTTCATTTTCATATCTGGCAAGGTCGGCACACATCCTGAAACCAGGGATATCGTCAAGGGAGATATCAGTGCCCAGACCAGACAGGTGCTTGAAAACCTGGCGGCTGAACTCGAGCAGTATGGGATGAGCCTGGATAATGCGGTGAAGACAACCGTTTTTCTTACGGATATGCGGAAGTTTTCCGAGATGAATGAAGTTTACCGTGAAGCCTTTCACCGAACCATGCCGTCCCGGTCCTGTGTGAGTGTGACCGCGCTTCCCCATCCTGATGCTCTCGTAGAGATCGAAATGATTGCCTATAGAAAGGAGTAGAGATGTATCCCTATTATTTCGTTGACGCCTTTACTGAAAAGGCTTTTGAAGGAAATCCCTGCGCGGTTTTTACCTCCGCCGACGGATTGAGCGATACCGAAATGCAGAACCTGGCGAAGGAAATCAATTCTCCGGAAACTGCCTTTGTCTTTCAGTCCGATAAGGCTGATTTTAAGGTCCGCTACTTTACTCCCCGCAGCGAAGTTCCCTTTGCCGGCCACCCCACCATAGCGACGGCTTATATTCTGGCCCAATTGGGACAGATTCCGCTGAAGGGTGAGAAAACCACCGTTCAATTCGAGTTCAACATAGGAGTTCTGCCGGTTGAGGTGCTTGCGGAAAAAGACGGAAGTATCAGAATGGTCGGAATGTTCCAGCAGGCACCGGAGTTCGGAGCGACCGTTGAAATCGGTGAATTAGCCGGCCTGATGGGTCTGAATCCGGAGGATTTCGCAGATGGTGTTCCCGTGCAGGTCGTAAGTACCGGCGTGCCGTTCTTGATGGTGGCCCTGAAAAAACTCGAAGCCGTGAAGAAGGCGACAATGGACAGGCCGAAGGTGAAAGCGCTTCTCGAGCGCTCCGGGGTGCATGTTATGTTTGTCTTCGCCCCGGAAGGATACACCTCCGAAGGTGATACCTTCGCCCGTCTTATGGATCCCGACAATGCGGGAGAGGATCCCTTCACCGGTTCGGCTACCGGATGTATGGGTTCCTTTCTGTACCGCTACGGTATATGCAGAGACCCGCGGATGGTCTGCGAGCAGGGGCACCTGCTGGGCCGCCCGGGAATGGGTGTCCTTCAGCTCCAGGGAAGTCCGGAGAAGATTACGGAGGTTAAACTTTTCGGTAAAGGCGTTGCCTCTCTGAAAGGTGAATACAACAGGTAAACTCGCAGCATGTCCTTAATTTTCATTTGGGAAAAGGGCATGCAGCTGTGATTTAGACATAAACTGAGGAAAGAGGAGAGTGAAATGAGTAAAAATCCATGGGAATTACCCGCAAAAAATCCTGATGACTACTATTTTGTAGAGACCGGTCGCGGAAGAGAATTTCTGGTCCGGCTCCCCGACGGGGCGGATCCCCTCAAGGGAATTTCAAAGTTTGCAGCTGACAAGGGCATCCGGTTCGGTAAAGTACATGCCGCTTACATGGGTGCTTTCCGTCCAGCCAAGTACCTCATGTGGGCACCCGATACCAGCAATCCCGACAACTGGCATCATGAAGAGGTGGCCACGGTAGAGAATCTGAGTATGCTGCTGACCTGTGCCGGCATGATCGGCGTCAAGAAGGACTATGACGGAAAGGAAGAGACCTTTGTGGCCCTCCATTTCGTATCCGGCGGAGCATGGGATTGTCCGAATTTCGGAGGTCACCTTGTTGAGGGAACCAAGGTAGCCGGAGTTATGGCTTTCTTTGTAACCGAGATCACCGGAATTGACGTGATTCCTCCCACCCTGGAAGAAGGTGAGGAAGCGGATGGTTTTCCGGAAAACTGGTATCGGGAAATCTGATTTTAAGAATCCTGAAAAATTCAGAAGGCGGGTCCGAAGGGCCCGTCCTCTGCTTCAGATCCGGGAGAAAATTTTTTAAAAATCCAGGTGGAAAAAATTTTATCCGTCAGTCTTTTTTCACCGTAATAAAAGACTGGTTCTTCTTCATATCTTATAATTAATTATATAAAAAACAATTGAACATTTCTTTACGTATAGTGGCCTGTCGGCCTCTGAAAGAATAGGGAGGAAACAGGTTTAAATTTCTTCAAAAGTGGCGAAGCATGGAAATTTTTCTTATATTTAAAGCTGTTGAAGAGGATTATGAGACAAGGACAGCAGGAATGGGACCGCCTAGCGGAACGACGGTTACTGATGCGGAACGGTGATCTGATATCTGAAATGTGCCGCAATGCGGAATGGTGTTCAATTTTCTTGATTTTTTTCTGGTAATGATAGAAAAAGTAGGTTATAATGTTAAGAAACCTATTGTTAGGTTTAAATATCTTTTCAAAGAAAAGGAAGGTGTTATGAAGAAGAGAGGTATTTTACTTTTGGTGCTTTTTATCGCATTGGCCTTCACCGCATTTGCCGGTGGACAGCAGGATGCTGAAGGTGAAGCAGCAAAGAAAATCGTCGTTGGTGTCAACAGCGAAAACCCCCCATGGATCTTCGCAGAAAACGGCGAAATGACCGGTTTCGAATCCGACATTATCGAAGAGTTCGCGAAACGCGCCGGTTACGAGATTGAATACAAGGGAGCTCCCTTTTCAACCGTTCTCACCGGTGTACAGTCAGGCCAGTGGGACATCGCCATGTCCTCCATCTGGATCAAGGAAGAACGTGCGGCAGTCATGGACTTCGCAGATCCTTACTACGATTCAGGTATCGGCCTCATGACCCGTGCCGACGGAATCAGATCTTTCGAAGAGATGAAGGGCAAAAAATTCGGTTCCGATACCGGTTCCCTGAATGAAGCATGGCTCCTCGAAGCTCAGGACCAGTACGGCCCCTACGAAATCAACAGCTACGACTACTGGGTAGACGCTGCACTTGACCTGGAAGCCGGCCGTATCGACGGTGTTGTGGTGGATGATCCTATCGCTCTGTACTACATCAAGAATCATCCGGACTCAGGTCTTGTTATGGATCTGTATATTCCTACCTTCAAAGCCGGTCAGGCTCTTGCTTTTCAGAAAGGCTCTCCTCTTCGGGACGAGTTTAACAAGTACCAGAACGAGATGAAGGAAGATGGTACTATGGCTGAAATCCACAAGAAGTGGTTCGGTGTTGAACCTCCTGCCGACAGCTCAACTATCAATATCATTCCTCCGTACATGCCGAACGAAAAACCTGAAATCAAATAAGGTTCAAGGCACATTGGAATCAATACCCGGCAGCTTCTGCTGCCGGGTATCTTTAAACTTAGAGAGTAAATGGAACGATTATGACTTCAAAAAACGAAATAAGAGATGATCAGACACACAGATTCGTACGGACGCATCCGATGTGGTTTAAAGTCATACGCAAACCCGCGTTTGTGGGTGCTACCTTTCTCGTACTGGTATTGTATGCATTTCTGCTCCCGGCCCGGGAAGCTGCGGACCCAACGGTGCTGTACGTCAGTATATCCTTCTTTCTCTTACTGATTCTCGCATGGAGCGGGAATGTTCTTTCCGACAGAAATCAATCTGAAGCTGCCAAAATGATAGTTGCCCTCCTCTTGATAGGAGTTCTGGGCTGGCTGTTTTATAACTATTCCGGTGCACAATGGGACAAACTGGCAGATTTTTTCTTCAACTGGGAGAAACTTTCCGGAGGGTGGAAAGTCCTGTTTAGAGGCTTGGGAGTGACACTTTTACTGGCGCTTATTTCTGCCGTGGGTACTATAACAATAGGCTTGGCGGTAGCGATATTGCGGCAATTTAAAAGCGGCACCCTCAATATCTTTTTGAAAATATACGTGGATATTTTCCGTTCCGTCCCGATGATCGTGGTGATGGTAGTGCTCTTTTTTGCCATGCCCTACGCAGGCATTAGCCTTGGATCCATAGTGACTACGATCGTCGCCTTGTCCATCGGATACGGTGCCTATGCTGCTGAATCCTTCCGGGCGGGAATTGAATCTGTGCACAGCGGTCAAATCGAAGCCGCCAGGTCCCTCGGACTTTCCCGGTGGCAGTCAATTCGGATGATTGTTTTGCCCCAGGCAATCCCTGTGGTGATTCCTCCTCTGACGGGAAATCTGGTGGCGATGCTCAAGGAGACGGCCGTAGCTTCGGTAGTTGCTGCGCCTGAACTGTTAAAACGCGCACGTGAGCTGTATACCAGCAGGACGAATCCGACTCCGCTCATCGCAGCGGCAATCATATATCTCATTGTCCTCGTGCCTCTTGTACGAATCGTAAACATGCTTGAAAAGAGGGTAAAACTAAGATGAACAAGAACGATGTAATGATCGAGACGGTGGATCTGCAGAAGTATTTCAAGGATCTGCACGTTCTCAAGGGAATTAATACCAAAGTTACACGATCGGAAGTTGTCGCCGTTATGGGACCTTCCGGCAGCGGAAAGAGTACCTTTCTCCGGTGTCTCAATCGGATGGAGGAACCTACATCCGGTCACATCTATGTCGAAGGGATCGATATCATGGCCCCCTACATAGATATCAACAAGGTTCGTACCGAAATCGGAATGGTTTTTCAGAGTTTTAATCTGTTTCCCCATCTGAACGCCCTTGAAAATATCAAGCTGGCACCGATGCATGTACGTAAGATTTCGGACAAGGAGGCCACTGACCGCGGAATGCAGCTGCTCAATAAAGTCGGCCTTTCGGATAAGGCCCTTGCCTTTCCGGAACAGCTGTCCGGAGGACAGCAGCAGCGGGTGGCCATCGCACGCGCCCTGGCCATGCAGCCCCAAATCATGTTTTTCGATGAACCGACATCAGCCCTGGATCCTGAGATGATCGGGGAAGTACTCGATGTAATGCGGACCATGGCCAAGGAAGGAATGACCATGATCGTTGTAAGTCACGAGATGGGATTCATCCGTGAAGCGGCTGACCGGATACTTTTTATGGCCGACGGCGTAATTGTGGAAGAGGGCAATCCTGATGAGATATTCAAAAATCCGCAGCATGCGCGAACCCAGGATTTCCTCAGTAAGATTCTCTAAATGAGCAAGGTGGGAAAAGAATGACACAGGAAAACGAACATATGCCGACCCCCTCCCGTCTTGCGGATGTGAAGGCCAAGGTAGGACATATACCGCTGGTTCGGAAAAAACAGTTCATCTACAGTTATCTGGCCTTTCTGGCGGTTTACGGTATTTTTATGCTACCCCCGAAAGGATCGCCGAGTGCGATAGAACTCCTGCTGGTGGTTGTATATTATGCTCTCGCTCTTGTATGGGCGGCGATCATTTTCAGCGATGAACTCAAATCGGATAAAATAAAAACAGTAGTTGCAATAGGTCTCTTAGCCCTGCTGGGGTGGTTGTATTATCAGTATTCAACTGCCCGGTGGAGCGAGATGACTTTTCTCTTTTTCAACGGAGATGTCATACGAAAAGCCTGGCCGTATCTGGTCCGGGGCTTTTGGACAACCCTCTTCCTTGCAATAGCGGCGGCGATAATAAGCACAATACTTGGTTTACTTCTCGCAGTGTTCCGCTCTTTCAACAATCCGGTATTGAACTTTTTTATCATTCTCTATGTCGATGTATTCCGGGCTATCCCGATTATCGTACTTATGATGGTGATCTACTATGCCCTTCCGTTTATGAATATCCGTCTGAGTGCCATTATCTCAGGTATAATCGCCCTTGGATTGAACAGTTCAGCCTATGTGAGTGAAATATTCCGGGCCGGTTTTCTCTCCATCAAAAAGGGACAGATAGAGGCTGCTCACGCTCTGGGCTTGAATTCGATCCAGACCATGAGACTTGTTATTCTGCCCCAGGCTTTCCGGGTTGTAATACCGCCTCTGGTTGGAAACTATGTGGCCAGTGCAAAAGACACGGCCCTCGCATCATCGATTTCGATCATCGAACTGCTGAAAGCGGCCCTCGCGCAGAAAGCTCTGCTGGCAAATCCTTCTCCGCTGATTTTCGTGACTATTCTCTACATCGTGATGTTTGTTCCTTTGACCCGGTATTCCGGATATCTGGAACGGAAGATGCAGTCCAGCAAGCGGCAGATCAATGTATAAAGAATGAAATTCCATCATCCTTGTGATGTAACCGGGCAGGCTCAGAGAGCCGCCCGGTTTTTTTATGAATTCAGGTAGGATTCGACTGCAGAAAGAGTCGGTTCGACAGCCGGAGGTACTTTGGCCAAATTACTGACTGCCTGCATATCCTTGAAACCGGTTCCCGTAAGCAGGATTACTATGTTCTGCTTCGTGTCCACCCGGCCGGCATCGAGATCGGAGAGAAAACCGGCATAGGCGGCAGAGGCAGCGGGTTCCACGAAGGTTCCGGCCTCGGAGGCAAGCTCTGATTGAGCTTCGGATATGGCATCATCACTGACTTCAGTGACCCAGGAACCGGAGGCTCTGATAAAATCAATAGCCATACGGCCGTTGGCCGGACTGGCTACGCTGATAGAATCCGCCAGGGTCGAAGCGGCGGGAATGGTACGGCAGGTGCCGTTTTTCCAGGAAGAGGCGATGGCGTTGCTCCGGGTCGACTGTACGGCGATTATCCGCGGCAGCTCGTTGATGATTCCCGCGCTTTTCAGATCCTGAAAACCTTTGTACACACCTGCATAGATTACACCGTCCCCCACAGGAACATAGACGATATCTGGGGCTGACCTATTGAAGTCATTGAAAAGTTCGATGGAGATGCTCTTTTTCCCCTCCACCGTCATGGGATTGTATCCTGTATTCCGGTTTATACCGCCGTGGGCGGCGGTATATTCGAGAGAAAGGGAGAAGGCTGTATCGTAGGTCCCCCGGACGGGGATAACTCTGGCACCGTACAGAACGGACTGCAGAAGTTTGTTTTGAGGCGCCGTATAGGGCACGAACAGGATGATATCGAGACCGTACGCGGCACCTGCGCATGCCATGGCTGATCCCGCGTTTCCCGTGGATGCCAGGGTAACGGTAGGGATGCCGTAATGCAGAGCCTGGGCCGCAATCAGCTGACTTGCCCGGTCCTTGAAGGAGCCGGAAGGATTCATACCGTCGTTTTTCAGCCAGAGATTTACACAGCCGGTTTTATCCCGCAGCCTTTCAGGACCGATCAGGGGGGTGTTGCCCACCGGATACGCATCGACATGGGGTATGGAAAAGGGCATGAAGTCGGACGGGCTGATCGATGATCGACCTGCGAGGGACTGCAGATACCCATCATCGATTACGGTTCTCAGGTTTCCCTTCTGCATCTCCCCTTCAAGTTCTGTTCCGGCGCAGTCGGGGCAGCGGTACATTATTTTCTCACCCGCATATTCCCGGCCGCATTCGTTGCAAACGTAGCTGTATTTCATGAATCACCTGATCTTCATCAAATCAGACCGACACTCTGATTGAACTCTTCAATCAGTTTATCAATCTGCGGAGTCTGTTTCTGGATGTTTGTCCAGTAAGTCTTGTCGTACCACTGGGCATTCAGCTCTTCAAGTTCTTTCCCCTGCTGTTCGATCCAGGTGTAATACTTGAGATTGTGAATTCGTTTCCTGTCCTCATATCTGAGCTCGAGGAGGTTATCGGTCCCCTGATGAAGGAGGGCCTGATAGTGGATCTGGGCCGCATCGGTCGGAGTGAAGGGACCGTGTTTTTCCCTCATTTCGATTACCCTTGATTCGTACATCTCCATGGAATCGGTCAACACGGTTACAATTACATCATCTTCATCATACTCGTAGTATTTTGCCATCTTCATGGCTCCGAGGAGATTTCCGATACCGGAGATACCGAGCAGGTCGGTTTTTTTAATGAAATCGGCGGGCACACCCAGGGAGGCAAGATATTCCTTGCCGGCCGGTTCATTGAGAAGCCGCATGATGTTCATCGCGTCATTATCGTCAATGGCGGTGACCATATCCGTATTGCGTACATTGTGAATCCACGGTACATGCTTGTCTCCGATACCTTCGATTCTATGACCGCCGAATCCGTTCAGCAGAAGGGTGGGGCACTGGAGTGCTTCCCCGGCGGCTATTTTCAGACGGGGATATTTCTGTTTCAGGTAGTCTCCGGCGGCCAGGGTTCCTCCCGATCCGGTGGATGATACATAAGCTTTGAAATCCGCCGTATTCGGTACCTCCGAGCGGATGATCTCCTCGATCGCCTCGGCGGTTACCTCGTAATGCCACAGGTAATTGCCGAATTCATCGAACTGATTGAAGATAACAATGTTATCGCCCCTCTCGGCGGTCAATTCGTGACATTTATCAAAAATTTCCTTTACATTACTCTCGCATCCGGGAGTGGCTATCACTTCTCCGGCAACCTTTTTCAGCCAGTTGAAGCGTTCAGTGCTCATTTCTTCGGGAAGAATCGCGATGGAGTCACAGGCCAGGAGGTCGGAATTGTAGGCCCCTCCCCGGCAGTAGTTTCCGGTAGAGGGCCAGACTGCTTTCTGAGATGTCGAGTCGAAGTTGCCTGAAACAAGGGCCGGAGCAAGACAGCCGTAGGTAGCACCGACTTTGTGAGCCCCTGTCGGAAACCATTTGCCGACCAGAGCGATGATCCTCGCCTTGGTTCCGGTAATTTCCCTCGGAATTTCCATGTGATTTACCCCGCCGAAGGTTCCTCCGTGCCGGGTCGGTTCGTTCTTCCAGGTAATGCGGAAAAGATTGAGTGCATTTATATCCCATAGACCTACCTTTTTCAGCTTCTCCTGCAGAGTGGCCGGAATGAGTGTCGGATCCTTCATCTGGGCAAAGGTAGGATAGATAATGCCGCGTTCGCGGCAGCGTTGTATATTTCTCTCTCGAATGTCCTTATGAATGCTTAGATTGATCATATGCGCTCCCTTGTTTTTTATAGATTACGTGACGCTATAGTTTCTATAATATAAATGATGCCAACCGTCAAGCCGAAAGTTGTCAAAAATGTTGCAAATTGTTGCAATTTCATGTTGACAGCTTTCCTATACGGGATACAATAATCGAGAGACTGATAAGAAGGGGGGGAGTATGGGCGATAAAATGAGACCTGTTCCTTTCGGAGAATTGATCCGCAGGATGTTCAATGAGTACGCCGTGCAGCGGAGTGTTTTCGGAATCCCGGAGATTCACTTCTTTCGAAAACAGAATAAAAAAAGGACTTTACTCGGTAATACCTGGTGTGAAACACCGGTGGGACCGGCGGCGGGACCGCATACCCAGATGGCACAGAATATTGTGGCAGCCTACCTCAGCGGAGGCCGGTTCATCGAACTGAAAACAGTGCAGAAACTCGATACCCTCGAGATTGAAAAACCCTGTATCGATGCCCGGGACGAAGGATACAATACGGAATGGTCTACCGAGTTTACCCTCGAACAGGCCTTTGATGAGTATCTGAAAGCCTGGTTTATCCTTCATCTGCTGGAGGAGGTATTCGGCTTGCGGCTCGATGGCTCCGAACCCTCTTTTCAGTTCAATATGAGTGTCGGATATGATCTGGAAGGGATCAAAACCCCGCGGATGGATCATTTCATCAATAGTCTGATCGATGCTTCTCAGCATCCCCTCTTTTCTCAGTATCAGGGAGAGCTGCGGGACCTGATTGAAAAGAGCCAGCTGTATCTGCAGGGTACGGGTCTGGAAGGAAAAACAGGAGATCTGACTGATCTCCCCGACCGGATTGCTCCTGGCATCAGTCCTTCGGTAACCCTCTCCACCATGCACGGATGCCCGCCGGAAGAACAGGAGGCTATCTGTACCTACCTGCTGAAGGAAAAGGGCATTGATACCTATCTGAAGCTCAATCCCACCCTTCTGGGATATGAAAGGGTCCGGGAGATTCTCGACCGGCTCGGTTTTGACTATCTGCATATCAGCAGGGATTCTTTTCAACATGATCTGCAGTATCCCGACGCGGTGGCTATGCTCAGGCGTCTCACGGAGCTCGCCCGGGAGAAGGGACTCATCTTTGGAATGAAACTCTCCAATACCCTCGGATCGGTAAATGATCAGGGTATGCTTCCGGGGGATGATATGTATATGTCCGGCCGGGCCCTCTATCCCCTCACGGTGAACCTCGCCGCGAAATTATCAGAAGAATTCGGAGGAAACCTTCCGATTTCCTACGCCGGCGGGGCCAGCGCCCTGAATGTGGAAGAGCTCTTCGCGGCCGGTATCCGGCCGATCACGGTGGCCACGGAACTGCTGAAACCGGGCGGGTATGTGCGGCTGAAGGAGATGGCCCTGAAGACAGAGATCTCGGACGGCTGGCAGAAGGAGAAAGTCGATGTCCCGGCGGTGAAAGCCCTCGCGGAAGAAGCGCTGACAGCTGATTTTTCACAGAAGAACTTCAGAGGAAAGGATCGAATCACGGTACAGAGAGATCTGCCGCTTTTCGACTGCTATATTGCCCCCTGCAGGGCCGCCTGTCCCATTGAACAGGATGTACCGGAATATGTACGGCTTCTCGGAGAGGGCAGGTACGAAGAGGCCCTCGACGTGATCTACGAAAAGAACGCCCTGCCGAATATCACCAGTTATATCTGTGATCATCAATGCATGTACAACTGTACCCGCCTCGATTATGAAGGGGCGGTACAGATTCGTGAGATGAAGAGGATCGCGGTAGAGCAGGGGTGGAAGAAATATAGAGAGAAATGGTCGGTACCTTCCCGTCGAAAGGGCGTCAAGGTCGCTGTAATCGGCGCGGGACCTGCCGGGCTCTCAGCGGCATATTTTCTCGCCCGCGAAGGATTTCAGGTTACTGTTTTTGAAAAGCATGAAACTGCCGGCGGTGTCGTGCGGCATGTAATTCCCCACTTCCGGCTTCCGGTGGAAACGATTGAGAAGGATGTGGAGTTCATAAAAGCCCATGGGGTGGAGTTCAGATTCTTCTGTGATCCGGAGCTGAACCATCGGACTCTCTCGAAGGAAGGATTCCGCTATTTCTTCCTGGGAATCGGAGCCGAAAAGGACAATCCCCTCCGGATTGAAGGCGACGGCTCGAAGGTGCTTCGGTCCCTCGATTTTCTCTGGGATTACCGTAATACCCCGGGGGCGGTCAAAATAGGGAAGCGGGTCATCGTTGTCGGCGGAGGAAACACAGCCATGGACAGCGCCAGGGCGGCAAAACTGCTGCCGGAAGTCTCGTCGGTGACGGTCCTCTACCGCAGATCCCTGGAGCAGATGCCCGCGGACCTTGAAGAGTATGAGAATGCGCTTGCCGACGGAGTGATCTTTCGGTTTCTCTCCAACCCCGAGAAGATTTCCGGTGACGGAAAGGTGACAGTGAGAAAGATGAGGCTGGGCGCACCGGACGCGAGCGGCCGTCCCAGGCCGGTTCCCTCCGATGAGACGGAGGAACTGACGGCTGATACGATCATCGCCGCCATCGGAGAAAGGGTGGACACCGAAGCCCTCCGAGCCTTCGGGATTCCGCTCGATGAGGAAGGTCTGCCGATAGTCGATGAAAAAACCCTGGAGACGAGCCTGGAGAATGTTTATCTTGGAGGGGACGCTCAGACCGGACCTTCCACCGTTGTTCAGTGTATTGCCGCCGGCCGCAAAGCCGCCGATGCGATCATCCGCAAGGAAGATCCGAGATGGAACAGAGACGGCGGAATACCATCTTTCGAACCGGCCCTGATCCGCCGGGAGATTTTGCCCCGAAAAGGAGCACTCCTGCGGTCCGATGATATTCAGGCCGCCGGCTCGGATGAGGTTTTCGCAAAACATGAGGCAGTCCGCTGTCTCCAGTGCGGATATATCTGCAACAAATGCGTGGAAGTTTGCCCCAACCGGGCCAACATGGTAATTTCACTCTCCGCAGAGTCAGGTTTTCAGCAGGAACAGCAGATCCTCCATATCGATGCATTCTGCAACGAATGCGGCAATTGTGAAACCTTCTGTCCCTGGGAAGGAAAACCCTACAGGGACAAGTTTACCCTCTTCAGTCTGCAGGAGGATTTCGAAAAATCCGGGAACGCCGGTTTTTATATCCGTGAAAAATCGGTGTACCTCCGGTGGGAAGGCAAAGTACAGGTCCTTTCTCTCGGAGCTGACGGGACCTTGCCGGAGGATGTTCCGGACAGGAGAGTTGCGGCTCTGATCGAGACTGTGATAAATACCCATCCGTATCTGCTCGGTGCGGTTGAGAAGTGAGGAAAATGATGATTATCCTGAAAAACACGACGGTGCTGAATTTTGATCCCCCTGAGGTCCTTTCACCGGTGGATATAGTTATTGAAGGAAATAAAATCCTGAAAGTTGGCCGGGATGCGGCCGGTGAATACATGACAAAGGGAGGAGCTCCTCCGAAGGTGATCGATGCATCGGACAAGCTGGTGCATCCCGGTCTGGTCTGCAGTCATCACCACTATTATTCCGGATTATCCAGAGGTATACTCGCCAGGCTGGGGCCGACGCCGGATTTTGTTTCGGTGCTGAGAAACCTCTGGTGGAAACTGGACCGGACCCTCGATGAAGAGAGTCTCTATTTTTCCTCGATTATAAATTCCATCGAAGCGATCAAAGCAGGTACGACCTCGGTAATCGATCATCACGCCAGTCCCGGCTATATCCCGGGGAGCCTGGACACAGTAAAACGGGGATTTATCGAAGCGGGGCTGAGGGGAATGACCTGCTATGAGGTAACTGACCGGAACGGGCGTGAAGGAATGCTGGCCGGGATCGAGGAAAACCTCCGATTCGCCGAGGAATCGGAATCTGAGCGAAAATCCGGCGGACCTCATCTGGTTGAAGCGGCCATCGGCGGCCACGCCCCCTTCACCATTCCCGATGAGGCCTTGAAAGTGCTGGCCGATACGGTGGAAAAGACCTCCCGGGGCTTTCATGTACACGCCGGGGAGGGCAGATATGATGTTTCCTCTTCTCACCTGTTATATAACGAGGACCTCATGAGGCGGCTCGATCGTTTCGGTCTTCTCAATGACAGGGCGATCATCGTACACGGGGTACACCTGTCCGAGGAGGATACGCGGATCCTGAATGAAAGGGACAGCTTCCTCATTCATAATCCCAAGAGCAATATGAATAACGGAGTGGGGTACAACAACCGTCTGTCGGAATATAAAAACGTTGCCCTCGGTACCGACGGTATCGGGGCGAACATGTTCGAAGAGTATAAGTTCGCCTATTTCAAACATCGGGATGCCCAGGGCGGACTTTCTCCGGATGATTTTCTCAAGTTCCTGACCTCGGGAAACCGTCTTCTCGAACGGTATTTTGATCAGTCCTTCGGGAAAGTCGCGTCCGGATATACCGCGGACCTCGTGATTTCGGATTATCAGCCGCCGACGCCGCTGCGGGCGGAGAATCTTGCAGGCCATATGGCTTTCGGCATGACTTCTACGGATGTGAGAACCGTAATAATCGACGGCGAAATTGTATATGAAGACCGGCAGTTTCCCTTTGATACCCGGGATATTTTCTCGGCAGCCAGGGAAGCAGCCGTGAAATTGTGGAACGCCATCAACAAACTACCCGAATAGGGAAAAAGGAGTACTGAAAATATGTCATTGAAAGATACTATTCTGCAGAAAGCCGGTGAATACCGGGATTATTCTGCCCGAGTCCTGTCTGAAATGGTTCAGATAAAATCCTACAGCGGGAGTGAAGAAAATATCTGCCGCAAAATTGTGGATATATGTGAAGACGCGGGCTTTGATGAGGTCCGGATTGACGGGCTGGGAAGTGTCGTCGCGAGGATAGGAAACGGCCCCCGGATTTTAGCCTTTGACGCGCATATCGATACCGTCGAGGTAGGTGATCCGGAACAGTGGCGTTTTGATCCCTTCTCGGGAGAAATAAAAGAGGGTCTGGTTCATGGAAGAGGATCCAGCGATCAGAAAGGGGGCGCCGCTTCTATGGTGACCGCCGGAAGAATCCTGAAGGACCTTGATTATAAAGGCGAATATACCGTTTATTTCACCTTCACCGTTATGGAGGAGGACTGCGACGGAATGTGCTGGAAATACCTGATCGAGGAAGAGAATTTGAAACCTGAGTTTTTCGTTTCCACCGAACCCACCAGCTGCCGGATCTACAGAGGTCACCGGGGACGAATGGAGATGATCGTGAAACTGAAGGGCATCTCGAGTCACGGATCGGCCCCGGAACGGGGAGAGAGCGCGGCATACAAGGCGGCCCGGGCGGCTTTGGCGATGGAACAGCTCAACAAGGACCTTCAGCCGGATGAGGATAATTTTCTCGGTAAGGGAACTATCGTGGTTTCACAAATCAGCGTGAAAGGGCCGAGTCAATGCGCAGTACCGGACCAGGCTATGCTCTATCTGGACCGCAGACTGACCTGGGGCGAGGATAAGGAGCTGGCGATAGCCCAGGTGAAACAGTATATTGCCGCAGCGATCGGCGAGGATGAAGAGAATGTACTTGTGGAAATGCCGATGTATGAAAAGCTCGGATGGAAGAAAACCGACTATACCCAGGAACTTTATTTCCCCACCTGGAAGGTCCCGGCGGATCACGAGCTTGTAGTAAAAGGGCAGGCGGCTTACCGGGAGCTGTTCGGGAAGGAGCCGGTAGTGGACAAGTGGACCTTCTCCACGAACGCGGTTGCGACCACCGGCCGGCATAAGATTCCCGCCATCGGCTTCGGTCCCGGGGATGAAAATCAGGCTCACGCACCCAATGAGATAAACAGGGTGGCGGATCTGGAGATATGCAGCGCCTTCTATGCGGCACTTCCGTACATGCTGGAGGAAGCGGAATTCTGATTGAAAGGATAGAATTGAATTGACAGGAGAGTGTGGGCTTATACATTTTATATATAAGAGGATGAAGAGATGAAAACCCGGATCAGTACCCCGATAGAACGGGTGGATGCCAAGGAAAAGGCCGGCGGCAGCGCACGATATCTTGCAGATATGTCCTTCGAAGGTATGCTTTTTGCCAAGACCCTTCGATCAGCTGAAGCGCGGGCTGAAATAACCGGAGTTGATATTCCCGAATTACCCGATGGGTACTTCTATATCGACGCCCGGAATATACCGGCCGGCGGGAAGAACAGGATAGATATGATCAAAGATGACTGGCCTGTTTTCGCGGACAGGGAAGTCCGTTTTGCCGGTGAGACGATAGGACTTCTGGTCGGACCGGACCGGAAAACACTCAACCGGCTCAGGGACAAGGTGAAGGTCGAGTACAGGAAACGGGAACCGGCCCTTACCATCGATGAGGCCCTGGCTTTGAAGGGTGGAGCGATTCATGGAGAAGACAATATCTACGCCGATTACCATCTGGTAAAGGGAGACCCCGACGGAGCATTTTCCCGTGCGGCCAGGATAATTGATGACCGCCTCGATACCGGATATCAGGAACATATCTATATGGAACCCCAGGGTGTCGTGGCGAAACCGGAAGAGGACGGCAAACTGGGTATCTATTTTTCAGGACAGTGTCCCTTTTATATCCGCCATGCCGTGGCCGGAACTCTCGGCGTACCGGAAGAGGATATCCGTGTTCAGCATGTGGTGACGGGGGGTGCCTTCGGCGGCAAGGAACATTATCCGGACGTGATTTCTTCTCCCCTGGCGGTGGCCGTCCGCGCGATCGGGCGGCCGATCGGCTGTTTTTTTGACCGGGTGGAGGATATCTGTTTCACTCCGAAGCGGCATCCCAGTGAAATCCTCTTCCGGACGGCCCTCGACGAAAGCGGCCGTATCATCGGTATGGACATCGATGTCAAGATCAATGCCGGGGCATACGAGAGCTGTTCGATGGTTGTACTGCAGAGGGCGATTTTTTCGGTCAACAGCGTGTATGATATCCCCAACGTGCGGATCCGGGGAAGAGCGGTAGCAACAAACAATGTCCCCTCCGACGCCTACAGGGGCTTCGGAGCTCCCCAGGGATTGTTCGCCATGGAAATGCACATGAGCCATATTGCCCGGGACCTGCAGCGTGATGAAAAGGAGTTCAAAACAGCCTATCTTATTCGGAAGGGCGGCTTGACGGTTACCAACGGATTGATACACGAAGAGGTGAAACTGCCGGAGATGCTCGAAAAAATCGATGCCATGTCAGGCTACAGTCGGAAGGCGGAAGTTTTTATCCCCGGGAAATGGCGCGGTATCGGCTTGTCACTCTTTAATCACGGCAGCGGCTTCACGGGAAACGGCGAACAGGACCTCATACAGGGTGTCGTTCGAATGCGGAAAAGAGTTGACGGCCGGGTGGATCTGCTGGTTTCGAATGTTGAAATGGGCCAGGGACTGCAGACAACCTTCCGCAAGATCGCCGCGATGATCCTGGAAATACCGGTGGACAAGGTAGTTTACAACGATCCGAATACCGGACTGGTCCCCGATTCGGGTCCCACTTGTGCGTCCCGTTCCATTGCCATTGTTGGGTATCTTGTGCAGGAAGCGGCGAAAAAGCTTAAAACCAGGTGGAATGAAAGCGACATTGTTGAAGTGTCCCATCAGTATGAAACCCCGGACGGGATAAGCTGGGATCAGGAGACCTTTCAGGGAGACGCGTACCCGTCCTACGGGTGGGGAGTGAATGTGGTGGAAGTGGAAGTCGATCCTCTTACCTACGAAGTGACGACCAGGGGGATCTGGGCGGTCCATGACGTCGGGGTAGCCATCGATGATAAAATCGTGGAAGGACAGGTGGACGGCGGGATTATCCAGGCCCTCGGTTATGGATATCTGGAGAAGCTGGAATCAAAAGACGGGATGTATCAGCAGAGAACGATGGCCGATTATGTCATACCGACGAGCATGGATTTCCCGAGGATCGAGAGCGCTCTGGTGGAAAATCCGTATGAATTCGGTCCATACGGCGCCAAAGGAGCCGGTGAGCTCGTTTTCGATGGTGCCGCCGCGGCCTTTGCCGATGCTGTTCAGATGGCCGTGGACCGGAATATGTGCCGCATCCCCGTAACACCGGAGTATATTATGGAGGTACGAGACAATGGCTGAAGTCAGGCTCACAATAAACGGCATCGAGCATACCCTTGAAACCGATCCTCTTCGAAGACTTCTTGATGTCCTTCGAGAGGATCTGAAGCTCACCGGAGTGAAGGAGGGATGCGGTGAAGGAGAGTGCGGAGCCTGTTCGGTATTGAAGGACGGCCTCCTGGTGAACTCCTGCATGGTACCTGTCGGGACCTGTGAAGGAGCCCGGATAATCACTCCGGAAGGTCTGAGGGAGACCGAAAGGGGCAGAGCAATCAGGGATGCCTACGGAGAAGCCGGAGCAGTTCAATGCGGGTTCTGTACCCCCGGAATGATGATGGCTGCTGAAGCCCTCCTGGAACGAAATCCGAATCCCTCGGAAGAGGAAGTCCGCGAAGCTCTGGCGGGGAACCTTTGCCGCTGTACCGGGTATGACATGATCGTCGAAGGGGTACTCACCGCAGCGAAAAGGGGGAAGGGACTATGGTAGAATCTTACAGGCCTGAGGATCTCCGTCAGGCTATGAATATCCGGGCGGAAAAAAAAGTGCTGCCTTTTGCCGGGGGCACCGATCTTATGGTGCGGTACCGGTATGAATCGACGGCGGTTCCCGAATATCCGGCTCCGGTACTTTTTCTCAACCATCTGCCGGAACTCAGACATATCAGACGGATTGACAGAGGCTTGTCAATCGGAGCGGCGGTCACTCTGACTGAATGTCTCGAACACGAGGCGGTTCCGGAGGTTCTCAAGGAGGCAGTAAGAACCATTGCGGCCCCGGGAATACGCAATGTTGCGACCCTTGCCGGAAATATCTGCAATGCTTCTCCAGCCGGGGACAGTATCTGTGTACTGTATGCTCTGGATGCGGGAATAAAACTGACATCACCGGAATCCGAAAGGATTATGCCGATTTCACAGTTCATCACCGGCCCGGGTAAAACCGTTCTCCGGCAGGATGAACTTCTTACCGAGATCATCCTTCCCGATTTTGATGAAAGCATGCACTACTTCAGAAAGGTGGGAACAAGACGGGCCAATGCCCTGTCCAAGCTCAGCATTACGGGATGCGTCCGTATGAATGGTGAGCTCATCGAAGATATCCGGATAGCCGTCGGCGCTGTCGCTCCCACGGTCGTTCGTTCCCCTGAACTGGAGAAAAGAATGTGCGGCAGGAAACGGGATGTTCTGAGGGCGGAAATGGAGGATATTTTTTCCCGGTACGGGCAGCTCATTCAGCCGATCGACGACCAGCGTTCGACGGCCGTGTATCGAAAAAAAACAGCCCTCAATTTACTGCGGTACTTTCTCTTCGAACTGGTACTGAAGGAGGAGTAGACCATCATGGCAAGGATTCTTTTAAAGGATATTTTCCATCTACATACTTCTTATGAGGAAGAGGACCGGCAGGGTCTGGATCTTCTGATCGATGGGAATATCGTGTCACAGATCGGAAAGGACCTGGATTTTTCTCCCGATGAGGGAGACAGAGTAATCGATTGTTCCCGTCATGTGGTCGTGCCGGGATTTGTGAACACCCACCATCATTTCTATCAGACCCTCACCAGAAATATACCGGCTGTACAGAATGTGGAACTCTTCGACTGGCTGGTAAATTTATATGAAATCTGGAAAAAAATCGATGAGGATGCGGTTTTTTACTCCTCCGTCCTTGCTATGGCCGAGCTGATGAAAACCGGATGCACCACCAGCACCGATCATCATTATCTCTATCCCCGGGGATTTTCGACTGATCTTATGGGGGTTCAGTTCGAGGCCGCAGATAAGGTCGGCATGCGTTTTTCCCCCACCAGAGGTTCGATGTCCCTCAGTAAAAAAGATGGAGGCCTTCCCCCCGATTCGGTTGTGCAGGGGGAGGAGGAAATCCTGGAGGACAGTGAGCGGGTTATCCGGCAGTATCATGATGAAAGTGAACTGGCAATGAGAAAAATCGTACTGGCTCCCTGCAGTCCCTTCAGCGTTACCGAAGAACTGATGAAGCAGTCGGCGGAACTTGCACGCCGGTACAATGTACGGCTGCACACCCACGTAGCGGAAACGAAGGATGAAAACGACTATTGCGTTGAGGTGTACGGCCGGCGCCCCCTGAAATTGATGGAAGATACCGGTTTTGTCGGCAGGGATGTGTTTTATGCCCACGGAATCTATTTCAACGACGATGAGTTGCAGTTGCTGGCCGAGACGGGGACTCATATATCCCACTGTCCTTCCAGCAATATGAGACTCGGATCGGGAATATGCAGGGTTACGGAAATGCTTCCTCTGGGAATCAACGTAGCCCTCGGTGTGGACGGTTCGGCATCCAACGACAGCTCCGACATGCTCGGTGAGCTTCGTCATGCCCTTCTGCTGCAGAGGGTAAAATACGGAGCGGATGCTCTCAATGCCCGGGAAGTATTCAGGATGGCCAATGAAAACGGCGCGGCCCTCCTCGGGTTTCCGCGTATCGGACAGTTAAAAACCGGCTGGGCCGCTGATATCGCCATCTTTGATGTCCATAAACCCGAGTACGCCGGGGCCCTTTCCGATCCCCTGGCGGCACTGATTTTCAGCGGGTACAACCATGGGACCGATTATACTATTGTAAACGGTCAGGTTACCGTGGACCGGGGAAGGCTCACCGGTTTTCCCGAGGAAGATCTCACACGAAGAGTGAATACCATAGCAGCAGCTATGCTGGAATAGAGAAACAGGCATTTCATGCATCTGGTGTGCAGCTTTCCCTGCCCATCCCAGTTGCCGCGGCGGATCTGCATGCTGCAGAAGTACCAATCAGACAGAAGAGAGTGGAGGAAACACGAAAATGGATATGAAAAAACTTGAAGATCTGATCAATACCCTCAAAGGCCTCGAGACCGGGGAAATGTATCAGAATGATTTTTTCCTGACCTGGGACAAAAGCGATGAGGAGCTGCAGGCTGTTTTCACCATGGCGGATATCCTGCGGGGAATGCGGGAGATGAATATATCCCCCCGGATGTTCGACAGCGGCCTCGCGATTTCGCTCTTCAGGGACAATTCCACGAGAACCAGGTTCAGCTATGCCAGTGCGGCAAACCTGCTCGGTCTCACCGTACAGGACCTTGAGGAGGGGAAGAGCCAGATCGCCCATGGAGAGACGGTGCGGGAAACCGCGAATATGATTTCCTTCATGGCTGAAGTCATCGGAATCCGGGATGACATGTATATAGGAAAAGGTCACACCTATATGAAGGAAGTCTCAGAAGCAGTATCTCAAGGGTATCAGGACGGAGTGCTGCCGAACAGACCTACCCTGGTCAATCTGCAATGCGATATTGATCATCCGACCCAGAGCATGGCTGATCTTCTACATGTTATCCACCATTTTGGAGGTGTTGAAAATCTGAAAGGAAAAAAAGTGGCCATGACCTGGGCCTACAGCCCGAGCTACGGAAAGCCCCTTTCCGTACCTCAGGGAGTGATCGGATTATTCTCACGCTTCGGGATGGAAGTGAACCTTGCCCATCCTGAAGAGTACACCGTCATGCCCGAAATCGAGAAACTGGCGGCGAAAAACTCGCTCGAATCCGGAGGCGCCTTCAAACATGTAGACAGTATGGAAGAAGCCTTCGCGGATGCCGATATCGTGTACCCGAAAAGCTGGGCCCCTTTCTCCGTAATGGAAGAGCGGACCGTACTTGTCGAGCAGGGTGATGCGCAAGGTCTGGCGGACCTTGAAAAACGGGGCCTCGAAAACAACCGGAAACATACCGACTGGGAATGCACCGAAGACCTTATGAAAAAGACCCGGGGAGGGAAAGCTCTCTATCTTCACTGTCTGCCTGCGGATATCACCGGGGTAAGCTGTTCTCAGGGGGAGGTCGCGGCGAGTGTATTCGACCGGTATCGAATTCCTCTTTACAAACAGGCCGGCTTCAAGCCGTACATAATCGCAGCTATGATTGTTCTGGAGAAATTCCGCAATCCGGCGGAAAAAGTGAGGGATCTGATCTCTCAGCAGCCTCCCAGGATACGATAGACCATGTATGGCCGAGGGGCCCCGGCGTAGAAGGATTGGCGCTAATCAGTACGATTGACTGCTCTTCGGAAAAGGGGCGGAAAAGTATCAGCAAGACCGGATAATTCCAATAAAACCGGCTTTCCCGGCCGGTTTTGTCCTCCATCATATTGTCACATCACCCCTGCCCGTATATTCTGTGAGTACCATGCAGATGTTTGTTTCAAAAGATTTTAAATTCGATGCGGCCCACAATATTGTGAATTACCTGGGTTCATGCGAGAAGCTGCATGGACACACGTACAGACTGAGGGTTACTCTCTCCGGCACTCCCGGAGAGGACGGGATGATCCTTGATTTCGGTATCCTGAAGAGGATTGTCCATGAGAAAGTCCTGGATCTCCTGGACCATAGCTATCTCAACGAGATACTGCCTCAGTCGACGACTGAAAACCTTGCACAGTGGATATGGAAGAGATTGGAAAAATATCTGAAAGGTGATGCCTATTCCCTCCATGAAGTGACTGTCTGGGAGACAGAGACAAGTTTCGTGAGCCTTCGTGCAGGAACCTCCACTTCCCCGAAACATACTTTCGATGAGAGCAGGGAATGAAAGAGATGAAGGATGTTCAGAGTCAGCTGGATGACAGGAATATCGGTATCAGAAAAGTAGGAGTACGGAATCTCAGATACCCCATTTGTATTCTTGACCGTCAAAATGACAAACAGCACACCATAGCAACTATCAATATGTATGTGGATCTTCCTCATCAGGAACGGGGCACGCATATGAGCAGATTTGTGGAAGTCCTGGAGCGTCATACCTTCAAACTCTGGCCCAGCGATCTTGACGATATCCTTCTTGACATGCGCGGGACCTTCGAATGCGAAGTGGCACATATTGATATCTCTTTTCCCTATTTTATCAGAAAATCCGCCCCGGTCTCGGGAATCACCAGCCTCATGGAATATACCTGCAGGCTTGAAGCCCAGCGGGATGGTCACCTGCAGATGACTTTCTGTGTCGAAGTACCGGTAACCAATTTGTGCCCCTGTTCGAAAGAAATCAGCAGCGCCGGCGCCCATAACCAGAGGGGGCTCGTACGGGTAGAGGTGAAAACCAGGCATTTCATCTGGTACGAAGAACTCATCGAGATGGCTGAAGCTTCTGCTTCAAGCCCCCTGTATACTATTCTGAAGCGGGTTGATGAAAAGTATGTGACCGAACATGCCTATGATAATCCCAGATTCGTTGAAGATGCAGCGAGAGAAATGGCAGGAAAACTGCATGGAGACGGCAGGATTGATAGTTTCAAAGTTGAAGTAGAGAATTACGAGTCAATTCATAATCACAATGCATATGCATGCATTACCAGCGAGGATGTTGTCCTCTAACAGCGTTTTAGAATCATCGTCTGTCCCGGCAGCCGGAGATCAGGATTCCCCTGCAGCCCCTGGGCGGAAGTGGATATGCCAGGATTCGCTCTGAGATATCCGCCGGATTGACAACACTATCCTAAGATTTAAATAAAAAAGATCGATAAATAATAAAGTGAAAAGGAATACGACTGAAATAAGAATAATTAAAATCGGTTTTCTGCATTTCGCCGTATCAGGCAGGCAGATAAGTGAAATCCTCCGGTTTGACAAAGATGATGCTGAATCTGCAAAGAAAAGAAAAAAAGAGGACGTTATTTCCGGCTCCGATTTCTTCGGAATGCCGGCGAAGGGACCGGAGAAATGGGTAGTGTCATTTTCATCGGAAGTTTTCTCATCGAAGATTTCCGTTGATGAAGTATCGGAAATTATTGAAACTATCCCCGTACGGAGCGTGGAAAACAGAATAGTTTCGGAGATTGTGTTTTCTGCGGCAGGAGATATTCCGGTCATCAATATGCTTCCGCTGTTCGAGGAGTATTCAAACACAGCAGAGCGCAGGAACGCAATTTTCAAGGCCATCGCAGAGGTTCGAAAACCTATATCAAGGGATATAGAGGCTGTTTCCGAACATTCGGTGAAGCAGAAAAAAGTGAGGGCCCTGAAGATCAGCAGACGGTCGAGAAGGTATAATCAGCTCCATAAATTTTTAGGGTCGGTAAAGACGAAGGTTGCTCTTTTTCTGACTCTCCTTGTACTTGCTTCGATGTTCGGGATTATAGTTTTTGAAAGTAAGGTAAATACGGCGTTCAAGAGTCTGTGGGATACCTTCTGGTATTCCATTGTAACCATCACCACGGTTGGATACGGCGATAAATACCCAATGACTGTGGGAGGGAGAATTGTCGGTCTCCTTTTAATGGGGATGGGCGTTATAGTTATGGCGGCTGTTACAGGTCAAATCGCGTCATTCCTGGTCGACCAGCAGATGCGCCGCCGGGAGGGTTTGTTAAAATTGAAAAGCTTACAGAACCATTTTATCATATGCGGTTGGCGGAGGGAGCTTGATAGAGTTATCGAGGGAATCCTTTCCGTGAATCCGGAGTATAATGTAAGTGATATCGTATTGATCAATAACGTGGGACATGAGGCTATGCTTCCGGTCCTCAACAACCCCAGTTTCGAAGGGATCAATTATATCAACGGGGATTTTATTGAAGAGGAAACCCTTCGGAGAGCCAATATTCACAAGGCCTCACGGATCATGATCATTGCGGATTTCTCGCAGAACTACTCACAGCAGGAAGTGGACTCGCGTACTGTCATGGCAGTCCTGACCATTGAGTCATTGACGAAACACGTGTATGTAGCGGCTGAACTGCTGGACGATAAATTCGAAAAGTATCTGAAACTGGCAAATTGCGATGAAATAATTCTTTCGAGGGAATATTCAAAAATGATTCTCGCGAATGCCTCATCCGCTTCCGGGGTATCCCATGTTCTCCATGAACTGCTTTCCCCCCAGCACGGTCAGGGCCTTGAAAGCCGGGATATTCCGGAATGGCTGACAGATCAGCCTTTTGGTAAACTGAGTGATTATTACAATGCGGCGTACGGAGCGGTCTGTATCGGTTTACTGGAAAATACCGGAAACTTTTATTCCCGCAAAAAAGAAGCCCTGAGTGAAGCTCAGATGACACCGGACATATCCAAGCTGGTGGAAAATCTCAAAACTGTGAAACAACTGATTCCCAATCGTCCCTTGCTGAATCCGGGAAGGGAATACCTGGTTCGAAAGAATTCGAAAGCGATCGTTATTGAGTTGAGCAAGCCGAAGGCTTGAGGGGATAGAGGAAATGGAAAAGCAAAATGAGGAACGGCTGCGGAAAATCAAACTGTTCGAAGATTTTTCCTCGGACAGTACCGCTCTGGAAAAGGTCTACCAGATCGGGTCTATAAGCAGGACGAAAAAGGGAGAGCACATAATCGAAGAAGGGGAGGTCGGCGATGTTCTCTTCATCCTTCTCTCCGGAAGTGTGCGGATCCAGAAAACCACCCTGCAGAATCAGCCGTACACAGTAGCCGTTTTCCGTGAGGAAAATAATGTTTATTTCGGGGAACTTGCCCTTATCGACAATGACAAGCGGTCGGCTACAGTTGTCGCTGAAAGTGATTGTGTCTTTTTCTGCCTGACCCGAAAGGACTTTGTTGATTTTTGTGAAAAGAATCCCTACATGGGCTACAAAATAACCATGCGGATCGCACGAAAGATTTCAGCATCCCTGCGTAAGATGAATAAGGATGTTATAACCCTTTTCGAGGCTTTGGTCAGTGAAGTGGAAGGCCGGGAACTGTCGATTTGAGCCTACTTCTCAAGTTTGAACAGTTTTCAGCCAATAGTGCCTCAAAATCCAGCCTGTTATACACTGTTCTGCGTTTATTTCTGGCAGGTACATAGGAAAAAGTCTCCTTCATACGCCTTTCGCAATGATGCCTGGTCCAAAGTTGCGGGCAGGACCTGTTATACTGATGATCTTGTTTTTGCCCGTATGGCCCATGCCGTACCCGTTTATACCGATTATTTTTATGCAGATAAGCTCCAGGTTGATATGCATGCCGCTCTTCATCGACCGGGTGTTTTATCGGTGCTCACTGCAGCTGATGTATCGGGAAAGAACCGATACGGGCAAATCGAGCAGGATTACACGATGTTTGCCGAGGGAAGGTCCTGTATACCGGTGAAGCAGCCGCTTTTGTCGTCGCTGAAAACCGTCAGACTGCTCTCGAAGCTGCTGGTTCTGTAAAAATTTCAACTGATCCTCTGCCGGCGGCAAGGATGAATACAAAAAACAGTCCGACTGATCAGCCCCGGAATACACTGCCGAGCTGCGGCCTTTTACCTGAATATTCATTATGCTCAAAAAAATCGGCGAAGCGCATGAAAGCTCTCCGCCGATCGTTTGAAGCAGACTTCTGTATTCAGCCGAAGGCCGAATCGTTAATCAGAGTATAAATTTGATGAGAAATACAATCGCAACGATAAGAGTGACCAGACTTACATCTTTCATCTTGCCGCTGAAAATCTTGAGGATCACATAGGAAAGAATCCCGAACATAATACCGTCGGCGATGCTGTATGCCAGGGGCATCATGATGATAGTCAGGAAGGCGGGGATGGATTCTGTGTAATCATCAAAATCGATCTCTTTGATCGGTGACATCATGAAAAGACCGACCAGAATGAGAGCAGGTGCCGTAGCGGCTCCGGGGATCATCAAAAAGAGAGGACTGACAAAGAGGGCTAAAACAAAAAGAATAGCCGTCGTAAAGGAAGTCAGTCCGGTACGTCCGCCTTCGGCCACACCTGCGGCACTTTCGACGTAGGTAGTGACAGTGCTGGTACCGAGCATGGCTCCTACCGTAGTACCGAGTGCATCGGCGAAGAGAGCGTTTTTGACTTTCGGAATGTTCCCGTTCTTATCCAGAATACCCGCCTTGGTGGATACACCGATCAGGGTGCCGACGGTATCGAACATATCCACGAAGAGGAAGGTGAACAGAACAATCAGCATATCAAGACTGAAAACCTGAGAAAAATCAAATTTGAAGAATATCGGCGCCAGAGAAGGAGGTGCCCAGTTTCCCGAGGGGGGCTGGGTAATGCCGAGGGGCAGACCGATGATGGTAGTTGCGATGATACCGATCAGCAGAGCCCCGCGGATGCGGAAAGCAAGGAGGACGCCGATGATAACGAGACCCAGGATCGCGAGCAAAACCTGAGGGCTTGTTACATCCCCGAGTACTACGAGAGTAGCATCACTGTTGGCGATGATCCCCGCGCCCTGCAGTCCGATAAAAGCGATAAAAAGGCCGATACCAACGGAAATGGCCTTCTTTACATTGGCCGGTATACAGTTGATGATCGCCTCACGCACATTGAAGAGGGTCAGGATAATGAAGATGATACCTTCAAGAAATACTGCAGTCAGGGCGAACTGCCATGAATAACCCATGGTCAGTACAACCGTGAATGCAAAGAAGGCGTTCAATCCCATACCCGGAGCAAGAGCGAAAGGAAGATTCGCCGCAAAAGCCATCACCAGGGTAGCAATTGCCGAAGCCAAAGCTGTGGCGGTGAACACTCCTCCCATGTCCATGCCCGCATTGCTGAGAATCATCGGATTGACGATCAGAATGTAGGCCATTGTCAAGAACGTCGTTACGCCAGCTACAACCTCCGTTTTAACGGTAGTGTTGTGCTCCTTCAGTTTAAAAAATTTTTCCATATAACAATTCTCCTCTCTGTTTGGGGATATCAATGTGTATGATTGTAACCCCGATTTTTTTATCTTACAAGAAAATTGTTGCGCTTTGTTGCAATTTCTTGTGGAAATTATCCTCCTAAGCGATTATACTAGATCAACGCTGTTCTGCAAAAGGGGGTTCAGATGATAACAAAAAGCGAAATCAAACGCCGGATTGATGTTGCGCTCGGACGCAAGAGAGCGGATCTTGTTTTTAAAAACGCCCGGATACTGAACGTCTTCAGCCATGAAATTCAGCAGGGCAGTCTTGCGGTAGATAAGGGTAGAGTGATCGGAATAGGCGCTTATGAGGGTGAACAGGAGATCGATGTTCATGGGAAGTATCTTCTTCCGGGATTGATCGACGCTCATGTACATATTGAATCATCCCTCTTGTCCCCTGCTCAATTCGCCAAAGCCGTAGTTCCTCACGGTACGACGGCCGTGGTCGCTGATCCCCACGAGATTGCCAATGTACGGGGCTTGAAGGGAATAGAATATATGCTGGCTGCCAGTGCGGACCTCCCCCTCACCGTCTATTTCATGCTTCCCAGCTGCGTTCCCGCGACAAGTTTTGAAAATTCAGGAGCCGTACTCGATGCCGCTATGCTTGCACCTCTGTTTAAACGGGACCGGGTTCTCGGACTAGGAGAGGTGATGGACTACCCGTCTCTCTTTTCCTGTGCAGATGGTATCCTCGATAAACTGGTACTGGCGGAATCGGGCGGACACCTTATCGACGGTCATGGACCTATGGTACTCGGGAAGGAATTGAATGCATACGCTTCGGCGGGAGTGAAAAGCGATCACGAGAGTTCCACCCTGGACGAAATGAGAGAGCGCCTGAGTGCCGGTATGTATTGTCTGATCCGTCAGGGATCGGCGGCACAGAATTTACCGGATCTCATCCATGGGGTGAATGAGAGCAATGCCCGCCGCTGTCTTTTCTGCACCGATGACCGGCATCCCGGGGATATTCTCCGGGAAGGCCATATGGACAATCATCTCAGAATGGCGGTCCGCATGGGTGTTCATCCCATCACGGCGGTACAGATGGCCAGCCTGAATGCCGCTGAAGCCTATGGGCTCGGCGACCGGGGGGCTCTGGCTCCGGGGTACAGGGCGGATATCCTCGTCGTTGATGATCTGG
>Ga0272441_10002174_pt1 | contig 40350 bp, 26 predicted proteins | sample SSMProp6N_FD_193582 | JGI IMG/M metagenome (GOLD analysis project Ga0272441, IMG submission 193582) | Marine sediment archaeal communities from Little Sippewissett salt marsh, Falmouth, MA, United States - SSM-Prop-6N | ecosystem: Environmental > Aquatic > Marine > Wetlands > Sediment ... | reverse complement strand
CCCACCATTGACATACGTTGGCGAGTGCGGACAAGTCTTGGCAAGTGGCTGACTTGCGCGCACTCGCCTTTCCTCTTCTCCAAGTCCCCGATCCTGGCAAGTGATGGCACGTGATGGCGTGCCGGGGCAACTGCGCGCTGAAGATGCGCTGAAAGAACTTGGACCGTCTTGGGTTTGATGCGGTAATTCGGGCATTGGAGGTGCCGCCACTTCGGCGCGGTCGACGCCCAGCGAACTTGAAGGGGAGGATCACGCGGCACGGAAATCACATTTTCCGCTTGATCGGTGATCAAAAAACAGGTAGACTTTTTAAATTGAATGGCCCCTGCTTGTGATTGTGCCGATTATACGGGCAGTTCGCAAGCAGGTGCCCAGGCCGCCGAGTGGCGGCCAACGAAAAGGCCCTGAGGAAAACTTCCCGGCTCAGGACCTCCGGTAAACCATCTCGGGAAGTGTGTTAGGAGTAGTACCCGTGGCTACAGGCACAGTGAAGTGGTTCAATGACCAGAAGGGCTTCGGATTCATTGAACAGGACGGCGGTGCGGATGTGTTCGTGCATCACACCTCCATCCAGGGCGAGGGGTACAAGTCCCTTGCCGAGGGTGACCAGGTGGAGTTCGAAGTGACGCAGGGCCCCAAGGGGCCGAAGGCAGAGAGCGTCAAACGCACCTGACACTACGCCAACGAAGCACCACGGCCCCCGGCTCCAACGAGCTGGGGGCCCTTTTTCTGTAACGAAGGCGCCGCCCCATCCTACGCGCGTTTCAGGACGTGCAGTCGGCACACCTTGCGGCAGTGGTGGCCCATGATGGCGAGCGTAACGGCCAGCGTGAACAACTCCGGTCGGCGAGCGCAGGTCCACGCGAGGAGCTTCCAATACTGCCAGCGCTCGCGGCCGATGATGCCTAACCTGACACATGAGCGGAAGAACGCCCAGAGGTGTCCGGCCCGCACTTTCTCTGTGACAGCGGGTCTCCGGTATTCGCGGAGGAACGTCTTGAGACGGCCGTAGTAGTGCTTCGGAGCATAGATGTGCCTCAAGACTTGCTTGTAGCCTTCGCGCAGTCCCTCCAGGCCCATGCGCGGCACGATGTTCGTGGTGCCGTCGACGTTATCGCCTGACGAGAGCTGCTCGGTGACGCGTCCCTCGCGGGAAAGCCGTTCATGTAGGCCCGTGCCGGGAATCGCCTGGAGGAGGCCCACCATGGCCATGACGATGCCGCTCGACTGGATGAAATCAATCTGTTGCTGGAATATTGAGGGCGTGTCACTGTCGAACCCGAGGATGAAACCGCCCTGGACGTGGAGCCCAGCGCGCTGGAGCCGCTTGACGTCGGCCACGAGGTCTCGGCCCTCGTTTTGTTTCTTGTGGCACTCGGCCAAGGCGTCGGCGCTGGGCGTCTCGATGCCGACGAAGACCATCTGAAACCCCGCCTCGACCATCAGCCGCATCAACACGTCGTCGTCGGCCAGGTTGATCGAGACTTGTGTTTGGAACGGGACGCATTTGCCGCGCTGCCACTGGATCAGGGCCGGCAGGAGGTCGGTCTTCAGCCACTGCCGGTTACCGATGAAGTTGTCGTCGACGAAGAAGACGCTGCTGCGCCAGCCCTGGCTATAGAGCGCGTCAAGTTCGGCCAGGACCTGCGCCGAACTTTTGGCCCGCAGGCGGTGGCCGAAAAGCGAGGTGACGTTGCAGAAGTCGCACTGGAACGGGCAGCCGCGGGAGTACTGGAGGCTCATCCAGCCGTACTGCCGGAGGTCGGCCAATTCCCACAAAGGGACCGGCGTGTCCGCCATCGACGCGAATTCGGATCTGGTGTAGACCGGCTTCGGGCATCCCCGCTCCAGATCGGCAAGGAAGGATGGCAGTGTCACCTCGGCCTCGTTGAGAACGAAATGATCAACCTCGGGGAACAGCCCGGGCTCGATAGTGAAGAGCGGGCCGCCGGCGACGATCCGCACGCCGGCCCTCCGGCACCGGACGATGACCCGCTTCGCGGATTCCAACTGGACGGCCATGGCGCTCACCATCGCGATGTCGGCCCAGGCAAGGTCGCCGTCGGTCAACTTCGTGACCTGCATGTCGACCAGTCGCTTGTGCCATTCCTTCGGAAGCATCGCCGCTACCGTCAAGAGGCCCAGTGGTGGGCTGCCGGCTTTCTTGCCCAGGAACTTCAGGGCGTGCTTGAAACTCCAAAACGTATCCGGACACTCGGGGTAGATCAGCAAAGCGTTCATGCTTCCTCCTGGTGCAGTTCCCATCGGCGGAAGCCCCCGATGAGGCTGCCGGGTATGGCCACCGCGGCCGGCTTAGCCTTCCTGGCGGCGGCTCGGAAGGTTGTCAAGGTGGAAGCGGGCGGCCGCGATCTTGACATCCTCGGCCGTTTGGCGGGCCCGCAGTTCCACCTGGTGGCCCGTTCTGTGAGCCCATTGCCGCGTGACTTCCACATAATCGGCCAGGCGGCGCCGGCATTCCCGCGCCGCGTGGCGTCCCCACAACTTGATCGCCAGGCTGAAAAAGTCGGCCTTGATGAGCCGCCGCAGCGCCGGCCAGAGCGAGTAGAACCGGCAGAAGGCCCGCAAGGTCTCGACCTGGAGTTCGAACGTGCTCATGTTCTTCGGCTCGAAAACCACGTGGTGGGCGTCGTAGAGGCTCCAATCGCGCGACAGCAGACGTCCCTGGCGGTCCATCTCGTCGAAGACCGGCGTGCCCGGCAGCGGCACGAGGATCATGAACTGGGCGCTCTCGATGTGGTGCGACCGGGCGAACCGGACCGTCTCGCGGAACGTCTCGCTGGTATCGAGGTCGCCGCCGAAGATGAACATGCCGTGGATGCGGATGTGGCGCTGGTGAAACTCGCGGATGGCCAACTCCATCTGTTCGACCGACTGGCGTTTGTCGTAGCGTTCCAGCACGGTGGGGCTGACGGACTCAAAGCCGACGTAGACGTAGTAACAGCCTGACTTGGCCATCAGGTCCAGGAGTTCGGGGTCCTTGGCAGCGTCGCACCGAATCTGGGCACTCCAGCGGAGGCCCAGGTTCTCGCGGATCATCGCGCGGCAGAGCTCCTTGGCCCGCTCGCGGTTGGCCGTGAAGTTGTCGTCGTAGAAGAAGACCCAGCGGTTGCGCATCGTCCGCAGTTCCGACATCACGTTCTCGGTGCTGCGGAAACGGTAAGCGCGTCCGAACATCTTGGTCACCGAGCAGAACGTGCAGTCGAACGGGCAGCCGCGCGACGTCTGGATAGGAACGATCTTGTTGGCCTTGGCGTTCAGGTCGAACCCTTGGACCAGCGACAGGTCGGGCGCCGGCAGCGAGTCCACGTCCGGGCACGCCTGGCACGGCGGGTTGTGGACCACCGTGTCGCCGGCGTGGTGCGACAGCGACGGGAACGTCTCGATGCCCTGCCCCGAGGCGATGCATCGGACGAGGTCCACGATCTGATCGTCGGCCTCGCCGCGGAAAACGTAATCGCAGTGCTGGAGGGCCTCATCCGGCAGGAACGTCACATGCGGGCCGCCCATGACCACGGGGATTTCGGCGCGCCGGGCAGCGCGGGCGAATTCGTACGCCCGCGGCGCCGTGGAGGTGATGGTCGAGATGCCGACCAGGTCGGCCGAGAAGAACGCCTCGTAGTCGACCGGGGCCACGTCTTCCACGAAGACCTTGACATCGTAGCCCGCCTGCTTCAGGCGCGTGGCCAGGACCACCGTGCCCAGGCGCGGCAGTTTCCAGCGGCTGAAGACGTGCCGCTCGGGGGACTTCGGTTCCACGAAGACGATTTTCTTGATCATGATTCCTTGCCTTTCACTCCGCCAGACTGCGCCGGCCTTCGTTCACCGTGACCGCATCGAGCGGGATGTTACCGCCGGCGGCCACGAGTTGCTGCCCCTCACGCGAAAGCAGGAACCGCAGGAACTCCGCCGCCGGGCCGCCGAGCGGTTGACGCAGGGGCTTGTTCACGCAGATGTAGAGGAACCGGCCCAGCGGGTAGTCGTGGCTGCGGACATTCTCCGCCGTTGGGGCATAGAAGCGGCCATCGGCCCCGGCCAGCGGGACCACCCGCACTCCCTTGCAGGCGAAAAAGATGCTGGCGAACCCGATCGCTCCTGGATTCGCGGCGACGCCTTGCACAATCGACGACCCGCCGCCTTCAACCCTGAGCGCCAGCCGAAACGGGTCGCCATGCAGCACCCGTCGCCGAAAGCCCTGATGGGCGCCATTTTCCGGACCGTAGCCGTAGAGAGTGATCGGGAGATCAGCCCAGCCGCCCGTGAGTCCGACCTGGCCCCAAGTCTCAATCGAACGGGTGCCGGGGCGCTGTGCCTGGGAGAAGATCCCGCCCAATTGTTCAAGCGTCAGCCCCGGCACCGGGTTCTTCTTCCCGACGTAGATCGCCAAGGCATCGGCGGCCACCTTGATCTCGGTGGGCGGGTAGCCGTACTTCTTCGTGAAGCCCTGGGCCTCCTCGGGCGTGAGCGGTCGGCTCATCGGTACGATGTCGGCCTGCCGGTCCAAGAGCGCTTGGGGGCCGATACTCACGAGGCTCGCGGTAATCTGCAGCGTCACGTCTGCGTGCATTCGCTTGAACTCGGCCGCAAGCCGGGCCACAAGATTCGTCGTTGCCGACGCCCCGATGCTTGTGATTTCCCCTGAAAGGCCGGCTACGGGCTCGTACTGGGGCAGTGAGTCCGAAGCGAGATCGCTGTCAATGTCTCCGTCCCGGCTTGATCGAGAAGGGTTCGCTTCGCAGGCGACCTGGCCGGGAGCGCTATAGGCGGAAGAGCCGCCCACCGCAGCACAGGAAACCAAGGTGGCAGTTGTGATCATGTGAAACCATGTCATTTAGAACCCTCCCCACGAGCATCATGCTTTTCTGTCTCGATGCTCCTGAGCCGCCGCGTGAGCAGGAACGTCACGATGCGGTAGAGAATGAGCAACGCGAAAAGAAGCCCAATGGCGAGGCACCCGCCTCGGAAGACCTCGTTCACCAGCAGTTGGCTCTGCTCGGAGGCCATCTTCATCCGGTCATCGGCCGACTGGTTCACCTGCTCAATCCGGCGGTCCCAGCCGGATGATTCGAGCAACTCGTCGGACGATGTGATCACATCGTTCATCTTCTCTACCGTCACCGCCAATTCCTGAACAGCCTTTGTATACTCCCGGATGTCGAACTTGCGATAGTCGGGCAATTCGACGGACCACCGGTCCCACGCGTCGAACCGGGCAAATAGAGGGTCCGCGGTCTTGAGTGTCTCGTTGAGCGAATTACTCGTCCGTTCCATGGAGGTCATCAAGGCGTCGGCATCGGCGATTGTGCCCTTTACCTGGGCGAGGGTCTCGCGGAGTTCGGGGTTGCGGTCATCAAAGGCTGCAAGAATCGCCTCCCGCTCGGCCGCGACGTTCTCAGGCAGTTTCTCGACCTGCTCGGTCAGGCGATGCACATCGGCCAGGGTCTTGGTCACCTCCGGCGTGGCTATGACATCATCTTTGGCTGCCTCCAGTTGCCACCGAAGCAACGTCGGGTAGCGTTTCGCCATGTAGAACATGCGCTCGGTGACCAACTGCGCCTCTTCGACAGCCTGCCCGGCTCTTCCCACGTTGGCGAGCAGACCGCCGGCGGCCAGCACCTCAGCGTTGGCGGACTTGCCTCGTCCGATGGCAAAGTTGGAGAAACGAACGAACGCCACTCGGACCATATCGGGATTGTGCCTTCGCCAGTCCCAGAGGAGGTAGTCCATCAGGTCCAGTTGCTCGGGGCGGAGCACCTTGGCAGCCAATGCCCATGCCTCCACACGGCCGTGGTGCAGTGCCCGGACCAGCACCTCTGCGCGATCTCCAAACACTTCCCACGCCCTGTCGTCGTCGATCCATACTTGGCTCACGAGCGTGGTCACGACCACCAGGTCGAGAACGCGCGTGAACGCGTCGGCGTTGCTGGCGATGTCATAGGTGTTCGTGGCGCAGTTCAGCATCAAGTCCTGTGCTTCGCGGCGCTGCGCCGGATCAGGGTTGTCCTTCTTCATCGCCTCGCAGGTGGAGACGAGCAGCCCGACGTAGCGATCGGCGAAGGCGCGGGTCAATTCGTCGAGTTCCGCCGACCGGATGGTCGGGCCGCCCGAGGCCGGACCGCCTTTCATCGAGCCCTCATCTGCCGGGCCGACCTGGCGCTGCATGTCCTTCGTCGGGCCGACCGCCGGTGTGGCGCACCCGCCGCACACAAGCGCCGCGACACCGGCCCACAGGAAGGTGCACATGCGCGCGCTCATGAATGTGTTCTCCAAAGGCAGACGCAACTCGGGTGGCTGACTTACCCCGGCACACGCCGTCCCTGCATCAGGCGAATGAGCACAACGATCACGGCCACCACCAGCAGGATGTGGATGAACCCGCCGACCGTGTACGACGTGACCATGCCGAGCAGCCACAGCAGCACGAGCACGATCGCAACCGCCCAGGGCAGTGTCTTGAGATTCATGGCATTCACCTTCCGTAGTGCCGAGCGCGGTTGGGCGGCGGGCATGAGTGCCGCGCCGCATGCGCGCGGAACCTGCTTCCAGCACGCGGCCCAAGAACTACGGCCCGACCACCTTCACCGTGAAGTCCTTCGACGTTGGCGCCCCGGCTTCCGGTGTCGCAGCAATATGCAGCAGATACTCGCCCAGGGCCGCGTCCTGGGGCGCCGTGATCTGGAACTGCACATCAGGCGACTCGCTGGCTTTGACCACAACCTTGCTCGGCTCCACACGGATGCCGCCGGTTACCGTGGCTTCCAGCGTGACGTCCTGCTTGAAATACTTGTCTCTCTCCAGAGAGACGGTCACCGTCTGGCGGTCGCCCTGTTTGACCTTCGTAGCGAAGATCGGGCCGCCGGCAATCTTGAAGCCTTCGTCCGAAGACAGGCTCCCGCCTCGGGGACTGGCGCAGCCGGAAAGGGCTGCTACCGTCAATGCCATCGCAATCATGAGTGCCGTCTTCATTTTCGCGTCCTTTCAAGAAGGTGGACTTTGGTCAACAACCGCCGGCCGCACATTAGTTGAACTCCCGCCCCAAGCGCGAACGGCTCTACGTCCGAAGTTCCGCCATGAGCCGCCGCACAGTGCCCTCGAGGCGGTTCGGCGTTTCGAGTTTTCCACGGGCGATCAGTTGCCGCATCCTCCGGACCTTGTCCGTGCGGACTGCCGGCATCTGGCGGATGAGTTCGCGCAGACGCGACGTTTCGGCCGCCTTGCGGGCCTCCGCCACGACCGCCGTCGCAGCAGGGGCGGGAGCGACCTCCATCTGAGGGCTTTCGTTCATGCCACACCGTCCTTCCTCATCCGGCGTACCAGCCCCTCCAACGGCAATCATCGATCATCCTGATTACGACCTGCCTGCATTACTGCCCAGTCAGACAGGCCACTGTTCATTGCAGGAGAGGTCTACTTCCCGTTCCACGTGTCCGCAGGTACGGTCTGGGCGAGTTGGAACACCTGCACCATGGTGCCGGTCGTGAAGGCATGGACCACGGCCCCCGTCGTCGGCTCGACTTCCGCGGCGGCTTCGCGCACTTTCACGCCCGTGATTCTTCTGATTTCCTCCCGCAGCGAGTCGCAGGAAGTGGCGAACAGTTGTCGGTGATACTCCTGCACCTGAGCGGCGCCTGCCGGGCTCTTCTTGGCCACGGCTTCCTCGGCCGGCGTCAAGGCCTTGTGCAGCGTGACCACCAGCGTGTCCTCACTCAGGACCACGGTCACCGCTTCGGGCGCATGGCCCGTCCTCTCCCGCTGGAACGCGATGGCTGCGTGCGCGACTTGCTGCGCCATGGTCAGTTTGGACTTGTCCATCGCGTTCCTCCTGATGGCCGCGACTGTCCCGCACCACCGGCAACAAAAAAGCCGACGCGGTTGAGCACCCAAGGGTGCTGAACCACGTCGGCTTACTCGGCAACGGGCCTCCCGGCACGACCGGGCTGCCCTTCATCTAGTCATCCGACTTAGATTAGTCCACTTACCAAGGAATTGTAAGACGCGGAGCGGGCAAAAGATACAAAATTCTGGAAATTATTTTCCCCGTCTGGTAACATGTTGCTCGTGCGCCCAGCAAGGGGGGATCTGCTCTATCGCCACGCGGGTTTCTGACTGGCAGGGGGCATGTTCGAGGGCGTTATGAAAACGCAGGGCGAAATCGAGGCCGCCGTCTGCGAAGGCATCAGCCGCTTCGAACAGGAGTACATGGGCCGGGGACCCAAGGACATCCATACCCACCTGTTCGGCGACCTTCTTGTTGTCCGGCTTCAGGGCGTCTTGACCGCCGCCGAACAGCACCTAGTCAAGTCCCTTCCGGGTGAGAGGGGCCGAGACCTCTTGAAGCAGGTGCGGACCCACTTGATTGAAACAGCGCGGCCGACTATGGAAGCCATGGTCCAGGCGGTCACCGGTATCAGGGTGTTGAGTTTGCACCACGACGTCAGCACCGCCACCGGCGAAGAGGTGCTGCTCTTCACCCTGGCCCAAGCCCCGACCTTCCGCGGCTCCAAGAAAGACTAAGGTTCATCCGACTGGAACGGCTTCCACCCGAGTGGGAGATCTGAGTCTCTCCCCAGCGTCTAGGCAAAGATCCGGCCAATTTGGCGTCAATGATGTAAAGCGATTTCCCGGGTTCGGGCCTCGCGAAGGACAGATTTCGCGAGAAGTAATCGGTTCGTTGAGTGAAAGGCCCTTGGGCGAAGTCGCCAAAGCTCTGCCAGCCTGGAACTTGTGGCCGGAAGGCAGTCGATTCCCATGGTATAATGGACTCCTGTATGCATTTCGGCCAGGATTTGGGGCCTGTTTTCGGTCCGCTGAAAGGGCGCTGAAAGGGCAGGGCGGTTGGACCCTAAGTCTTTGTCTCAACAAGCCTTACGTTTTCGAGAAAACCGACTCTTAATCAGCGGGTCCGGGGTTCGAGTCCCTGGTGGCCCACCATTGACATACGTTGGCGAGTGCGGACAAGTCTTGGCAAGTGGCTGACTTGCGCGCACTCGCCTTTCCTCTTCTCCAAGTCCCCGATCCTGGCAAGTGATGGCACGTGATGGCGTGCCGGGGTAACTGCGCGCTGAAAATGCGCTGCGCGCGGGGGGCCCAGGTTGGGGTCTGGGGTGGCGTTGTCACCCCCCCTCGGTGGCCTTCTCCACGTCCCCCCCGGGCGTGTGAGAGATCGCGCACGTCCCAGACCTACCCCTCTTCGAAACGTAGAGCGCAGACGGCGTTAAGCGCGGAAGAACCGGCGGATGTCCAGGTCGCGGGGGCGCAGTTTGCCGTTGCCCTGCGGCAGATGGAGACCTACCCTATGGCGTCATCCGAGTCCGACCGTGCCCGCCTCCGCCGGCAATGTGCGGCAGACTGCGTGGCGCGGGAGGGACTCGACAGGCGGCGGACCTCGCATGCGGGTGAGTCTTCGTCAGGCCGGCGTGTTCCTGGCAATGGGGGTTTCGTTGTGCGCCGCCCTGCCGGCCGCCGGGGAACCTCCCTCGGCTCGCGGGCCTGTCGCACGCTGGACGTTCGACGAGGGTGTACCGGCTTCCTTGAGCGTCCGGGGCGCAGGCGCCGCCCGGTTCGTGACAGCCGCCGAGGTACCGGGCGTCGTGGGCCGAGCCATCGCGATGGGCGTGCGAGGCGGCGACGTCCAGTACCTGACCGCGCCGATCTGGCCGGACGTGACACTCGGGCCCACCTACACGATCGAGGCGTGGATCCAGGCGACGACAGTCGGTGTCTGGAACCGGCTGGTGCTCCACTGGGCCAACCGGCCGGACTACGCCTACCATCTCGCTCTCCACAATAGCCAGGTGAGCCTCTACCACGGCCAGGCCGATGGAACGCTCGCGTTCGCCGAGGGGGGTCGCGTTCAGCCGGGCCGCTGGCATCATGTAGCAGGGGTGGCCCAGCGAAACGACACCCGACCCGAACAGAGCACGCTGACGGTCTATCTCGACGGCCAACCTGTCGGGTCAGCCGCCTTCGACGGCACGATCCGCACGCTTGCCACGGAGGGCCTCGGCGTGGGCGATTCGGCGGGCGCAGCATCTCCGGACTGCCGCTTCCGCGGGTACTTGGACGACGTGGTGATCTGGAACCGCGCCCTGTCGGCCGAGGAGATCCGCGCGCGCTACGCCCAACGCAGCGACGTCCTCGGCAGACTTCTGGCCCGGCAGCGGGAAGAGGAGATCGCACGCCGCGCCACGACTGCCCGGCGCCTCGGCGACCTGGGCGTCAGGGAGATCCTCTTCGCCGAACGCGAACCCGGCCGCGACCCGTCAGGGCACTACTACGCCAACTTCGGCTACTCGTGCATCGCCCCCGACGACTGGCTTCACGGCGCCGACGGCGGGCGGCTCTGCAGACTCGACGTCCGCACGGGGGAGGTGACCGTATTGCTGGCTGATCCCGGCGGCGCGGTGCGAGACCCGCGGGTCCACTACGGCGGTAGGAAGGTCCTCTTCTCGTACCGCAAGGCCGGCAATCACTTCTATCACCTGTACGAGATCGGCGTTGACGGAACGGGCGTGCGCCGCATCACCGGCGGCCCTTGGGACGACGTCGAGCCGGCGTATCTGCCCGACGGCAGGATCGTCTTCTGTTCCACTCGCTGCAAGCGATACATCGGCTGCTGGCTGGCCCCCACCGCGGTGCTGTACCGCTGCGGCCCCGATGGGAAGAACATCCGGGCGCTCTCTTCGGGGGGGTTCACAGAGAGCACGCCCGCCATCTTGCCGGACGGGCGCGTACTGTACACCCGCTGGGAATACGTGAATCGCGATCCGGTGAGTTTCCACCATCTCTGGACGATGAACCCCGACGGGACAGGCCAGATGGTCTACTTCGGCAACATGCACCCCGGCGGGGTCTTCATTGACGCCGGCCCCATCGCCGGCACCGACAGCGTGGTCTTCATCCACTCCCCCGGCCACGGCAGGAACGAGCACGTCGGACACGTTGTCACGGTCACCGCTGATCACGGGCCCGACGCCCCGTGGGCGATGAAGCGCATTTCCCGGACCGGCGATTTCCGCGATCCGTATGCGCTTTCAGACGACACGTTTCTCGCCGCCCGGGGCAAGTCAATCGTTCTCCTGGACGCACGGGGCCGGACCGAACTCCTCCACGCGGCCGCGGCTATGGTGCACGAACCGAGGCCGATCGTTTCCAGGTCGCGCGAGATGATGCTGCCACCCCGGACAGACCCCGCCAAAGAAACCGCAACGCTGGTCCTCACGGACGTGTATCAGGGGCGAAACCTGGCCGGCCTCCGGCGCGGCGCCATCAAAAAACTGCTCGTTCTGGAACAGTTGCCCAAGCCGGCAAACTATCACGGTGGCGGCTCGCAGCCCATCGGTCACGGCGTCACGTCCACGCTGAAACGCATTCTCGGCACGGTGCCGGTGGAACCGGATGGTTCGGCCTGCTTCGAGGCCCCGGCCATGCGGAGCGTGTACTTCGCCGCCCTCGACGAGAACGACTTGTCGCTGAAGCAGATGCGCTCCTTCTTGACGCTCCAGCCGGGTGAGACGGTCGGCTGCGTGGGCTGCCACGAACCGCGGACCGACGCACCGGCCGGCCCTGCACGCGGGCACCTCCAGGCACTACGACGCACGCCCAGCCGCATCCAGCCCATCAAAGACGTTCCCGACGTCATGGACTTCCCGCGCGATGTGCAGCCTGTACTCGGCCGGCACTGCGTCCGTTGCCACAACCACGAGAAACGCAAGGGCGGCGTGGTCCTGACGGGCGACCGGGGACCGGTTTACTCCCACTCCTACTACACGCTGTTGCTGCACTGGCAGGTGAAGGACACCGCTGGCAATCCGGCGCATGGCAGCGGACGACAGCGCGGCAACGACAGGCCCTATGCGGCGTACAGTTCCGCCTCGCCGCTGATGAAGAAGATCGACGGCAGTCACAACGAGGTCCGGCTGACCCCACGGGAGCGGACGACGATCCGTCTATGGATCGACTCCGGCGCGGCGTACGCCGGCACATACGCGGCCTGCGGATCAGGCCAGGTCGGCGGGTGCTGGGGCAACAACCGCCCCGTACGGGTCATGGCCGACGGTTGGCCATCTACGCCGCCGGCTCGGGAGGCCATCCAGCGGCGGTGCACGTCGTGTCACGGGAAGTGGCTGCCGAAACACGTCACCGACCGGGTTCCTCTGAACTCCTGGGCAGACATGCTGGCGTGGACGCGGCCGCTGAGCCGCTTCTCGCGGCACCGGGTGTTCAACCTGACCCGGCCGGAGAAGTCGCTGGTCCTGCTGGCACCCCTGTCGCGCCAAGCTGGCGGGTACGCCGAGGGCAAGCCGCAGCAGAAACAGATCCGCGAAGACAGGGGCTGGCCCCCCAAGCCGATCGTGCATCCGGTCATCTTCCGCGACACCGGGGACCCGGATTACCGCAAGATCCTCGTCCACATCCGGGCCGCGAAGGCCAAACTCGAGCAGATCAAACGGTTCGACATGCCGGGATTCCGCCCGCGGCCGGAATACGTCCGCGAGATGAAACGGTACGGCGTCATCCCGGCGGCGTTCGACTTGGCGAAAGACCCGATCAACGTCTACACGACCGACCGGGTCTACTGGCGTTCGCTCTGGCACAGGCCAACCCAGACAGCCGGCCCATGAGCCGCTTGGCTTACGGCAATGTCTGTCAAGTAAAACCGCATTTCCGAGATGGACCTGCGGTATTATGCTGGCGCGCTCGGGTTTGGCTGCGTAGAATGCGGTGGTTCGGGGATGCTGGCCGCAATCGAAGGAGTTCCCAGTGGGTGAAGCGTTGCGGGTGGGTTTTGATGGGTCGCTGAAGCTGGAATTCCACGGCTCGAAGGTCGCCTCGGCGAGCACCTCGGCGGGCCCAGGGTGCAGCGTCCACGTCATCTGGCTGGGGCGACATTCTCGTCCAGAGAAGGCCTCATGATCCCACCGTCGAACAGAAGAAGTGTTTGCTGTCTTCGCTATGAGTGGTAGCATCATTACGCCGGTCGACGGTGGTCGTCGGCCGGAGCCTGTCCGGGAAAGCCCGGTTGAGGAAGCCCCGAAGCCTTTGTCAAACACGTTCCTGAAGGTCATGTGCGGCGGGACGTCGGCCGAGGTGACCGTGGGCGGATACGTCAACATGTCCACCCCCTCGCCGCGGAGCGTGAACCTTCAGGACTGGGTCTGCCTGGCGCGCGTCGACCCGCAGGTTCTGGACGTGTGCCTGAAGATCATCCCGAAGACCGGCCGCGTCAAGGCGCAGGGGCAACTCGCGCAGCTGTTGGCGAAGCGGCGCCTCGCCGGCCGCGCGGTCCCCGACAAGACGATTATGCATCAGCCCCAAGGAGGTGTGTGAGCGTGCGCAACAGGTGGTCTGTCCTTAGCATGGCGTTCCTTGTAGTCTCGACGGTCTTCGCCCCGGCGGCGGCGGCGGCGGACTGGCCCATGTGGCGGCACGACGCCGGCCGGACCGCCGTCTCGCCCGAGCCACTGCCGGCCACGCTGCACCTGATGTGGGTTCGCACGCTGGCGCCCCCGGCCGCCGCCTGGCCGGCGAGCCAGACAAAACTACAGTTCGACGCTTCCTACGAACCGGTCGTCTGCGGCCGGCGCGTCTTCGTCGGGTCGATGGTCGGCGACCGCGTCACCGCGTACGACACCGAGACCGGCGATGAACTCTGGCGGTTTCACGCCGACGGTCCGGTCCGTTTCGCCCCCGTGGCGTGGAAAGACAGGGTAGCCTTCGTCTCCGACGACGGGTACCTGACCTGCCTCGACGCCGCCACCGGCAAACCGGTCTGGCGCGTCCGGGGCGGACCGTCGGAGCGGCGGGTCCTCGGCAACGACCGGCTCATCTCGACGTGGCCGGCCCGTGGGGCGCCCGTCCTGGTCGACGGCACCATCTACTTTGCCGCCGGCATCTGGCCGTTCATGGGCATCTTCATCCACGCCGTCGACGCCGAGACCGGCCGCATCGTCTGGACGAACAGCGGCAGCGGGTCCATCTACGTGTTGCAGCAGCACAGCAGCCCGGCCTTCGCGGGCGTGGCGCCGCAGGGGTACCTGGCGGTGGCCGGCGACACCCTCCTCGTTTCCGGTGGCAGGACGGTGCCCGCCGCCTACGACCGCGCGACCGGCGCCCTGCGCTACTTCCACGTCAGCAGCCGCACCTTCGGCAGAGACGCGGGCGGATACGAGGTCTTCGCCCGCAACGGGTACTTCGTCAACGGCGGGGCGGTGTACAAGATGAAGGACGGCGCCGCGGTCACCCGGACGCAAGGCTCTCTGCCGACCGACGACGCCCTCATCGGCTTTGACGGCGCCAACCTGGCCGGCTACGGGTACGAGCCCGTCAAGGAGTCGTACACCGATTCAAAAGGCAAGAAACGGACGCGCACCACCGTGTCGGTGCGGTGGAAGGGCGAGCCGGACGTAGCGCTGCAGCGGGTTTTCCTGAAGGCCGGCAACCGTGTCTATGCGGAAGGGCCCGACGGCCGGATCGCCGCCCTCGACCTGCCGGTCCAGGGCGAGCGGGTCCGTGCCTCGTGGCAGGGGCGCGTCGAGGGCGATGTGTGGACGATGCTGGCGGCGGACGGCAAACTCTTCGTCGTTACGCGCGACGGCCTCCTGTCCTGCTTCGGCGCCCGGGCCGCAACGCCCGTGACGCATCCCCGCGACCGCACGCCGCTGCCCGCGACGTCCGACCCGTGGGCGACGCGCGTCGAGGCCATCCTGAACGCCACGCAGGCCAGGCAGGGGTACGCCCTCGTCCTGGGAATCGGCGCCGGTCGGCTGGTGGCGGAACTGGTCCGGCAGTCCGACCTGCACGTGATTGCGGTCGACCCGGACCCCGAGAAGGTGGCGGTGCTTCGCCGCACCATGGAAGCGGCGGACGTGTACGGCCGGCGGGTGGCGGCCCACGTCGGCGACCCCGCGACGTTTCCGTTCCCGCCGTACCTCGCGAGCCTGGTGGCGTCGGAGGACCTTGCCGCCGCCGGGGTCGCCAAGGGAACAGCCTTCGTACAGTCGGTTTTCCGGACGTTGCGGCCGTACGGCGGCGTGGCGTGGCTCCCGGCTGCCGAGGCCGGACAGGCAGACGTCGCGACGTGCGTGCGTCAGGCGGACCTTGTTGGTGCCTCCGTCGCTACGGCCGGCAACGGTCTTCTGCTGACGCGACAGGGGGCCTTGCCGGGATCGGCCAACTGGACCCATCAGTACGCCGACGCGGCCAACACGATCGTGTCGCAGGATGCGGCCGTCCGTCTGCCGCTCGGCCTGCTGTGGTTCGGGGGTCCGGCGAACGACCCCATTCTGCCGCGTCACGGCCACGGCCCGTCGCCGCACGTCGTGGACGGCCGGCTGTTCATCGAAGGCCGCAACATGCTCCGGGCCGTGGACGCGTACACGGGGCGGCTGCTCTGGCAGCACACGTTCGAGGACCTCGGCACGTATTACGACAACACGAATCATCAGCCGGGGGCCAATGAGATCGGGAGCAACTACGTCTCGGTTTCGGACGGCATCTACGTGGCCTATGGCCGGACGTGCTTACGGCTGGACCCGAAGACCGGCAAGGCGATAAGCACCTTCGCCCTTCCCCGGCAGGACGGTCTGGCGGATGCGCATTGGGGCTACATTGGCGTCTACAAAGACCTCCTGATTGCGACGGCGATGCCGATTGGCATCAAGTTGGTCAAACAGAAGAAAGGCAAGAAGGAGCAGATTACCGCCAAGGCCGTTTGCGAGAACGCCCCCTACGGCGCGGGAAGCCGATGGCTCATCGTCATGGACCGCCACGGCGCCGGCACGAAGGCGCTCTGGACGCGGCAAGCCGAGGCCAACTTCCGCCACAACGCCATTGTCGCGGGCGACGGCAAGGTCTTCTGCATCGACGGCCTCTCGGAGGCACGGCTCAGAATCCTGAGGTTCCGCGGCCTGGAGGCGAAGGCCGAACCGACGCTCTACGCCCTCGACGCACGCACCGGACGGGTGCTCTGGAACGTTGACAAGGACGTCAAGGGGACCTGGCTCGGCTACTCCGAAGCGCACGACGTGCTCCTCGTGGCCGGCAGCAGCAGCCGCGACCGGGCGCTCGACGAAACCCGAGTCGGCATGGCCGCCTACCGCGACCGCGACGGCAAACGACTCTGGACCAGCGGCGAGTCGTACGAGGGGCCCTGCATGATCCACGGCAGCCGCATCATCACCCAGCGCAAGGCGTTCGACCTGCTCACCGGCAAGCCCATCGAGCGCACGCATCCCCTGACCGGCGAGACCATCTCGTGGCGGTACGGGCGCAACTACGGATGCAACACGGCCATCGCCAGCAAACACCTCATCCTGTTCCGCTCCGCCGCCGCCGGCTACTACGATCTGGAACACGACGGCGGCACCGGCAACCTCGGCGGGTTCAAGTCGGGGTGCACGTCGAACCTGATTGCGGCCTGCGGTATCCTGAGCGCGCCCGACTACACGCGGACGTGCACGTGCTCGTACCAGAACCAGTGTTCGGTGGCGTTTGTCCACGATCCGGACGCCGAGGTCTGGACCTTCCAGGCGTATGGTAAGATCCGCGAGCCCCTGAAGCGCGTCGGCCTCAACTTCGGCGCGCCGGGCGACTGGCCCGCCCGTGGCGGCACGCTCTGGCTGGACCAGCCCAGCGTGGGCGGCCCGGGGCCCGACCTGGGCGTGACGGTCGATGGCACGGTCCGCTACTTCCGCCGCCATTCCCTTGAGGTCGAGGGCACCGGTCGGCAGGTCACGGCCTCCGGGCTGGAAGGGGCGGCCACCGTCCGCATTTCCATGAACAGCGACGACGAGCGGCCGTTCACCGTCCGCCTGTACTTCTGCGAGCCGACGGCCACGGCCTCCGGCCGGCGCGTCTTCGACGTGCGGCTTCAGGGCGAAACCGTTCTGGAGGATCTGGACGTGTGGGCGGAGGCTGGCGGACGCCGGAAGGGGTTGGTCAAGACGTTTGAGCACGTGCCGGTCGAGGACCGGCTGACCGTCGAACTCCGCCCGACCGAGGGGTCGGACCTCCCGCCCGTCCTCGGCGGCATCGAGGTGATCATGGAGTAGCAGGGCCCCGCGGTGCCGTGCGCGTTGGGCTTGATCAGACAGGGGACGATCCTGGACTTGGAGCATGCGATGCCGAAAGCCACCACCATTGTTGCAGCCGCGCTGGCCGTTCTCTTCGGGTTCCACGCCGGCGCGGCGGAGGCCAACGCTCCGGCGACGGACGCTGCGGCCAAGCGGCTGCTGGACGATGCCGGGCTGCCGGGCGGCCTGTGCGTTCACCTGGGTTGCGGCGACGCGGTTTTCGCGGCCGGGCTCAGCGGCGGCGGGCGATTCATCGTCCACGGCCTCGGCGCCGACCCGGCCTCCGTTGCCCGGGTCCGGCGCGACTTGCAATCGCGAGGCCTGTACGGGCCTGTCTGGGCCGAACACGTCCCGGGGCCCCGCCTTCCCTACGCGGAGAACTTGGTCAACCTGGTGGTGGTCGATGCGTCGGCCGCGGCCGCGCCGCTGGAGGAGGTGGCCCGGGTCCTGTGTCCGAGGGGAGCCGTCTACGTCGGCGTGGCGGACGGGGCCGGCGACGGCAAGGGTGCCGGGGCCCTCCTCGCCCGCATGCAGAAGGCCGGCATGGCGGGGGCCGAGGCCGTCGACCTCGGCCGCCCGTGGGTCCGCTGGCGGAAGCCCTGGCCGGCGGAGATGGACGAATGGGGCCATCCGCGGCACGGGGCGGACGGGAACGCGGCCTCGGCCGACCGGCTGACGGGTCCGCCACGCCGCGTCCGATGGGTGGCCGGGCCGATGCACGAGGCCAGCAACGCCGTGACGGCGGGCGGCCGGTACTTCCACGGCGGCCTGGTCGCCCGCGACGCCTTCAACGGCATCCGCCTCTGGGACCGGCCGATCCAGCCCACGCCGATGCGCCTCGGCTACACGTCCTCGTTTATGAAGGACAGCCTGCGTCCGGTGGCCGTCGGCGACCGGCTGTACGTCTTCCACGAGGGCAAACTCCAGGCTCTCGACACCGCCACCGGCCGGACCGTCCGCGCGTATTCCAAGGCCGGTGCACTTCGGGATGTTCTGTGCGTCGAAGGCACGCTCGTCGGCGTCGGGGCGGACGCGGTCCAGGCCCTCGACGCCGACACCGGCGCCGTGCGCTGGACCTACGCCGCCGCCGAGCCGGGCTCCGTGGTGGCGGGCGGGGGCGGCGTCTTTCTCCTCCAGCGCGCCGACGGTGAGAGCGGCAAACGGGCCGTCCTCCGCCTCGATCTCGCCACCGGCAAACCCGCGTGGCGGCAGGACGGGTTCGACTGGATCCACCGGGTCCGGCGGCTCTCGTATCATGACGGCCGCCTCGTCTGCGAGGTCTCGACGTTCAACAACGACCGGCCGGGCAACGGCATCCACGTCCTCGCGGGCGACGACGGGCGCCTCCTGTGGGAGTACTTTTACGAGCCCGGCATGACCCACTACATGCAGGCCCGCGCGCTTCAGACGGGCGGACGCGTCTGGGTCCTGAACGGACCGCACTGGGAGGCCCTGGACCCCGTCAACGGATCGCTGACCGAACGCTTCGGCGGCGGGACGGGTCACTGCTTCCCGGCCGTCGCCACGGCCAGGTACCTCGTTTCCGGCGAGATGAACTTCACGGACGTCCGGACCGGCCGCATCGACGCCAACCGCATCAGCAAGGGGGCGTGCGGACGGGACGCCGGCTTCGTCCCCGCCAACGGCCTCGTCTACGTCTCGCCGAAGCACTGCTCGTGTTACCCGATGCTGAACGGGTACTCGGCGCTGGCGCCGGCGCGGCATTCCGCGGTGCCGCTCGATGCCGAACCGAAACTGGAACCCGGCCCCGCCGAGGCCCCGTCCGGCCCCGCGTCCGAGCCCGGCGACTGGCCGTGCTACCGCGCCGACGCGTGGCGCAGCGGGAGCACGGCGGCCGCGGTCGGGACGGACCTCGTGGTCCGCTGGACCGCGACGCTGGGCGACCGGCGCGACGGCCCGTTCGCGGCGGACTGGAAGGAGGACCCGTACGTGCGCGGCCCGGTAACGCCGCCCGTCGTGGCCGGGGGCCGGGTGCTGGTGGCCCAGCCGGACCGGCACGGCGTCGTGGCCCTGGACGCCCGCACGGGCAAGGTGCAGTGGACCTTCACCGCCAGCGGTCGCATCGACTCGCCGCCCACCGTGTGGCGGGGCCTGTGCCTCTTCGGCACGCGGAGCGGATGGGTGTATGCCCTGCGGGCCGACGACGGCCGGCGGGTCTGGCGCCTCCGCGTGGGGCCGACCGAGGACCGCATCGTCTCGTTCGGTCAACTGGAGTCGCCGTGGCCCGTGCCGGGCAGCGTCCTGGTGGTCGGCGACACGGCGTACGTGGCGGGGGGTCGGCAGCCGCTGGCCGACGGCGGCGTGCGGGTCCTGGCGCTGGACCCCGCCACCGGGCGGGTCCGGTGGCAGCACCGCATCGACAGCCTGCCGATCAAGAATTGGTACGGCGGGGCGGGGCTGGAGTTCGACGGGTTCGACCTCCTGGTGGCCGAGGCTGCCAAGCCGACGCCCGACGCCCCCGCCTCGGCCGCCGCGGCGGACGGCGGGCCGGATTACGTCACGCTCTCGCGCTGGCGGATGGATCCGAAGACAGGCGAGGCTCACGTCGTCCACAAGCGAGGCTTCGGGTATTACCGGACGGCGGGCGGCGGGGTCATCGCGCCGCGCGGCCTGTGGACGTACGGCCCGCGGATGGATTACATCCCGTCCGGTCCGCGACCGGGCAAGCCCGATTACGTCCGGACCACCCCCCGGCCGCTCATGGTCTTCCGCGGCAGCACGCTCGTGGCCTCCAGCGACGACAAGCAGCGGCTGTTCCGTAAGGACTTCACGCCCAAGGAGGCCGCGGCGTTCGACGACGTCTGGTTCAACCAGCGGCACGTGCCGCGCGGCTCCAGGAAGGGCGACAAGAACCGGGCCGACCGCCTGGCCCACGGGGCGGCGTGGACGGTCGACGCCTTCGGCGGCGGCGGGAAAGGGCAGGGCGTCGCCGCCCTCGTCCTGGCGGGGCCGACCGTCTTTGCGGCCGGCCGGACGGGCGGTCTGCGGGCGTACGCGGTCGCGGACGGTCGGCGGCTGGCCGAGCACGACCTGCCCGCGCCCGTCTGGGACGGCATGGCCGCCGCCCGCGGGGCGCTGTACGTCGCCACGGCCGACGGCCGCGTCCTTTGCCTCGGCCCGAAGTAGCAGAGACAAGAGGCGCGCGGGGGATGAGAGGCCGTGCCAAGAAACGCCCGCCGTTGCAGGCACGCCCTCCGGCGCGTCCCTGCAGGCGACCGGCGCGAACGGTTTGCGCCGAGACGGCCGTGGACAATCAGCCGTGGTTCCCGCCGAATGGTGTGTGGTGGACAGGTACCGCCGCGCCCAGCAGGTGGCGGCACACTGGAGGAGAGCGACATCATGTGCAGACTTTGCCTAGTTGCGCTTGCAACCGTTCTGATGATGACGGCCGTTTCCTGCGGCCTGACAGGCGGCTCGTCGGTCGGGGCCGAGGAGGCCGGCGACGTCACGTTTATCGCCACCTCCGACTCGCATTACGATGCCTTTGAGAACGAAGACCGCAATGCCCGCAACTGGGCCACTATCGAGCACATGAACGCCATCGCCGGCGTGGCCTGGCCGGAGGAACTCGGCGGCGGGATGATCGGCCGGCCGCTCGGCGTCGTCGTCCTCGGTGACCTCATCGACGACGGCGACCGGCAGATGGACGGCAAGAACCAGACCGAGCCCCAGTGGACGTTTTACACGGAGGACTTCGGCCTTGACGGCACCGACGGCCGCCTCAAGTACCCTGTCCTGGAGACCTGGGGCAACCACGACGGACCGCCTGTCGGCAAGGAACGGTTCGGCTTCAGCACCCAGACCCACCTCGTGGCCCGGAACCGCGAACGGCTCCGCAAGGGTCTCCTCGAACACCTCTCAGAGAACGGGCTTCACGGCTCGTGGGACTGGGGTCCCGTTCACCTTGTCACGGCCGGCATCTATCCCGCCGATGAGCAGCACCAAGACGTTCGCTACAACCGCGTCTGGCACGACCCGCAGGGCGCCCTCGCCTTCCTCAGGAAGGATCTGGAAGAGCACGTGGGCGACTCGGGCCGGCCCGTCCTCGTCATGGCCCACTGCGGCTTCGACACCGACTGGTGGCACAAGGACGACTGGAAGGCGTTCTACGAGGCCGTCCGCCCGTACAACGTCATCGCCTACCTGCATGGCCATTCGGGAACCGGCCTGAAGCGGTACAAGCCGGAGGGCGTCGAGGGCGAACCGCTCACCGTCATCAACACCGGCCAGACGGAGAACGGGTTTTTCGTCGTCCGGGTGACGGGGGACCGCCTCCAGGCCGCCTACTGCTGCAAGCGCGCCCGGCGCTGGCGCGACGACGCCGGTAAGCACCATTACGAATGGGACGGGACCTGGCAGTGGAAGCACATCCTCGACAAGCCGCTGGGCGCGTCATCCGAGACGGAGACCACCCAGGCAGGTTTACCGCGGTAGAAGGTCATCGCGTGACGCACTTCCGCGGACCGCTCGGCCGATGGCGGCAGCGGCAGACTGCGGGACAAGTTGATGAACGATGACGTGTGGCTCGGCCCGGCCGAGGGCCGGTACGCCTCGATGCCCTGCCTCGGCCAGGTGAAGCGAAATCGCCTCACTGACCTGCCCCCCGAAAACGAGTCCAGTTTTCATGTTGCACGCTGGACGCCGGGAGCCTTGGTAAGGGGGCGTCGGACATCGGCAGGCTCGCGGCCCGGTTCTTGTGATTCGGCCGGAGGCAGCTACGGGGGTGCTTCTCCCGGCGGTGGCGGATTCTGTCGGACATCGCCGCGGTGGTACTCGGCCGGCGGCGCGACAGGGCGCACAGGGCGCGGATTGGCCGCGGCGGGACCGGGGTCCAGGTAACGCAGGAACGTCGCCAGGGCGGCAACGTCCTTGGCTGACAGATGCGACGTCGTGCCGTGGCGGTCCTCGGGATTGTGCTGTGTGAAGACCTTCTCGAGCGTGCGGGCTCGACCATCGTGCAGATAGGGCTCCGATTGCCGGAGACCCAACAGGGAAGGGGTGTCGAGCTTTCGCAACGTCTCGGCCTCGCCGGGTTTCCACGTGCCGACGTCGTGCCGCTGGGGGTGCCCCTCCGCATCGCGGCAGCCACTGTCCGTGTAACGGGGGCCGGGGTGGCAGGCGGCGCAGCCGATGGCCTCGCGCTACTTCTGCCGGAACGATTCGATCGCCTGTTCGTCTCCGACCCGCACCAACCTGACTTCCTCCAGCAGGCAGCTGTAGACCAGAAAGGAGGCGTAGGCAGCGTTTTTCGGCGGCACGAAGTAGGATCGCGGACCGTACCTTCGCGTGGAGGCCTTCATGAGCATCTTGCCCTGCCGGTCGTACACTCGGACAATCACCACAGAGTTGTACCCGTTGCCGGTGGCGATGGCCGACAGGGCGTACGTGCCCGGTTCGGACAAGGGAATCATCTGCCCGGTGGACCCGTACTTCGTGTCGAGAACGGTCTTGCCGTCTCGCTGGATCAACCGTCCGCCGGCGGCGATGTTCCGCCAACCGGAGTAGTTCCACGGTCCGAGTCGAAACGCCGGGTTCGCGTTCATCGCCGCCTCGTCGGGAGTTTCCGCGATCTCCAGTCTCGACAGCACCAACCGGACACCTTTGCCGGATGTCAGGGCAACCCGCGCGATCACCGCGTCCACCGGCGTATGGAACACATCCTGGTAGGTTCGACGGTTCCTGAACGGCATGGCGTACACCACAGACCGTCCGGTGGACTTGCCCGCGGCATCGAAGAACTGGATCTGTCGCGAAGGCAGACGCGGGCCGGTTTGTTCGGGGCGGGTGAAGATCTCGAACCGGGGATTCTCCTCTATCGACTCGACATCGCCCTCGAACGCGGCGGTCAGACTTAGCGTGTACTTGGTGGCCGGTTTCACGGTCATGTCGCTAAGTCGAGCGGTCGAATCGGTAAGAACCATGGCCTGCCCACCGTGCACCGAGGCAACCCGCACGCGCCCTGCCGTATCCCGGGTGAAGTAGTCCCCGGGCTCACCGGATGAGAAACTCAAGGCAGGCGGCGCGGCAGCCGGCGCCACGTGCGCCCATAGAGCGATGACGAGGATCGCGGTCGGTTTCATCGATGGCACTCCAGACCTATTCAACGACGATCGGGAACTTGCGGTAGTCCAGCGGAAGGCCCTGATAGGACACATGCTCCGATGCCCCTTCCTCCCGGCTGATCTCGCGCGTGCAGAACCAACGGCAACTCGTCGCTTTGCCCGGCGCGAATCCGAAGGTCGACAGCGGCAGCGTGGCGATTGCCTCCCACCCGGACACGGTTCTCCGGACCTTCAGAACCCACTGGGAATCCCAGGTGCGATCCAGGTTTCTGGCATCGTATGTCGCGCCGTTGGCGTTGAACGCGAACACGTAGCGAGCGCCGCCGTCGTAAAGCCACAGCTCGACATGGTCTCCCATCGGCCAGCGTTCTTCCCCGTCCGTGGGCACCATCGCGTCCCGGCGGTCCGCCTTCGTGGTCTCCATGCGGAACCGCAGAAAGAGCGACTTGCCGTCGTGGGCGGCCTGAATCGCAGTGCTCCGCGGCGCATCCGACGTTTCGCCGGTCCGCGTGGTGAGTTTGAAATCATCGCAGACAGCCGGCTTCTCCCATTGCAGAGAGTCGAAGTTGTCCGCTTCTCCTCGAATCTCTGGAATATGGGCGACGACCAGCCGCGCCATGCCTTTGGAGAATCCCTCGTACTGCTCGCGCATCCGGCGGATCATGGTCTTGGAATGAGGGTGCCGGGCGGCTGCTTCGGCCTCGGTCAGCAGTCGCATGCACTGCTTCTCCAGACCGCGGTCCACAATCAGCCCCTTGTAGACGCCCGAGATGCTCGCGTGGCAGGAGCTGTGGGTCTTGTTGTCCGGCGCCAGCCAACTGGATTTGATGAACTCGTAGTAGGCGAGCATCTGTGGGGCGGCCTCGCGATAGGTCCGCTGAATGTAGTAGGCGTAGAGGGAGTCGACATCCTGCCGTGGATCCCAGAACAGCCGCGTGTAAACCCAGTGGTTCATCAATCCCACGTCCCATCCCCACTCGCCGTTGCCGATCCCGTCCGAGCCGAAATCGTTGCTCATCTCGGCGTAGATGAGCGCGTTGCGATGGTCGGGCCGGCTCATGACCGCCCTGAGATTTGCGGCCGCGTAGAAGCCGTCCGGCGAGGGCTTGGCCTCGAAGTACTCGTAGAACCCCAGCCGGTCATTCATGGTCAACCACTTGCGGAACCTGGATCGCCATGGCTCGGGTTGGCGCGGGTCCAGCAGCGGGAAGTGCAGGTTGCTGGTCGGATAGGGAGCGAACCAGATTCCCAGGTCCGGATGGACGGCCACGCGCGGGGGCTCGGCAAAGTGGATGTACGCCAGCACGTGGATGGTGATCTCGGGGCGAAGGGTCTTCCAGGTCTTCATCGCCTCGTTGATGAACATCATGATCTGGGTGGACCGAAACTGCGGATCCTTGATGGCGTCGGGGTCTTTGCACTGCAATTGAGAGCCGTCCGGCAGCGTGAGCGGAGCCAGGCATTTCTCGCACTGGCAGCAGAACCAGTTGTCTCCCGGTCCCAGCCGGATGTGCTCGACCTTGCGTCCGACTTTCGCCTCGTGGGCGGCGACGTTCCTGGCGAGCCCCTGCGCCCAGATGGCCGGCAATCCGGGAACGCTCAGGCACATCGTTCCTTCCCCGTGTTTGACGAAGCGGCGGGACCGGGTGATCGGGTTGTAGCCGAAGTACTCGGGGTGCTTCTCCCGATGGTGGGCGATCGGGACCGCGAAATTCGTGCCATACGCCTCGATGAGGTCGAGTTCCAGGAATCCTTTGTACGATGCACGATGATCCCGGGTATTGTCGCGGTTCCGCAGCAGCCACACACCCGTGGCGCGATGGGCCGGCCAGTTGGGGCCGAAACGCCGGTTGAGGAACACAGGCGTGTCGATGAAGTCGGTCTCCGTCAACACCAGATTCGCCATCTTTCCGTGAACCGTGCCGAACTCATCGTGCGGCCGAGCGAAGATCAGGTCGGTGTTCTTCTCCAGAAACGCATACAGACCGTACAAGGTGCCCCGCGGGCGGCTGCCAAAGATATAGACGTTACTGCCCTTGCGTCGCACCGCGAATCCGTCGTTGCCCTTCAACCGTTCCAGATCGCTCCTGAACTCGCCGGCAAAGGCCGTTCCGACGAAGACCTTCACATTGGCCTGCTTACTGGGTTCGTGGAGGATCGGCACGTTGGCGCCGGTGATCTGCTCGATCCAGTGGCACACATCCTTCGTTCCGAACGACTCCGCCGGTTCGGGGGGATTGCCCACAATGAACTCGCCGATGGCCTGGCCGTTCTTCACGAAAGGGGCCGCCCAAGTCGGCATGGCCGCGAGGCAGAGGAATCCAACGAGTAGCGTGCTTATCTTCATGTTGCGTCCGCTTCCCGGAATGTCCTGTTCGACGAGTACTCCGCGTGGAGTTCGGCGACGCCGCCTCGCGCATCCCATCCAACTGATAGACTGATAGAGCGGGGTTCTCCGGATGGCCTTCGGCCGACGACCGCCATCGACCTTTCCGACGATCCTAGCACCGATCCCGAGATCGGCAAGCACTTCTTGTGGTCGATGAACGCCCGGCGTTCATGCTGTCAAACGACGCCTCATTATACATCAATTGTGGTTCTCATCCGGGACACCCGGGTTTAAGGCGCCGTCCGGCAAACAGAGACGCGGCAGGATCGTTGACCTCGCAGCGGCCGAGCGCTCTAATCGGTTGCGGTGCCAACGTGAAACGCTTCGCACGTACCTCGGTTACGGATCCCAACATGGCCTCAAGCTGAATACCCGCTTTCGTGAATCACTTTCCGTTGGTCTCAGGCGGCTGCGCGGAACCTCAGCCAGAACGCCGCCCTGATGTGAAAGGGTACATAGCGGGCCCCCGCTGCCAGGCCAAGTCATGCAGGGACAGGCACGTAGGCCTGTCCCCGTTCTTTTGGGTCCGGGGCGCCCGCCAGGACCGGTCGCACCTGCGGGCGTTCTTTGGCCCGTGCTGCCCGGCCCTGGAACCCGAGCTCCCTGTACCGCACAAGTACCGCCAGGCCTGGTGGTTATCAGCGGCTGCGGCCATCGGGGAATCGTCGAGATCGTGCGAGCCGCCAAGGGGCATGCCCGCGTCTGGGCGGACACGGTCGTGGGCGGGTTCCACATGGCTGGGGCGTCCCGCCGCGACATCGGGTCGGTGATCGCCGCCTTCAAGGAAATGGGCGTTTCGCGCATCGCCCCCGCCCGTTGTTCGGGGGATGAAAGCCGGCGAACGATGGAGCAGGCCTTCGGCGAGGGCTACCTGCCGGCGGGGGCCGGCGCGCGTTTCTCTAGTGAGCCCCAAGCCGGGTCCTGAGTGCATCACACGGGCGGAACACCGCAGTCGCGGCAACCTCAGGCCGCAAGACGTGGGCGACTAAAACCCAGCCCGGCCGCCACGGAGTCACGTCTGACCGGCGGTGTCTTCGGCCCGCGCCTTCCTGTAGGCGTCCAGGCATTCCTGACAGGTGCGGCCGTTTGCACCTTCCTTGATGAAGTGGCGGAAGTCCTTCAGGCACTTTGATCCGGCGGGACAGTGGCGTTCCATAAACGCCACGAAGCAGAGGAAGCGCTGCAGAGCCTCGCCATCGACCACGTGCTCCATGCCGCACGCCGTCGACTCGGCGCGGTCAGGCTCCAACCCCAGGATCTTCTGGAGGAAGTCGTTGATGATAAGATGGCGGTCGGCGAGTTGCTGGGCCTTGGCTCGCCCTTCATCGGTCAGCGTAATCAGACCATACGGTTCGTAGTTGATCAGCCCTTTCTCGGCGAGACTCTGAAGCGCCGCCGTGACCGTGGAGGCCGCAACGTGCTGGGCGCGGACGATATCGCGAGGACGTGCGACCCGCTGCTCGCGTTCAATACCGTAGACCGCCCTCAGGTAGTCTTCGAGCGTAGCCGTCAGTTCTTTCGTCACAAGTGCTTGCTTTCCGCTGGAACCCAGGCGCCAAGATTCTACAGGTCATAGAAGAATCTTTCAAGCGGAACGACACCACCGCGACGGGGTGTTCGGGCCGGTGCCGGAGGACGCCCGCCTGTTGGCGTCGGCACCGGTACGCCTCGCCCCTTTTTCCCTTGATTGCACCTGACGGCACCTTTCCGCGTGTCCGCCGGTTCTGATGGCTCTCGGTTACCTCCGGTGTGTCGGCCAGGGCTCTGAAAGGCCCCAAAGCCGGCCGAGGAGAGGAAAATTTTGCCACTTGAATTTAGTACGGCTCCTAGTATAATCTTCTACTACTCGAATACCACCCTTTTTTTCGGGGGTTGGGAGCCAAGACGGCGGAGGCCTAACGGCCAGAAGGCGGGAATCATCGACACGGAGACCCCCCGTTGTGGGTGCATCAATGCGATGTGGGTTTCTTGGGTCCAGGAAGGCGGTGAACGTAAGGAGGACGGTGATGCGAGAGTCCGAAGCGGTGGCTTGCGGCGCGTTGGGCGCGAGACCTTCAGTGTGTTTTGGCGTTTGCAGGAGCCCTGCCGTGCTTTTGCTGGTCGGATGTGTTGCCGGCGCAGGGCTGATGGTGTTGAGCGGGTGCCAGTCCACGACCGGCAGGATGGTCACGGTTCACGAGAGCGCGTACCGGGATGTGGACCAGACGTGCGAAGCCCTCAAGGAGGCCATCGAAGCGCAGGGCTTCCACTGCAAGGGCATCCTTAACCTGAACCAAGCCATGGCGAAGCACGGCGTCCATCTCGACCGCCAAGTACGGGTCGTGCAGTTTGGCAGGGCGGAGTATGCTCAGAGGATGCTCGCCGACACCCCGGAGGTGTCTGCGTTGATGCCGTGTGCCTTCGGCGTGTACGAGGGCGACGATGGCAAGGTCCACGTCAGCGGCATGAACAGGGCCCTGATGGCCGAGATGTTCGGGGGCACGGTCGCCGAGGTCATGCGCAAGCGGGTCGCCCGGGACGAAGCCGCCATTTTCAAGGCGTTGGAGCACGACGCGCCGCAATGAGCCACCGGTAGCACCTCCGGTTCTCTGGCGCGATGAATCGCACCATAGCGGAAGGGCACTCGCGATGAAGAGCGTTCTCGTAACGGCACTGGGCGTACTCGTAACGCTTGCTGCGGCGGGATGCACAGCGAGTCATCCGGACGTCTACGGGTTGCCGTTGGGGGGGCCCACCGCGGGGTGTCCCGAGACGACGTTGAGTCCCACAGCGCGTATGGCGTCCGCGGCCTCAGCAAAGAAGCCGGCTGCCTCGCCTGAAGAATCCTCTGCCGTTGAGGAAGCGCCCACGGCTGCCCTGGAGGCCCCTGCGGCCGAGGACTTGGAAGGGCCGCTCACCCTTGAGCAGTGCGTGGACCTTGCGCTCAGCAATAATCCCGACATCGCGCAACAGCAGTGGGACACGGAAACGGCCCTGGCGGAGACGGACATCGCAGAAGGGGCCTTGTGGCCGACGGTGCACGGCCAAGGCGGCCTCATGCATTATCGGGAAGACAGGCTGATCAAGCCGCGTCGCCCCGGGGGCCGCGACGTATTGGGCTTCAGCGATAACCTTCTGTTCGGGGAAGTCGTGTTGGGCATGCCCCTGTACACGGGCGGGCGGCTGCGCAACCAGGTGAGGGCGGCCGAGTTGCTCACGCGGTCGGCCGGCCAGCGGCTGGCACATAGCCGGATGGAACTGGTGTTCAACGTGTCGAGCGTCTTTTACTCCATGCTGGGCCAGAAGGAAGCCATCGACTCGCTCCTCTTCTCCCAGAAGGCCCTCCTCGAGCATCAGAAGCGGACGCGGGAACTGCTACAAGCCCAGAAGGCGGCACGCGTGGACCTGCTGCGAACGGAGGTCCGGCTGGCCGACATCGAGCAGCAACTGCTCCGGGAGCGTAACGTCCTTGACGTCCAGCGGTTCGTTCTCGCCAGTCTGCTCGGACTGGAGAAACGGTCGGTGGCCATTCAGGGCACACTGACCATGGATGATGTACCGGGTTCTCTTGACGACGCGCTCGCGAAGGCGCTGTCCCATCGGCAGGATTATCAATCCTTGGCGTCGGCCGTGGAGGCGCAGCGCAAGCGGCTTGAAGCCGCCAAAGCCGGACGCTTGCCGGAGGTGTCGCTCCAGGCATCGTATGGAAGTCGCTGGGACTCGGACGACGTCGACGAGGACAACGAAGTGGGCCGGGTGGGGGTTCTGATTGACGTGCCGGTTTTCGAAGGCGGGCGGATCGACGCCCGCATCCGGCGCGAACGCACCCGCCTGAGCGCCCAGGAACAAGCCCTGCGGAAACGGCGCCTGCAAATCCAGGTGGAGGTCGAGACGGCAACCTCCAACATCGAATCGACGCGGGCGCGGGTCGGCGTCACGCAGAAGGCGGTGGAGCAGGCGAAGGAATCCCTGCGCATCGAGCGCGAGAAGTACGAACTCGCCAAGGGGGCGATCGTCGACGTCCTGGACGCCCAATCGGCCCTGCTGGGTTCGCAGATGAATTACTACCGTGCCCTGGCGGATTACAACACGGCTCTGGCCCAGTTCCGCCTGGCGGTGGGTGAAGCCCGTTGAGACCGGGGTAGGCATAGCAGGGGAAGGCGGCGCCATGTTCTCCAAAGTGCTCCTTGCCACAGATGCATCGGCCGCCTCGCTGGCCGTGGCCGGATGCGCCAAGTCATTGCATCTGGTCGGTGCCCGGGAATGCATCCTGGCGCAGTGCTTTCTGGTTCGGGAGCATGTGGCGTTTCCGGATCAGATCAAAGCCTACGTTGAGTCCACCTTGGATCGGCAGAAACGGATGCTGGAGAAACAAGGTTTCCGCACGACGGTGGCGGTGGAGGCGGGCCTTGCGGGCACCACGATTCCTCGTGTTGCGGAAGAGCAGGGGTGCTCCCTGATCGTCGTCGGGTCCCACGGGCATAGTCTTGCAAGCGAGATCCTCCTGGGGGGCACTGCGACGGAAATCATTCACCATGCGACAAAGCCTGTCCTCATTGTGCGCTTGAAGGTGGATGAGGACAGCGGACAGCCCGTCTGTGCGGGAGGGGAGTGCGATTTCACGCGTCATGTTCTCTATCCCACGGACTTCTCCGATCATTCGGTCCATGCATTCGCCTGCGTGAGCGAACTCGTCGCGTGCGGGGCGCGCCGCGTTACCCTGCTTCACGTTCAGGACAAAGCCAGGCTCGGCAAGCACCTTGAGCACCGACTGGATGAGTTCAACGAGATCGACCGGGGTCGCCTGACCACGATAGCGGAACGTTTGAAGACATTGGGCGACCCACACGTTGACATGGAGATTCCGTATGGATCGCCCATTGATGAGATACTCAAGCGCACCGGGAGCGGCGGCGCGAGCGTTGTCGTTATGGGAAGCCATGGACGGGGGTTCATCAGCGAGTTGTTCCTTGGCAGCGTCAGCCACAACGTGGCGCGCCACTCGGAGGCGCCGGTGCTGTTGATTCCGGGCCAGGGGGTAGGTACGTGACGGCTCCAACCCGACTTCGGCTGGTTGTGGGAGGAAGGTGATGAGGATGACAGGGAGAAGCATATGGATGGCGGCAGCGCTCGGCCTGGCCGTCATCATTATTGGAGGCTGTCGCTCGGAAGGGGGCGGCAAGGGTAAGGGCAAGAAACCCCAGCGGGTGGAGGTTGTTGCGGCGAAGCAGGAACGCATCGAGGAACGCCTCGAGACCACGGGCAATGTGGTTGCCGTGAATACGGTCACGCTCCAGGCGACCGTCGAGGGGCCGATCGTCTATTGCCCGTGGCGCGAGGGCGACCGTATCGAGAAGGCGGGGCAGAAACTGGTCGAGATCAACCGGCCGCTGTACCGCCAGGAGGTTGCGGCGGCCGAGGCGGCCCTGGCGGTCGCCAAGGCCAAACTGGCCGACCTGAAAGCCGGTGCCCGCCCTGAGGAAATCGCCCAGGCCAAGGAGTCCGTCCGGCATTTCAAGGACTGCACGGATTTCGCCAAGGCCGACCTCGACCGCATCCGCTCGCTGGTCAAGAGCGGGTCGCTGCGCGCCGAGACCGTCGAGAAGGCCCGCGTGGACTACGTGAAATGTCACACGCAACTGGAGGCCGCGAAGGAACGGCTGGCCATGCTCGAGGCCGGGCCGACGGTCACAGAGATCGGTGTGGCCCAGGCCGCCGTCGAGGAAGCCGACGCCAAACGGGCGCTGGCCCAGGCGAAACTCGACGAGTGCCTGCTGACGGCGCCCTTCGTCGGCATCATTACCGAGGTGTATGTCCGGCCGGGCGACCTGGCCACCCCCCGGGAGCCGCTGCTCAAGATGATGGACCCGTCGTCCCTGGTGGTGCGGGCGGGGTTGCCGGAAACCCATGTGGCCGAGATCCACCAGGGCACCGAGGCCGTCGTCCGGTTGGACGCGTACCCCCGCAAGGAGTTTCGCGCCCGCATCGAGCGGGTCTACCCCCGGCTGGAGTGGGATTCGCGCACGCGGATCGTCGAGGCCAAAGTCCTTGACCCCGTCGACCTGATTCCCCACCTCTTCGCCCGGCTGTCCGTGCGCGGCCGGGTGGCCGAGAACGCCCTGGTGGTTCCCGACGCGGCCATCGTGACCACGCCCAGGGGCCACAAGGTCGCCTACGTCGTCAACGGGGGGAAGGCCATCATGCGGAAAGTCACCATCGGGTTGGAGGAGGAAGGCCGCGTTCAGATCGTCGACGGCGTCCAGGCTGGCGAGAAGGTGGTCACGGTCGGCAACCTGAACCTGAAGGACGGAGCGCCGGTGCAGGTGGGCGGGGAGGCGCCTGCGGCTACGGCTCCGAAGAAGGTGCCGGGAGGGGCCAAGCCATGAGGATCACCGCCGCTGCCCTCAAACGCCCCGTCGCCGTCACCGTGCTGAGCGTCGCGGTCTTGGCCGCCGGCCTGTTCAGCCTGACGCAACTCGATGTGAACTACCTGCCCGATATCTCCTACCCGATGGTGAAGATCCACATCTGGTGGCGCGGCGCCACCGCCGATGATATCGAGGACAACATCGCGGACCCCCTCGAGGAGGTCATCGCCACCGTCGACGACCTCGATTACATCGAGTCCTCCAGCACGGAGGGCATGTACACGTTACTGGCGAACTTCTTTTACGGGGTGGACGTGGAGGTGGCGTTCCAGGACGTGGTCGCCGCCATGGGCCGTGTCACCAAGAAACTCCCGCGAGATATGGACCCGCCGATTATTATTAAGGCCGACCCGTCGCAGTTGCCGGTCATCGAGTTCATGATTACCTCTGAAAAGCACGACCTCGTCTGGCTCCGCGAGTGGGCGGACGAGTGGCTCGTCGATCGCCTGATGGCGGTGCCGGGCACGGCCGGCGCCGAGATCGTTGGCGGCCTGAAGCGCGAAATCCGCGTCCACCTCGATGCCGATCGCCTTCAGGCCTACAACCTCTCGCCCGCCCGGGTGGCCAAGGCGCTGTACGAGGAGAATCTCGAAACGTTCGCTGGGCGCGTGACCATTGAGCCTCGCGAGATCATCGCCCGCACGATGGGCGAGTTCGAGAGCCTGGAGGAAATCGAAAACGTCGTCGTCGGCATCGGCTCGAGCGGCGAGGAAATCTACGTCAAGGATATCGCCCGCGTCGAAGACCAGCACGAGGAAATGCGGATCGACACCCACTTCAACGGTCAGCCGTGTGTCGAGTACAAGGTGCTCAAGCAGTACGCCGCCAACGCGGTTAGCGTGGCCGAAGGGGTCAAATCGCTTTTAGCCGAACTCCGCGAGCGAGGCGATGTTCCCGAAGATATTCATTTCGGCTATGTCGAGGACGAGAGCACCTACGTCGGAGCCGCCGTCAACAGCGTCCGAGACTCGGCGATCCTCGCCGCCATCCTCGTCGTGATTGTCGTGTACCTCTTTCTGGGACGATGGCGGCAGGTGATCGTCATGATGGTCGCGCTGCCGCTCACGCTGCTCGCCAACTTCGCCGTGATGAATGCCGCCGGATTCTCCATCAACGTGTTTTCCCTGGGGGGGCTGGTTGTTGCGCTTGGTGTGATCTTGGATAACTCGATCGTGGTCTTGGAGAATATCACCCGCCTCAAGGCCGAGGGGGTGGAGGACTACGCCCACCGCGGGACATTGGAGGTCGGGTCCGCGATCGTGGCCGCCACCCTGACCTTCCTCGTCATCTTCATGCCGTTCGTCTTCGTGCCGGGCATGGTGGCCATCCTGTTCGATGAACTCGTCTTCGTGGTAGGCGGTGTGGTGGTCATCTCCCTGGTGGTCGCGCTGACAGTGACCCCGTTGTTGACCGACCGGCTCCTGCGCGGGGAGCAAGCCGGGCAGGCATCGGGTATTGGCAGGGCCTTCGACCGCATCATTGACGTGGGCCTCCGAGGTTACGAGCGGGTGTTGAACGGTTGCCTGCGGGTCAAGTGGCTGGTGGTGGTTCTCGCGGTGGCGGTCTTCGCCGTAGGCGTCTGGCTGGCCACCCGAACCGGCACGCAGTTCCTGCCCAAACTCGACGATGGCCGCGTGATGGTGAAGCTCAAGATGCCCAGCGGCACCTCCTTGGCCGAGGTGGACCGTATCCTGGCGCGGGTGGAAGAGCGGCTCGAAGGACGTCCCGAGATCGAAAGCCTGTTCCGGCTTTCCGGGGGCAGGGTCTTTGGGCTGTATACCCTTGAAGTGGGTAACGAAGGCAATCTGAACATCCAACTCGTTCCGCGCAGCCGGCGGGACATTAGCACGGCGCAGTTCATCAAGACGATCCGGCCCTGGGTCGCCCGCATCCAGGCCGAGGAGCCCGGCGCCAAACTGCCCGTTAAGCCGAGGAAGATCAAGGGCCTCCGCAAGGTGGGCGAGCAGGACGTCGAGGTCTACGTCAAGGGTGGGGATACCCTCCTGCTGTATGAGTTCGCCGAAAAACTCGCCGCGAAGATGGCCAAAATAGCCGGCCTCTCCGGCGTCAATATCTCTATGGATATGACAAAGCCCGAATACCGCGTCTACGTGGATCGCGCCCGCGCCTCGGCCATGGGTATTTCCGTCGACCAGGTGGCGCATACGCTGAAGACGCTCGTCCAGGGCCTCGTGGCTACCCAGTACCGCGAGGGAACGGAGTATTACCCCATTCGGGTTATGGTGCCGGAGATTGCGCTTAACAGCAAGAAGCGCCTGGAAAACCTGATGGTGGAAACGCGCAGCGGCGAGCCGGTCTACCTGCGGGACGTCGCCGAGGTCCGCCGGGCCGTCGGGCCCGTGGAAATCTCCCGCGAGGACCAGATCAAACGGGTCATCGTGCGCGCCGACCCGGCCGGCGTCAGCGTGGGCGAGGCCCTGGCCCGGGCCGAGCAGGCCGCCATCGACGCGGGACCGCCCCCGGGCGTGGAGATCTCCATGGGCAGCGAGGCTCGCTTCATGAAGGAAAGCCGCCGCGTCGTCGGCCTGATCGTCGGCTTCGCCGCCCTCTTCGCTTACGTGATCCTGGCGATCCAGTACGAATCGTTCGTGCTGCCGCTGCTGATCGTCCTGAACGTCCCTCTGGCCCTGACCGGGGCGTTGCTTGCCCTGTCGCTCGCGGGCGCGCCGGTGGGCGTGACCGTTCAGATCGGCATCCTCGTCATGATGGGGGGCATCACGTCGCAGGGTGTGGTTCTGCTGACCCTGGCCGAGGAGTTTTACAAGGGCGGCATGGCGCCGCTGGAGGCCATCCGCAAGGCGGCCCCGCTCCGCGTTCGGCCCATCCTGATGACCCAGTTGACCACCGTCCTGGGCCTTGTGCCGCTGGCGTTGCATCTTGGCGAGGGCGGCGGCATGCTCGTGACGATGGCCATCGCCGTCATCGGCGGCCTGCTGTACTCCCTGCTGCTGACGCTCCTGCTGCTGCCGGCGGCTTACACGCTGGTGCGTTCCAGGCGCCGTCGGGCGGACAAGGGGCCGCAGCCCGACACGGCCGGTCAGGGAGCAGCGTAAGAGTATGCGGAGGCATGTTTGCACGTCTCCGCACCCGCCCCTGCCGTTGCGATGAGAGGAAACGCGTCAGTGCCTACGTAACACCGGATGAAGAGGCGCCGTGTTACGGATGATCTCAACACCGTGCGCGTCATGCTGGACCGCTGCCAGACGGGACTGTCTGACATGCGCCGGGGCCTCCAGGAGGGCAACGGCCCCAGCCGGCCAATCATCACCCGATTCTCGCGTAACACCTGGTACGAGAATCGGGGGGTCACTACGTGAGTGTCATTCGCGATTACGGCGCACCTTCTTACTATGCTCTGGGACGATGAGGCGTGTCAGAGCGCGCATGGGTTCACGCTTTTCCGCAGGGCGAATCAGATCTTCTCAATCAGTACGACTTTGTAGATGTGAATTTTCGGCAGCGTGAGGCCGGCGGCGCTGTCGGCGACGGCGCAGGGCACGGTCGCCGGCGCCGCGTCGGGATCGAAGCACGTGGCCTTGGCGGCGGCCCAACCGTCGGGAAGCGGCACGCGGACCGGCGTGGGTTCGACCTCAAGCACCTTCTTGGCCTTGTCCAACAGGCAGACGTTGTAGTTGACGACGTGCAGCGCCAGCCGCTCGCCCTTCTGGTAGAGAGCAAATCGCAGGTTTCTGGCGCGGCCGTCAGCCCGGGCCACGGGGGGCGTTGGGGCAATGCAGCGTTGTGGCAGGATGCTGCGGTTCGAATCAAGCGGCCCGCCCTGCCGCATCTCCGACCAGTCCAAGACGTGGACCCCGTCAACGCCGAGGAGACCCGAAGCCGCCCTGCTGTTAATCGTGACTTCCTCATCGCCGAGAACGATCGTGCCGCCCGTTTTCAGGTAGCCGCGAAGTGCGGCAACCTGGGTGTCGTCCATCTCGTACGCGGGCGACGGCAGATAGAGGACGCGGAAGCGACCCAGATCGCCGGCGCGTTCGGGCAGGGCCGCGTCGATCAGCGCGACGGTCAGGCGATGCGACGCCGCAAGGTACTCGTGGATCGTCGGCTCGGGCAGCGGATGCTGCGCGTTCAGCGGGTTCCGTCCCCAACAGGCGTAGAGGACGGCGTCGGTGGCGGTCGGCTGCCAGCCGTCATAGAGGTCGTCGTGCTTCTTGAAGAACGCACGGTACGTCGCCTGCGGCGCCCCGCGTGCGGAGAACCCGCCGCCTCCGCTGAAGGCGGCCATTTCCGCGAGCGCCAGTTTCTGGACGTTGTCGTTGCGGCGGGCGTCGTAGCCCAGGTAAATCGAGCGGGCGGGCATGTGCTGCGAGAAGAGGAGTTCGGCCACGTGGGTGCGACAGATACGCCCCCGCGACAGCGGCACGACGTGCAACTGCCGGTTCGCCACGTCGAGGTGGCTCTCGTCGGTATAACGGAAACCGAAGTGGACGGCGTACCGGCCGGGTTCGCGCGACGTCCAGGTTCCCTTGAGCGTCACGGGGGGCCGAGCCGGTTTGCGGGAGGAGCCTGCGCCGCCGACGGCGCCGCGCGGCTCCAGGTCCACGCGGATCGGCTTCGCGTCGCCAGACACAAGAAGCAGGTGAAGCCCCTCGGCCGCATCGCCGTCCTGAAGGCTGGCGCCGACGCTTGCGACTCGGACGTCGAAGCGGGCGATTTCCCCCACCGGTATCCTGGCCGGAAGCGAGACGTCGGCCTCGATCTCGACGAACGTGTTGGGGTTGCGGAGTTCGCAGCGGTGCGTGATCCGCTTCGGCTCCGTCGGCCCGCGTGAGACGGTTATGGTAATGGCGTCGGTTTCGGGCGGCTCATCGGCAGCCTGGATGCCGGGCGAGAACGTGCTCTCGAACATCAGGCGGTCGCACTTGCCGCCCACCTGGAGGCACTCGTTGACCCGCCCGCTGTTCGGGAAGATCGTGAAGCCCGGCCGCACGCGGCGTCCGACCTCGCGGAGCATTCCCAGGTGGTCCTGCGTTCGCAAGAGTCGCCAGCGACGAACGAGTTCGGCAGGCACGTCGCGCGCATCGAGGGCCAGACGCTCCCACACGAGTCCGTCCGTCAGACGGCCGACCCACGGCACGTCGCGGTTCTCATCGAGGAATTGCCGAAAATCAGCCTTGCAGTAACGGCAGTAGCAGGCGTCGGGATGTGCGTTGTCCACAAAGCACCCGTCGTAGCCCACCTCGGCGATCAACCGGATGAGGCGGCGGTGCCACTCGGCCCAGTCCGGATGGTTGATGCACGCGCGGTACCGATGGAGCGGGGCGTAATACGCGGGCGAGTACCCGCCGCACGACCCGCCGACGAACTTGCCGCGGATGTCCAGGACGAGCCAGTCGAACGGATCGTGGGGCGGGGGCGGCCCGGCCCACGTCGCATAGGCGTTCCAGTTGTCGTAGAACTTCCAGAAGCCGAGGCGTTTCGCGTGGTCCCCGGCAAGGGTGTGGTACGAGATGTAGGGGGTGATCTCGCGGATGCCGATGGCGTGATAGCGGCGGAGCGCCTTGCGGATCGTCTCGATGCGCGCCGCGAGCGCTTCAGGCGTCAGCAGCGCGATGTTCTCCCACGAGAGCGTGTGGCCGCCGCCGCCGGTGTACTGATTCTCGCCCTGGTACAGGCATATCGGCCCCCAATGGTGCGAGATGGGCACGGCCTTTCCGACGTGCAGCAGATCGGGCGGCGCGGCCTTGAACGGGTCGATGGTGTCGGGCTTCGTGAAGTAGTCGCCCGAGTAGTTGATATGGTAGACGATGGGCGGCGTTGTCCTCGGCAGCATGGGCACGCGCGCTGAGCTCCGGGCGGCCGGGCCTGCCGCACGGGCGCCGCCGGCCAGCGCTCCCACCACCGACGCCAACAGGCAAAGGTGTCGAAGCAGCACGGGCACTCAGAACTCCCTGGGATCGTGGGCCAGTCTGGGTGTCCAGGGCACGGCCTTCAGCCGGTCCCAGACGTTTACCTCAGTCAGCTGGAAACCGAAACCAGGCTGGGCCTGAATCAAGAACTTGACGTAGCGAGCCCGGACGGGCTTCTCAAAGGGCACGAAGATGTAATTCGCCTTCAGCCCAAAGTCCGGGAACGGTCCCGATTCGGGGGCATCGTGGCGGGGGTGCAGCGGCCAGTCGGCCGGCCACCCGTTGTGCGCGTAGCGGGCACTCTTGTGGCCGTCGCGTCCCCGCGTGGTGAACGTGCGGCCGTCGGTGGACGTCCGGATTTCGACCGCGTTGGGGAACCGCACGCCGCCCCACATGATGTAGCAATCCACGCGGCCGCCTCCCACGTTCCGGACCTCCCCCAGATCGACGGTGACCTCCAGCGTGTCCACTCCCTGGGGCCAGTGGGCCAGGCCGGTGTCGGTGGTGCCGGTGGACTGCGGCTCCTTGATATAGCCGTCCGTGAGTTCCTGCTCGTCGCCTTCGACATGGAAGGCCCCCTGCCGCGGAGGCACGGACACCGTGTACGGCTTGTTCAGCGAGAGCAATCTGTCCCACGTGTAGCGAACCGGGGGAATGGCGTCGCGGGTGCCCACGTCTCTGCCGTCGGCGTAGCCCAACGTCACCGGCTCCGACGAGGACCCCTCGAGGTTGGTCCTGACCCAGTTGGTGTGGGGGCGGACGTGTCCGCCGACGTGGATCCGGTAGCGATGGGGAAGCCTGGTGATCCGCTCGGTGTGACTCCGCACGGTCCCACCCGACTCGTCCTCGGGGAGGGGCTCGTGGTACTCGGTCCAATTGTAGGTGACCTCCACGGGGCGGAAGGTCGTATCGGGTGCCTCGTAGTCCAACTCCATCCGCAACAGACTGGCTCCCGTGCGGTGGTACTTGCTCGTGTGGCGGGTGCGGAAGACGTACCGGAACTGGACGCCGGTGATATTCGCCTGGCTGACCGGTATTTCGAGGTACTGGTTCTGATTCCGCCGCTGGTGATAGTTGTCGCGGGTACGTTCAAAGTCGAAGGTACCGGCCGTCTGCCAGGGATTCCATTGCCCGCCGGTGCCGCGCAGCCGGTACTCGTAGCGTACGTAGTTTGCGTCCGCCCGGCCGCTGAGCCAGATGCTGCCGCCCATGCGGAATCGGAGGACGGGGCGTGGGGCATCCAGTTGGAACGTCACATGGGCCTCGTCGGTCGTGCTGTCGGCAAAGACCACGGGGAGCGTGCCCTGGCCCTCACTGCTGCCGATGTTGGCCCAATCGACGGCGTACCGCCGGTAGAGGTCGTTCTTCAAGAGCGGCCTGACCGAGAGAGTCTCGTACTGCATCCGGGGATCGCGATCGACGGTGATGTGGTTCGTGCCCAGGTCAAGTTTGGGAAGTGCCTGGCGGTTGCACTGGGTGATGGTGGTTATGGTGATGGCCTTCAAGGCGACGTCGCGGGGCTCCCGGGCCGCCTTCATTCGCACCCGCACCAGGTAGTTGAGCACGACTCGAAGGTCGTCGGCCTGGTGGGTGCCGCACAAGGCATCACCGATGTTCTCCTTGACGTGCAGGTCGCCGGTGCCGCGTGCCTCCCACACCGGAAACCAGGAGTGTCCGGCGTCGTAGGAGGCCTCGATAGCGGCCACGTCTTGCTTGCTCCGCCGATAGAGGTCCGCCTCGACGATGGCGCCGGTCGTGATGTTGGCCGACTGCACCTTGAAGACGACCTCGGCCTGCTCTCCCGCCCGGGCCGGGTGCACGGGCGCCTGGGAACTCCGGGCGATGTGGCGGGCAGACTCGAAGGCCGCGTCGCGTCGGAGGTCGGGGGTGAAGATCCAGCGGCCGTTCGAACGGCCCCGGTCTTTCAGGTAACTGTTCGGATCCTTACCCTTCCCGTTGGGGTAGTAGTAGGCGGAGGTCGTTCCCAAGGGTTCCCAGTACCGGGTGTAGTGTTCACCGGGCCGGAGAGCCAGGCGATAGCGGTAGATGGAGTGGCATCCCTGGGTGTTCCACTCGTTCCAGTGGCGTTTGACCCACGCCTCGTCAAGCGTCCGGGCGAAATAGGCCCGGCCGGCGGCGTCCCTGGGCAGCCAGGAACCGGTCAGCCAGGCGCGGATCCGCGTGGTGTCGTCGCCGATCAGTTCGGCCTGTCCGGCCTTGCTGGGCGTGTAGCCGTCGCGGTCGCGGGTAATCGCCTGCGGGGTGTGGTAGCAGAGCCAGTGGTATTTGCCCTTGGGGCCGTTCGCGCACGGCCCGGCCGCCTCATCCATCTCCGTAATGCCCAGGATGGTCCGGCCGTCGCAGTGGACGGGGAAGAACTTGTAGGTGTTGTCCAGGTAGTGCCGGCCGCCGTCGTATTCGAGTTCGGGCACGGTGTGGTCGCCGACCTCATAGTGCCGGCCGATCCAGCCCATCCCGCCTTCGCCCACGGCC
>Ga0272441_10002173_pt1 | contig 40420 bp, 39 predicted proteins | sample SSMProp6N_FD_193582 | JGI IMG/M metagenome (GOLD analysis project Ga0272441, IMG submission 193582) | Marine sediment archaeal communities from Little Sippewissett salt marsh, Falmouth, MA, United States - SSM-Prop-6N | ecosystem: Environmental > Aquatic > Marine > Wetlands > Sediment ... | reverse complement strand
TGGTATTCCAACAGCAGATTGAATTGTGGTATTTCCTTTAAATCTATGAAAGAACCATCTATTATGTTTATTCCAGAGGGCACTACCTTTTCCCCATCTAGCTCGAACATTTCAGAACCGTGCAATGTCCTCTTCTCGGTCTTAATAAAAATAGATAGGGATTCTTTTCCAGTCCTTCTGTAGACCTGGATAATCTGTTTTAGGAATTCACTTTGTACCAAGGGCATATCTGCGGGCAAGACAAGCAATGGGAAGTATAGATTCTCCGTCTTGATAGATTCTTTAAGGTCATCATGATAAGAAATGCCTTTTGTCTCGATTATGGTAATATCACTATGGTAGTTTCTCAAATATTCTTTGGTCTTAGGGGTGTTTTTGGTAATGGAGACATAAATATCCACTATCTCATCGGTCTTTTTTAAATTTTCAATTATGATCTCTATCATCTTTTTTCCAAGGATCTCCATCATTGGCTTTTCTGAGGAAGTGTTCATCCTGGAGCCCCTGCCCCCCGCCATGATAAGTGCCCTCATCCATCATCCCCCGATGACATTAGACCAGCACATATTCCAAGGCTTAGTACAATTGAGGGATCTTTAGAAAAATAATCCTTTACCTCCTGATCGGAGCATTTCGAATCGAATAGCTTAATAGCTTCCTTACCACCCAGTTTATCTGACATTAGCCTGCCCATGGACGCTATTGAGTCAAAGAACGGATCAATTTCACCTTCTTCATCATTATTATACTCATCAATGATCTTTAGCCCTGAAACATAGATATAGTTGATAGTATTTTCATAGCTCCTTTCTATAGTGCTATTATCAATCATCCCATATGTACCATTTAGATCATTGATAAAATTCAGATGATCTTTGATATCTATCCTTCTTTCCAAGAGCCTTTTCGTGAAGGGCCTGCTCAGATTCAATCCGTTGTTCATCAAGATGTTCTCAAGAACACACTCATAGACCATTTTTCCCATCTTTCGCCCAAAGTCCGTGCCCGCAGATGCATATCTTAGGCATTCGCCCCTGCCTAAGGTGGCGACTGCTACACTGTCCGTTGTGGTGCCTGTGGCAGCATTTCCGCTGTTGACGCTCCTGATGTCAAGCTCAGTGAATACCCTGGTCTTTGCCTCCGTTATTGTGATAATGCTATTGGCCATAGCCTCGTCTGTTAACATGTCTTCCGAGATGACGATGATGTTTATGGTGCCATTGTGCCACATTTCTATATCTTCGCCGGGGGTGGCCGCATTGGATGCACCTGCAGTAACAATTACCGTGATGCCGTCCACATGCCTCACAGATGCCTTTGCGACATCTGCAGCTGTCATCATACCAACTATTCCATCAATGCCAAGCATCTTTTCGTATTTGTCTATCTCATCTTCAGGCGTAAGGCTGTAGTACATCCATTTGACATTCATATTGAGGATATATCTTGAGGTAGTGAGCCCCCCGTTCTTCACGGCAGAACTCAGGACCCTCATCTCATCTTCGGATCTTGCCAATATCATGTCTTTATAATATTCCAGACTTAGTCCCCTTGTGGGGAAATCAATGATCTTTTCAGGTTCCACGTTATCTCCTCATAGAAATACTAACGGCATCAGTGATGTCATGAATATGATGGTTACTATAATAATCGTAATGAATGTGGATAAAACATATATGTTAACTGTGTCTTCTACCTGTTCCATCCTGGGATGATCGAACTCTTCTCCTATGGTGTAATTTCCCTCCTTATGTAATCTTGCACCAATGAGTCCTGAGTATAATGACATTGTTATTCCCGCATTTGGGCTTTCTGTGCAGTTTGAATACTTCCTGTAGGTCTTCCAACCTCTTTTAACGTCATGCCCAAGTATCCATCCAGAAAGCAGTGTTATAGGTATCGATAAGCGGGATGGAATGAAATTTAGGATATCGTCGAATTTTGCAGGAATTAAACCAAAGTCCTTGTAACGCTCGTTTTTGTACCCTACTCTAGAATCCGCAGAGTTCATGGCCCGGTAGAACTGTGATCCATAGAGGCCGAAAATAGAAAGGTAGAAAATCGGTGACATTATGCTGTCGACAAACGACTCAGAGACGCATTCGATGTTGGCGGAGATGATGTTCTCGAAAGAAAGTTCATCCGTCTTCCTCGATACTATGTAGGAGACCCTGCCTCTCGCACCATCTAGGTCTTCTTTTCTTACATATTCATTTACGGCCCTGGCCTCATGCACCATATGTTTCAAAGAGAACGATGTCTTCAGGAAGTACAATGCCATTATTGATATCAAAAGGTATGCCAATATGTTTTTTTCTAGCTCTTCTAAGGCGAATCTCAAGATAAGCAGGGGAACGATCGAGGCAATCGCCAGCGAGAGCAATAGTAAAATACCATAGGCCCTAGATGCCCATTTTGAAGCGTCCTCCCTGTAACGCTTGTCAAAGAACGAGATATATCTGCCATAATAGATGACCGGATGTATAGAGACTGGCCTTTCACCGATGAAAAGATCATAAAACATTGCCAGTGCGGGCATCGATAATACAATGATGGCATCCATTGGCATCATCCATAAAGCCTTTTAAATGCCTCAATGAGGGCATCATTTTCCTTACTGTTCCTGACAGCCACTCTGATGCTGATATCGTCTCCGCCTCTGAAGGAATCACATCTCCGGACAAGAATTCCCAATCCCTTCATTTTTTCACTGATCTCTGAGGACGGGACGCCATCGATATGGAGCATCAGGTAGTTCGTGCTCGAGGGTCTAATGTTCATTCCATCGATCTTTGAAAGCTCATTAAGCATACGATCTCTCTCGCTGCCAAGCACATCAACAGAACTTCTTATGAAGCTGTCGAACTCACCTATACTCTCTGCTATCCCCCTGGCTATGTTGTTGACGCTCCATGGTATCTGGGCCTTCTTGATAATAGATATTATATCTTCACTAGCTATTCCGTAACCCAATCTAATGCCAGGTATTCCGATTATCTTTGTGAGAGACCTGCCTATGACCACGTTTTTCATCTCTTGGACAAGTTCTAAGGATGTTTCATGTGGCGCGAAGTCTATGAAAGCCTCATCGATGAAAAGCATGTGGTTATTTTCATCAAGGAATTCTGACAAAAGGAATAGGTCATCTTTTTCGATAAGATCTCCAGTGGGATTGTTAGGATTGCAGATGAATACGGTGCCTCTCTCATGCTCTATGCGCCCTTTAATCGACTCCAAGACGCCATTATCGATCATTTCCCCATATTTAAGAAATATCATATTCGCATCGTTGATCGCACTGAACCTTTCATATTCGCAGAAAGTCGGCGTAGGTATTATTGCCTCGTCCCTTGTAAAGACCTCGCAAAAAAGTTTGATAAGCTCTATTGTTCCGTTGGTAAGAATTATGTTCTCAGGTCCGATGCCCCTACCAAGATTTTTGGAGATTGCAATGCGTGCCTTTTTGTAGGAAGAATCTGGATAGGAGACGAACAAATCCTTGTCCGTGACCATTCTTCCAATCAATTCTAACAGGATGGGGTCTGGGGAGAATGGATTGACATTTGCGGAAAAGTCTAGAAAATTGCCGACATCGCTCTCTTTTCTGCCCCCGTGCCTGCAGGAGGCCCCCCTATACCTTATTTTGTATTCATCTAGGTTCATGATAAACCATTCTCTATTATTTTATTCAGAACGTCAAATCTCAGTTCCCTTTTCACCAAATCTAAGAATGAATCAAGATTATTTAGCCACACATCTCTGACATCGTCTTCGACAGATGTAATCTTCCCCGTCGCCCCTAAAGAAAGGCTGTCCTCCTCTGGAAATTTGTATCTTTGGTAAGATATGACGCCCAAACCAGGCACTCCAAGCTCTCTTTCCATTATTTTTATTCCAGATCTCAATATTGATCTTTCTCCCCTAAACTTGTTTATCAAGAATCCTTTAAGGAGTTTCTTGTGCCTATTTTCTAAAAGGCTGTAGGTACCGAAAAGACCTGCAAAAACACCACCCGTGTCTATGTCCCCTATCATGATCACCGGCGCTTTGAACATTTCTGCAGTTGTCATGTTAGCTATGTCCTTTAGATTTATCTCTGCGGGAGTGCCGGACCCTTCAATTACAATAATATCACTTTTTTTCTCGAGATGCATGTAAGCGTCCCTTACAACAGCAGTCAATATGTCCCAGCTTTCATCGTCCTTTCTGTCAATTTCCCTGTTCGGCGATCCGTTCACTATAAGTTGTGAGGCCGCATTTCCAGTGGCCTTTAACAGAAGAGGGTTCATATAATGGGAAGGTTCCTTTCCACATGCCCATGATTGAAATGCCTGTGATATGCCCATCTCCTTTCCTTCGACGGTGATATACGAATTGAGGGATATGTTCAATGACTTGAAGGGGGACACATTGTATCCATTCTCATTCAAGTATCTGCAGACCGCTGCCGTGATAAGAGATTTTCCTGAGCCAGAAAGAGTGGATTGGAACATAACGTTCTTTGCCATTTCAGACACCTACTATCCTTTTGAGCGATTCGATGTCTATCGATCCCTCTAAAACCTTAGTGAGCTTTTCTAGATTCTCTTCTATCACTTGGTCCATTTGCTTGTTGTCGATCCTATCGTCCTTTAATCGTTCTTGTTCTCCTATCAATGACAATAGAAGCTCACGTGCGGGGGGAAGGTCGAAGTATCCATGGATGTATGTCCCATAGACCATCATATCTGGGTCGTAGGCACCGTCGTCAGAGTTCTTTCCATTCGCCCTTACCCTGTTTAGTGGCGGGTCTGTCTCGTTCTCTGTGCGCCCCATGTGGATCTCATAACCCCTTATATTCCTCTTGAGGGGGTCTGTATTAAGGTGTCCTTCCACTTGAATGGTCTTTTTTTCAAATCTGTCAAAGTAAGTGGTACAGTTCAAAAATCCTAGCCCTTCTATGGAATCTATGTTCGACTCTACAGAATTTACATCTATGATGGTCTTGCCCAGCATCTGGAATCCGCCGCATATGCCAATTATCGGTATTTTTCCATGCGCCTGTTTTAAAGCCTTTTCAAAACCATTTTCCCTAAGCCATATCATATCCTCTATGGTGCTCTTGGTCCCTGGCAATATCAGAATATTTACATCGAGGACCTCTTTGGGATCAGAGATGTACTTCACTCCCACCCCATCCATGAGGGACAAGGCATCAAAATCAGTAAAGTTGGATATCCTGGGCAGTCTCAAGACACCTATAATGTACCTTGATCCTAACTCTCCGTCCTTTATGTCCATTGAATCTTCAGAGGGCAGTTCCAGATCGATGTGTGGAACAACGCCAAGGACCGGTATGCCCGTCATCTCTTCGATGTCACCTATCCCCTTTTCAAGAGAAGTGGCGTCTCCCCGCATATTATTGATTATTGCCCCCTTGAATCTTTTTCTCTTTGATTCCTCTAATATCATTATTGTACCGTATAGGTAAGCGAATGCACCGCCTCTTTCAATGTTGACAACCAGAATGCATGGTGCATCGGCCTTTTCTGCCGCCCTTAGATTGGCTATCTCATATTCGCTCAGATTAATCTCCGCTGGGCTGCCTGCCCCCTCCATCACGATTATATCGTTGGTTTTTTTGAGAAAATCCAATGAGGACACCAATATTTCATCTCCCCTTTCAGGGAGGAACTCGTCATAGTAAGTTTTTACATCCATATCCTTGTAGGGAACACCGTATATTATCACCTGTGAGATGTCGTCCTTTATTGGTTTGAGAAGTATTGGATTCATATGGCTTCGTGCCACTTTCCTAGCCGCACGTGCCTGAAGGTCCTGTATCCTTGCTATTTCCTCCCCATATTCAGTAACGAAAGAATTGAGTGACATGTTCTGGGACTTGTAAGGAGTTACCGTGTACCCCATATTGGAAAACAATCTACACATGGCCGTCACCATCAGGGATTTCCCCGCGCCCGATGTGGCACCAAGAACCATTATCGGTTTTGCCCTTTTGAAGTGTTTTTTCTCAATTTCCTTTTTTATATCGAGCCTTTGTTCAATTGACATGGAGGACCAGTCCTTTCCCTTGAACCTCCTAAGACATTCTTCTGAAACATCGTCCCTGTGTATCCAGTAACAGTCCTGACAGCTCCATACCCATTTCCCAGACCTTCCGATTATATATTTCCCAAGTTCATTATCCTCGCAAGGATAGAACGGACAAAAGCAATGGGTGCAGTTCTGGCCGTAATAATGACATGGATAGTACTTGCATTCGAGATTGCTCCCCATCTCACCCCTTTTGAACTGTGACATGATCTTGTCATCTACGTCTATCATAGCTTCTCACCAAATATGGACACTATATCCATACACTTTCACAATATTAGCTTTTTCATGAGCGTGAGTAAATTGAGCACCTCTTCACAAGTTCTCTTGCCATCGGGGGCGAAGCAGCAAAATGAACATGGGTGTATGAGGCCAGAGTATTTTGTGAAAGCATGCCGTCCTTTCCGTTTACTATGCCTCTTCCATACTTCAGATCATATGCAAATTCATCATGTTCTATTTCATAAAGCCTCGAATAGTGGAACTCATGCCCCCGGAATGTATGTCCCTTGCACGAAAGAATGTTGTCCCTTTTGCTTATGGCCTCGACATAACTGAGGGCCTGGAGTTTGTTTGTCATTTCCACTCCTGCCTTGAAGACCCCGCACATCTTATTCAAATTTCCTTCCATGTCCCGAACATTATCGCAAAGGTACATCATGCCTCCGCATTCTGCATAGATCGGCATGCCGTCCTCTGAGAGTTTCCTAACATCGTGCAATAGGGCCCTGTTCATCGACAGGTCCTTGGAGAATATCTCTGGATACCCCCCTCCAAGATAGATGCCATCCACATCAGGAATCTCATCCTTAAGCGGGGAGAAATATAATATTTCCGCACCATATGATTCGAGCATATCGATGTTGTCTTGATAATAAAAATTAAAGGCATTATCGTAGGCCACACCTATGGATGCCCTTGTTCCCCCCTCTCCGAAGATCCTTTTTTCTACTACATCGATATCTGGGGCAGAATCAGCGATATCAATGATCTTTTCAACATCTAGGTTCTCCTCAATAAAATCCAATATCATGTCATACTTATCGGTCCTGAAAACCTCTCCCGCAGGAATCAGTCCCAGATGCCTGCTTTTGAGCTCAATTCCCTCTTTCCTGGGCAGTCCCCCAAGGGATACCATGCCCTTGGGCAGTGACTGTTCCAGCATCCTGAGATGCTTTTCGCTGCCAATGTTGTTGAAGATGATCCCAGCGATGTTCACATTTTTGTCGAATTCAAGAAATCCTTTTGCTATTGCGCCAATGCTCCTTGCACTGCCCTTGGCGTCAAGTATTAGGATCACAGGCGAGTCCAGTATCTTTGACAGGTGGGAAGTGCTACCATCTTCCCTGATCCCATCCACGCCGTCGTAAAATCCCATTACGCCCTCTATCACCGAAATACCTGCATCTTCCGCTGACCTTATGAATAGCTCCTTTACAGCATCAGGGAACATCCAGGTATCGAGATTCCTAGATGTCCTCTCAAGGATTATGCTATGGTGCATTGGATCAAGAAAATCAGGTCCGGCCTTGAATGGTTGTGGGTCCAGACCCCTTTTTTTCAGCGCGAGCAATATTCCAACAGTAATAGTTGATTTTCCAACTCCGCTTCTCTCTCCGGCAATCACTATGCGAGGGGCTTTCATTTCGACACCTTGGGGCATTTCTTAGGAATTAATATTAAATATTTATCTTGAGTTCTAATCGATATGTCGCTTCATGATGCCAGAGAGGACCTTCGGGACCTGTTGAACAAGGACTACAAAAAGAAGATGGCACTGGATTTCGTATGTAATCATTACTCTCTAAAAAAAGAAGACAGAAACATTCTTGCTAGAACAACCTATTCCAAGGATGTGAGTGCAGAGACCATGGGCAAGGAGTCAAGCTCAGAAGACCTGAATGGCGAAGAGCTGTTGATAGATGCCTACAATGTGATAATAACCATCGAGAGCGTTCTATTCGATGATCCTTTGGTGTGCGATGATGGTGTTGTTCGAGATGGAAGGGGCGTTTTTGGAAAATATGAGATAACGGAAAAAACGGTCACTTCACTTGAAAGGATAAACGATTTTTTGAAAAAAAAGGGAATTCTAAAAGCTGTTTTTTTCATAGATAAGAATGTTTCAAAGAGCGGAGATCTAGCTTCTGCCATAAGGGCTTTCGACTGGGATTCGGATGTAGATGCCATTCTAAGCGAAAAGGTTGACAGCACTCTAAGATCAAAAAAAGCTTTGGTGGCAACAGCGGATTATGGCATAATAAAATATGTTGATAGATTTGTTGATATACCTAAGAGTCTCCTGTTCACATGGTAGGCCCATTATTGATGCATATCATGAGCACTATAAGTTCAAGTCGAAAACTATTAATAAATCTAGGAACTCTATCGTTTTAGTGATATGATGATAGATATTGTGATGAAGAAGGATGTTAGCTTCAAGAATCCAATAGTCATTGAAGGATTCCCCGGTGTAGGATTGGTAGGGCACATAGCCGCGACCTATCTTGTCAGCGCCTTGAACATACCTGAACTAGGGTACATAAGGACCGACCTGCTACCTCAAATATCCATGGTCATGGAAGGAAAGGTCATACCCCCTGTAAGGATATATGGCGATGAGAACATCATCGTATTTGTTTCAGACCTCGCATTCCCCGATGACAAGACATTTGATATGGCAAGCAAGCTTGGGGAGTTCATGAAAGAGAACAACGTAAAGACCTCGATCTCTTTGGCAGGCATCGGAATCAACGTCCCATCTGGAAAAGTATATGGTGTGGGTTCCAATGAGGAAATGCTATCAAAGCTCAATGAAATGGGTGTCGAGACGCTTAACATGGGGAGCATATCCGGAGGTAGCGGCGCATTGCTTTTGGAATGCTACAGGCAGGGGATACCCTCCGTTGCGCTTCTCGCCGAAACGACTGGCGTTAGGCCGGACCCAAGGGCGGCCTCCTATATGCTTGAGTTTATCTCCAAGCTCATCGAAAAGAGGATAGACACTCAGCCGCTTATAAAGGAGGCTGAGCAGATCGAGTCCACCCTTTCCGACCTTAGCAAGGATGTCGTAAAGAAGTCAGGCAACACACATGATGTCCAGGACACCATGTACATATAGGTGATATGAATGTATGTATTGACATGTATAACGCCCAGAACTCTGAGGGAGTTGGTCTCTGAAGGACTTAAGACCATGGTCCTTAAGAGCGCGCATAACATCAACACCCTCATCAAGTCAAACATGAACGAACCGATCTTTATCACTTCGCGTTCAGAAGATGACATCACAATAGAGACAGAAGGCATCATAGCCACGATAAAGAACGTTTCCCTCTACAACAACAGACAGTCTATGGACAATGATGAGTATGAGATAACCACCGCAAGGGTGCAGTTCGAGCTAATAAATGTCGCAAAGGTAAAGGACATAACTAGGAGCGTAGAGGACAAGAGATTAAATGTAGATATCGACAAGGTCACTTTCTATCGTATAAGCTAACTGTCTTTGGCAGGGAATTGACATCGGGAATGTGGACATCTCCCCATTCCTCGCCGATTATTATGCTGGTGAAAGATGCATTCTTTGCTGCCTTTGCATCGTCGATGTTGTCCCCCACATAGAAGTATCTATCTGCTTTGATCATTTCTTTTATCTTAAGTAGCGGGGATGGATCTGGTTTTTCTCCATCCGCGTCTTCTAGGCAGACGGTCATCTCTTTATCAAAGAACTCTCCTAAAAATGTAGTTTTCAGCGCATGCATGGCCTCGATCCTGGGCCTTGAGGTCACTATCCCCTTTGGATACTCTATTAGTCTTTCCAAGGTAGACCTCTTTATCAGGAGAGTCTCGTTCTCTATGAGGCCCCTATCCACATCTATCGGGGGTGCGATGCCGTAGGATTTAAAAAATAGGTCCTGTCCTAGATAATAAGCTTGGAAGATCATCTTGATATTCGACCATTCGCGGCCCCTGACGACCTTTGGGTCCTCTCCGTCAAGCTTCTTGAGCAAGTAGTATGTTGCATCCCAGTCATTGTTGAGATTGCTCACACCCCTTAGGGCTAGCATGCCGTTGTAAATGGTCTTCCTCTCAAGATTGGGCCTGAGATGGCTCACGGTCTGGACTATCGCCTCCTTGTAGCTTCCTGATACATCTATCATTGTGCCGTCAAGGTCGAAGATTAGGGCGATCACCATTCAATCACTTTGATAGTTTTCCAATGCATTCCTCATGGCGTCCAGGAACTTGATATTGTCTTCTCTTTTTCCAACACTTATTCTGAGGCAGTTCTCTATGAGCGGCTGTCCCGAGACGTTGAAGACGAAGACGCCATATTCCATCAATGATTTGAATATATCGTTTGACTTAACATTGCTGGGGAACCCCACAAGGATGAAGTTGGTGTATGAGGGATATACCTTAAGCCCCATGTCTGCAATGCCATTCATCATCTCTTCCTTGAGCGCATTGGTCTCTGAGACAAGCCCCCACATCTCATCTTCCCTGTCAAGCACGTCATATGCCATCTTGATGGCCATGTTTGACATGTGGAAAGGTATGTGCGAGAGCTCTAGGAAGTCGGCTGTCTTTGTGTTTGCAACCATGTATCCCACCCTTGCCCCCGGCATCGACCAGACCTTTGAGAAAGTCCTTAGTATCACCAGATTCTCATACTTGTCTATTAGGTCGATGGCCGTGATGTCCGTAAACTCCGCATAGGCCTCATCAACCACTATGATTTTCCCTGTTTTGAGGCCTTCTTCGATATTTTCGAGGGATATAAGATTCCCCGTGGGATTGTTTGGATTGCATAGGAAAAGAAGCTTGGCCGGAGAGTTTTTCAGCTGCTCCCAGTCTGGTTCGAAGTTCTCGTCGAGTCTGAGCCTAATGAATTCCCTGCCGTTCACCTTGACGATCATATAGTACTGGCCGTATGTCGGTTCAAAGACGGCGCAGGAATCCCCTTCTTCCAAAAAGCACCTGCAGCAGATGTCAATTCCGTGATTGGCCCCTGCGGTCACGACAAAGTTCTCTCTGGAGAGATTGTGCCTCTTGGCAAGCTTGTCCTTGAGCTCATAGTAGTATGGCCCGATGTATGTGGATGAATACTTGTCCCCTATGATGCCCCTTATTGGTTCGTTCTGGGAAAGATTTATCAATTCCTTGCTAACATAAGGCAGATTGAATCTTAGGGACTCTATATCCTTTCTTACCAGCTTCTCTATCATAAGAGTGTCAGAAAAGGTTGGATTATTAAAATTTATTGATAAAATTATGAATATTGTACGTAATATGGGCGAAAATATATTCAATTTGAACACAATAGTGCCAAGATTATAGATACTTTTATAAAGGCTATAGGAAATTTTTTAGCATGAATTACGTGTGTGTATCATATGGGGCACTCCCTTGAGTTTCATATGCTAATTCTGACACAATTAAGGGGGTGTGTAATCAATGGCGGGAAAGTTATGGAAAGATGACGTTAGGGTTCTCGTGGCATTTGATATGGACAAGACCTTGATAGACTGTGAGATATTAGACGAGGTGGCCAAAGAGCACGGATGTTTTGACGAGGTCGCCAAGATCACAGACGAGGGAATGTCGGGCAATCTTACATTTGCCGAGTCCATTGACAGGAGACTGAGACTTTTGAAGGGTACTCATGTCAACAACTTTGACAAGGTATTCAAGGAGCAGCCTCTTACGTTTGGTGCCGACAATCTCCTTAAAAAACTTAAGGATGACGAGGCTAAGACGGCCATCATTACCGGCGGATTTGATATAATAGCTTACAGGCTTGCCAAGAACCTTGGCATAGACTATGTTGCATGCAACAAGTTTGAGATAAACAACGGCATGCTCACCGGGAACTTCGAGCTAAAGGTCGATGGAAACAAGGATTATTGGTTGAAGAGATTCAAGGAGGCGTCAGGTGCCAACATAGTGGTCGCAGTAGGTGACGGGGCCAACGATATACCAATGATCAAGATGGCGGACTTCGGTGTTGCATATCGTGCCAAGGAATGCCTCAGGGGAATAGCGGACATAAATGTCGAGAACATATTCGATGTCTACGACCTGCTCAACGACCTCTTTGACAGCTCTCAGAGGACCTGTGTAAACACAAGCATTGAGCTAATATCCGAATAGGGATAATATCCCTTCTATTCTTATTTTTTATATGAATATTTGGTCTCTTATATTCTTATTTTTATATTCTTATTTGATTTTATCAATTAAATATTTATATCTAAATTGCTTGGTACTATTACAAAGGGGGTTTAATTGTTGAGTTCTAAAGAAGAATTGTTGGAACAGTTATCAAACGCTGTGATAGAGGGCGACGAGGACAAGTGTGCCGAACTCGCTCAGGAAGCTTTGGACGTGGGAATCGACCCTTACGAGGCGATTATGAAAGGATGCAACAAGGGAATGGAGATAGTCAGTGAAAAGTACGAAAAGAAGGAAATGTTCGTACCGGAGATCCTCCTTTCTGCAGATGCCATGTACGCGGCATTGGATATATTAAGACCACATCTAAAAGTTGACGCGAGCCTTACCAAGACTGGAAATGTGGTCATTGGTGTCGCGGAGGGTGACATTCATGACATTGGAAAGAATCTGGTCCTGATGATGCTCGATGTAGCAGGATACACGATATACGATGTAGGCAGGGACGTACCGGTTGACACATTTGTCGCGAAAGCAGCAGAGGTCGATGCAGACGTGGTTGCTATGTCGGCCCTTATGACAACGAGCATGATCCGGATGGAACCAGTGATCAAAGGACTCAAAGAGAAGAATCTCAAGGCCAAGGTCATCATCGGCGGCGCCCCAATAAGCCAGAACTATGCTGACAAGATAGGCGCCGACGGATATGGCAAGGATGCCGTTGAGGCAGTAAGGGTAGTAAACGAGTTCATGGAGGCATAAAAAATGGCAAGAATGACTTCAGCAGAAAGGATGCATGCCGTGATGATGGGCGAAAAACCTGACAGAGTGCCTGTAAATCCCTTCGCCATGGGATACTGTATGCAGGTGGTTGGCATGCCTTTGGGAGACTTTTACTCAGATGGAAAGAAGAGCTTCTACGGCCAGTTCATGAGCATGAGGCTTCATGGATATGATGTTACGCCCATGTACGGCTACGCTTCATGCGGCCCATGGGAGTTTGGTGGAGAGATAGGATTCCCGTATGGTCCGGGGCACAGTGCCCCCTATGTGAAGCGGCATGCAGTCAATTCCATTGAGGATGTTGAGAATCTTGAGGTCCCTGAGTTCAAGGACGGAAAGCTTCCCGGCGCTTACCAGATAGCGGACGACCTGTTCCAGATCTGCGCCAAGTACAAGATGCCTGTGACATTCCAGTCGGGCAGTACATTCACTGCAGCAGCAGTTGTGGCAGACACGAACATGTTCTTGAAGTGGGTAATGAAGGAGCCCAAGGTCCTGCACCAGCTCTTGGAAAAGGTAAGTGACATGTACTGCAACGCTATAGAGTTCTTTGCGGACAAGTATGGCCCTCAAAGTGTTATGCCTTTCGACGGCGGACCTGTTGAGGCGAACACACTGCTCTCACCCAAGATGTTCGAGGAATTCGCATATCCATATATGGAGAAGCTTCACAAGAAGATAGCTGACGAGGGGATCGGTGTGGTCCTTATGCATCCATGCGCCGACCAGAATCTTAACATACCATATTACGTCAAGATCAGGGAAAAGGCTAATTGGAAAGGGAAGTACATCTGGCTGTTCGGTCCAGAGACCCCTGTACAGGACCAGATTGATGCGTTTGGGGCGCATGACATAGTATGTGGTAATGTCGACCCGCCATCATTCCAGACCAAATCATACGAGGAATGTGTCGATCTTTGCAAGCAGAACATCGATGAAGGCAGGGACTCTCCAAGTGGATTCATCCTTGCTCCAGGCTGCGAGTTCCCACCGGGTGCCTCGCCAGACAAGCTCATGGCAATGATGGATGCAGCAGAACAGTTTGGAAGATACGATTGATCTTCTTCTTTTCTTTATTCTTTTATTTCATATTTCTTTGTGAGTGATACCATGACACCCAAAAAAAGACTAAGGAATGCAATATACGGGAAGGAGGTTGACATAATTCCTGTGGTCTCTGTGACGCAGACAGGTACCAAGGACCTTATGGACCTGGCAGGTGTCTACTGGCCGGATGCGCACAAGGATGCGCAACTGATGGCCGATCTTTCTTATGAACCATATAAAACCATTGGATTTGAAGCGGTCAGGGTGCCTTATTGCCTTACCATATTGTTGGAATCCCTGGGTTGCGACATAATGGAGGGTGAGAAGACCAGACAACCCTCGATAGCTTCACACCCGTACAACTCCAGACAACCTTTGCCGCTCAAGCCCATACCCGATGACCTATTGGAGCTCAACAGGATACCAGTTGTGTTAGAGGCCATCAAGGAATTGAGATCACGAGTGGGGGATGATGTCCCGATCATATCTGGCGCGGAAGGGCCCGTCACAGTCGCAAGCGATCTCCTGGAGGTCACAACGTTCATGAAGTGGACCATTAAGAAGAGGGAGAGCGTAAGGGAGTACCTTGACTATGCGGCTGAGGCTGTAATAAGGTATGCCAATGCCATGTTCGACGCGGGTGCTGACCTTTTCTCGCTCCTAGATCCCGTGGCTTCTCCGGAACTAATGAATCCAAGGGACTTCAACGATCTCGTGCTGCCTCTTTATCAGCGTATGGCTGATGAGCTAAAGGGAGACGTGGTGTTGCATATCTGTGGCGATGTGGAGTTCATACTGCCATACTTAAAGGAGACGGGATTTGCCGCGGTTAGCATCGAGGAGAAGACAGACCTTAAGAAGGCCAAGGAGATATTCGATGGCGACATTAGGGTCGTTGGCAATGTCTCTACGTCGACAACGCTTTTCAACGGAACGCCAAAGGAGGTCTACGATGAGGCACGTGCTGCGCTTGATAACGGCACTGACGTCCTGGCGCCAGGATGCGGCCTCGCCCCAATGACGCCTCTTGAGAATTGTAAGGCCATGATAAGGGCAAGAAACGAGTTCTACATCTGATTCATTTTTTTTCTTAAGTTCTTTTTTTTGCTAAGCCTATAACCTTCCGCTTTGCATGATCCCCCGTATCAAACCGATGCCTAGCGCGAACGACAATATAAAGCCCACTAGGCCTAGAAGGGGGAGATCGAACAATCTAGGGCCAATATTCGTCATGAACATGATCGATGATGCCATAACCATGCCCGCGACGACTATCGAGAAAGACAACCTGTTGATAGATTTTTCGAAATGGAGGCTTGCCTGGTCAAAGGTGTTCCTTCCAAGTCCCAGCTTCAGCTCACCTGTTGAAAGGTTGGTTATGATGTTGTCCAGCTTTTCAGGAAGACTGATGAGCCGTTCCCCATTTTCAGAGAGTGTCTCATACCATTCCTTTAATATGTTGGAGGGCTTCATCTGTTCCCTGAACATCTTATTGGCATATGGTCTGGTAATGGATGTCAGATTGAACTTGGGGTCCAGCTGCCTGCCGATGCCCTCGATCATCATGATGGCCTTTCCCAGCAGGACCAGATTGGACGGCATCTTGATACCGTATTCCTTTGATATGTATGTGAGATTCTCTATGAACTCGCCAACATCTATCTCTTCTAGCTCTTTTCCAAGATATATGTCAAGCAGGTCCTCTATGTCCCAGATGAACTCATCCATCCTCTCAATATTGGCATTGGTCATGTCGATGATGATGCTTGCGATCTTTTCGGGATTGTGATTGATTATCGAGACGAGCATGGAGATGAGGATCTTTCGATTCTTTTTTGATATCTTTCCCATTATGCCGAAGTCAAGAAATGCGATCTCGTTCCTGCTGATAACAAATATATTTCCTGGATGTGGGTCCGCATGGAAGAAACCATGTTCATATATCATGCTCATGATGGCTTGTGCACCTATTCTGGCAATGTTCTTCCTATCTTCATATGGATATCCATCTTTGAGTATTTCAGATACCTTGGTGCCGTCGATGTATTCCATCACCATCAGTCTTTTAGTTGTGTACCTGTCATATATCCTAGGTATCCTGACCTCTGATACGTTCTTGAAATCACGATAGAGCCTTTTGGCATTGTTTGCCTCTATGTTGTAGTCAAGCTCTCTCTTAATCGCCTTTGAGAATTCATCAACGATCTCTTCGGGATTGTAGGGTGACCTGTTAGCCATGGCATTTACGACACCGCCCGACAGATTCCTCATTATCTCGAGGTCTGTCATGATGGTCCTCTCTATGCCAGGTTTCTGTATCTTAACTGCAACTAATGTCCCGTCAAGTAGGGTGGCCTTATGGACCTGTCCTATGGAGGCAGATGCTATCGCCTTTTCCTCTATATTGCTGAAAACCTTGCTAATCGGGGAGTTGAGCTCCTTTTCGATCTCGACCGAGATCTTATCGAAAGGGATGGGATTAACATCATCCTGCAACTTGGAAAACTCTTTTACATATTCCTTTGAGATAATGTCCGGTCTTGTGGAGAGTATCTGTCCAAGTTTGATAAATGTGGGCCCGAGATCCTCAAGGATCATCCTGTATGTTACAGCCAGAGACCTTTTCCTCACACTTCCCTGGCCTTGCACCTGGCTGCCTCTTGGAAGGAACTTCTTGAGGCCCGCCTGGTCGACAAGATACCCCATACCGTATTTCGTCATGGTCTGGGCTATCTGCCTGTACCTGTTGATGTGCTTGACATTTTTTCTTAGGTCAGTGATCATTACATTTACTTGAGATAGCTACTATATATATTTGATTAGAATTTGCCCATACATGAAAAAATCCCATCTTACCAAAAATTATTTATGAAATATTGACTCGTATAGGATGATTCTTATGAAGATTGCAATAATTGGTGGGACAGGCAGTCAAGGGCTGGGGCTCGCTTTGAGGATAGTGAAGGCAGGAATGCCAGTTATTATCGGTTCCAGAGATGACACAAAGGCAAGGATAGCCGTTGATAAGGTAAAGGAAGTGTTCCCTAACGCTGTGGTGGAGGGATACGATAATTTTACTGCTGCCGAAAAGGGAGATATCTTGATAATGACAGTTCCATACAAGTTCATGGCCGATACGATAAAGTCCATCAAGGGAGCCATTACCGAAGACAAGATCCTGGTCAGCCCATGCGTGCCATTGGCCAATGCAGTGGGCGGCAAACCCACACAGGTAGTAAGGCCTTGGGAGGGTTCAGCAGCAGAGCAGGCGCAGGCCCTTGTACCAAATGTCAAGGTCGTTGGAGCGTTCCAGAACATCTGTGCCGCGAGGCTGATGGACATAGAGAATCCGGTCGAGGATGATGTTATAGTATGTTCCGAGGACAAGGAAGCAAGGAAGACGATAATCGAGCTCGTCAACAAGATCGATTCCCTAAGGGGGATCAACGGCGGCAAGTTGTGCACCTCAAGGATAGTTGAGTCGTTGACAGCCTTGATAATAGGCATGAACATCAGGTACAAGACCTCAAAGGGCCTGGGTATCAGATTCACCTATCTATATGACATCGATTGATCCATTTTCCTTTACAACTTTTTTGGCCGATCTAAAGGCGGACAATATGTTCCTGTTTCCGCCTTTTGCCCTTCTTAAAATATAATTCTCCAGGTCGTTTTCACATATTGCGGACCTTACGTTTCTCATCTCATTTAGAAAAACATGCAGATTGTGCATTGATAGCAGGATCTCTGAGCGACTGTCTGCCCCAATGAAATCCTTGACACCATGCTCCTGGCATATGGGGCACTCACATTCAGGGAGGCTTTGAAGTTTTTTTAGGTCCTTTACCCTATTGAGCTTCTGGGGGTGTACATACTCCTTGAAAGCGGCCGCTACCACATATGTCCAGGAATCAAAAGTGTCGACACCCAGATATGATAGGGCGAACATGGCGGGGAACCCTGTGATACCAAATGCATGGATGGGCTTGTCGGTACTAGACCTTACGGCATAAATGATTCTTGCCAGATGGTCGTAATGGGACTTTCTGGGGACCAGTGAGCCGATACCATATCCGTCGAATCCATCATCCAGCCTTTCGATGTAACTTGCTATTTCTTTTGGATTTGAACCGTGGATGGCACCGTAAAGAATCATGTCACCCCTTTCGGCCAACATTGAGTTTGCCGCATTGATGCTCCTTTCCAATCTCCGGGCCTTCTCTTTTTCAGGCAGGTCCGGCGTGATGGGATAGTCAAAGGTAACAGCAACATCGCATTTGCTTTTCTTTTGGTATTCCAGCACTTCCATGGGGTCGAGCTCTATTCCCTTCTTCATGTACTGGAATCCTCCGCTGTCAAGCCATACAGGTCTTTTAGATCCAAGTACAGGATGGATCCCCCTTGAGAACACGTCTTCCTTCCTGCGATATGGGAGGATGTGGTATAGGGAGAGAATAGTGCCTTGGGCAAGGTCCCATGGCGCCAAGATATCGTCATCTATCCAATGGTCCCAAATCCCATAGGATGTGGCAACAACAGGAATCAGGGCAGGTGTGACTATAGTGCCGTTGGGTGTTTTTATCTCTCTGCTCCTGCAGCTCGCTTCGCCCATCTGAACACCTACAATGGCAGGAGCTTTCCACTTTTGTCACGCTTGTACCTTCCGAAGGAACTGCCGAGAAATTTGGAATCGAACACAGGACCGTCCTTACATACCAGCAGCCCATCTATCTCGCAGGAACCGCAAAGCCCCTGTCCGCATTTCATATATCTTTCCAGGGATAGCTGCAATGGGAACTTCTTGCCGACCTGTTCCTTGATCGCAACCATCATCCTTTCGGGGCCACAGCAGTATCCTTGGTCGAATTCCATTCCTGCGGCACTGAAAAGGCAAGTGACGAGGCCTCTCTCTCCACAGCTTCCATCCTCTGTGGCAACATAGACGTCTCCGAACTCCCTGAGCTCGCTGTCAAAGAATACATCGTCAAGGGTCCTAAAGCCAAGCATGGATGTGACATTCATTCCTCTCTCATGACAATCATGCGCAAGGAATCTCAATGGTGCCACCCCAAAACCTCCGCCCATCAGGACAACTCTTTTCCCCTTGATATCAAAACCCCTTCCCAGGGGGCCTTCGGCAGATATCATATCTCCTGCCTTCAGCTTTGACATCTCGTTTGTGAATGGTCCTATGTTCTTGACGGTTATGCCGTTGTCATAGGAAAATGACATAGGCTTTTGTCCTACGCCGGCCAGCCAGAACATGCCGAACTGTCCAGGGGCCGCACCGAAACCACGATCAAAGAAAAGTGTGGTGACATCATGGGTCTCCTGTCTTACCTCAATGATCTCCAGATCGATCATAGCTTCACCAGTATCTCAAGGTTGTCAGAGTTTATCTCATTCTCCAGAGCCTTGATACCCTTGTTGCCTATTGAGACTATAGTGAACATTCCTGCTATGTCCGCGTTCATCTTTTTAGCCAGTCTCAAAAGCGCTCTTTGCGTCTCGCCGCTTCTTATGACATCATCCACTATCAGAAGCTTATCCCCTTTCTTGATAGACCTTTTTGGGAGATAGAGCGACATCAGCTTTCCCATAGATGATGGTATGTAGGTCTCCTCGATATAGTCCAGCCTGCCGACCTCCTTTTCCTTTCTGGTAAATATCATATCAACCTCAAAGGCCTTTGCCACATGGCAGGCTATGGGAATGCCATCCGTTTCAGAAGTTAGGACCTTGTTAACGTTATCGAATCTCTCAAGGGCCCTCATGGCTATCCTGTTGAGCAACTGTGTATCGTAGAGGATGCTGGAATTGTCAAAGTACCCGTATTCATCAAAGACTATCCTATCCATAATTTCCTTGGAGAGCTTGAAGTTATTTTGATAGAACTCCATGAAATCCCTGGCCCTGTCCTCGTTGGGGAGCACCCTTCCCATGATATATCTGTTGAGGACCGTGGTGGGAAGATCGAGTTTTTCTGAGAGCTCGCTGTATGTATACCATCTCTTGAGCATCTTTAGGACCTGCACTGCTTCTATTCGGTACTTCATGCTTTCTAGCATATTCATAGGCATATATGTGATTAATAAAGTTTTTATAGTTTTCTCTTTTACAATGTACGTGGTTAAATGGGGTCAGTATTAGTTGTCGATTTTGGAAGTCAATATACTCATTTGATAGCTCGCAGGATAAGGCAGCTCAATGTATTCTCAGAGGTCATGGATGCCAGTTCTGTAAACAAGGATGATCTTAACTTTGACGCCGTGATTCTTTCTGGGGGACCATCCAGCGTCTACGATTCCTCTGCCCCTAAAAATGATGGGCTTTTGGATACGTTGATCGAGAGGGGCATCCCCACACTTGGCATATGCTATGGCATGCACTTGCTTGTTCATTACATGGGCGGAAAGGTCTCAAGGGGCAACAAAGAGTACGGCATATCGATCATGAAAACTATGCAGGATCCCATATTCGAGGGATTGGAAGGGGATCAAAAGGTCTGGATGAGCCATGGAGATTCACTTGAAGGCATACCTGACAACTTCGAGGTCATTGCAACCTCGGACAGGGCACCTGCCGCAATAAGGCACAAGACAGGCAAAATCTACGCATTCCAGTTCCATCCAGAGGTCAACCATACTGAGAACGGTATCAAGATACTAGACAACTTCCTTAGATTGCACAAGATAGAGAGGGATTGGAAGATCGATGATTTCATCGAGTCCAGCCTCATAGAAATAAAAAGGGAAATAGGGGATGAAAAGGCGATAATCGCCCTCTCGGGCGGAGTGGATTCTTCGGTATGCGCCACCCTGACCGCCAAGGCTTTGGGAAAGAATCTATATGCGGTCTTCGTAGATCACGGGCTTCTTAGAAAAGGTGAGCGGGAGTTTGTCCGGGATAAGTTCCAAGACTTACTGAATCTCAAGATAGTCGATGCAAAGGACAGATTCTTCAAAAAGCTTGAAGGGGTTGTAGATCCCGAGACCAAGAGGAAGATAATAGGAAACGAGTTCATCAGGGTCTTTGAGGATGAGGCAAAATTGATTGGCGCAAAATATCTTGTTCAGGGGACGATATACCCTGATGTCATAGAGAGCGGTTCCACCAAGAACTCTGATGTCATAAAGTCGCACCACAATGTGGGCGGATTGCCCGAGGATCTTGATTTTAAGAGGATCGTCGAGCCACTCAGGGACCTTTACAAGGACGAGGTAAGGATCCTTGGAAAGAAGATGGGAATGCCGGATGAGATAGTTTTCCAGCATCCGTTCCCGGGCCCCGGACTTGCGGTGAGGATAACAGGGCCCGTAAACGATGTGAACATAGATATAGTTAGGGAAGCCTCATACATACTGGATGAGGAACTGAAACAAGCCGGCTACTACGATCAGGTCTGGCAGTCTTTCGCTGTACTTTTCGAGGACCGTGTCGTGGGAGTGGTCGGAGACCAGAGGAAATATGGCAGATTCGTAGGATTGAGGGTGGTCCAGTCAATTGACGCCATGACGGCAAACTTCGTAGAACTTCCTTGGGACCTCATAGAGAGGATAAGCACAAGGATAACCAACGAGCTGGAGGATGTTGTCGCAGTATCCTACTTTGTGTCTCACAAACCACCTCAGACCATCGAGCCCTGCTAGCCCAAGATCCTGGTGTACTCCAACTTGATACATCTGTTCATGACAGTGTCTATTCCGGCCCTCGAGGACATCTCGTAAGCGTTCTTATCTACGACGCCAAGCTGAAGCCAAAGGCACTTAGAGCCTATCTCTATGGTGTCCTCCACTATTGGCCCGATGTATTTAGGATTTCTAAAAACGTCCACGATGTCTATGTCGACTTCCAGGTCTTTGAGGCTTTGATAACATCTTTTGCCCATTATGGCATCATGATTGGGATTAACTGGGTATACATCGTACCCCTTGCTGATGAGGAAGTGCATTATATCGTATGAGGCACGATTTGGGTCGTCCGAAGCACCTACAACGGCTATGCTCCTTGATCCCTGTAGGATCCTGTCTATGTCCTTGTCATTTTTATCATCCAAGGGGCCGAAGTAGCAACGGTCTGCCATCTTTATTCCTCATGATTCCTCGATTACCTCTTCTTCGATAATAGCACAACCTATCTCCCGGCCCTTGTTGACCGCCTGGAGGTTAATATCGAGAAATCTATCATTGACGGTGCTTTTTATAGATTCTTCCAGTGATTCTATCGTTACTACCTTTGTGATCTCAGCCATCGCCCCTAGCATTACAATGTTTGCAACAATCTTGGACCCAAGGTCAAGTGCGATCTTGGTGGCAGGTATCTCAAGGCAACCGTTCTTAACAGGCTTTACAAATATTGGATCTATCAGTGTAACGGAGTCCTTTTTTACTTCTCTTCTATATCTGTTATACCCTAACTGCGACAATGATACGAATATGTCGGCCATCTGAACGAAAGGATAATAGATATTGTCATCAGAGATTATGACCTCCGTCTTTGATGCTCCGCCCCTTGCTTCGGGACCGTAGGACTGCACTTGGGTGGATATCTTGTTATCATAGATCGAGGCGGCCTTTCCTAGAAGATATCCGGCCATGATGATGCCCTGGCCTCCGCTTCCTGAGATCCTTATCTCCCTTCTCATTTTGACACCCTCTTCACAATCTCTCCCCACTGCTCTGTCCATTCCCTCTTATCAAGCATCTGAAGCTCGCCGATCACGATCTTGTCCGTCTCTTTCTCTGCCTTTTTCACATTGACCGTGTTTTCCTTGTACCACTTGTAAATGCTCTCGGTGTCCCTGATCTTGTTCCTTCTCCAAAAGGATGTCGGACATGAGGTTAGCACCTCTATGAAAGAGAATCCCTTTACCTCAAGCCCCCTCTTGATGGACTTTATAAGCTGTAGTGGGTGGGCCATTGTCCATCTGGCCACATATGGCGCCCCAGCAGCCATAGCCAGTTTAGAGAGATCGAATGGATATTCGAATGATTCATACTGGGTTGTGGTGGTGTAGCATTCATTCGGTGTCGTTGGGGAGGCCTGGCCCCCGGTCATCCCATAATTATAGTTGTTGAGGGCTATGACCGTGAGATCGATGTTCCTTCTGATACCATGTATGAAGTGATTCCCCCCAATGCCTGCACAATCCCCGTCACCAGTGAACACCACGACGTCAAGCTCAGGATTGCCGGCCTTTATCCCGGTGGCAAAGGCTATCGATCTGCCATGGGTGGTGTGCAGACCATCTGCCTTTATATACGAATTAAGTCTTGATGAGCAACCTATTCCTGACACGAAGACCATCTTCTCTATGTCCTTGCCTAGTTCATCTATCGCCCTTAAAGTAGAGTTGAGGACTATTCCGTTGCCGCAACCGGCGCACAGGATGGTGGGCATCATGTTCCTTCTGAGGTATTTTTGAACTATCTCATCGTTCGAAATCATTTTATCAACTCTATTATCTCTTTGGGCGTGGGCACCCTACCCCCTACAACGCTAAGAGGCACCACGTCACATCTCCCTTCGACTGCCTCCCTGACCTTGTGGTACATCATGCCCATGTTCATTTCTACGACTATGAATTTCTCTATCTTTCTAGATATCTCAGTGATGAACTCATAGTTGAAGGGCCATAGTGTATTTAGATTTATGAAACCAACGTTTTTTTCTGATTGCTGTGCCATCTTTACTGCAGCTAGTGATGGCCTCGCAGCTATACCATATGAGATCACGACAATTTCTGCATACTCGAGGTACTTGCAGTCAGAATAGAATATGTCGTCAATGTTCTCAGTTATCTTCTCCGATAATCTTTTTACAAGTTCGGAGTGCGTCTTAACGCTATTTGAAGCAGGGAATCCATCCTCGTTGTGGGTCAGGCCAGTTATGAAAGTCTTGTATCCCGAGCCAAATGGAGCGAACTCTGGTATCTTGGTTGCATGCATATATCCTGTCCTGAAAGGCTTGTAGTAATCATAGGAGATATCTACCATGTCCCTTTTCACCTCGAGGACATTTTGTGGTATCTTTATCTTTTCCCTCATATGCCCTACGGATTCCTCCATAAGAATGATGACGGGGACCCTGTACTTTTCCGAAAGATTGAATGCTCTGATAGTAAGGTCCAGAGTCTCCTGAACAGTGGAGGGGCAAAGCGCAATTATCTCATAATCCCCATGCGAGCCATATCTTGCCTGCATTACATCTCCCTGTGAAGGCATTGTGGGCTGTCCAGTTGAGGGCCCGCCCCTCTGAACATCGACAATAACACAAGGCGTTTCTGTCATGACGGCATACCCTATGTTCTCCTGCATTAGGGAAAATCCCGGTCCTGATGTGGCGGTCAAGGTCTTCCTCCCAGTCCAAGAGGCTCCTATGATGGCCCCCATAGAGGCGATCTCGTCCTCCATTTGAAGAAAGACACCGTTCAATTTTGGAAGCAATTTGGACATTTCTTCCGATATCTCTGTTGCAGGTGTTATTGGGTATCCTGCAAAGAAACTGCATCCTGCGATCAAGGCACCATATACACATGCCTTATCCCCCTGGATAAATTGCTCTTCAGGTCCAAGAACTTCATAAACATCCATATTCATTCCTCCTCCAAACTTATTGCAAAATCTGGGCACGAGAGCTCACACAAATGGCATCTGTTGCATTTCTCTTGATCTATCTCTGGGATCTCTATTCCCCTAGAGTTTACCTTATTGGATTTTTTTAGGGCCTTAGTGGGGCAGGCCAATATGCAAAAACTGCAACCTTTACAGTAATTCTCATTTATCTTGATCATCGTTAATTCCAACCTGAAGCACATTCTGACTAGCTGATATATTATTCATTTGTGAAGTGTTTATAAATAAACCCCTAAACTGCGATATTTATTGAAAAACAATCCAAAAGAAGCATATCATTTTTTGATAAAGTCTTTATAGTACTTATCCAAGATGTCATCCGTCATCTTGATTATGATGTCTTTAATGTTGTAGAAAGTACCTTTTTTTGCACCTAACATCCTTTCCAACATATCGAACATGAGAAGAAGCTTTGTTCTGTAGGGTTCAATCCCCTCTTTGAGCGATTCTATATCTAAGGAGTAGCTTGTGCCTATGAAATGCATCTCCAGAACATATTCTGGATACTCTACTTCAAAAATACCCAACTCAACACCCTCCTTTACAGGGATGGCCAATATGGGCACGAACATATCTATTCCGTACTTGATCACCTTGTTGATCAATAGTGGATTTTCTGACTTGACCACATTGCTCAATATGTTCATCTTCTTTTCCTTCATCAACACTCCTTGGAGGAAGATTTTCTCTATCTTTTCAACAGGACCAATATCCTTGTCGTGCGCTATAGTCATAAGCTCCTTTGATATTGCGTCCCAATACCTTTCAACAACTGCGTTAAGGACATCCTCCTTGGAGCTAAAATAATAATAAAACAGCCCATGGGCGACCCCGACCTTGCTTATTATGTCCTTGACGGAAGTTGCATCATATCCCTTGGCCATGAAAAGCTCCTCTGCAGCATCCAAGATCTCATTCTTCCTCTCGGTTGGGTCCTTGACGATTCTTGTCATTTTAACACTATTACTGACTGATAATCAGTCTATCATTATAAATCTATCCTTCATCAGCCTTATTGGAAAAAAAAACATGAGAAAATCTATATATGCAATATTTCCATTAGCTATCATGATAACTGTTCTTAGGATAGGTCACAGACCTCAAAGAGACAAAAGAATTACAACTCATGTGGCTTTGGTAGCAAGAGCCTTTGGCGCCGATAGCATAATAATAAATCAGGAAGACCCAAAGATAGAGGGAAATATAGAATCTGTCGTAGATTCGTGGGGCGGGGATTTTTCTGTAGAACATGCTAACTGGCGATCCTTTATCAGATCTTTTCCTGGAAAGATAGTCCATCTCACTATGTATGGTATTCCCTTTGAGGAAAAGATGGATGAGATCAGGGAAATAAAGGAAGATATATGTGTTATCATCGGCGCGGAAAAGGTTCCCTCGGAGCTATACAAGGAGGCGCACTACAATCTTGCGGTAGGGAATCAACCTCATTCTGAGGTCGCTGCATTGGCAATGTTCTTGGACAGGTATCATGAAGGCAAGCAGTTCGATAGAACACATGAGAATTACAAGATGAAGATCAAACCATGTGAAAATGGGAAAGTCGTAATTGGTAGGGAAGAAGGGAACAATAAGAAGTAATTATAGCACGATATTCTTATTTAATAATATAATATTCTGATTATCTATATTTTTTATAGTTAATTCAATCTATCGTCGTTATTTATATAATATTCTGTACTAGAAAAACATAACATTATTAAATATATAAGATAATCAAATTTTACATTACAATTTTCATGGAGGATAAGATGAAAAAAATTGCGTGCGTATTTTTAGTTGTGACTTTAGTTTTGGCAATGCTTCCTGGGGCCATATCTTCTCAGGAAAAGGATGATTCTTTATTTATTGAAGGATCCGATCGCATTGCCATAGACGGTACCAACATGTTGTGGGATGTTCAACATGTCTTTTCGAAACTCTACCCAGGACTGTCTGGGGATGCACTTGCCCAGGCATTGAATCCTTATCTAATAGATTCTTCACCAGACAATGTGGGGGATACGGAAAAGTTCTGGATCCAGTGGGGTCCCGATGCAGATCATGTGGACCTATGGAAACAAGTTGATGCCACCTGCAGGGCCGTTGGAGATTATTGTTATGTTTATGTGGAAGACGCAGAGTGGGGAGCTCACATTACCCAGACTGAGGTGGATGAGATCGTTGACACATACGACAATATCATCTATCCGGTCGAATCTGAAAACTTCAGGGAGCTTCCGGAGTACAAAGGTCAGACAAAGACCACGATATTCCTATCAGATATAGAAGATGGATGGGGGACCGGAGATCCACCTCAAAACATCTATATTGCAGGATACTTCCATTCTCTAAATTACATGGATGACCCTCATTCAAACGACAGGCATCTTATAAACATTGATACATACCCAGGCATATATCATGGCGGCGTGGCGGATGCAAGCCATGCTCTTGGTGTTGTAGCACACGAATACCAGCATCTTCTTCACTTCTGGTCAGACCCTGACGAGACAACATGGCTCAACGAGGGACAGTCTGACTATGCAGAATTCCTAACACTTGGCATTCTTGAAGATTCACACCTTGCTTACTTCTATGCGTTCCACTCTCCAAATCTTGAGCAATGGGGCAGCGGTGACGCTGAAATACTCGAGAACTACGGAGCTTCTCTCTCATTCATGATGTACCTGTATGAGAACTTCGGTGGGGCGGCACTGATGAGCGCAATTCACAATGACACCCTCAATGGGAGGTCTTCAATAGATGCTCAATTGCCTGGTGCATCATTCAATGCCGTGTACACCGATTGGACATTGGCAAATCTTCTGGACAATCCAACATTGGTCGGCCCCAACTCTGGCGCCGCATTGGGATATACTAGTTATGATATAGGCTCTGCTGACACGTGGGGCTATACTATGACGAACTATTTGTGGAATGCTGCGGGCTTCTGGCTCAACTGGGATTGGGGGCCATACCCGTACAGCGATTCGCTTTATGGATTGGAAGACACTTATCCATCTCCCGATGCAGGTTTCTGGGTCGATACGCAGCAGCAGCTGGATGCAAACTACTTCATATATGAAGCCCCTGAATCCCCTGCGGTATTCAACTTCAATTTCCTTGGAAACTTTGGCGATGATGCAATCTATCAGATAGCTCAACCTTCTGTTGGGGAATTGGAATGGTACTCCAACTCAGGAAATGGATGGTATGATGGAAATGAGAACACACTGTCCCAGACATTTGACTTTTCTGCAGTCCCCTGTGGGCCACTCACAATGGAGATCGATACATGGGTAGACATAGAAGAGGGATGGGACTTTGGATATGTCGAGGTCTCAACCGATGGGGGAACGACATGGACACAGCTCCAAGACCAGGACGGGGTCATGAACAATACAAGAGATCCAGATGCATACGTTGGAGTTCCAGGCGCCTACGCGTTCTCTGCGGAGGCACAGGCGTGGTACTATGATGTGACCTTCGACCTTTCCGCATACACAGGCAGCAGCGATGTCACGGTACGCTTCAACTACACGACTGACGATGCATATGCTCCGTTTGGATGGATAGTTGACAACATACGCCTTTTCAACGGCGGGCAGTTGCTCGATGGTTCCGATCTGAGCGATGCCACATGGACCCCAGTTGGCTGGACGTATACTGCCACCATATATCCACTGGAATGGACGGTCTATTGTGTAGGGATACCCTATGGCGGATCACCTGGACAAAATGATATCTATGAGGTTTCTTTAGACGCAGTTACTGGTGACGGTTTCCTTCAGATGCCCTCGTTTGGTTCACATTACGAAAAAGTAGTGGTAGTTCCTTCGATGATATCTGGCGAGGGTATTGGCGGAAATTTCCTATATGCCCACAATGGCGACTTCCAGTATGCACCACCGGCCGCGGCACCAGTAGCTTCAACATTCACCATATTCACCAATGCCCAAAATGCTGTAGTTGAGGAGCTTGACAAGGCATTGAACGTTTTCAAGACCGCCCAGAACAAGGGGTATGATGTATCAGAACTTGAGCCGTTGTTCGATTCGGTCAATGAGGATGTCTCTAGGGCAAATAGCGGTGTCAACTGGATATTCCGTGCAGGGCAGCTGTTGAATGCAATAGACACTTTGAAACAGATAACTGGAAGACTGGCCGAAATAATGGCCTAATCTTCTTTTTTTTCTATTTTTATATGTTTTTTTACTTTCACCTTTGGTTTTATAGAATTGGCAACATAACATCCCTTTTCAGCAATGTTCATCGCCCTTTCCGCTTTGTGAGCATCCCTTTCATCCTTAACGCCTATATAGACATTGATATCGATCTTTGAAAATATGTAATCAGGTCCTATGGGGACTATCTTGCTTTTGGCACAAGATCTGAATGATGTGAACTTCAGTCTCGTTCTAGCGGCCATGTTAAAGAAGTAAGCGTCAAGGCACGTTAGAAGCGATGATAGGAATAGGTCCTCTGGTGTCACTATGTGTTGGTGCCCCATGAACTCTGGGGGCACTGAGAACTCAATCTCGCCCTTCTTGTCGTCCAAGAAGGATATGATTCCCTTTTTCTTTTTCTTCCATTCAACATAGACTTCACAGGTATGCTCTTCGTCCATGGATACCTTAAAATGATTGCAATATAAAAAAGTTATATTGTTATTTATCTAAAATTTGATAGAAACCTATATATACGGTAAAATAGAGATATTTAACTTGTGTTTTTATATTTAAAAGACAATATTCTTTGGTGATTTCTTGAGTGATATAGATACATTGATTTTTGAGTTCTTAGAGGATCTTTTAGGAGAGGGTGGCGTTGAGATAGCCTCCATCATAGGCATGAAGGAAACTACTGCCGAAGAGCTCGCTGAAGAGACATCTATGAAAATAAACGACGTTCGAAAAGTTCTTTACAAGCTTTATGACCATAGGCTGGCATCATATAGGCGAATAAGGGACAAGAACACGGGTTGGTATATCTACTATTGGAAACTGGACATGGAAAAGGCTCCTGAGATCATAGAGGACATTGAGAACAACTATCTCTCAGGATTGGAGGAGAGATTGGCCCACGAGACATCAAGCATGTACTTTCTCTGTTCCAACAATTGCATGAGATACTCATTCGATGAAGCACAGGAGCTCATGTTCAAGTGTCCCCAATGTGATGAACCACTGGAGTTTTTTGACAATTCAAAGATAATTACCAGATTAGAAAATGAGATAGCCAACATCAAGGAACGGAAGGCCCAGTCTGCCTGATAGATATTTATTATTTTTGTTCTATTCTATATTTATTTATATTTTCTTAATTTTATATTGAATAAGCTTATAAATGGAGGATTATAGCATTGACTGTGAGAGTTGTACTAAAAGGCCTGGTAAAGAAAGAGGACATATCATCAATAGTGGACTTGAAGGTTGAATATGCTATTTCCCATCGTAAGGATTTCACTATAATTGATGTCGAGGGAGAGGATGAGGAGATATTCCATAATTTCCTTAAGCAGAAATATGAGATAGGTCATCTTATGGGCGATCTAAACCTAAATACCTACCAAGGCAGATTGATAGACGTCGGCAAATACGGCTTTGGTGTATTTTGCGACATAGGTGCTGAAAAGGATGTTTTGATCAGCTTGAACTCCTTGAGGGAAGTCTTTGGGGGGAAGAGATCCACCAGGGAATATATCTTTTCCAAAGGATTGATAGAAGGTTTGTGCCTTGATGTGGACCTTGTCCGGATAGAGCGGGGGACCGGCAAGATTTGGGGGTCCATAAACATGGAATGGTCCCAAAGATATCTTCAGGACAGGAACATTACAGTGTCTAAGGTCGCCAAGGATCAGTTGATGGATTTGATAAATGGGACCTCTTTCAAGTCCACCTTGGAAGTGATGGACCTATGCAAAGACTCATTCATAGTGAAGTGCGGGGAGGGCATTGACCCACCGGGGATAGTCCATATAATCGGTAGTAAGCTACCAAAGGCAAGATTGGGCATAGTCGGTGAGATATGATGTTCAAGAGCATCCCAGTCCTTCGGACCGATGAGATTATCAATAAGGCCTTTTCCAGATCATCCAAGATAGTCCTGAAGCAAAGGGGGTCCAAGTCCACCCTTATGAAGAAGAGGGAAACAGAGATGGTATCACGCTCTGCCGAGATCATTATCGCATCCCTTCAGAAGATATTGGACAGGTATCCCAAATTTGGTCAACTGGACCAATTTACTTTTGAGATGATAAAGATCTTGGTTGACGTCGACGAGATTAAATCTGAGCTTAATCTGATCAATCACACCATCAATTCCATTATTAAGGTCAAGAGAAACTCTCTCAAGAAGATGGAGAAACTCAAGGACAGGGATAGCCTTGTTGCAGTTCGTAAGGACGCTTATGGCAAATACGCTTCATTACTCAGGAATCTGGATGATATATCGGAGAGCTTCAATGGGAAGAGGGAAAAAATGAAAGAGATACCCCCCATATCATCAGATGACTACACTGTTGTCATAGCGGGATACCCTAATGTCGGCAAGTCAACCTTGCTCTCAAAGATAACCATTTCCAGGCCAAAGATAGCTGCATATCCCTTCACAACAACTGGAATAAATATAGGGAGCTTTGTCTATAAGTATCAGGAGATAAAGGTCATAGACACGCCGGGAGTACTGGACAGGCCATTGTTCCAAAGGAATGAGATCGAGAGAAAGGCGATGTCCGCCATAGCCTTCCTTGCAAACATCCTCGTTTTCGTCATCGATTCATCAGATTCCAGCCTTTATTCGATTGAGGAGCAGCTTAATCTATACGATGAGCTCAAGGAGCTCTTTCCAATGCCGACCATCCTCGTCCAGAATAAGATCGAGCTAAGTGAATGCTTCAAAGAGGCAGACGTTGCGATATCATCCAAGAACGGCACAGGCATTGATGCTTTTATGGATATGTTATACTCAAAAATATCTTCAGATCAGACATTCAAGGAATTTAGAAAGCTAGAATATGATAGTTAGTGGGTCAAATGAGGATATCTATCATTGACTGTTATACAGACGAACCGTCAGGCCTGGGGGTCATGCCATATGTGGGAACCTATCCAAGATACATCTTCGGCGCTTTGAAAAAGAATTCTGTGGATGCATATTATGTCACCATAGACGACCTTCGCTCACTTACGAGGAATGCAGACCTTGAAGCGGATGTCAAGACAAACATAGGCTTGCGAAACGTCACAAGGGATCGCCATATCTTGCGTGATATCCTCAACAAGAGTCAGGTACTGATAGTGATTGCAGGAATGCATACGCCTGGAAAATATCTCTCAGCAAACCCAGGAACTACGGTTGAGGTGATGAGGCTTTTAAAGGAGGAAGGCCTGGACAAAAAGTTCAAGATACTGACCGGCCCCGCTTCCATGATAGGCTCTGGGAAGTTTGGAGGCAGGGCGGCGAGAAAGACCGAAGCTGAGACAGATTTCTTCGAGATGGTGGCCCCTGAAGTCGAATATTCCATCAGAGAACTGCTGGAGAACAATTTCACCGAACTTCCCGTGGTCGAGGACAAGTACGATATTCTTAGGGAAATTGCGCCCCTGGGAGCAGGAATAGTTGAACAGCTGCCCCACGACCCAAGATTTCATATCGCCGAGATAGAAACCATGTCTGGATGTGCAAAGGACGAGCCCTGCTCCTTCTGCATTGAGAAGGTAAAATGCCCCCTCGTGGCGAAGCGTTCACCTGAAGACATTGTAGAAGAGGTCAAGGCGCTTTCATCGGCCGGCCTCAAGAACTTCAGGGTTGGAAAGCAGACTTGCATATACTCCTACGGCAGTGCTGATGTCCTCAAGGCCCTTTTCAAGGCATTGAGGCCCTTTTCAAATATACTACATATAGACAACGCAAATCCATTGTTTGTGGATAGGGAGAAGACAAAGGTCCTGACGAAGTACTGTACACCAGGAAATGTTGCCAGTTTTGGCGTTGAGAGCTTCGACGAGAAGGTCATAGTGAGGAACGACCTGCATATCACCCCGGAGATGGTATATGAGAAGGCCTCACTTATCAATGAGTTGGGTTCTGCGAGGGGGGAGAATGGGATGCCTAGATTTTTGCCAGGCATCAATTTGTTGTTCGGTCTTGAGGGCGAGTCAAAATCCACACACCAGGAGAACTTATGCTGGTTGGGAAGGATGCTCGAAGATGGCCTTCTTCTAAGGAGGATAAACATCCGTGAAGTGGTACTTTTCCCAAAGACAAAGATGGGCGACAAGATTGGCAATAAGTTCATTAAGAAGAACAGAAAGTACTACTGGAAATGGAGAAATGAGATTAGGAAGTCGATCGACTATCCAATGCTTCAGAACCTTGTGCCAAAAGGCACAGTCTTGAAAGGCCTTAGGACAGAGATATATGATGGGAACACCACATTTGCAAGACAGGTGGGTACCTACCCCCTTGTCATGGGAATCCCTGGAAGGATAGGCCTTGACAGGATTTTGGATGCAAAGGTGGTGGACCATATGCTCCGAAGCGTCGTTGGGAAGGAAGTCGGTCAGTCTATTTTGTAGGATTCTCCCCATACTCTCTTGAAGAAGGAACCCACACGGTTCACCATCGTCCTGTTCTTAACCAGGAATCCTGCCTCGTAATGGTCATAGAAGCTGTCCCTTGTCAGGTCCGCAGAGGATATCAAGGCATATCTGTCATCGGATATTATCATCCTGGCATGGAGATCACGATTCTCCCTCATCTCCGCCCCGTGTGCCGACAATATCCTGTAGGCCTCTTTGTTCGAGGGGCGTGTAAGGTGCCTTATGATGGCCTTTACCTTGACATTCCTTCTCATCGCCTCTATGATCTCATTTGTCAGAGCGGTGTCAATGTACCCTGATATCAGTAGTTCCCTGTGTGTTGACCTGATGATCTCTATCATGTAGTTCTTGATGATCTCGTCCCTTGGCGTCGTTATGACCATCTCAACGCCCTCTTTGGAGAATGAAGGTTCAATTGGCTCAAATCCTGTCCTGGCTGCCTCAAGGGTATAGGTGGTCAGGGGTTCAGCTACTGTGGCACTATTCCCAAGGTCGTCTGCAAGCTCCCTGAGCTTGTCGGGGTCTCCATGATTGAGGAAAATGTTCGTTGGCCTTTTCTTAAGATTCGACACAAAATCCAAAAGCCCATCATGGTCGGCATGCGCCGAGAAGTTAATGGATTGGACCTTGGCGTTCACATAGACCTTTTTTTCATCTAGCGTGACTTCCTTTTCTCCGTCAAGCAGCTTTCTACCAAGAGTACCCTCCACCTGGTATCCTACTAGTAGAAGAACATTTGTGGGGTCGTTGGCCCATTCCTTGAAGTACGATATCACTGGGCCGCCGGACATCATCCCTGCAGTTGTGACCACTATCATTGGCGTTTCCATCTTTAGTATCTTTTTCCTGTCATGAACGTTGATGAACATATGGAAATCGAAAGGGTTGGATTCCTTGAACATGGAATACATTTCGTTGTTCATCCATTCAGGATAATCGTCATAGATCTCATTGATCCTCTGCAGCATTCCGTCAAGATACACGGGAACATTTATCTTGCCATCTTCTATCGCCCTTTTGAGCGTCATCAGTATGTTCTGTGCCCTTCCTATGGCAAACACTGGGATTATCACCTTTCCCCCGGAGGCCATAGTGTCATTGATAATGGAGATGAGGTCATTCTCACTGTCCTCAAGGTAGGTGTGCTTGTCGTTCTTTCCACCATAGGTAGACTCAAGGATCAAGGTGTCGGCCTGTATGTTGGTGTCGGCCTTGTCCATGATCCTGCTCTCATCCATATTTATGTCGCCTGAGTAAAGAAGTGAATGGTACTTGGTCTCGATGAGAGTTTGGGCAGACCCAAGGATGTGTCCTGCATCATAGAACGTCAGGAATATGTCCTTGCCTATCTCCCTTTTCTCTCCGTAGTCCAATGCCACGGTATGTTTCTTTGCAAGCCTTACGTCTTCACGCCAATAAGGCCCCCAACCCGTCTCTTCCTTTTGGATAGATGCAAAATCATCCTGCATGATCCTTGATATTCGTCTAGTTGGATGGGTAGTGTACACAGGACCCCTATATCCATGTGCAAAAAGGAATGGCACATACCCGCAATGGTCAAGGTGGGCATGTGAGATTATCACTGCATCAAGTTTTGAAAAGTTGATATCCGATAGTTCGGGGTACATGTCCTCTGAAGATAGTTTAACACCACAGTCCAGGAGGCATCTGAAGTTATTATCCTTTACGTAAATACAGGAGCGGCCCACTTCCTTGGCCCCTCCAAGCCATTTTATCTGCATTGGAACACCTAGAGCTCTTCTATGATCATGCCTTCTATTGAGATTGGCTGCCTTTTCAACGAATGCTTTATAGCATCGTCGAGCTTTTTCTCACTCTCTGCGTATATGGTAAATAAAGGTTCTCCCTGCTTGGCATAGTAGCCAACCTTCCTATGCAGGTATATGCCTGCACCCTTGTCCTTTGGTGCTCCGGCCAGATGGGCTATCTTGCATATATCGTCGTTGGAGACACTGGTGATGTAACCATCGTTCTTTGCCAGTATGTCGAACGTCTTGTCTCCCACAGGTATGTCTGAGGTCTTTATCTTAGGGTCCCCTCCCTGAAGCTCAACTATTTCAAGGAACTTCTTGAGGGCCTTTCCTGAGGTCATGATCTTCTTTGCCATCTCTTTGCCTTGGCCATTTGCCGATAGACCCCCCATCTCGAACATTACTCCGGAAAGTGCAATTGACTTTTCTGTAACACTTGCAGGCCCTTTGTTGGAAAGGGTGTCAAGCGCTTCAATGGCCTCCAGGGATGGCCCTATGGCGTGTCCCACAGGCTGTCCCCCGTAGGTGATCACAGACCTAAGTGATATTCCAAGCCTGTCTGCCAGGTCACGGAAGCTTGCCGCCATCTTCCTAGCCTCTGCCTCTGTCTCGACCTTTGCCCCTTTACCTACCGGTAGGTCCAGCAGCATGAAGTCCACATCGTTCGCTATCTGTTTTGACATTATGGAGGCGAGCATCTGGGAAAGGGGGTCCAGCTTCAGCGGTCTCTCCACCCTGATCAAGAGATCATCTGCAGGCGCCATGTTAAGGGAACCGCCCCACACCAAGGCAGCGTTGCATTTAGCGGCAATGTTCGATATCTCCTCTATGGAGAACTCAACTTCGGAGAGCACCTCCATAGTATCGGATGTCCCTGATGGGGATGTAATTGCCCGAGAAGAAGTCTTAGGTATGAATATCCCCCCCGCCGCAACGATCGGGACGTTTATCAGCGAGACCTTAGAGTCCCCTGGCACCCCGCCAATTGAATGCTTGGTAAATGTTGTCTTATCGTAATTGGCCTTCTCGCCATAGTCCGCCATCGCCCTTGTGAGATATTCCACCTCTTCGATGCCCATTCCCACAGTCTGTTGGGAAACTAGGAATGCCGCGATCTCTGCCTCGCTAAGATTCTGTTCCACAACATCATGGACAATATGGAATATCTGCTCCTTTGTCAGTTTTTCGCCTTTCATCTTCCTCCTTATGGAATGGACTGACTCGGGGACGGATGAGAATTCGATCTTCGCCACGTCGTTGTTCTTGAGGCCTGTCTTTTCAGTCACTTCCTGAAAAAGCCCTATCTCTCCTTTCTTGACGACCTTTTTGGTTGAGTTAACGAATGCGGTCAGTGTATCCAAAGGTCCGGTGACGGTTACCCTGTCGCCCGAGTGGATCCTCTCTGATAGCATATCCCTCTCATTCATGATGACTGTGAATCTCTTTCCGGCTTCTAGGTCAAACTTCTTAACGTTAAGGTCCATAACAGTAATAGTATAAGTAGTTATAATAAGATTGTCCTTCCTGCGTTTGATTTGAAAAGCCGGCATGACCATAATGTTTTTTAAGTCAAATGAATACCTGCTTTCAATCAGTGATTTTAGATGATTTTACCTTCTATACTCTCCACATCCCATTTGCGCCTCAAGGAAAAGCTTGAACCCTTAAGAGGTCTTGCGGAGGTGATACATGTTGACATTGAGGATGGTGTCTTTGTGCCTAATCTCAGCTTTGGACCAAAGATAATTGAAGAGATATATAATGAATTTGGATTTGGCATGGATATTCACTATATGGTGAAGGACCCTCAAAGATTCTTTGATCTTTTCAATGCAATACCTCACAAGATGGTTTCATACCACATTGAAACAGGGATCGATCCCGATGAGCTTGACTTCCCAAAGGGCGCAGAGATAGGGTTGGCCTTCAATCCCGATACAAAGGAGGTAGACCCCAATGTCCTTTCCAAGTTGGACTTCGTGGTGGTCATGGGCGTCTATCCTGGATTTGGTGGCGCTAGCTTTGAGGAGTCAACATACGATTCTGTCATCATGTTCAACACATTGAGAGCTGATAATGGGTATGACTTTGACATCATGGTGGACGGAGGGGTTGGGAAGGACAACATCTTGAGATTGAAGAACTGTGGAGCAGATCATTTTGTGGCCGGTTCGGGGGTATTCAGGGACGACCCCAGAAAATCGTTCTTGGAATTAAATAATATCAGTGATGGCAATGTTTGATACTCAAAAGCTGATAGAAGAATGCAATGAAATAAGGAAGGACTCCATAAGAATGACGACCGGTGCCAAGTCCGGGCACCCTTCCAGCTGTATGTCCTGCACGGAGATACTGGGAGTGCTGATCTTGGATGTTATGGAACTATCACCTGAGCAAGCAGAAGATCCAAACAGGGACAGATTCGTCCTTTCCAAGGGGCATGCCGCCCCCGCTTATTACTCTGCCCTTTCAAGGAAGGGTTTCTTCCCTAGGGAAGAGCTTTTCAGGCTCAGGGACGTGGGCGCGATGCTCCAGGGGCATCCTGACATGAAGAAGACCCCAGGCGTCGAGTTTTCCACAGGTTCTCTTGGCATGGGGCTCTCAGTTGCAAACGGCATGGCCTTGGCCTGCAGGCTTGACGGGCTAAAGTCTAACATATTCGTTCTTTTAGGCGATGGCGAACTCCAGGAGGGACAGATATGGGAAGCAGCCATGACATCTTCACATTACCATCTTTCAAATCTTGTTGCGATAGTGGACAGGAACATGCTACAGTGCGATGGCACCACTGAGGACATAATGTCACTTGAACCCCTTAAGGAGAAGTTCGAATCTTTTGGGTGGAAGGTCTATGAGTTGGACGGGCACAATGTAGAACAGCTACAAAAGGTCCTCAGGGAGGCCAGGGACTATGAGGCATCCCCCTCTATAATCATCGCCAAGACCATAAAGGGAAAGGGCGTTCCTTGCATGGAGGGCGTCTGCAGCTGGCACGGAAAGCCTGTAAAGGACAACGAGCTTAAGGAAGCGCTAAGGGGGTGCGACCAATGAAGCTCAATGTGAGGAACTACTACGGCAATGCGCTTCTTGAGATAGGCAGGGATGACCCAAATGTTGTTGCATTCGATGCGGATCTTTCCAATTCTACGAAGACTGCACTGTTCGGCGGGGAGTTCCCAGAGAGATTCTTCAATATGGGGATATGCGAACAGGACATGATATCGACGGCCGCGGGCATGGCATCCTGTGGGAAGAGGCCATATGTGTCGACTTTTTGTGTTTTCGTCCCTGGACGATGCTTTGACCAGATAAGGATGTGCATAGCTTATCCGGGCCTTGACGTAAAACTTGTCTCCACCCATGGAGGGATATCTGTGGGCAAGGATGGCCCTAGCCATCATGCCGTGGAGGACCTGTCCATCATGAGGACGCTGCCAAACTTCAATATTTTCGTCCCCAGCGACCCTTTGGCAACATATGAGACCATCAAGTCGATCCATGAGATAAACGGCCCCTGCTTTGTCAGATTGTTCAGGGACAGCGTTGAGAGGATATACGAGGAGGGCTCAGAGTTCGATGCCTTCAGTTCACATGTCCTTCAGGACGGTGAAGACCTTGCAATAATAGGCCATGGATTCGCTACACACAATGCTCTCGAGGCTGGAAGGGCTCTACAAAAGGAGGGCCACTCAGTAAGGATAATCGATCTCCAGTCCCTAAGGCCGCTTGATGAGAGGACAATATTGGATGCCGCCAAGGAATGTGGCAAGATCCTCACAGTGGAGGATCACAGCATCTATGGTGGGATGGGCAGCACGATCACAGACCTTTTGGCTCAAAAGAGGCCAACAAGCGTGTCCATGCTCGGAGTGGATAGGTTTGCAGAATCTGGAAGGCCGGATGAACTATACGAGAAGTATGGCCTATCTGTAAACTCAATTATCAAAAAGTCCAAGGAGATGTTAAATTGAAATTCTTTATAGATACAGCAAACGTTGCGGATATCAAGTATTGGAGTGATATGGGACTTGCAGATGGGGTGACCACAAATCCTTCGCTTATCGCCAAGGAGAAGCGACCGTTCAAGACCATCATTCAGGAGATCTGTTCCATAGTGGACGGTCCCGTTTCTGTCGAGGCCACAAGCATCGATTCCGAAGGCATTCTTAAGGAAGCCAGGGAATTCTCAGAGTGGTCTGACAATATCGTTATCAAGGTCCCCTTCATCAAGGAGGGTGTAAAGGCCCTTCCTGTTCTGAGGGACGAGGGGATAAGGACCAACAGCACTTTGATATTCTCCCCTAATCAGGCGCTTATAGCCATGAAGGCAGGCACGAACTTTGTATCGCCCTTCATCGGCAGGCTTGACGATATTGCGCACTATGGCATGGACATTGTGTCAGACATTATGGCCATCAAGAACAACTACCAGTTCCCTGCAGAGGTCATAGTTGCCAGCATTAGGCACCCGATACATGTTTTAGAATCTGCCAGGATGGGGGCGGACATATCTACTATACCTGCGTCAGTTCTTGAAAAGATGTTCAAGCATCCTCTGACCGACATTGGCCTTGACAGCTTCCTCAAGGATTGGAAGTCTGTTGAGGAATAGTCTGGTCCATTGGATATACCTCTTTATGTGGTGCTATCATGATTTTGCAAGGGGACCTGGTGGTCTTGTTCCATGGGCCTGATGTCTTCGACCTTGGGCATGCAAAGTCCCTTATGGGGAAGCTGGGTGATGCAAGATTCTTCCAGGCAGGGACGATGGGCAGGACGGCCGCACATGACAATGGCCTGGAAAACATTGTAACAATACCAGACCTGCCCGGGAAAGTTGTCGCTAGGTCCACAGAGATAGGCAGTCTGATCATAGCCATATGTCCCCGGACCAGGGATTCCGGCAAGAGCTTTGTAAAGATCATAATGGAGAACTCAGGCATAAAGGCGCCTCTGATGCACCTTGATTTTTCCAATAAGACCTTTGTCATATGGCAGGGTGATTTTGAGAAGGAGCTATTGGAAAGGATCAGGGACATGGGCTTTTCAGAGGACATGCCCAAAACGTCTGCAAATCGTTTTGAGAGGAGAGGGGGTGCGATCACAAGGAAGTTAAGCGACTGCAAGGTCGGGGACTTCGTCCTTTGCAGCAACATCCTAATAGGCACGGCCACATCCCCCAATGTGTCCATCACTGTAGAAAAAGGCAGGATAACCCACACAGAGGGGATTTCGGTAAAGCCCCACGGGGTAGAGAAGCTTGAGAGGCTTGGTCCCATAGACATTCTTGGTACAAAATGCTGCTCCACAT
>Ga0272441_10002172_pt1 | contig 40426 bp, 33 predicted proteins | sample SSMProp6N_FD_193582 | JGI IMG/M metagenome (GOLD analysis project Ga0272441, IMG submission 193582) | Marine sediment archaeal communities from Little Sippewissett salt marsh, Falmouth, MA, United States - SSM-Prop-6N | ecosystem: Environmental > Aquatic > Marine > Wetlands > Sediment ... | reverse complement strand
ATGCTTTTCATTGTCCCTCAGTACAAGTATAGGTCGTTTAAGTAATGTATTCAACTACTTTTCAATGTTGGGGTATATGACGAATTAAGTGAAAATGCCTACACAAAAATGCTTACTGGACTGTAGGAATACTTGCGTTAAAGCAAAGTGAAAATAAGTGCTAAAGCGGATGGCAACGGTCGTACCATGATATTAAATAGAGATACTGAATCAGAGAGTAAATAACCTGGTAAAGGAGGAAAAAGCTATGAGAGTGGGCGACATTGTTAAGATTGTGAATTATGATCCAATGCCGGAGGTAGTAGGGCAGCGGGCAGAGATAGTGGACCTGCAAATGCAAGAGTATGAAAGGTATCGCGTCTACCCCGTCTGGGTGAAGATGCTCGCCGGCGAACGCCAAGACAAGGTCTACGGCTTTGATTACAACGAACTGGAGGTAACCGTCAAAGAGACGAGGCTGTTTGCGACAGTGGAAGAGATTCTAAAGAGCGTTACCAGTGCTGAAGATATTAATGAGCTAGAGACGGTCACCAAGGGTCTAATAAAAGAAGAGCGAGAAGTAAGAGTCAGTGACACGGTTACCATTACCAAATGTGTCCCGATGCCAGATCTGGCAGGTGAACTCGCCGAGGTAGTACACCTACAGATGCAAGAGTATGAAAGGTATCGCACCTATCCGGTGTGGCTAAAGGTAAGTTCCGGAGATCGTAAGGGCAAGGTCTACGGTTTCCAACTGGATGAGATAGAGTGGCTAGTTAAGCATGAGGTACAGACGGCAGGCCACAAGATTGTGAAGACCAACCTGGCTGCGAAGATAGAGCGAATCATTAGAGATGCTAATACATTCGAGGAAATTGCCGAAATAGAGAGGGCTATCAATGCAGCGAAGGGCAGGATCATGCTTGAGCCAACGCACGGTTTCTGGGAAGGAAAAACACCCTGCTGGGAAATGTTTCGTTGCCCTGAAGCAGTTAGAAATGAATGCCCGGCATTTCATTATCGCGGCCTCCCTTGCTGGCAAATTGAGGGTACCTACAGCAAGCTCCATGATTATGGAGCCAAGGGTGATTGTACCAAAATATGCGAGAACTGCCGAGTCTACAAGAGGTACGGTAATGCTGAACCAATAGAGATAAAGGTTCGTGGACGGGGTCTTAATCAGGTAGAGAAGGAGGGCCTAGCATAACGTTTTCAAGAAGGGACGACAATAGGATGATTCAATTATACAATTATAGTAGAGGGGGCAAGAGGACACTGAATACTTTCCCCCTCTACTGTTTTAGTATGTTATGACAGAAGGAGATATGAACATGGAAGCAGTTGAGGTAAATTTGAGAGAGGGCAGGGGAGTTCGGTATGCCGGCAGAGTCTTCCGGGAAATTCAGGATATAGTCAGCGACACTGAAGGGAAATCCGGGGCTGTCATTCGAGCACTACAGCAGGCACAAGGCTTACTCGGCTACCTGCCAGAACCGGTAATAAAGACTATTTCCAGAGATTTGAAATTTCCTGTGAGTGAAGTGTACGGGATAGTCAGTTTCTATCGCTTCTTTACCATGGTGCCCAAGGGCAGACATGTTATCCAAGTCTGCATGGGTACCAATTGCTGTTTTAGGGCTTTATTGCTAAGATTGTTGCCAATGGTAGCAGCTCGGTCAAATACCAAGGCTGAAAGCCAATTCAAAAGTTCTACCTATTGTAACCCCAGCTCCACCAGAGTTTATGGTAGACAGAACCGTTGTATCCTCTGTCATTAGCCTTTTTGGTAGCAATGGTATCGTGTAGTTGAGCAATACTTTGTTCCCGGTTACCCTTAGCTCTTTCATAAAACTCCTGATAAAGGATTTTCTTTCCGCCAGAGGACTTTCGTTGAGCAGGCTACGTAAATCCTGGACATACCGTTGTACTGTTGCGACGTTAGCCAATTCTAGCTTTCTTTCTTTTACATGCCAGTTCTAATTTCCTGGCTTGCAGTTTATCCCTGTCAGCCAGGAGCTTTTTGATACGTGGTGCCAAATCATGAAGGTTTAGGCTGCTTATCTCGACTGCATCGTAGAGCCTGTCCAATCGCCGATTAACCCTGACAATCTCTTCTGTTACGGCATTTAATTGATTCTAGTATTCCTGTGATGCAGCGTCCATTTCATCATTGACAAGATACACTGGTTCCCTGAAGATTCCTTCAGCCAGGATATGTTCTTTTATCTTATTGATAACCAACTCTTCAATCCCAGCCCGCTAAAACTCCACAGCAACCAATATTAGTGGAGTCTTGTCCCAATTCCACTCTCGGTAGTGTAGTCGTCCTTTCCAGGACACTTCAGAACAAACGCTAATAGTACAGGTGCCAGGGCCGCGACGGCCAATGCAGTAAGAGCAAACTGGTAATCACCTCTAGTATCTACTAAGTACCCAATGAACAACGGCGCAGTTGCGGCTCCTATTCCCGTCGCAGTATACAGCAGCCCGAGAATACTTCCATTTGCTTTCATCCCAAACCAATCAGCCACCATCGCCGTCAATAGGACGGAGCTTGCTTCACATAAACCAATAGTTATGGAATACGTGTAGAACTGCCAAGGCTCTCTTATGAAAATAAGCCACACCGACATAGCTGCCACTACACTAAACCCAACGGCCAGCGGTCGTCTTCTTCCAATTCTATCAGAAAGTTTGCTGATGATAAGCGTGCCTATCATTCGAGCTGCACTGCGAATGCCTATGATCATGGCAGCAGTCATCTCTGGAATATCAAAACTGAGCATATACGCTTTCAGGTGTACTGCCACTCCTATACGGAGAGAGGAAATAGTGTAAATCGCGAACAGCAACCACAATTGACTTGTTCTCAATGCCTGCCTGAAAGAAAACCCTTCGGAGTTAGTTACAGACCCTTCGCCTTGCGCGTTCGCTATTTCAGCTTCAGCACCATCTGGATAAAGCCCTTTCTCTGCAGGGTTAAGTCGCATCAGTCTGGAAACAGGGAGCCCTACACCCAAAATAACCCCTGCAATAATCAAGTAAGATATCCGCCATCCAAAACGAATGATTAGTGTCTGAACAAGGGGAGGCATTATAAATGCCCCTAAACCAACGCCCGCCTGCGTGATTCCCAATGCCATCCCTCTTTTCTCTACAAACCAGTGCGAAACTGTTGACATCACCGGGACTCCCAGAAAACCCATGCCAATATTCGCAATAAGGCCATAATACAGATACAGTTGCCAGGGACTATTCATCAAATATAGTAACGCAAAGCCGAGGCTGGTGGCAGCAACGGAAAACATGATAACGAGGCGAGGGCCATATTTATCATTGGCTCTTCCTGCTAGAATTCCAAGGCCCTGAGCCACAATCCACCCCATTGAATACGCCCCGGAAACGACAGTGTTTGTCAAACCTAAATCAGTGGCCAATTCGGGTAAAAAGATAGCATAGGTGCTATCACAACCCCATATCAACGATACGATGCCAGAAGCTCCTGCAACTATGATCCAGCCATAGAAAATGCGGTTCTTTGATTTACGAAACATAACTAGATGCTAATCATAATACAACAAGCATCATTGTTACCAGTGCTCGAGTCAATCGATGAATACTGGAAACAAAGGTCTTACGTGGATAAAGTACTTTTCAGATACTACACTAATCTCGACGGCATGCTTCTGGCACTACACAGCGGAGAAATAGATTCAGTTGCAGGCGCCGTTATCCCCGTGATCGCTATCGAAGATCTACAGGAAAACCCAGACATCGACCTCAAGATATTGCCAGGCATGGGCCTAAATCGGTTATATTTTAACCTCCACAAGGACACCCCACTTCAGGGTAAGAATGTACGGCATGCCATTCTATATGGCATCGACCGTCAGCGAATTATTGACCTGGTGTATCTTGGATATGCACAGGCATACGATGCTTGGGTATACAACGAGAGCCCAATGCACAACCCCAACTTACCACAGTATGCATATAATCCCAGCAAAGCTAAGGAAATCCTGGAGCAAGCTAGATACACAGATACAGATGGAGATGGAGTAAGAAATGATCCCGCCACAGGGGAAAATCTCGCTTTCGAATTCAGCTCTTCGTCGGGAAATAGCCCCAGTGTCAAAATGGGCACTGTGATAGGGGAGATGCTTCCGGACATAGGCATAGCTATTGACTTCAAGACATTGGCCCCTGTGCTTCGATGTGCGACCAGAGCCTGCAGGCTCCAAGGAAAAGGCAGACTACAATAAACCTGCTAGTATGAGACTGGATGAGCGGCGGGATCTTTTACTAGAGCAATAGCTAGAACCGCAAAACTGCTTATCGCTGTAAATAGACTACACCCCTCTCTTCTCTTCCCACCTTTGCTCATAGATAGTTGCCGTTTCGTGCTATGATAACAATGAAACCTAAGTTGGCAATAATAATTTAGATAAACATCGAGCAAAATACGATGTAGGTTGTTATCCCACCTTCGAGGCATGCAATTATAGTCGAAATTTTGAAATGGATTATTTGAACGTTGGTAAACTCCCAACAGGGTTACTGAGAACTTTTCTGGATAAAATTAATATAGAGGATGAGCAAGTCATTCTCGGCCCTCGTATTGGCGAAGATGCGGCGGTGATAAAATGCGGCCACAAATTATTGGTGGCCAAAACGGATCCAGTAACATTTGCTACTGATTTTGTTGGCTGGTATGTGGTTCATGTTAACGCCAATGACATCGCCACTATGGGAGCACAGCCACGCTGGTTCCTGGCAACAATTCTCCTTCCTGAACAATCAACCAATCAGGAAGCGGAAAAGATTTTCGACCAGATACTTTCCGCTTGTAATTCTCTGGAGATCACCCCTGTAGGGGGACATATTGAGATAACTTATGATTTCAATCGCCCTGTGGTAGTTGGATGTATGCTGGGAGAAGCTGAAGAGGGATCTATAATAACTACATCTGGAGCCATGTTAGGCGATGATGTTGTGCTTACAAAGGGCATTGCCATCGAGGGGACGGCTGTGCTAGCACAGGAAGCAGAGAAAACTCTTCTCTCCGTAGGGTTAAATAGAAGTTTGATCCAGCGTGCGGCAAATTATCTCTTTTCTCCAGGGATTAGCGTGGTCAAGGAAGCACTAACTGCATGTTCAATGGTAACTGTACACTCGATGCATGACCCTACCGAGGGTGGATTAGCTACAGGACTTCTGGAAATAGCTACTGCGGCACAAGCTGGCATTTTGGTGGAGGGAGAAAATATACCTGTTTTGCCTGAGTGCAAAGCCATCTGCACCAAATTTGGAATCGACCCACTTGGCTTATTAGCATCGGGAGCTTTAGTTATTACGTTGCCTTGCTCCGAGACCTCCAAGTTACTGAAAGGACTACGTAAAATTGGGATTAATGCCAACGTCATAGGGAAAATAGTGGAAGCGAAAAAAGGATTGAAGATACACACTATAGCAGGAACGCGAGATTTGCCTCAGTTTAAACGGGATGAGTTAGCTGAATTCTTTGACAACCATGGATCCTCTGCCCCCGGGTCAGTTCACCTTTAGTTCAACGGGAAGGGAAAAGGGTAGCAGATTTGATATTAGCAAGAAGTTTAAGTTTGAAATATAGATTTACCGCAATTGCCATGGATGGCACCATTGTTACAGGGAATCGGTAAAAGATTACGGTTGCAGGATATGACATGTGGTCGGAGAAGCTGAATCTCCGACCACATTGTTTCTAGTCATAGGCATTTTGGGAAGGGTATGGTTACCATCCTTTGAGTTTATAATAATCAGACAGCATCCTGTCAAAATTAGCTTTCGGTAACACTTTGCCACTAACCTCAAGTTTCTCCTCGAAAAATCTCTTTGGTAGTGTTTCATCTATCTCTTTATTCATTCCCTCGCGCAGGTTAAATTCTCTAACCTTATTTGCAATAGCTGAAGCCACTTTCTGTAATTGCTTCTTGTCTAGTTCCATTCCTGTAGTTGCGCTTATGACCGTTGAAATTTTTTCCCATGGGTACAGATCTCTGAAAAATCTGCATAGAATCAGAGCGTCGAAAAGATTATGCCTATCTTCGAAGTCGATAAGCATCTCTGCTTTACCCTCGACTGCAATTGGAGCTATCATCCCCGAAAGTTCTGCTTTATAGATAGTTGCTCTTAGATGGCATGCGCCTCTATCCGAAGTAGCGTATGCTAATCCCATCCCATTCAAAACTCTTGGATCATAGCTTGCAGGTTCCATTCCCTTGACGTGAATAGCCAAATCCTCGAGTCCCCATTCTTTGCTGGCATATTTTATGCCTTCAGCCAGAATAGCCCCGTTCCCTTCCTTCATTGCTATTTTATTTAACAAAGCAGCGATAGCATCAACATCTCCATATTCAATTTTCTCTCCAATATCTTTCAGGTGAGAAGCTTCTATGGTAAAACCTGCAAGATTGCCTGCAGTTATGGTATCCATACCTAATCTGTCACATATATCATTTAGATATACAACTTCCACAATATCATCTATCAGGCATACTCCACCAAAAGCACCTACAGTTTCATAATCTAATTCCTGCTTTAATCCCTTGTGCCTACCTTCAAGTACCTCGGTCAACCTTCCACAGCCCATAAAGCATCTTGGGCATGCATGTGATCGTACTTTGGCTTTCTTCTGCAAGGCCTCCTGAGTTAAGTTTTGCCACTTGTCATAAGTTCCCGAATGCCAGTATTTTGTGGGGAATGCTCCAACTTTGTTCATGATAGGTACCATTTGCAATGTCCCAAAATTTCTATAGTTCTTCGCTCCAGGATTATCTTTGCCTATGTCTTTTAGTTCCGTGCTCAGCTTCTTAAGCAAGTCGGGGTTTGCTACTTTCTTCTTCTTGTTACCATAAAAGGCGATGCCCTTAATTTTCTTAGAGCCCATTACCGCCCCAACTCCCGTTCTGCCAGCTGACCTCCAATAATCATTTTCAATACAGGCGAACCGCACCAAATTTTCTCCAGCGGGCCCTATAACGACAACCCCGGCACCTTTTATCCCAACTTCTTGTTTTATAGTATCCTCTGTTTCGTAAGTGTCCTTTCCCCAAATATGAGATGCATTATGAAATTTCACATCTTCGTCAGAAATCTCAAGATAAACAGGGTTTTTAGAAGCTCCTTCGATCATTATCGCGTCATAGCCAGTTCTACTCAGCGGTTCAGCAACTTTGCCCCCGGAATAAGATTCAGCGTATAACTCCGTTAAAGGAGCTTTTGTAAATACACCATATCTGGAAGAGCCCCAAACTGTTGTGTCTGTAACGGGCCCTGTAGCAAAAATGAGCACATTGCCCTCTGATAAAGGGTCAATCCCCGCTTTTGTGTTGTTTACCAGGAGATGTGTGGCAAGGCCTTTGCCCCCTAAGAATGTTTGGTAGATTTCATCGCTGATAGGTTCCTGCTCAAATGATTCTTTGCTAACATTAATGCGCAAAACCTTGTTGTAGAATCCGTCCATCTTACCTCCTCTTTTGTTGAAATTAACATCATAGCTAAAGGCAACCTCCGAAGTTATTGTTGCTCCTTATTCACTTTAATGAACTCAATTTCGTGATTGCCTTTAGCTAATTTGATTCTTAAATCTCTGGTTTATTTTATATGGCTTTACTTGTCTCCTTTATGGCACTTTCCAGTATATCTAATCCCTGCATCAATTCTTCCTCTTTGATTACCAGGGGATAAATGAAACGAAGAACATTACCGAGCGTGCCGCAGTTCATAATCATTAAGCCATGCTCGTGACAATTCTTCATTATCTCTTTAGTCTCGCCTGCTGCAGGCTCTTTTGTTTTTCGCTCTTTGACCAACTCTAATCCCAGCATACTTCCGATACCATTTACGTTGCCTATTATGCTATATTTTTTCTCCATTTCCTCCAATCTATCTTTGGCAAGTTTACCCAGCATGGCGGACCTGTCCACGAGTTTCTCTTCCTTAAATACTTTCAGCACTTCTAGCGCAGCCACACACGCAGGCGGATGGCCTGAGAATGTTCCACCTATTCCTCCCGTTTCAACTGAATCCATTACGTCTGTCCGTCCTACGGTGCCTGTCAAAACCATTCCGCCTGATAGACTTTTGCCTATTGCCATCAGGTCAGGGACAACATCGAAATGTTCTATTGACCACATTTTCCCTGCGCGCCCCATTCCAGCTTGTATTTCATCAGCTATGAAGAGGATGTCATACTTGTTACACAGGTCTCTTAGCCCTTTGATAAATTCTTTTGGTGGGGCAACGTATCCACCCTCGCCAAGGATTGGTTCTACAAGTATTGCCGCAATACTGTCAGCTGGAGAATAAGTTTTGAACATATCCTCGATTCTGTTGAGGCAATGCATTCCACATCCAGGGTAGCTTAATTTATGTGGGCACCTATAGCAATAAGCATAAGGAGCTCGCATAATTCCTATGTCGGTTGTACCAAAGCCATACTTATAGTATTTTACCTTGCTGGTCAATCCCATGGCGAGCAAAGTTCTTCCATGAAATGCATGTTCGAATGCAAGTATGTTGTATCTACCAGTATATCTCCTGGCTATTTTTACTGCGTTTTCAACAGCCTCAGCTCCATTATTGAAGAAGTATGCTTTTTTGGGGAAATTGCCCGGGGTGCTTTCACAAATTTCCTTCGCCAGTTGAACAAATGATTCGTACATGAACACATTGAAGGAGACGTGCATGAATTTGTCTACTTGGTCCTTTACTGCTGCGACGACTTTCTCATGGCAATGTCCTGTATTGAGACAAGCAATGCCACCACAGAAGTCGATATACTCATTCCCATCAACATCTTCTGCTATTGCACCTTTGCCTCTGGCAATAAAAACGGGCGCCGTGTGAAATCCACCGCGAGGAACATATTCGTTCCTCAATTTAAGTAATTCCTTCCCTTTTTCTCCAGGTACAGCTCTTCTCTCTCCTACTTTTGCTCCATTGCTCATTTCTAGAGTTCCTCCTTTTTTACTATATCACCAATTACTTCTCTAAGAATCATAATTAATTTGCTCATTAGTTCCTTCGATTGGTTGTATAGCTACTTACTCATTATGTAATATAGTATAGCGAAATATATTTTATGGGTAAAGGAATATTGGCAAACCGGAGTGAGGGGTTTGCTTTCAGGGAAAACTACCTTATAATTCAAGTTGCTGTGAAAATAAACAATTTACACAGATGGGATATAAGCCTTACGAAAGCCAGGGAGATACAATTAAAACTGGCAAATAAGATAGTAATTGCTGATAAGGATTTTAATCCACAACTTGTTGCCGGCGTGGATATATCTTCTCCAGATTCTTATGGCATGGCCCGAGGGGCGGTGGTAGTACTTGGGTACCCCGAACTTAACATAGTGGAAGTTAAAGTGGCCAAAAGCAAGGTTACTTTGCCTTACATACCAGGACTACTATCTTTTCGAGAGTGCCCCGTAATATTGGCTGTTTGTGAAATGCTGTATAATACTCCTGATATTGTTCTGGTTGATGGTCAAGGTATTGCACACCCCAGGAAATTAGGGCTTGCTTCGCACTTGGGACTTTTCCTTGACATACCTACTATAGGTTGTGCTAAATCCATTCTATGTGGCAAACACGAGCCTGTGGGAGAAGAAGCTGGCTCTTTTGCTAAATTGATTCACAACGGACAAATTGTTGGAGCAGCATTGAGAACTAAGGCTAAAGTAAAGCCAATTTATGTCTCTATAGGCCATAAAGCTAACCTTACAATGGCCCTAAATTGGGCGATGAAATGCTGTAGTGGTTATCGCCTTCCTGAACCTACTCGCCTGGCTCACCTTGCCGCCGCTGGCAAATTATCTCTCAAAGCCAAGTAACAGAGTAACTATTTTAATTAGTAAAAGGAGCACAAATGCAGGAAGAAAAAGAACGCCTGGAAACGCTACGTCACCAGATTTCAGATATAATGGTGCATCTTTGACATTGCAGGAAAAGAAAAAGAGATTGCCAGGATAGAGACAGAATCAGCTGGCCCTAATTTTTGGCATGACCCAGTCAAAGCTCAAGCTACTATGCGTCATCTCAGAGTGGAACAGAGTCTGGTGTCTAGCTGGAGCGAGATAGAAAGCCAGATCACTGATCTCTGTGAGATGGTTGATCTGGCTATTGAGGAAGACGATCATTCTCTTGAGGAGGAGGTGCAACAAGAACTGCAGCAAATAACCGCTCAGTTCGAACGATTAGAGAATCAATTAGTTCTTAGCGGCGAGTATGATACCAGGAATGCCATAGTAGCTTTTCATGCCGGCGCGGGAGGCACAGAATCTCAGGATTGGACCAGTATGTTGTTCAGGATGTATTTGCGATGGGTAGAGAGACATAACTACCACAGCGAAATTTTGGATGTCTCTCCTGGCGAGGAAGCGGGCATCAAAAGTGCCATTATAGAAATTAAGGGAGATTACGCTTATGGCTATCTTAAATGTGAACATGGTGTCCATCGATTGGTTCGCCTTTCTCCTTTTGATGCCGACCATGCCAGGCATACCTCTTTTGCCATGGTGGAGGTTCTTCCCGAAGCAGATAAGGAATTGGATATTCAAATCAACCAGGAGGATTTGAGAATAGATACTTTCAGGTCCAGCGGCCCTGGAGGGCAACATATGCAGAAAACAAGCAGCGCTGTAAGGGTAACTCACTTGCCTACAGGGTTAACATCTTCCTGCCAGGGTGAGAGATCACAGCACCAGAACAAAGAAGCTGCTTTAAAAATACTTTATACGCGTCTTCTTGAGTTAGAGCGGGAGAATAGGGAAAAGGAAAAAGCCAGGCTCAAGGGTGAACAGGTCAAGGTTGAATGGGGAAATCAAATTAGAAGCTATGTCATTCATCCCTATAAGATGGTGAAGGACCATCGCACGGGTTGTGAGACCAGCAATGCTGAAGCTGTATTGGATGGCGATTTGGATAAGTTTATCGCTGCTTATCTCCGTTCCAAAGTAGGCGAAAAGAAGTGATTAAACGAATCATCCTGATGGCTTTAGCACTCTTTTCACTATGCATAGCTTCTTCTGTTAAGGCTAATAGCGATATTGTGGTTTTAGATAGCGATGTGGAACTGCGTTTTCCCATTGCGCTTGTCTTCAGCATCGAAGCTGAGAGCGGGGCTGATATTGTCGATGCTCGTCTTAAATATTATGTGGATAAAATGAACTATGCACGAGTTATCAGCGAGGGCTGGCCTGATTTTACTCCAGCAAACAAAATAAAGACTAACTGGACATGGGATATGAGGAAATCAAGTTTACCTTCAGGGGCTACTGTAACATACTGGTGGACAATCAGGGATGCTATTGGAAATGAAATTGAAACTTTGCCGGCTGTAATTCATTTTGATGATGATCGTTATCAGTGGCAAAGTTTAGCCAGCAGTGAATTCCCTGCTGAATCGCAGGCTCTTGAGGGTGAAAACAGTGAGCTAACGCTCTTCTGGTATAATGGAGATGATTCCTTTGCCTTGGAGTTAATGGATGCCTGTCAGCAGGGGCTTGGCAGATTAACTCGGGACCTTGGCACCTACCCACAAAAATCCATCAAGATATATGTTTATGCCTCAGCCAGGGATTTACAGGAAGCCATGATTTTTCCCCAGGAGTGGACTGGGGGTGTTGCCTTTACTGAATTTAGTATAATCGCCATTGGCATTTCTCCTGATAACATTGACTGGGGCAAAGAGGCTTTAGTTCATGAATTGACCCACCTGGTTGTTCACCAGGCGACCTTCAGCCCTTATGGCAGGCTTCCGACGTGGCTTGATGAGGGATTAGCCATGTATACCCAGGGCGAACTGAGTTCTTATTTCCGCACGCGGCTGGATAGTGCTATTTCAGAAGGCGAGTTGCTTTCGGTACGTAGTTTGTGTAGTTTGTTTTCTGCCGATACTGAGAAAGCTTGTCTTTCTTATGCTGAGAGCTATAGTTTGGTGGAATATCTCTTGCATAACTATGGACAGGAAAAAATGCTCAACTTACTAACGGTACTTAAATATGGCAACACTTATGATGAAGCTTTGACTGAAATTTACGGGTTTGATGTGGATGGACTTGATGTGCGCTGGCGGGAAACATTGGTGGCGCCGATATATCAAGCGGAAATGATATGGTTAAACCCTGGCGCGATTGCTGTGTCGTCAATTAGCCCCGTTGCTTGCTTCAACAGGCATACTGATAGGTGAAGGGAAAAGTGATGAAAAAAATCTGCCAATTCGTATTAGTCTCCCTCTTTGTGGGAACTTTGTTATTTCTGCCTTCGATTGGTTGTCAACCTGCAGACTTAGCATTCAACAATGACATCCTTGATCTTTGTGGCAGCAACCCTGCAACACTTGACCCAGCAATTTCCCGTGAAATGGCATCACATGCCTATATCATGCAAATATTTAGCGGTTTGGTTCGCCTTGATGAGAATTTAGATGTAGTACCTGACATCGCGGAGAGCTGGGAGAGAAGCGAGGATGGTAAAACATATACCTTCTATCTTCGCCACGAAGTAAAGTTTCATAATGGCAGAGAGGTAAAGGCCAGCGATTTTAAATATTCCTGGGAACGTGCTTGTAACCCAGCTACCGGCTCTCAGACAGCAGCTACTTATCTAGGTGATATTGTGGGCGCCCAAGAGATGCTAGCCGGCGAGGCTGGAGAAATCTCAGGAATAAAAGTTCTTGATGATTACACTCTTGAGGTAACCATTAATGCTCCTCGAGCTTATTTCCTATGTAAATTGACATACCCCACTGCATTTGTTGTTAATAGAGTTAGCGTGGAAACTGGGGGAAACTGGTGGCGTCAGCCAGACGGGACTGGCCCTTTCAAACTGGAAGAATGGGAGCTAGAACAGCAATTGATTTTGCGACGAAATGAGCTTTATTATGGCCACCCAGCCGGAGTGAAACAGGTTATTTTCCATTTCCTGTCGGGTATGCCTATGGCCATGTATGAGAAGGGCGAAATTGATATCACCTCTGTTTCCATATATTACATTGACCAGATTAGAGATAAAAGTGGACCATTTTATCAGGAATTAGATATAACGCCCGAGCTTAGTCTTTATTATATTGGCTTTGATACTACCAGGGCTCCTTTCGATGATATTAACATTCGCCGTGCTTTTTGCAGTGCTGTAGATAAGGGACGTATTGTTAGATTGATATTAAGGGATATGGTAACTGAAGCTAAGGGCATTTTGCCACCTGGCATGCCAGGTTATAATGAAAACTTTGAAAGCCTTGACTACAATGTGGAAAAGGCAAAGGAATTTGTTGCTGTTTCGAAATATGGTAGCACTGCGAATTTACCGCCCATTACCATCACCGTTTCAGGTTATGGTAATAATATTCCGGATTACCTGGGCGCTATTGTCCAGGGGTGGCAGCAGAATATTGGAGTTGAAGTAATGGTAAGACAACTGGAGCCAGAGAATTACCTTTATTACGTAAAGCAGGAGAGAGATGAGATGTTTTTGCTTGGGTGGGTAGCTGATTACCCCGACCCGCATAATTTTTTGGATAACCTGTTTGACACTGGAAGCGAGAATAATATTTTTGGCTATGGCAATCCTGAGCTGGATAATGTGCTTACTCAAGCTGCCATCGAACAGGATAACGCTATTCGCTTCAGTATATATCAGCAAGCTGAGCAGGAAGTAATAGAGGAAGCTCCTTGTTTACCGTTATGGTTTGGCATTAATTATACGTTAGTTAAACCCTATGTTCAGGATTACGAACTTAACCCCCTGGGCATTGCCGATTTGAGCAAAGTCTGGATGAAGCAGCATTAATTGCGCTACGCATTTATCTTGTGCTGAATCTGTGCCAGAGTTCGGTTACTCTGGTTTCGAGCTGAGCCATATCGCCATCATTGTAAATTATCTCGTCGGCGTATTTCATCTTTTCTCTTGCTGGCATCTGTGACCTGAGCCTGGACAATATCTGCACTGTGCTTATTTCTTTGTGTTGGGTGAGCCTTTGAGATGCTGTGTTATCGGAGGCCATTACTAACCAGACCTTATCTACCAGTTTTGTCCAGTCTGCTTCAACGAGTAGAGCGGCTTCTACCGTAACAGCTCCAACTCCATGGCAACTGTAATTTTCGATTCTTTCTTGAACCATACAATATATGCAAGGGTGCACTATTCGGTTTAGTTGAGCTAGAGCATGAGGGCTGGAAAAGACTATTTGCCCTAATTTTTGGCGGTCGATTTCTCCGTTCACCTTCACAATATTTCTTCCAAAGACGTTGATTAGCTCCTGCCAGGTTCGGCTATGCGGTTTGTAAGCTTCATGTGCTAATTTATCGGCATCGATAGTAGGAACACCGAGTTTAGCCAGAATTTGACAAACTGCGCTTTTGCCGCTGCCGATGTTGCCTGTTATCCCAATAATAAGCATTTATCAGTGGTGATATAATAACTCATAATGGAGAGGGAAGCGATACTTTATGAAAAACTGTCTGGAGGAAGGGTACGGTGTAATATTTGCCAGTGGCGCTGCCTGATTAATCCGGGAAAATTAGGCGTCTGCCGCATGTATATTAATCGTGACGGCACTTTATATTCCATGAATTACGCTGAAGTATCGTCATTGGCAGTTGACCCTATTGAGAAGAAGCCTCTATTCCACTTTTTCCCTGGGACTAATGCTCTTTCCCTGGGCACATGGGGATGCAATTTCCATTGCCAGGATTGCCAGAACTGGGAGATTTCCTGTGTTGATATTCCAGATACCTCACAACGGTTATTGCCAGAGAAAGAAATAGAATTAGCCAGGAAGTATAATTGCGCTGGAATTGCCTGGACTTATAATGAACCTTCCATATGGTTTGAATATACACTGGATTCAGCCAGGTTGGCTAAAGAAAATGGTTTTTATACTGTTTACGTTACCAATGGCTATATTACTCCTGAGGCTTTAGATACTATAGGCCCTTATATTGATGCATGGAGAGTTGATGTCAAAGGTTTTAACGATGGATTTTATCGCCAATTAGCTAAAATCCCTCTCTGGCGTGGCATCCTGGATATGGCTCAACGAGCTAAGGATAAATGGGATATGCACGTTGAGGTGGTAACCAATATTGTTCCTACTATGAATGATGATGAGGAGCAACTCAGCGGTATTGCCACCTGGATTCGGGATAATCTGGGCGAACTTACTCCATGGCATGTAACTCGTTTTTATCCTGCGCGTAATTTAAATCACCTGGCGCCCACGCCGATATCTACACTGGAGAAGACTTACCAGATTGGCAAGAAAACAGGACTAAAGTTCGTCTATCTGGGTAATGTTTCAGGGCACGAATACGAAAATACCATTTGTTATTCCTGTGGCAGGTTGGTTGTTCGACGAGTTGGCTACAATGCTGAAGTATTGGGACTGGATAACTCCAGGTGTAAATTTTGCGGAAGCGAACTTAATTTCAGGACAAAATCAAGATGAAAGTAAACTGCAATGTAATTTTACCCCCTGGTGGGATGGAGAAAATAGGAGAGAGTTAGGTAGAAAAGAGAAAGAGAAGCCCAAAAGCAACGTTCTAATGAGCTAACACTGGAACAACATAATTATGAGGAGGTATTTATGAAAGAGGAACTTAATCCCGTAGTGAAATTGGCTAAGGAAACGGTAGAAAACTACCTTCGTGACGGCACAATACTTCAGCCGAAAGAGCTTAGCCCAGAAATGAAGAAACAAGCTGGCGTTTTTGTTTCTATTCACAAATATGGTGTACTAAGAGGTTGTATCGGTACCTTCGAGCCAACTAAGGGTAACGTGGCTGAGGAAATTATAGCCAACGCAATTAGCTCAGCTACCAGAGACCCTCGTTTCCCCTCAATTGCTGCACCTGAGTTAGCTGAACTGGAGTATAGCGTGGATATCCTTACTAAGCCAGAGCCAGTTGAGGATGCAAATCAGCTTGACCCTAAAGAATATGGGCTGATTGTAGAGAGTGGTTCCAGGAAGGGTCTTTTACTGCCTGACCTGGAGGGTATAGATACAGTTGAGCGGCAGATCGAAATCTGCCGACTCAAGGCAGGAATATCACCTGCTGACGCTGTTAAGCTTTACCGTTTTCAGGTGAAGAGATTTAAATAATGAGTTTGGAGATGTCTCTTTTCAACCTGCAGCAAAAGGAGAATTCGGCTGACGCTATGCCTTTAGCGGCAAAAATGCGCCCACAGAGCTTCGCTGATTTTGTGGGGCAGGAACATTTGTTGGGTAAAGGCAAAGTACTCAGAAGATGCATTGAAACGAATTGCCTGCCGTCGATGATTCTCTGGGGCCCCCCAGGAAGTGGTAAAACAAGTTTAGCTTGTGTTATCGCGCGAAACACTAAATCGCATTTCAACTCTTTGACTGCCGTTAGCGCTGGGGTAGCTGACCTGCGTCGTATCACCAGGGAAGCTGAGCAGAGATTAAAATTATCAGGACAGCGAACGATTCTTTTTATAGATGAAATTCATCGCTTCAATAAGGCACAGCAGGATGCTGTTCTTCCATTTGTGGAAAATGGTACGGTGATTCTTATTGGGGCTACTACAGAAAATCCTTCATTTGAAGTTGTGTCACCTTTACTTTCGCGGTGTAGAGTTTTTCAATTAAATTTGCTCACAAACAAGCAGGTCCAATTCATTGTGCAGCGGGCTCTAGAAAACAGTGAGCAGGGATTGGGGCCGTTGAAAGTAACTATGGATGAAGAAACTCTTAATCACTTGGTGACCATGTCCAATGGCGATGCTCGTATAGCTCTTAATGCTTTGGAGATGGCAGTATCTGTTACCTTGCCTGATGGTGATGATAATCGCCGAATAAAATTGCCAGACGTTGAGGATGCATTACAACATCGGGCATTACCTTATGACAAGAGTGGTGACCAGCACTATGAGATTATGTCTGCTCTGCATAAATCTCTGCGTGGCTCCGATCCTGATGCCGCCTTATATTGGTTAGGTCGTATGGTTGAAAGTGGAGAAGACCCTCTCTATATTGCTCGTCGTTTAATGCGTTTCGCTTGTGAAGATGTAGGCATGGCTGACCCACAAGCCCTGGTGTTAGCTGTAGCTGCTCAGCAAGCGGTTCATTTTGTTGGTATGCCCGAGGCCAATCTGGCTCTGGCTGAGGCAGTGGTATTTCTGGCCTCGGCTCCTAAAAGTAACTCTTTATATCAGGCTTATTCCCGAGTGCAACAGGATATAGAGCACAGTCGAAATGAACCCGTGCCACTCTGGTTACGTAATCCTGAGACATCTTTGATGCGGCAGATGGGATATGGACAGGGTTATAAATATGCCCATGATTACCCGGGGCATTTTGTTAAGCAGCAGAATTTGCCCCAGTCTCTCAAAGGAAAACGCTATTACATTCCCAGTGATCAGGGCTATGAAGTGGAAATTGACGCCAGGTTGAAAGCTTGGTGGGGGAAGCGTATGTTATGATACAACGTTGAATAAAAGTAGAAGCCCATCCTTGCTTATTGATATCCTTAGCGCTGAGTTAAAGGAGGTAGATTTTGCCTAAATTTTTGTTGACCCCTAAAGATACTAAATTTTATGACTTGTTTGAACAGGATACCGCCAATCTGGTTCTTGCTTCAGGAAAACTTGTTGACCTGTTCGAAAATTATACAGATGTTAAACTGAAGGCAAAAGAACTTAAAGACATGGAAAGTCATGGCGACGTTATAACACATGAGATAATGCAGCGGCTGCATCGCACCTTTGTAACTCCCATTGACAGAGAGGATATCGCCTTGCTTGCCCAAAGCCTGGACGATATGATGGATTTTATCGAGGCTGCCGGCAGAACTGCTTTCCTTTATGGGGTTACCAAACCCACAGCAAGGGCGCAAGAACTAACCATAGTCATATCCAGCGTCGCTAAGAAACTAAACGAAGTGATGCCCTGTTTGCGACACCATGACCAATTCCCGCAAATTCTAGAGCAGTGTGTGGAAATTAACAGCCTGGAAAACGAAGCCGATGATATACATCATAGTGCCCAAACTGAACTGTTCGAACATTGCACTGACCCGTGCAGGATAATTAAATGGCGCGAGATATATCAACATTTGGAGGATGCTACTGATAGGGGAGAAGATGTGGCTAATGTACTCGAAGGTATAGTATTGAAGTATGCCTGACCCTCAAATACTGTTAATTTTAATAATTACAGCAGCTGTTGGCTTTGGCATAGCCAATGGTTTTAATGACGCTGCCAATTCTGTTGCTACGGTAATCGGCACCCGCACGCTTTCTCCTCGTGCTGCCATAATCATGGCAGCCTTTTTTGAATTCGCTGGAGCAGCCACGGGCAATGCGGTGGCGATGACTATCGGCAAGGGGATTATTGACCCTGAATTCTTGACTATGGGCATTGTTCTTTCTGGCGTTATGGCGATTATCATCTGGGCTGTTGTTACTACACGTTATGGCATGCCTATTAGTTTGACCCACGGATTAGTAGCGGGGTTGGTGGGAGCTGGCATGGCTATGGGAAGCACGAAAGTCATCATTTGGAGAACTCTGGCAAGAGTATTCTCGGCAGTCGGTTTTGCCCCCCTCCTGGGTTTTGGTGGTGGTTTTTTGGCAATGTTAGCTATATTATGGCTCTTCCAAAAAACCGGGCCGTCAAAGATACGAAGTATTTTTAGTAAGTTACATATATTTTCGTCGGCCTTCCTAGCCTATAGCCATGGTAAGAATGATGGGCAAATGCCTATTGGCTTGATTATGATGGCACTGGTAACTTCTCCTTATCATGACAGTGGTTTATGGCAGCACCTCTCATTGTTAGATTCTAATACATGGTGGATCATAGTTATTTCTGCAGGCTCAATTAGCTTTGGTACTGCTGTTGGTGGATGGCGGGTCATCAAAACACTGGGGTTAAAGGTGACTACCTTACGTCCTGTCCAGGGATTTACAGCAACGGTATCGGCGTCCACTGTCATTGAGCTCGCTTCGCATTACGGCATCCCTGTGAGCACAACACATTGTGTGAGTTCCGCCATTATGGGGGTGGGGGCCACAAGACGTCTTTCTGCAGTGCGCTGGGGAATAGCCAAAGACATCGTGTTGACCTGGATTTTTACCTTTCCTGCATGCGGTATTCTGGGCTGGATTATTGCTACCGTTCTGAAAATATTTCTTTGATCTAAAAATTCTGGAGTCTATAGAGCCATTAGCATATTATTGAGAGAGAAAAAGCTGGAATTAGAAACAGCCAGCACTGTACTGCTACCATACCCCTGTATCTACTGGATATGATGGCAGCTGGTGAAAAGAATTCTATCACTGGAAGAATAGATTCCTAGGATAGGTGGTTAGCATTTTTGCCCCTGATTCTGTTATGGCTACGGTATCTTCCAGCCTGATACCAAGGTTTTGTTTCGCCCGTATTGAACCCTGGAATAAAGCTACGACCATGTCCTTCTCAATTTTCGAATCTGAGCCTGCCTCGGTGGATGACTCCAGGAAAGGATGTTCTTCAACTTGCAGGCCAATATTATGCCCCACATGAGCCAGCAGTCGATACCCAGTAGCCTTTATAGCTTCTTCGGCTGCAATTTGAACTTCTCCGGTGGTTACGCCAGGGCAGAGCTGTTGCAAAACTGTGTCCTGTGCAATACGGAAGGCATTAAAGGCATCTTTCAATTCTGTGCTTGGTTTACCAACGACGGCGGTCCGCGCTATATCTGAGCAGTAGCCATTGTAGACTGCCCCCAAATCTATCGTAACCAGGTCTCCATCTTCTATTTGTTTCTGCGTTGCCCAGGCGTGGGGAAGTTTAGTTCGTGGTCCAGAAGCTAGAATAGTCGGGTGTTTCAATCGGTCAGAACCCTGCGTTATCATATGGTGTTCTGCCAGAGAAGCGACTTGAAGTTCTGTCATCCCTGGCTTCAGAGACTCTAGAGCAATCTTCATTCCCTCATCTGCAATTGCACAGGCTTTCTGGATAAAGCTGATTTCCTCCTCAGTTTTCACCGATCTCAATCCCTCTGCTTCCTCAGTAGCATTTACAAGTTCGATGTTTGATGACGATCGTCTCAAAGAATTCCCTAACACTTCAAGGGAAATATCATCCATGCCAATTTTCCCTTTCGTGACGCCGAGGTCTTTGAGTGTTTTAATTATTATTGTGCCTTGAGTGTACCCAGTGTATGCTTTAATATCAACGTCTTTCGCTTGTTTTCGCGCGAATTCCTCATCGAGCCACAGCACTGCTAATACTGGTTGACTCCGCTGAGTGGCTATAAGGGCACTACATGCATGTACACTGGGCTCCGTCACACCTGTAAGATACTGTATGTTCTCAGCAACAGACAATACCAGTGCTTCGTAGCCACTGTCCCTTATCAGCTTCCGAGCTTTCTCTTGCCTTTGTGCAATTTCGCTGTGCATAGGTCAAGCTCTACTGCCACAGAAATAAGTAGTTTGTTTATCACAATGTGGGCAGTTCTTTGCCTACATCAGCCAGCGATTGAATTTTTCTGTGGCTTTCCTCTATTTGCCCTTTATGCTCCTGCCCATACTTGACAGCTTTCTCATAAAGGTCCTTTATTTTAGACACGGAAGAGAGTTGAGATAATATCACGGTGATATCAATAAAATGTTTTTCACCAGGGAAGTCGCCGCCTCTGATTAAAGCGGTGGGCGACATCTCTTTGATATACTCGCTAACGCTTTTGACCATGTCCATATTCATTTCCCTGGCTGGACCAGATATAATATATGTAATTCTGGCAGCATCATTAGGGTCACAGCCAATAGAGAGGTCAGATAGTGTAGCATCCAGGGCCTGGGAGCCTCGAAAGCTTTCCACAGCTTTCTCGTGGAAATTTTTCTTCTTTATTTCCCATGGGAAACGAAATGACGGCAGCGGAGTTCTACCAATTCCAATAGCTGTCCAGCCTTCCAGTGTGGCAATAATGTCTCCTGCATCTATAGTTCTGGAGCCCACGAATTTGCGTTTGGTTATTTCGCCAGCGCACATCAAGTCGTAGAAGGGCTCGGCAATATGGCGGTTTATCTTTTCTATGTTGTTAGCCAGGCTGGCGTCTTTTCTAACGTACCTCTGGTTATCAGCCAGGAAAACGGCATCCGCTACATCATATACCGATTTGAGACAGGTGGCTGTATTGTATACGCTTCTGGTTTCACTGCTAATCTCATGTTCAAATGGCAATACAATAAGGGCGTAAATCGGTTTATTGAGATACCTCTCTTTAATCATCTGAGCAATCACTGGTAATGCGCCTGAGCCAGTGCCACCAGCAGCACCACCAATGAGCAGAAAAGCATGTGTTTCATAAAATGTTGGTTCTGCCTTTATAGCATCCATCACCTTGTCACCATCTTCTCTAGCTAATTGGGCGCCTATTTCGTTTATCTTGCCCACGCCATGCCCCAATGTCTGACGTAAACCGATGAGTATACTATGCATATAGTCTTTCTTAATAAATCTCAATCCAGTTAAATCTGCCTGGTCGCTGTTCACAGCGACTATATCTGGCGCTATGGTTGCCCTGCGTTCAGTTTGTGCCTTGAGATTAAGCCTGGCAAACTGGTCAGCAATACGACAACCACATTGTCCTAATCCAATAACTGTTAATTTCATTTTAATCCTCCTCGTTTAAATTCCTTTACATAAAGTAACATGCATCCTGATCAAAAGTCACACAAATTATAGTTTATGCAACTTTTGATTTAATCATAAGACCCTCTCCTCCTGATGAGGAGATAAACTAGAGCGCCAATGAGCACTGCTATTAGAGAAGCAATAGATATAAGCGCCCAGAAGGGCAAAAGCCCGGTCTTGAAAGAATGAGCAACACTCCATGCGGATTCATTCTGAGCATTGTCAACTGCTTTTACCTTCCAATAGTAGGTGCCGTAAAGTAAAGCGCTATCTTCGGGAAGGGCATAACTAACTGTATTTACTCCTGAAGCGGAAGTCAGTTCTGCCACTGTTAAATTCCGCGAAAATAGTATATCCCCCGTAGTAAAATCTACATTGCTGGCTATTTGCAAGCTATAATAGTTGATTCCACTGTCGTCCACTACGGTTTGCCATTCGAATGCAGGAGTAAATTTCCTGCCTATTACAGAGCCGACCCTTTCATCAGCGGTAGGAGATGTGAGAGTAGGGGCAGCTGGTGCAACTGATTCCATGGTGAAGTTGGTAGTAAGCGTAGTAGAACCACCAGTAGCTACCACTGGGTGTTTTGTAGTGTGTGTTGTCTGAATATGTGTAGCCTCAAAGCTTATGCCTGAAAAGCTGCCGTTGCTCTGGGTAGTGCTGCTCCCCATGGTCACTCCATCATAGGTGATAATTACTGACGTATTCTTGGGGAAGCCACTGCCGCTGACGGATAAGGTTGTTCCCACATGCCCCTGGACAGGAGATAATGTTAATCCGGGCACTATCTCAAATTCCACTTCGTCCATGTCGTCTTTATCAGTATAACTACCCTCGGCCGTTATATCATATTTGCCTTTGGCAAACTGAGGCACATCAAAAGTTTCCTCCCAGCAGCCATCCTCATCAGCCTCGATGCCACTAGCTATCGTGTCATTATCAAACAGTATTTTGATATTAATTTCGTCTTCCGCAAACCCGTTGCCTGTTACCGTTACAGTCTCGCCATGTGAGCCACTTTTCGGATCCACGCTTATACCAGGCATTACCTCAAAGGTAGCTTCCTCGACATCATCCTCCTCGGTATCATCACCCTCGGCTGAAACGTCATGGTCACCCTTGGTAGCAGTGGGCACCTCAAAAGTTCCCTCCCATGTGCCATATTCGTCCGCTTCAAATTGTTCGTCTGATACTACGTCGCCCTCGAACAAGATATCGATATCCTCTTCATCCTCAGCAAACCCGGTGCCTTTCACCGTGACTTCGATTCCCGTTGCCCCTTTAGCATCATCGGGGTCATCTATTTCGTCGCCTGCTATCTCTATTACTTCCACTTTTGGTTTTACAGTGAAGTCCTTTGAATATTTTTCATCCTCTTCAACTTCATCATCATCATCCACTGAACTTCCCAGGTCTTTATCGCAAATCGTAATTGCGTGTTTTCCACTGCAACTCTCGGGGATGAGGAATTTGTCGTCCTTGGTGCTATAGTCATATTCCTCCCCATCCGGATCAAACTCAAAATCACGGTCCTCCAGCACCTCTACCCATTCGTTGGTATCCAGCTGGTAGTATACCCAGTAATCATCATGTCCCTCGCATGAGCCTGTGATATACACTTCCTCCCCCACAGTGCCACTGCTTGGATGTAGCGACATACTGGAAATGTCAGCAGCTTGTACTGGTGTAGCCATCGCAGGAATGGCAATAAGGCAAGTAAGTAGAGCAATAAGCAGCCGAGATAGTAATTTCATTTAACAGTCCTCCTAATCATATTAGTTTGAATTATACACGTTAATCATATTATAAACGAAAATATAGCATAAAAGTAAACAGCAAGGAAAGGCTATATGGTAATTTCGTTTTTGCCATTGCAGATTTTATGTGCATCGAGCCACTAAACAGGTTCCTCGCACTTTGTTTGATTAAACTGTTTAGTAATGGTAAAGTAGACTTCCCGCCCCTGTAGCTCAGAGGATAGAGCGCTGGCCTCCGGAGCCAGGTGCAAGGGTTCGAGTCCCTTCAGGGGTAGAGTGGAAATTATAAGTGATGGATGATATTGTAGAGATTCGCTGGCATGGCAGAGGAGGACAGGGGGCAGTAACATCTGCAGAACTTCTGGCATTAACTGCAATAAAAGAAGGCAAAATTGCTCAGGCTTTTCCCAGCTTCGGCCCAGAGAGGAGAGGGGCTCCCGTCATAGCTTTCAATCGCATAAGTATAGATAAACCTATCAGGTCCAGAGCTGCTATTACTGAACCTGATATTGTTGTAGTATTGGATCCTGGCTTGCTTGGTATTATTGATGTTACCCGAGGGCTCAGGGATGGTGGCGTTCTCATAGTAAATAGCTCAAAAGGATTAGCCGCCGTAAATTCGGAAATCGGTGGCCCATGGAAATTAGCGGTAGTAGATGCTACTGCTATCGCCCGGGATATACTGAAGAGACCTATTGTCAACACTGCTATGTTGGGAGCCTTGATAAAAGCAACTGGTGTAGTTAATCTGGAATCTCTCACTCAGCCGCTGCAAGAAAGATTTGGCAAATTAAGTGAAATTAATGTTAATGCTTGCAGCAGAGCATATAAAGAAGCTCTTATAATGGAATCTGCCCCCGGCGCTAAGAAAACCGAAAAAGTCTATCCCACCGAGAAAAGCCTTTCATGGAAAGAACTAAACCCTGGCTTCGTGGTAACTGAGATGGGCAATGCCAAGAGCTACCAAACTGGATATTGGAAATCAGAGCGCCCTGTGAGAGACAACATGAAATGCATTAAGTGTGGTATGTGCGCTCTATTTTGCCCTGAAGATTGTATTCGCCAGGACGCGGAGGGTTTTTTTGAAGCTGACGAATTTTATTGTAAAGGATGTGGCATTTGTGCCCGTGAGTGCTGGACGGGAGCCATAACTATGGTCGAGGCATAGAAAATGGAGAGAAGAGTAGCTTTTGAATCTTCCTTTGCCATAGCGGAAGCAGCCAAGATGGCTGATATCGACGTCTGTGCAGCCTATCCCATTACCCCTCAGACACATATTGTAGAACGAGTGGCACAATTGGTTGCTAATGGTGAACTGGATGCGAACTATGTACCTGTTGATTCAGAGCATTCAGCATTGAGCGCCTGCCTTGGCTCTTCGGCGGCAGGCGGACGGACTTTCACCGCCACCGCTGGCCAGGGACTGGAGTTAATGCACGAAGTGGTATATGTAGCATCAGGGATGCGGCTACCTATAGTTATGTCTGTATGTAATAGGGCATTGTCAGCACCATTAAGCATCTGGGGGGACCACTCCGATGTTATGTCTGTTCGCGATACAGGCTGGATTCAGATATTTGCTGAGAACGCTCAGCAGGCTTTCGATTTGACTTTATGTGCTTTCCATATCGCTGAAGACCCTGCGGTTCTTCTTCCTACCATGATTCATATCGATGGTTTTCACCTATCGCATGTTATTGAACCTGTCTTGCTTCCTGAACAGAAGAAGGTAACTGAATTTCTTCCCAAATATCGTCACCCCTTTGCTCTGGATGTAAATAACCCAGTAGCTATGGGGGATTTTGCTCTACCTGACCTTTATACTGAGGCTAAGGTGGCGCATGATATGGCTTTGCGAAACTCTATAAAGGTAATTCTGCAAGTATGGCAGAATTTTGGAGAGGAATTTGGACGGGAATATTCACCCGTGGAAACCTATGGAGCAGAGGATGCAGATATTTTACTTTTGACTATGGGAAGTTTTAGCGAAGTGGCTATGGAGGCTATAGATAGGCTCAAGAGAGCGGGAGAGAAAGTGGGACTGGTGAGATTGCGCCTGTGGCGGCCATTTCCCTTTGAGCAATTCCGTCGAACTGTGGGTCGAGCAAAATTGCTCATCGTTCTGGACCGTGCCCTCTCCGTTGGTGGACCGGGACCTGTTTGCTCCGAAGTACAGGCTGCCTTATATCATTTGAAGGAAAGGCCTCAGGTTATTGGTTTTATTGGCGGATTAGGTGGTAGAGATATATCAGTTGAAAGCTTTCAAAATATGATACTTCGGGGGATGGGTAAAGCTAATCAAGGCAAACTTGGTGAAATCGAAGTGTTTGATGTAAGGGAGAAATAATGGAAACTCTGAGCATATATGCGCCTCGCCTGGTAACAAAGATGCAAAGCTTCACCCCGGGGCATCGTGCCTGTTCAGGGTGTGGCGAGGCTCTGGCCTTGAAGTTTGTAATGAAAGCTTTAGGGCGAGATGTGATCGTTGTTATGTCCACTGGCTGCATGGAAATTATATCTTCGCAACTTCCTTACACTGCGTGGGAGGTTCCCTGGATTCACACCTTGTTCGAGAATTCTGCCACGGTGGCTACGGGCGTGGAATCTGCTAGAAAAGCTCTAGCTCGCAAAGGGGCTTCTTTGCCCAAAGCTAAGGTAGTAGCTATATGTGGAGATGGAGCAACTTTTGATATTGGCCTCGGGGCCTTATCTGGCGCTTTCGAGAGAGGACATGATTTTCTCTATGTTTGCCTTGATAACGAGGCTTATATGAATACAGGCATTCAAAGGTCTAGTGCCACTCCATTCGGTGCCTCAACTACCACCCAACCGGCGGGCAAAGCCAGTTTTGGACAAAGCACATGGAAGAAAAACATGCCAGCTATCGCTGTAGCTCATGATATTGCCTACGTAGCTACTGCTTCTGCAAGTTATCCCTTCGATCTTATGAACAAGGTGAAAAAGGCAATAGCAGTAGAGGGCCCAAGTTACCTTCACATATTTGCTGTTTGCCCTACAGGCTGGCGAATTCCTACCGATATGACCATAAGGCTGGGCAGGCTGGCAGTAGAAACAGGTGTTTTCCCCCTTTATGAAGTGGAGAATGGGAAATATAGCTTGAATTATGACCCGCCGCAGCTGCGTCCTGTTATAGATTATCTGAAACCCCAGGGGAGATTCAGACATCTTACACCAGAGCTGGTGGATAAAATACAACAGCGAGTAAACAAGGAGTATGCCAGAATTAAGGAGAAAGCTGCTCAATGACAAGAGAAAAAACAGGCGCTGATCGTAGTGAAATTAAGGATAAACAGGAAATTGCTGCCATTATTGGTAAATACAAGGCTGAAGAAGGCCAATTGATTGCTGTATTGCAGGATATCCAGTCCAGCTTTTATTATTTGCCCAAGGAAGCTTTAGTGCAAGTAAGTGAGGCTGTGAATGTTCCGTTAAGCAGGGTATATAGCGTAGCTACTTTCTTCAAAGCTTTCAGCCTTAAACCTAAAGGCAGACATACAGTTAGTGTTTGTCTGGGAACTGCCTGTCATGTTAGAGGTGCACCCAAAGTGTTGGAGCAAATTGAGCGAAAATTAAAAATTAACACAGGGGAAACAACGAGCGATTTCAAATTCACATTGGAAACGGTGAATTGCATGGGGTGTTGTGCCCTGGGCCCAGTGGTGAGGATTGATGGCAAATACTTTGGACAAATAAACACTGGTCAAGTTGCCTCAATATTAAGTAAATATGAATAATCATGGGAGTCTGTTAGTGGGCAAAATTAACTCTTTACACGATTTAGAAAATCTAAGAAAGAAGATACAGGGGAAAGCAAAAGGAGAGAAAGGCAAGCCACTCATTACCGTATGCAATGGCACAGGTTGTCATGCTAGTGGATGTGTAGAGGTTACGGAGGCTCTTAGACAGGAGATAGCAACTCAGAACCTCACCGATAAAGTTAACATAAAAACTACAGGGTGCCATGGCTTCTGTGAAAGAGGGCCGATTATTATCATCCAGCCTGGCGATGTCTTTTACCAAAAGGTGGAGGTCAAAGATATACCTCAAATTATAAAGCATACTGTTATTGATGGCAGGATTGTTGATAGATTGCTGTATATTGACCCTGCCAGCGGAATAAAATATATCCATCCTGCAGAGATACCTTTCTATAAAAGACAGAAAAGAATCGTTTTCGGCAATAATGGCGAAATTGACCCTAACAACATTGAGGATTATATTGCTTTAGGTGGCTATTCGGCTTTAGCTAAAGTGCTCTCTGATTTGACTCCGCAACAGACGATAGAGGAGATTAGACGTTCAGGTTTGAGAGGACGTGGTGGTGGTGGATTTCCTACGGGACAGAAATGGCAATCCTGTCGTAACGCTCCAGGAGAACCCAAGTATGTTATCGCTAATTGTGATGAGGGTGACCCAGGAGTTTACTCTGACAGAAGTCTACTTGAAGGTAATCCGCATAGTGTTCTTGAAGGATTAATAATATGTGCTTATGCCATTGGCTCTCACGAAGGCTATGTTTATGTGCGTAACGAATACCCCTTAGCAGTGGAAAATGCCACGATAGCTATAGAGCAGGCAGGGCAACTAGGTTTTTTGGGTGAAAATATCCTTGGCTCTGGCTTTGACTTCGTTGTTCAAATTAACAGGGGTGGTGGTGCCTTTGTTTGCGGCGAATCAACCGCCTTAATGGCTTCTCTGGAAGGCAGAGCAGGAGAACCCAGAGCTAAATATACCCACACGGCAGAAAAAGGACTATGGGATAAACCCAGTAATTTAAATAATGTGGAAACCCTGGCAAACGTGCCTCTAATAATTAATAGAAGTGCTGATTGGTTTAAAGCTATAGGCACTGAAGGGAGTAAAGGAACAAAAATTTTCTCACTGGTAGGTAAGATAAACAACACAGGGCTGGTAGAGGTGCCTATGGGAATGACACTGCGGGAAGTTATTTATTATATTGGCGGAGGCATAAAGGAAGGGAAGAAATTTAAAGCTGTACAGACTGGAGGCCCCTCTGGTGGTGTTATTCCTGAAAGCATGCTTGATATGCCTGTGGATTTTGATGAACTGAGCAAGGCAGGGTCAATGATGGGTTCGGGCGGCATGATTATTATGGATGAGGATACCTGCATGGTGGATACCGCTAAATATTTTCTCACTTTTCTTGAGGAAGAATCGTGTGGTAAATGTGTTCCCTGCCGCGAGGGCATAAAAAGAATGCGCCAGATATTAAGTAACATAACTGAAGGGAAGGGGAAACAGGGAGACGTTGAACTTCTGGAGCGTTTATCCGCTACTTTGCAGGATTGCTCATTATGCGCTTTGGGTAAAACTGCCCCCAATCCAGTGCTCTCCACTATCCGTTATTTCGGAGATGAATATGAAGCACACATCAAAGAGAAGAAATGTCCCGCCGGTGTGTGCAAAGCTTTGATTGAATATTATATAAAAGAGGATAAATGCCCAGGTTGTCGACTTTGTGAAAAAGCTTGCCCTGTGGAAGCTATAACTTTCAAGGGCAAGAAAAAACCAGTAGCTCTGGACCAGAGCAAATGCATCAAGTGTGGTATCTGTAAAGATGTTTGTAAATTGGGAGCTGTGGGCATAAGGTAAACCGAGAATGATAACACTCAATATCGATGGAAAGAAGATAGAAGCAGAAGAAGGGCAAACGATACTCGAAGTAGCCAGAGGGAATGGTATTAATATACCTACTCTCTGCTATCACGAAAATTTAGCTCCTTATGGAGCTTGCCGTCTCTGTATGGTGGAAATACTCAAAAATGGCCGTTCCCAGTTAGTAGCTTCATGCCTTTACCCAATAGAGGAAGACCTTGAAGTAAAAACTAATTCATCTCGCGTTATAAGTAATCGCAAGATGATAATGGAATTACTCCTGTCTCGCTGTTCTCAAAACAAGGTGATAAAGGAACTGGCTTCCGGTATGGGCATTGAGCAAACACCATTTGACTCTGAATACCTGGAGGATAAAAATTGCATTCTTTGCGGTTTATGTGTCAGGGCCTGCGAACAAGTTGTAGAGAGAAGTGCTATTAGCTTGGTTAATCGTGGGGTGAAAAGACAGGTAGCACCACCCTTTTTTGAACCTTCTTCAGCTTGTATAGGTTGTGGCTCTTGTGCTTATGTTTGCCCTACTGGGGCTATAAAAATAGAGGATAAGGAAGATACCAGAATTCTCTACTCTCGCAATTGGAAAAAGGAATTCAAGTTAAAGAAATGCAAAATCTGCGGCAATTACTGGGCTCCTGAAGAACAAGTGGAATATATGCGAGAGAAAGCTGGTTTATCGCTAGATTTCTTTGATGTTTGCCCCGATTGCAGATAAAGCATTTATTGACCCTGCCAAGCTACTAGGTTATATTCTTGTTACGAAATAAGTTTCCCCATGAAATCTGTTATCCTTGTGGGGATTTTGTCGGGGTGTAGCGCAGTGGGTAGCGCGCATGGTTTGGGACCATGAGGTCGGAGGTTCAAATCCTCTCACCCCGACCATACATACGGAACATAGCCTTTGGAGTTTCATGTCCATTTGCAGGGTAAACGTGCCGACGTTTTTTATCCATTTAACTCGTCCACGAATTCGCTAAACTCCTTAGCAGGCTAAATCAGGTACTCATATACTAATTCAGAGTCATGACATGCTCCAATGTTGCCCTTAGTGCTATGGCATGCAAAAGCATTGTTGGGCAATGTTCCCCAAATTCCTACATGCCACTCTCTTGAAGTAAGCCCTTCTAAAAACCGATTGGTAATTCCCCGCCAGAATCGTGATCTCTATGATTCTTAATCAACCGATTTACAGAATTACTTTATTCTCCTGTCACATATTTGCTATGCTTCTCCTTGAGTTGAAACAAGCACAGCATGGTGTTTCTAGCTTCAGAGGAATCGAAATACATAACGGGGGCAGAAATAGTGATCGACGGTGGCAACATAATACAGGAGCAAAAGAAATAGAACTCAAGGAAACCACTATCATTACCTGATTTGTTCGATGTGTTCGAAGAGGCTTTCTCTTGACCTACGTATATACGTTTGCTACAATCGTCACTTGGGGCGGTTAGCTCAGTGGTTAGAGCGCTGCGTTGACATCGCAGAGGTCACTGGTTCAAATCCAGTATCGCCCATGTTCGGCGAAATAGTAGAATGTAAATATGAGCGAGTGGGTTTAGCATCGTAAGTTTAATCTGTTTCATGAGAAATATCATCTATGGCAATTATAGCTGCTGTAAAAAGAAAACAGGGGTGTTGGGGAAATATTAACTGCTAATTTGTCAAATCTTGTGTTTTTAAGGAAATTCGTTTTTAAAGCGTCTGTCGTTTTGGGTATGGAATTTTTGATTGAATTGCGAGGCGAAATCTAAGGTGGAACCAGAAGAGACATTGTCAAAGATGCGTCACTCTGCTGCGCATGTCATGGCCCAAGCGGTGCAATCTCTTTTCCCCGAGGTTAAGTTTGGTATTGGACCAACCATCGAAGATGGTTTCTATTATGATTTTGACCTACCGCGTCCATTGAAACCAGAAGATTTGCCTGTGATTGAAGATAGAATGGAGAAGATTATTGATGCCAATTTGCCTTTTACCAGTGAGGAAATAAATAAGGAAATGGCACAGCAACTATTTGCCGCTCAACCTTATAAACTGGAACTTATCGATGACCTTCCTGATAGCCCAGTAACTATCTATAAACAAGGCGATTTTACTGACCTGTGTCGTGGCCCACACGTATCTTCTACAGGTGAAATAAAAGCTCTCAAGCTTACCCATATAGCTGGAGCATACTGGCGAGGCGATGAGAAACGCCCCATGCTTCAGAGAATTTATGGAGTTGCCTTTGATAACCAAGTCGAACTTGAAAATTACCTGGCACGGCAGGCAGAGGCTGCTAAACGAGACCATAGAAAATTAGGCAAAGAGCTTGATCTATATAGTATTCACGAGGAAATTGGGCCGGGCTTAATTTGTTGGCATCCCAAGGGCGCTTTGGTACGCCAGGTTATTGAGGACCTATGGAGAAGAGAACATATTAATAGAGGTTATAATATTGTCTATACTCCGCATATAGCGAGGCTAGATTTATGGAAAACCAGTGGGCATTGGGATTTTTATCGCGATTATTTATACCCACCAATGGAAGTAGAAGAGCAACAATACATAGTAAAACCCATGAATTGCCTGGGGCATATCTTAATTTTTAAAAGCCATCTGCGTAGCTATCGCGATTTACCGCTAAGGTATGCAGAGTTAGGCACAGTATATCGCTATGAGCGAGCTGGCGTATTACATGGTTTAGCCAGAGTAAGAGGGTTTACTCAAGACGATGCGCATATTTTCTGCCGTCCTGATCAAGTGGAGGAAGAGGTGATACGAGTTGTGCGGTTGGCGCAATTCATGATGTCTACTTTTGGTTTCTCTGATTACGAGGTGCTATTGTCCACACGCCCGGAGAAATATACGGGTAGTATTCAGATGTGGGAGCAGGCTACAAAATCTTTGGAGAGTGTTCTGCAGAAACTTGAGCTGCCTTACAATATAGATCCAGGTGAGGGAGTTTTCTATGGGCCTAAGATTGACATCAAACTTAGAGATGCTTTGGGTCATGCATGGCAAGGCCCTACCATACAGGTCGATTTTAACTTGCCGCGACGCTTCAATGTCTGTTACATTGGAGATGATGGATTAGAGCATAATGTAATAATGGTGCATCGTACAGTTTTAGGCAGTATGGAACGTTTTTTAGCTTGCTTGATTGAACACTATGGCGGCGCTTTCCCTGTATGGTTAGCACCGATTCAGGCTATAATAATACCCATAGCAGATCGCCATGTAGATTATGCGCAACAAATAGGAATTGAACTTAAGAAAGAGGATATTCGGGCTGAGGTTGATAGTCGCTCCGAAAGAATGAATCTAAAAATACGAGAGGCTCAGCTGCAAAAAATTCCCTACATGCTCATAGTTGGCGACAAAGAAGCAGCTTCATCCAGTGCATCGCTTCGCTTAAGGGATGGTAAGAATACAGGTTTAGAAGATTTACCGCAGATTAAAACGAGAATAGCAGCAGCTATACAAGCCAAAGCTTAAATTTTTAGGAGGGAGTGAAAATACTATAGCTAAATATATAGCAGTTAACCAAAAAATTAGAGCCAGGGAAGTTAGACTCATAGGTGAAAAGGGAGAGCAGTTGGGCATATTGTCCAGATTGGAGGCATTGAAAGCTGCTCAAGAGCGTGGTCTCGATTTGGTGGAAATAGCGCCATCAGCGACGCCTCCGGTGTGTCGACTTCTTGATTACGGAAAATATAGATACGAACAGGCTAAAAAAGAACGCAAGGTAAAGAAGGGGCAAAAAATTGGTTTGCTGAAGGAAGTTCGCTTTCGGCCAAAAATTGAGGATCATGATTTACAAGCGAAAATCAGGACAGTCAGAAAGTTGTTAGCCGAAGGCAGTAAAGTAAAGATATCAGTGAGATTTAGAGGACGAGAGATTATTTATCCAGAGATGGGCTGGAAAGTATTAAAAAGAGTAGCTGAAGCACTGAAAGAAGAGGCTGTAGCCAGCAATCAACCTGTTAAGGACAGGAGAAGCATAGCTTTAACTTTCTCAGCTCCTTCTACTAAAAAATCTACAAAGGTGAAATCAAATGCCAAAACTTAAAACTCACAAGGGAGCGAAGCGTCGCTTCCACATAACGGGTGGGGGTAAGCTGTTACGCACTAAGTGTGGCAAAAGTCATTTTAGACGGAGAAAGGCTCCGAGAGCCAAACGTCTTTATGATGAGCTTATTCCTACTTCGTCAATAGATAAAAAACGAATAAAAAAGCTTTTACCTTACGGATAAGGCTTGAAAGGAGGAATCTTGCCACGAGCTAGAAGCGGTAAAATCAGCCATCAGCGCCATAAAAAAGTGCTTGAGCTAACCAAGGGACATCGTGGGGCAAGACATAACCTGTATAGGCAGGCACATGAATCTATGCTCCATGCTTTAGACTACGCTTACTGTCATCGACGGGAGCGAAAAAGCGATTTTAGAAAATTGTGGATTGCGCGTATTAACGCCGCAGCACGAATTCAAGGGCTCTCATACAGCCAATTTATTGCAAATTTAAAGAAGGCTAATGTAGAGATAAATCGTAAGATGTTAGCGGAAATAGCAGTGAATGACCCTGAGGGATTCGCTAAACTATTGAGTTCTGTTTCATCTAAAGACGCAAATGATAAAGTCGCTTGAAAAACTTCGCCTGGAAGCTCTAGGTGAACTAAAACAAGTTGATGAACTTAAGGAACTTGAATCTTGGCGAGTTCGCTGCACAGGCAAGAAAAGTAAACTAACTCAAGCGCTGCGCTCTTTGGCCAGTCTGCCTCTAGATGAGCGGAGAAAGATAGGCTCTCTGGCTAACGAAATCAAGGTGGATTTAGAGTTGCGCCTGGCTGAGAAAAAGAAGCTCTTAGAAGAAAATCACATGGCTTCTTTTTTAAAACAAGAGGGCTTAGATATTACTTTGCCAGGACAACTTATTCCCACAGGGCGGCTCCATCCCGTGACCCAAGCGCTCGATGAAATTTGTAGTATTTTTACACGGATGGGATTTCAAATAGCTGAAGGACCAGACGTGGAATGGGATTACTATAATTTTGAGGCTCTAAATATACCACCACAACATCCAGCACGAGATATGTTCGCTACCTTGTGGGTAGATTCTGAGGAAACTGGTGACCCAGCCAGGCTCTTGCGCACACATACTTCTCCAATGCAAATACGAGTTATGGAAAAAGAACAACCGCCGATAAGAGTACTGGTGCCTGGGAGGACTTATCGCTATGAGGCCACGGATGCTACTCATGAATCTATGTTTTACCAGGTTGAAGGATTAGCCATAGACACAAAGATCACCATGGCTGATTTGAAAGGTACTTTGTTTGAATTTTGTCATTGCCTTTTTGGTGAGGAAAGGAAAGTGCGCTTCAGGTGTGATTACTTTCCTTTTGTTGAGCCTGGAGTAGAAGTAGCAGTTGAGTGTCTAAATTGTCATGGGGATGGTTGCCGCTTATGTGGTTATAGCGGCTGGCTTGAGATATTAGGTGCTGGGATGGTGCATCCCAATGTTCTTAAACGCGTTGCCATCGACCCTGAAAAATATACTGGTTTTGCTTTTGGTATGGGGGTAGAACGAATCCCTATGCTATGTTATGGCATAGATGACATACGACTCTTTTATAATAATGACCTCAGATTCTTGAAACAATTTTAATTCCAAAAATTAATAGAAAGTTAATAATATGCGTGCTTCTCTTAAATGGCTTAGCGATTATGTTGACATAATCCCAAAGCATCAAGAATTAGCTGACAAGCTAACTATGGCTGGCATGGAAGTCAAAGCCATACAAACCATAGGTAGTAACTGGGATGATGTGGTAGTAGGACATGTAACTGCTGTAAATCCTCACCCAAATGCCGATAAACTGCACTTAGCAACTGTCAATCTTGGCTCTCAGCAAATTACCGTGGTTTGTGGCGCTCCTAATATCAGAGTAGGGCAAAAAATTCCATTTGCTCAGATAGGGGCTAAGCTTATTGATGGCCATACAGGAAAGATTGCGCTATTAAAATCGGCTAGAATTCGTGGGGTTTTATCCGAGGGCATGGTTTGTTCAGAAAAAGAATTGGGGATATCCGAAAATCATGACAATATTCTGGCGCTGTCACCAGAAGCTCCCATAGGTATACCGTTGAATGATTACATGGGCGATGTAATTTTCGATTTGGATGTAACTCCCAATCGCCCAGATTGCTTATCCATAATCGGTATTGCAAGGGAAATTGCTGCCTTAACTGCTAAACCACTTCACCTGCCTCAAATTTGCTACGAGGAAGCTGAGAAAGCAATAAGCCAATTCATCTCTGTTGACATCATCGAGCCAGCTTTATGCCCCAGGTATTGTGCCAGCTTGATTACTGGAGTTAAAGTCGCTCCGTCGCCTGGCTGGCTACAGCAGTACCTGAGGAGTTATGGAATGCGCCCAATAAATAATGTTGTTGATATCAGCAATTATGTGATGTTGGAATATGGTCAGCCTCTCCACACTTTCGATTATCATAAACTAAATGATAAGCAGCTTATCATTCGCCGTGCCAGAGATGGTGAAATTATAGTAAGCTTGGATGAGATAGAGAGAACCCTTGCTCAGGACACTCTGGTCATCGCTGATATGGAAAAACCAGTTGCCATTGCTGGGCTTATGGGCGGGTTTGACACCGAAGTTACTGGTACAACTACTGCTATTCTTCTCGAGTCAGCAAATTTCAATCAAGGCACTATCCGACGAAGTGCTGAACAGCTTAATTTACAAAGTGAGGCTTCAATCCGCTTTGGCAAAGGACTCAATCCTGACCTGCCACCAATAGCTCTGAAGCGAGCCACACAATTGCTCCTGCAGCTAACTGGTGGCAAAGCCGCCGAAGGGATAATTGATATTTATCCTGGTAGAACAGTACCACATGCCATTCTACTTTCGTCTAAGGAAGTAAAACGGCTTTCAGGTTTGAAAGTGAACATTAATGAAATTATCAGGATATTGAATACCCTTGGTTTTGAATGTCAAAAAACTGATTCAGCGCCCGCAGGAGTCTCGGTGCTTGCTCCATACTGGCGCAGCGATATAAGGTGCACTGCCGATCTTGTGGAAGAAATAATCCGCATTATCGGTTACGATAAAATCCCCATAAGTCGGCTTAGCGCTTCTCTACCACCACAGAAATTGACACCACAACGTAGCTTCAGACAGAAATTATATAACACTCTGACAGGCTGGGGGTTTCAAGAAATATTAACCTATTCCTTGACCAGCTTAGAAAAACTACAGAAACTTTCCCCAAAATTTGAACTAAGTATTGCCCCTCTGCAAATAGCTAACCCAATGACAAAAGAGCAAGAATACTTACGCACTACCTTGCGTGCTGGTCTTCTAACCACCATGGCAAATAATCAAAAGCATGAAGAAGCTGGCATAAGGTTATTTGAAATTGGCAAGATTTTCTTACCACAGAATTTCTCTGCTATTACAAAGAATCAAAACCTTGAAACTGGCGGAAAGGAACTAAAGCAATCTTCACGCCACAAGAAGGAATTACCTCAAGAAAAAGAGATGCTCTGTATTGCGTTCAGCGGCTCGCAAAGAGATTTATCGTGGCGTGATGACAGAAAATCGTTCGACTTTTTCGATGCTAAGGGAGTTGTGGAAGGATTATTAAAACAATTAGGGCTCGTGCCAGTATTTGAACCCTGTGATGATGAAGGCTTATTACTTGGTAAAAGTGCTAACGTTATCCTTGATGGAGACAAAGCAGGTGTTGTGGGTAATTTACACCCCAGAGTAGCACAAGCATTCGAACTCTCCGACACTATTTGCCTCATTGAGATGGACCTAGACAAACTAATGAGCAAGACAAACATGGCAAAACGATATCAGCCTATCCCTCAGTTTCCCAGCATAACCAGAGATATTGCATTGGTAATAAATGAACCGGTCACTTTCCAGCAGGTGGAGAATATAATACAAGGCTCCCCGTTAGTCACAAAAGTTACCCTTTTTGATCTTTACACAGGTAAACAGATACCAGAGGGTAAGAAATCATTCGCTATAAGAATTATCTATCAATCAAGTAAGCGCACTTTAACTGAGAAACAGATTGACAAAATACAGCAGCAAATGCTTAATAAGCTGCATCGAGAGTTGGGCACTACTTTAAGAGATTAGCTCTCTCCCTAAACAGTGCTTTAAGTGTTGAGGCAATATTATCCAGAGGCAAAAGTTGAAATTCCTTCTCTGCGCGCCATTTTATCTCTATGCTTTGCTTTTTTAAGGTGCGTGGGCTTAAGGTCAAGCGCAAAGGTATGCCTAAAAGGTCAGCGTCGTTGAACTTAACTCCAGTGGATTCATTCCGGTCGTCATAGAGGATTTCGATTCCTTCCTCCTCCAGTTTTTGATAGACGTCTTCTGATGCAGAGGCGATCGCAGAATTATCCATACAAAGTGAGCAAAGGTGGACTTGATAAGGAGCGGCAGATAGTGGCCAAATTATCCCCTTATCATCATGACTTTGCTCTATTATTGCGGCCAAAAGACGTCCTAATCCAATGCCATAGCAACCCATGATGATAGGTTGGAGTATGCCCTCGCTATTAAGGGAAATTGCTCCTAATTTCTCACTAAGAAACGTGCCCAACTTAAATATGTGCCCCACTTCAATACCACGAGCGGAGGATAGTTTGTTGCCACACTTAGGACAATTATCCCCAGCATAAGCCAGGCCAATGTCAGTTATAAGATCAACCTGAAAATCTCTAGGGTGATTAGCATTCCTGAAGTGGTATCCTTCTTTGTTAGCTCCAACAATAAAATTCGAACCTTGGGTGAGTGAATCATCAGCGACAACTCTGATATCTTTGACTCCTGCAGGTGAGGCAAACCCAGCCACTATGCCTGCCGCATTTACTTCACTCTCTGTGGCCAACCTAAGCTCAGAGCACTTCAGTGCATTTCGTAACTTCGTTTCATTTACTTCCAAATCACCTCGTATAACTACAAAAATAAATTCGCCATCAGCAGAGTAAAACACGGCTTTAAGCGTCTGTTTTGCAGACACGCCAATAAAACTAGCTACCTCTTCTATAGTTTTTGTGCCTGGTGTGGATATTTCTTCCAGAGGTAACATGTCTCCATCATTTATCCCTGTTTTGGCAAATTGAGCTTTCTCTGTATTAGCAGTATAGCCACAACTGGAGCAATAAATAATTTCATCTTCTCCAGAGTCAGTGATAACCATAAACTCATGGGATTCTTTACCGCCTATGGCACCACTATCAGCTTCTACCATCAGGACAGGCAAATCCAAACGAGCATAAATATCCTTGTAAGCCTGAGTCATTTTTTTATAGTTTTCATCCAGTCCAGCTTCAGCAATATCGAAACTGTAGAGATCTTTCATGATAAATTCGCGAACTCTCAGTAATCCGCCACGGGGGCGAAGCTCATCACGGAACTTGGTTTGTATTTGATACAGCAGCAGCGGAAGGTCACGATAGCTTTGTACATAGCGGTGAACAAGCTCTGTGATAACTTCCTCGTGAGTAGGGCCCAAAACCAGATCATGTTCCTTCCTATCCTTCAGTGTAAACAGGGATTCCCCGAAAGAAATGTAACGTCCTGATTGCTGCCATAGTTGGAAAGGCTGTAGCACGGGCAACATCAATTCCTGCCCGCCTGTCTTATTAATTTCCTCTCTGATTATCTGTTCTATTTTTTTGAGCACTCGCCAGCCCAGAGGTAAATAAGAGTAAATTCCAGAAGCTGTCTGGGCTATCATGCCTGCTCTGAGCAACAATTGATGACTTATGCTCTCAGCTTCCGCCGGAGTTTGCCGTGAAGTTTTGCCAAAAAGTTTAGAAAAACGCATGTTTTAAAGCCTCATATTCCTGAATTTAAACAATTTTCTCTATCTCCTTTTCCAACGCCACCAGAAAATTCTTCTCGCTCACTGTCTTTACCACTTTACCCTTCCTAAATATAGCACCTTTACCCTTGCCACAGGCAATACCCACATCAGCATCTTTAGCTTCTCCTGGCCCATTGACTATGCAACCCATAACCGCTACTTTAATTGGTTCACATATCTTCTTCAGATATTTATCTACTTCCTGGGCTAATTTAAGCACGTCCGTTTCACTTCTGCCGCAGGAAGGGCAACATACCAGTGTTGGGCCTCGCTGACGCAGTTTCAGGCTTTTCAGAATTTCATAAGCAGCAGATACTTCTTCACAGGGCTTAGCACTAAGAGAGACTCGAATAGTATCACCAATACCTTGATATAGAAGTACGCCAATACCTATAGCGCTTCTTATAGCGCCGTCTCGAGGAAGTCCGGCTTCAGTGATACCCAGGTGCAAAGGATAAGATGTTCTATCAGCAATCATCTGGTAAGCTTGTATAGTAGCAGGCACATCGAAAGCCTTAAGCGATATTTTAATCAAATTAAAGTCCATGCCCTCCATAAATTTTATCTGCTCCATTGCCAGGTCAACCATCCGTTCAGCTAAGGAAAAGTCAGGTTCGAAATCAGAAGGCAAACTACCTGCATTTACCCCGATACGAATAGGCGTTTCACTACCTTTAGCAGCAGTTATTATCTTCACCATTTGGCCCCTATCATGAATATTGCCTGGGTTAAGTCGAATTCCATCGGCACCAGCACTCATGGCAGCTAAAGCTATGCGGTAATCAAAATGAACATCGGCAATGAGAGGGGATGAAACACTCTTTTTTATGATAGAGATGCTTTCAGCAGCTTGCTCGTCTGGCACCGCCAGGCGAATTATTTCGCAGCCATGGTTTTCCAGTCTTCTAATCTGCCTTATTGTAGCCCTCACATCCCGCGTGTTAGTTTTAGTCATCGATTGTACTGCAATTGGGGCAGTGCCACCAATGGTTACTTTGCCAATCCTCAATGGCATGGTAGTGCGGCGTATCATAACCCAAAACCTCCACCTTCAATCAGGCGCAACACGTCGTTAAATGTTACCATAATCATAAGCGCAATTAAGGCTGCAGTTCCTATAGTCTGGGCTAATCGTACAGCGCGATGGGAAAGGCGTTTCCCTCGCCTGATCACCTCAATAAACGCAACAAGCATACCTCCCCCGTCCAGTGGGGGAATTGGGAAGAAATTAAACAGAGCAATTCCCAGGCTAATGATACCAGCCATAAATATTATGTTGCCAAAACCAAATGCCCTCACTGCTTCTACAGTTAATTGACCAGCTCCTATCGGCCCAACCAGAGCTTTATCTGGAGCTTCCCTTATTAAGGGGATAGAGGCTACTAACATGGCAGGCATATGAACGACATAGCTAGCTCCTGCATGGATTGCTTGCCCTACAGGAATTCGCTCTTTTTCCAT